>Ga0185299_10001233_pt1 | contig 52884 bp, 43 predicted proteins | sample PaiPotPPA55metaG_FD_128002 | JGI IMG/M metagenome (GOLD analysis project Ga0185299, IMG submission 128002) | Iron sulfur acid spring bacterial and archeal communities from Banff, Canada, to study Microbial Dark Matter (Phase II) - Paint Pots PPA... ... | reverse complement strand
GGAGACAACGTGAGCCTGGTGATCGAGCTGATCACGCCGGTGGCGATGGAAAAGGGATTGCGGTTCGCGATCCGCGAAGGCGGGCACACGGTGGGCGCGGGCACGATCGCGGAGATTGTGACGTAGGGATTGTGTGGCGGCGGGGCTTTGCCCCGCCGGGACGGACGAATGCGTCCGTCCCCACGCAGGTAATTCGCGAGACAGAAAGCGTTTCGCGCAAGAAGTTAAAGGCTAAGAGCTAAAGGCCAAGTGCTGGTTTAGGGAGTGAGCAATGCCCCGAGAGATTATTACGTTGCAGTGTGGTGATTGCAAAGAGCGGAACTATTCGAAGACCAAGAACCGCAAAACGACGCCGGACCGTCTGGAACTGAAGAAGTTCTGCAACCGGTGCCGCAAGCACACGCCGCACAAAGAAGTGAAGTAAAGCGATTGAGTCATTGAAGCATTTTGTCATTGAATCATTGGAAGAAATGACTCAATACCTCAATGACTAAAGGAGTCAATAAGATTTAGGGGCGTAAGCTCAACGGTTAAACTGTCGGTCTCCAAAACCGAACTTGGGGGTTCGAATCCCTCCGCCCCTGCCAGAGTTTTGGAACTGAATTAAAGGCCAGGTCTGTGATGGGAGTAGAAACGAAAAAAATGGCGAACTCAATCGCAACAGCGAGCGGCGATTTTGGCGATAGGCTCAGGTCCTGGCCCGAGCGGATCAGGACTTTTTACCACGACGTGCGCACGGAGATGAAGAAAGTCACGTCTCCATCGCTCAAGGAAGTCCAGGGAACGACGACGGTCGTCATCATTACCGTGTTTCTGTTTGCGTTGTATTTTTTCCTGGTCGATCTCGCGATCAGCAACAGCCTGGAGCGGGGTTTGCATTATTTCTCGCGCCATTAGGCGGCGAGCGAAAGAAGCGATTTGATGCCGGATACGGATACGAATAAAGAAAAGAACGAAAGCGCTACGGTTGGCGTTGGCTCCGAAGGTGAAGGCCAGCAGGCGCCGCCTTCACCGCCAGCGGAAGCAGTTGCGGGCGGCGAGCCTCCGCGCAATCCGAATATGAAGTGGTACATCATCCACGCCTATTCGGGATTCGAGCGCAAGGTGAGGGAGTCGCTCGAATCGCGCGTGCAGGCTTTCGGATTGCAGGACAAGATCGGCAAGGTGCTGATTCCGACCGAGTCGGTCACCGAAGTCCGCGGCGGCAAGAAGTACACCTCGGAGCGCATGTTCTATCCCGGCTACGTGCTGGTTGAGATGGACATGGACGATCACGTCTGGCACGTCGTGAAGTCAACGCCGCGGGTTACCGGATTTGTGGGCACCGGACAGCAGCCGACTCCGCTGTCGGACGAAGAAGTCAATCACATCGTTTACAAAGTGGCCGACAGCCGGGAAAAGCCGAAGCTCAAGGTCAAATTCGAAAAGGGCGAGACGGTGCGAATCGGCGAGGGACCGTTCGCAACCTTTACAGGCGTGGTCGACGACGTGAACGAAGATCGCGAGACTTTGAAGGTGATGGTCACCATCTTCGGGCGTTCGACTCCGGTGGAATTGGAATTTGGGCAGGTGGAGAAAGTCGCGTAGCGATTTTTAGTAGAGACGCGGCTTGCCGCGTCTCCGCAGCGAGAGCCCTCTACAGACGGGTAGGATCGGAAAGGCATCATGGCAAAGAAAGCTACAGGTTCGGTAAAGTTGCAGATCGCGGCGGGCAAGGCCACGCCGGCGCCCCCGGTTGGACCGGCGCTCGGTCAGGCGCAAGTCAACATCATGGAGTTTTGCAAGCAGTTCAATGCCCGCACGTCGCAGAAAGAACTGGAAGGCCTGATTGTTCCGGTCGTGATCACAGTCTACAGCGACCGCACGTTCACGTTTATCACCAAGACGCCGCCGGCCTCGGTATTGCTGAAGCGTGCAGCCGGCATCGCCAAGGGATCGGGCGCTCCCAACAAAGACAAGGTCGGCAAGGTGACTCTCAAGCAGGTCGAGGACATTGCGAAACAGAAGATGCCGGATCTGAACGCCGCTTCGGTCGATGCCGCCATCAGGAGCGTGCGCGGCACGGCGCGGTCGATGGGGATAGAAGTGGTTGGATAGACTTCGTGTGGTGTCGGGGCTTTGCCCCGTCCTGCGGGGCGAAGCCCCGCTAGCACACAAGCGCGAGTTTAGTCGAAAACACTACGGCTCTTCGGAATAGCGAAGCGGCGGTGGGAGACTGAGGTGAGCATGAAGAAGTCAGGAAAAAATATCGAGAAGGCGCGGAAGGCAGTCGAGCCGCGGCCCTACACGCTGCAGGAAGCGGTTCCACTTCTGCAGAAAGTGAAATTCGCGAAGTTCGACGAGACAGTCGAAGTGACGTTGCGGCTAGGCGTCGATCCGAAGCATGCCGACCAGATGGTGCGGGGCACGGTCGTGCTTCCTCACGGACTTGGTAAGTCGAAAAAAGTTCTGGTGATCGCGAGCGGCGAGAAGGTTCGCGAGGCCGAGGCGGCGGGCGCGGATTTTGTCGGCGGCGAAGATATGGTCGAGAAGATCACGAAAGAAAACTGGACCGACTTCGATGCGCTGATTGCCACACCGGACATGATGAAATCGGTCGGCCGGCTGGGCAAGGTTCTCGGGCCGAAGGGTCTGATGCCTAATCCCAAAACGGGTACGGTCACCATGGACGTTGCGCGCGCCGTGCAGGAAGTCAAAGCCGGCAAGGTCGAGTTCCGTACCGACAAGACGGCGCTGGTGCACGTTCCGGTGGGAAAGATTTCGTTTACGCCGGACAAGCTGATCGACAACGCAACCACGCTAATTTCGAGCGTGATCAAGGCGAAGCCTTCGGTGGCCAAGGGCAAATACATCAAGGCCTGCTACCTGAGTTCGAGCATGGGGCCGGGGATCGCGCTGGATACGACTCCGATTGAGGTTGCGGCTAAGGCATAATTTCGGGCTTTGCCCGGTGACGGCGCGGAGACGCCTGTCGCTCCACAAGAACTTTTGAAAGGGTTTGAACATGGCGGTTACTAGAGCTAAGAAAGTCGCGCAGGTTGAGCAACTTGGTGGTGAACTGAAGAACGCTTCGAGCATGATCGTGGCCACCTACTCCAAGCTGACAGTGACGCAGGACTTCGAATTGCGCAAGGCATTGCGTCCCACCGGGGCGAAGTATCGCGTGGTGAAAAATACTTTGGTCGAGCGCGCTGGCAAGGGCACCAAGGTCGAGGAAGCGCTGAAGAACCTTCAAGGTGTGACCTCTATCGCCTACACCGAGGGCGATCCGGTGGCCCTGGCGAAGGCGCTTGCGAAGTACGCCAAGGAGAATCCGGAATTCAGCTTCAAGGCTGGTGTGGTCGAAGGCCGCGTGATTACGGTCAAGGAGATCGAGTCGCTGGCGACCATGCCGTCGAAGGACGAGCTTTATTCGAAGCTGCTGTTCTTGTTAAACGCTCCGTCGCAGCGTCTGGTTACCGCGATGAATGCGGTCGGACGAAACCTGGCGGTGGTTGTCAGCCAAGGCGTGGAGCAGAAAAAATTCAAAGAGGCTTAGCCTCTGGTGGAGCGACGGGCGTCCGCGCCCGTCCTCTGACGTGGCCGGGCGGGGACGCCCGGCGCTCCATCGACGGAGTTCAACAAGGTTCGGGTTGGCGCGAGCTGACCGAAAAAGATTTAGTTATCGCGAGGCGAGGGGTGGCGCGGTCTGAAATTCGGGCGTTGTCTGGCGCTCGGATTGGAGACCTGGTCGCACTGGAAACCTGGCCAAGCGATAGCGAAATCGTAAATCTTACATAAAGCGGAGAGATTCACATGGCGGATATACAGCAGTTGGAAGAGTCAATCGTTAGCCTGTCGTTGCTCGAGGCGGCAGAGCTGGTGAAGAAACTGGAATCGCGTCTGGGCGTTTCGGCGGCGGCAGCGGCCCCGGTGATGGTTGCCGGCGGCGCAGCGGCGGGCGCGGCGGCTCCGGCGGAAGAAAAGACCGAATTCACGGTCGTTCTGAAGGAAGTGGGAGCCAATAAGATCAATGTAATCAAGGCAGTACGCGAGGTCACCAGCCTCGGTCTGAAAGAGGCGAAAGACCTGGTGGACGGCGCTCCTAAGAGCATCAAAGAAGGGGTTTCGAAGGACGAAGCCGAGACCATCCGGAAGAAGTTCACTGAAGCGGGCGCAACTGTCGAAGTCAAGTAATTGGGTTGTGCGGGGCGGTTTCTGTCGATCCGGAAGAGCAGGGCTGGGATCAGGGAGCCAACCCGCTTGCAATTATTTGACCGAACAGTAGCTGAATCCTAGTGAGTGGTGTTATTATCTAATAAATAACCCGCTTACCCTGGTTTCACTGCGAGGCGACGGCGACCCGCATCCTCCAAATAGATCCAGGAAGCGGAATGGAACCGGGTCGCTGGAATGAAAGTATGGCAGCCGGTCCCGCGGGCGGCGGGACGGAACAGGCCTTTGAACTGGCGCGGAACTTTAAAAGTTATTCAAGAGTAAGCGTCGTAAGTGGCGCCCGAGGACAAACTCGTCCTTGCGGGTGCCTCTGTCTTTTTTTCGAGTACACCGCTCGTTAGCTCGTTAGCAATATTGGGGCGCGACTTTGTGCGCCCTCATCCCGCTCGGTACCGCAGCCCCAGGCTGCCTGAAAGCAGGAGTTCCTAAGAATGGCAAAGCACAATATCCATCGCAAGCGTTTCGATTTTTCCAAAATTCCAGCAACCATCCAGATTCCGAACCTGATCGAGGTTCAGAAGCGCTCCTATGACCGCTTCCTGCAGATGGACAAACTGCCCAGCGAACGCGAAGACGGCGGGCTGCAGGCAGTATTTCAGTCCGTGTTTCCGATTACCGACTTTCGCAACGTTTCCCAGCTTGAGTTTGTGGACTTCGCGATCGGAAACTGGGAGTGCAAATGCGGCCACTTGAAAGGGCTGCATCACTTGCGCACGACTTGTAAGAATTGCGGATCGACGGTGATTACCGACCCGTTTCATCCCGGCGAAGTCCTTTGCCACAAGTGCGGCACCTACAACGCGAATACTCCCGACTTCTGCAACAAGTGCGGCGATCCGGTTGGGTTGCAGCTGAAGTATGACGTGGCGGAATGCGAAGAGCGCGGCATGACCTACTCGGCTCCGCTCAAAGTGACGATGCGGCTCACCATCTGGGACAAGGATGAGGCCGGCAACCGTTCCATCCGCGACATCAAGGAGCAGGAAGTTTTCTTCGGCGATGTTCCGCTGATGACGCAGAATGGCACGTTCATCATCAATGGAACCGAGCGCGTCATCGTCAGCCAGTTGCACCGTTCGCCGGGAGTGTTCTTCGAGACGGCGGCGAACCGCACTTATTTCCTGGGAAAGATCATTCCCTACCGCGGTTCGTGGGTTGAGTTCGAGTACGACCAGAAGAACGTTCTGTACGTGCGCATCGACCGCAAGCGCAAGTTCCTGGGCACGATCTTTCTGCGCGCGCTCGGCCTGCGTTCCGGCGAAGACATTCTGAAGACTTTCTACACCACGGATCGCCTGATTGTCCGCGACAAGAAGCTGCTCTGGACGCTGGATCCGGCGAGCGAAAAGCCCACGAATCTGCTGGGCATGAAGCTGGCGCACAACATCAAGTCGAAGTCGGGTGATGAAGTGGCGCACTCCGGCCGCAAGATCAGCGCTGCGACCCTGAAGGATATTCAGAAGGCGAAGATCAGCGAAATCGAAGTGGATACAACCGATCTGGAAGGCGCGTGGGCGGCCAGCGACATTGTCGACACCACGAGCGGTGAGGTGCTGCTCGAGGCCAACTCGGAAATCACGGCCGATAAAGTGGCAAAGATACTGGAATCGGGCGTGGTCGAACTGAGCGTGTTCTTCCCGGAGCGCGACGACGTGGGCACGGTGATCAGCCAGACCCTGCGCCGCGATTCGGTCGCTACTCCGTCGGAAGCTCTGATCGAAATTTATCGCAAACTGCGGCCGGGTGATCCGCCGACGCTGGACACGGCGACGGCGTTGTTCCAGGGCATGTTCTTCGATCCGCGCAAGTATGACTTCTCGCGTGTGGGCCGGCTGAAGTTCAACATCAAGCTGTTCGAAAATCAGGATGCGACGAGCCTCGAGCAACGCACCCTTGATCCCACGGACTTTTACGCGACGATCAAGTACCTGCTCAAGCTGCGCAAGAATATCGGCGCGGTGGATGACATCGATCACCTGGGCAATCGCCGGGTGCGAGCGGTTGGCGAGTTGCTGGAAAACCAGTTCCGTATCGGTCTGGTCCGCATGGAACGCGCGATCAAGGAAAAGATGAGCGTGTACCAGGAAATGTCGACGGCCATGCCGCACGACTTGGTCAACGCTAAGCCGGTGATGGCTGCGATTCGCGAGTTCTTCGGATCCTCGCAGCTGTCCCAGTTCATGGATCAGACGAATCCGCTGTCGGAGATCACGCACAAGCGGCGTCTGTCGGCCCTGGGGCCGGGCGGCTTGTCGCGCGAACGTGCCGGATTCGAAGTTCGCGACGTCCACCCAACGCACTACGGGCGCATCTGCCCGATTGAAACGCCGGAAGGTCCGAACATCGGACTGATCTCGTCGTTGAGCTGCTTTGCGCGAATCAACGACTACGGCTTCATCGAGTCGCCCTACCGCAAGGTGAAGAACGCTCGCGTGGTGGACTACGTCATCGTCGTCAATGCCGGTGACAGCACGTACAAAGTCGGCGACTATGCCGAAAAAAGCGAGATGGAAAAGGTCAACGCCGATCTCAAGGAACGGCGCAAGAAGCCGGTCGAGATCGAGCCGTTTTCGTTCTATCTCTCCGCGTGGGAAGAAGACCGGCACACCATTGCTCAGGCCAACATCGAACTGGACGACAAGGGCCGTATCGCCGGCGAGCTGGTGAATGCTCGCAAGGCTGGCAACTTTGTGCTGGTGAACCGCGACGAAGTGGATTACGTCGACGTCAGCCCGAAGCAGCTGGTTTCGGTGGCCGCTTCGCTCGTGCCGTTCCTGGAACACGACGACGCAAACCGCGCGCTGATGGGTGCGAACATGCAGCGTCAGTCGGTGCCGTTGCTGCGTGCTCAGGCTCCGATTGTCGGGACTGGGATGGAAGGCGTTACCGCGCGCGACTCGGGCGCGGTCGTACTTGCGCGCCGTAACGGAATCATCGATTCGGTCGATTCCGAACGCATCATTGTTCGGGTCGAGGGCGAGCATCATCCGATGCAGCTTTCGCGTGAAGTGGGCAGCGACATTTATCAGCTCACCAAGTTCAAGCGCTCGAACCAGAACACCTGCATCAACCAGAAGCCGATCGTGAAGAAAGGCCAGCGGGTCGTGAAGGGGCAAGTGATTGCCGACGGTCCCTGCACTGACTTTGGCGAGTTGGCGCTGGGACGCAACGTGCTGGTCGCGTTCATGCCGTGGCGCGGCTACAACTTCGAAGACGCGATTCTGGTTTCGGAAAAGATGGTGAAGGAGGATTACTACACCTCGGTTCACATCGAAGAGTTTGAACTCGAAGCCCGCGACACGAAGCTTGGTCCCGAGGAAGTGACACGCGACATCCCGAACGTGAGTGAATCCACGCTGCGAAATCTGGACGAGGCGGGTGTGATCCGGATCGGCGCCGGCATCAAGCAGGGCGACATCATCGTCGGCAAGGTTACGCCGAAGGGTGAGACGCAACTGACGCCGGAAGAGAAACTGCTGCGCGCGATCTTCGGCGAAAAAGCCGGCGACGTGCGCGACGCTTCGCTCTACTGCCCGCCTGGAATCGAAGGCATCGTGGTGGATGTGAAGATCTTCTCGCGCAAAGGCCAGGAGAAGGACGAGCGCGCCAAGACGATCGAAGGCAACCAGATCGCGAAGCTCGAAAAGAACCTTTCAGACGAGATCCGAATTCTGACCGATGAACGCCTGAAACGCTTGGAAGGCCTGCTGGGGGGCAAGGAAGTGCAAGCCGATCTGCACGACGAGCGCACCAACAAGCGGTTGCTGACCAAGGATACGATTCTGGACCGCGATGCGATCGAGCGTATCTCGACGCGCAACCTGAAGCGGATCAAGTACGCCGACAAAGATCCGCGGGTGAACGAGCAGATCGACGAGATCGAGGAAATGACCTCGCGCCAGATCGATGTGCTCAAGAAAATCGTGAACGAAAAGAAAGAGAAGCTGACCAAGGGCGATGAACTGCCGCCGGGCGTCATCAAGCTGGTGAAGGTTTACATCGCCATGAAGCGCAAGCTGAGCGTCGGCGACAAGATGGCCGGACGGCACGGGAACAAGGGCGTGATTGCGCGCATTCTGCCGGAAGAGGACATGCCATACCTCGAGGATGGAACGCCGGTCGAGATTGTCCTGAACCCGCTCGGCGTGCCCAGTCGTATGAACGTGGGACAGATTCTCGAAACCCACCTCGGATGGGCCGGTCATGAACTGGGTTTGAAGATCGCGGAGTTGCTGAAGCAGAACACTCGCGCAGAAGCCATCCGCCGCGATCTCAAAGCTTTGTTCAAGGACACCGTGCTGGCCGACACCATCGCCGACATGAGTGAAGATGAGCTCGAAGCGGTGGCCCCGACGCTTAAGAAGGGCGTGTTCATGGGATCGGCCGTATTCGACGGGGCCCGGGAGACGGAAATCAAGGCGCTGCTGACGAGCGCGGGCCTGCCCACTTCAGGCAAGACCACGCTGCGCGATGGCATGACGGGTGAGAAGTTCGAACTGCCGGTCACGGTGGGTTATATCTACATGTTGAAACTGTCGCATCTGGTGGACGACAAGATTCACGCGCGTTCCATCGGGCCGTACTCGCTGATCACGCAGCAACCGCTGGGTGGGAAGGCGCAGTTCGGAGGCCAGCGTTTCGGAGAAATGGAAGTCTGGGCACTCGAAGCATACGGCGCCGCGTTCATCCTTCAAGAATTGCTGACCGCGAAGTCGGACGATGTGTACGGACGCACCAAAATCTACGAGGCCATCGTCAAAGGCGAGGCCGCGATGGAGCCGGGTGTCCCTGAGTCGTTCAACGTGCTGATTCGCGAATTGCAGGCGCTTTGCCTGGATGTCGAGTTGATCAAGATCACGGAGAAGAAGCCGGTGGCCGTGGCGGCAGATTAGTCGTCGGTCGCTAGTCGTCGGTCGTTCGCGACTAGCGGTCCGACTCAGTTTTAAAGAATAGACCCGCGGCCTTTGCTCTTGGGCTTCCGGGTCAGAGATTTCGCTAGCGACGAACGACCAGCGACTAGCGACTGTTCTTGAGAGCCGCGTACGGCGGCGTACAGCCGTAGGAAAGCGGAGGAACATGTTTCGTTCGAGCCCGTTCGATATGGCAAATCCCGTGGCTGATTTTGATGCCATTCGCATCAGCCTTGCGTCCCCGGAAAAGATCCGGAGCTGGTCGCATGGTGAAGTGACCAAGCCGGAAACCATTAATTACCGCACTTTTAAGCCAGAGCGTGACGGCTTGTTCTGCGCGCGCATTTTCGGCCCGGTTACCGACTGGGAATGTCTCTGCGGCAAGTACAAGCGCATGAAGCATCGCGGAGTGATCTGCGACAAGTGCGGCGTGGAAGTCACGCTGTCAAAAGTCCGCCGCGAGCGCCTTGGCCACATCGAGCTTGCGTCGCCCTGTTCGCACGTGTGGTTCTTCAAGGGCCTGCCCAGCCGCATTGGGCATCTGCTTGATATTTCCCTGCGCGACCTGGAAGCGATTCTGTACTTCGAGGCCTATGTGGTCGTCGATCCCGGCGATTCTCCGGTGAAAGAGCGCGAAGTCATCAAGGACGAAGCGAAGTACCGCGAACTCGATCAGCAATATCGCCCCGCCGGCTTCAAGGCCATGATGGGCGCGGAAGCGATCAAGGAACTTCTGAAGCGCATTGAAGTTGATTCGCTCTCCGGCGAACTGCGCGAGAAGATGAAGCACGAAACCTCGCTGCAGAAGCGCCTGAAGTACGCGAAGCGACTGAAGGTAGTGGAGGCCTTCCGCAAGAGTGGCAACAAGCCGCAGTGGATGATCCTGGATGTGCTGCCGGTGATTCCACCCGAGCTGCGTCCGCTGGTTCCACTGGATGGCGGGCGCTTCGCCACCTCCGATCTGAATGATCTTTATCGGCGCGTCATCAACCGGAACAACCGGTTGAAGAAGTTGATGGACCTGCACGCTCCCGAAGTCATCGTGCGCAATGAAAAGCGCATGCTGCAGGAAGCGGTTGATGCTCTGTTCGACAACGGACGCCGCGGGCGCGTTCTGCGTGGCGCCAACAACCGGCCGCTGAAGTCGCTCTCCGACACGCTGAAGGGCAAGCAGGGACGCTTCCGCCAGAACCTGCTCGGCAAGCGCGTGGACTATTCCGGACGTTCGGTGATTGTGGTTGGTCCCGAGCTCAAGCTGCACCAGTGCGGATTGCCGAAGAAGATGGCGCTCGAGTTGTTCAAGCCGTTCATCTACCATCGGCTCGAACAGACGGGAAACTGCACTACCATCAAGCAGGCAAAAGAAATGGTGGAGCAGCAGGAACCGATTGTCTGGGACATTCTGGAAGAGGTCATCAAGGACCATCCGGTCATGCTGAACCGCGCGCCCACGCTCCATCGCCTGGGAATTCAGGCGTTTGAACCGGTGCTCGTGGAAGGCAAGGCGATCAAGATCCATCCGCTCGTCTGCACAGCATTCAACGCTGACTTCGACGGTGATCAGATGGCAGTGCACATTCCGCTGTCGCCCGAGGCGCAGGTGGAAGCCAGCGTTCTGATGCTGTCTTCGCACAACATCCTGTCGCCGGCATCCGGCCAGCCCATCACCGTGCCTACCCAGGACATGGTGCTCGGTCTCTACTATCTGACGAAAGCGAAACCGGGCGCGAAGGGCGAGGGCCGTTCTTTCGCCAACATCGAAGACGTCGTCATCGCGCTCGAAATGGGCGAAGTGGAAACGCTTTCCCCGATTCGCCTGCGCTACACCGGCGAGGTCATTGACCTGACGCAGGCGTACGACGATCAGGACGTGAACCATACAGAGCCCGTGCATCTTACGCGCGAGTATCTGAATACCACCGTCGGCCGCGCCATTCTGAACGACCATCTGCCCAAGGAAGTGCCCGGCGTCAACGTGAGCATGCCGTACATCAACGGCCTGCTCAAGAAGAAGGGCATCGGCCAACTGGTCAATTACTGTTATCTGCGGTTCGGCCTGGAAGTCACAGTCAAGATGCTCGACGAGATCAAGTCGCTCGGCTTTCGTTATGCCACGCGCGCCGGCCTCTCGATCGGCATTGATGACATGGTCATCCCGGACAACAAGAAGACCCTGGTGAAGGACGCCGACAAGCAGGTCATCAACGTGCAGCAGCAGTACCTGGACGGCGCGATCACCAACGGGGAACGCTACAATAAGGTCATCGAAATCTGGTCGGCCATTACGGAAAAAGTTGCCGATGAAATGTTTGGCCAGATGCAGACACGGGATAAAGAGGGCGAACTCAACCCGATTTATGTCATGGCCGATTCCGGCGCCCGCGGATCGAAACAGCAGATCCGTCAGCTCTCCGGGATGCGCGGACTGATGGCAAAGCCGACGGGTGAAATTATCGAGACTCCGATCACGGCCAACTTCCGTGAAGGGTTGACGGTGCTCGAATACTTCATCTCGACGCACGGCGCCCGCAAGGGTTTGGCCGATACGGCGTTGAAGACCGCCGACTCTGGTTACCTGACGCGCCGTCTGGTTGACGTCGCGCAGGACGTGATCATCAGCGAATATGACTGCGGCACCGTGGACGGAATTTTCGTCTCCGGTATCGTCGAGGCCGGCGAAATTATCGAGCCGTTGCGCGACCGTATTGTGGGCCGCGTATCGCTCGAGAAGATCAAAGACTACGATGGCCAGGTCGTGGTCGACGTGAACCACGAGATCACCGAAGATCTTGCGGGTGCGATTCAGGCTGCCGGTATCGAGCGGGTGAAGATTCGCTCGGTGCTCACCTGCGAGTCGAGGCGCGGAGTTTGCGTCATGTGCTACGGACGCAATCTGGCTTCCGGGCGCCTGGTCGAACTCGGCGAGGCTACCGGAGTGATCGCGGCTCAGTCCATTGGCGAACCTGGAACGCAGCTTACCATGCGTACCTTCCACATCGGAGGTACGGCGTCGCGAGTGTCGGAACAGTCACGCCTCGATGCCAAGAGCAACGGCACCGTGCGCTTTATCAACTTGCAGACCGTGAAGTCCAAGACGGGCGACCTGGTGGTCATGAATCGTCAGGGCTCGATCGCAATCGTGGATGAAAAAGGCCGCGAACGCGAGCGCTATGCGGTGGTGTATGGCGCCAAGGTCAAGGTCACTGAAGCCGGCCCGGTACAGCTCGGACAGGCTCTCGTTGAGTGGGATCCTTACACGTTTGCCATTCTCACCGAAATTGGCGGCGCGGTGCAGTTCAAGGACTTGCAGGAAGGCATCACGCTGCACGAGGAAGTGGATGAGGTCACCGGTCTGTCGCGTCACGTAGTGGCGGATTCGCCCGACGAGAAGCGTCAGCCGGCGATCGTAATCAAGGGCAAGGCGAGCAAGCGATACCTGATGCCTTCGCGCGCTCACCTTATGGTTCAGGACGGAGACACGGTGTTTCCGGGCGACGTGCTGGCCAAGATCCCGCGCGAAACCACCAAGACCAAGGACATCACGGGCGGTCTGCCGCGTGTGGTGGAGTTGTTCGAGGCCCGCAAGCCGCGCGAGACTGCCGTCATCAGCGAAATCGATGGCGTGGTGCGCTTCGGCGAAGTGGCCAAGGGACAGCGCAAACTCTACGTGGCAGCCGATAACGGCACGGAGAAGGAATATTCCGTCCCGCGCGGCGTCCACATCAACGTGCAGGAAGGCGAGCGCGTCAAGGCGGGTGAACCGCTGATGGACGGGCCGCTCAACCCGCACGACATTCTGGCCGTGCTCGGTGAGAAGGAACTGCAGTCTTATCTGGTGAACGAAATCCAGGAAGTCTACCGGCTGCAGGGCGTGAACATCTCCGACAAGCACATCGAAGTGATCGTCCGCCAGATGATGCGCTGGGTGAAGGTCGAAGATGTAGGCGATACTCAGTTCCTCCTCGAACAGCAAGTGGACAAGTTCCGCTTTCACGAGGAGAACGAGCGGGCGATTGCGCAGGGCGGCAAACCAGCCACCGGGCGTCCGTTGCTGCTCGGTATCACCAAGGCGTCGCTCTCGACCGACTCGTTCATTTCCGCTGCCTCCTTCCAGGAGACAACGCGCGTGCTGACCGAAGCTTCCATTCAGGGAGCTGTCGATCATCTGCGCGGCCTGAAGGAGAACGTGATCGTGGGCCGCTTGATTCCCGCCGGCACCGGCATGGAATATTACCGGAACGTGCGTCTCTCTCCCGAAATGGAAGAGGCGGCAAGCAAGGTGCAGGAGGAAGTCTCGCAAGCCTACGAAGATGCCGAGCGCGCGCTCGAACTCATGCGGCACGAAGGCGAGACCGAAGAACTCGCCGCGGAGTAAGACGGGACGATTCTATGCAGGGGCGACGCAAGTCGCCCCTTCGTTTTTTTGCTCGGGTGGGGACGGGCGTCCCGCCCGTCCAATCCGAGCGCAGCTCGGCAGTTGTCGGCAGCTATGACAAACGCCGGGCTCGTATGAGCTGGGCTCGTATAAAATGACGAGCAATAGGACGACGGTTTCTTGCCAATGTCTTTAGCACTGGAACCACAGCGCCTGACCGGGCAACCTCAGGATGGCAACGCCACGCCGGAGCCGATTCCTGGTGGACTGGTGTTGGCCCCGGCACTGGGGCGCTTCTGGCGGCTGTTCCGGTTGTCGATCTGGCGTGCCTTCGAACACGATGCTTTCGGGATCGCCAAGGCCTCGGCCTATTCATCCATCTTCACTTTTTTCCCCGCCTTGCTGGTGCTAGGTTCGGTTGTAGCCACGATTAACCGGGGCGAAGTCTACCTTCGCGAAATCTCCTACGCTCTGGGCACCATTTTGCCTGCAGGCAGCTCCACCGCACTTTCCTACCTGAGAGGCAGCGCGGACCGGCCGGTCGGCCTGCTCATCACCACTTCGTTGCTGACTATCTGGAGCGCTTCCGGCGTCATCATTTCATGGATGGATGGCTTTCGCCGCGCCTATCAACTCCCCAAGACGTGGGGATTAGTCCAGGAGCGCTTGATTGCGATTTCGCTGGTTTTCATGGCGGGTTTGCCGCTGAGTTTCGCCACCATCCTGGTTGCATTCGGCAGCCGCATCGAAATGCGCATTTTGTTTTTGCTCGGGCATGAGTTCGGACCTCTAATTCTGTTGTTGTGGGGCGCGATACGTTGGACCATCGCGATCCTGACCAGCATCGCCGTGATCCAGCTTATCTATCACAACGCGGTGCCTCGTACGCAGCCCTGGCACAGCGTTTTGCCGGGAGCTGTTCTTTCGACCGCGATGTGGCTGCTCTCCTCCGCATTATTCGGATGGTATTTGCAGCACTATACGGACTACAGCGTTATCTACGGCTCCCTCGGCGTGGGTATTGCCCTGCTCGTCTGGATGTACCTGATCTCGCTGGTTGTGCTGATGGGCGCCGAATTCAACGCCATGCTTTTTCCTCGCGGTCTCACCAGAGTTCCGCCTCCGCGGGCGGACACCGAAGCTCGCTGACTGCGAGGTCACGAGCGGGCTCACCCGATCGCATCAACCGTAAACATTATTTAGCGGCGTTTGTTGGGGAGAGGATTCGAAATTTGAAAGAACGCAAACTGGATCTGGTTGAAGGCAGTCTGCCGACTTCCGGCCCCGCGCCGGAAGAGGCAACCGAACGCGTGCGCCGCGCAAAGATCATCTGCACGATTGGTCCGGCTTGTGATTCCGAAGAAATGATTCGCGCCCTGATGCAGACCGGCATGGATGTTGCACGACTGAATTTCTCCCACGGAACGCACGCCGAACACGCCCGGCGAATCCGGCGGTTGCGCCGCGCCGCCCATCACCTCAAGCGGACCATTTGTATTGTTCAGGACCTTCAAGGTCCGAAGATTCGGACGGGCCGCTTGAAGAATGGAAAGGCTGTGCTGCTGAAGGCTGGGACGGTGCTGACGATCACGCCGCGCAAGGTGGCAGGGACCGCTGCGCTGATTTCGACCGATTTTGCCGGCTTGGCGCGCGAAGTCCACCCCGGCGCACGGGTGCTTTTGTCCGACGGCCGCATTGAACTGAGAGTGCGGTCGATCCGTGGCGAGGACGTGGAATGCGAAGTGTTGAACGGAGGAACGCTCGGAGAGCAGCAAGGGATTAATCTGCCGGGTGCGGCAATGGCGATCCCCGCACTGACCGCCAAAGACAAGCGAGACCTCGAGTTTGGTTTGAAGCACGGAGTGGATGTGGTTGCGCTGTCGTTCGTCCGTTCCGCGGATGACATTCGCATGGCGAAAAGCCTGATGCGGGAATTTGGAAAATCCGTGCCCATCATCGCCAAGCTGGAAAAGCCGCAGGCCATCGAGCGCCTGGAAGAGATTCTGGAAGTGGCCAACGGAGTCATGATTGCGCGTGGGGATCTCGGTGTGGAACTGCCACCGGAGCGCGTCCCGATCATTCAGAAGCTGGTGATTCAGCGAGCGGGTGTGTGGCGGAGGCCAGTCATCACGGCGACCCAGATGCTCGAATCGATGACCGAGAACCCGCGCCCCACGCGGGCGGAGGCGAGCGACGTGGCGAATGCGATTTTTGACGGTACCGACGTGGTGATGCTTTCGGGAGAGACTGCCAGCGGGCGTTATCCGCGGGAGACCGTGGCCATGATGGCGCGTATCATTCTCGAGGCCGAGGCCAGTATCGCGCACCTGCCGCCGCCAGGCCGCCGCCGTCGTGAGGACCACCGTTATTCGGTTGCCGAAACCATATGCGAGTCCATCGCGCACGCCGCCGAAGATCTGCCCATGCGCGCGATCGCCGTCTTCACGGAAAGCGGGAATACGGCGCGCATGCTTTCAAAACATCGTCCCAAGGTTCGTATCTATGCTTTCAGTCGCAAGCCGGAAGTCTGCAATCGCATGAATACGCTTTGGGGCGTGCATCCGGTTCACAAAGACCAGTGGGAGTCCGCGGAGGAAATGTTAAAGACCGCCGAAAAGGAACTGCTGCCGAAAGGTCTTCTCCGTCCGGGGGACGTGCTCGGCCTGGTGGCCGGAACCAAGCTCACTTCGGGCGCCACGAACTTCATGCGGCTGCATACGGTGGGGGAAAGCGATCGGGCGCGCCCGACGCGGCGGAAGAAGAAATAAACTCCTAATCCTCTCAATCCTGTGCTAAATCTTGTCGTCTGTTCTAAATCTTATCAACCTGAGCGAAGCGAAGGACCTCGCTTTTGGTTTTTGCCGGCCACGATACAGAATCCAGGGTCTCAATGCGATGCATGCGGCAATCACATTTTCCGATGATTCGCTGAAGCCCGCGGTCCGCGGCTTTCTGCACTCGGCCGAGAATCCAAACGGCGACGCATTGATCCTCACGCACGGCGCGGGCTCGAACAGCACCGCTCCCCTGCTGATCGCGCTCAGCGAAACCTTTGCTGGACATGGCTACGTTGTCCTGCGCTGCGATCTACCCTTCCGCCAGGAGCGGCGCACCGGCCCTCCGTTTCCGGGCAATGCGGAACGCGATCGCGCCGGTCTGCGCAACGCGGTCGCAGTTTTGCGTAAGAACGTTGCGGGGCGGATCTTTCTCGGCGGCCACTCCTACGGTGGACGCCAGGCTACGATGCTCTGTGCCGCCGAGCCCGATCTTGTTTCCGGACTGCTTCTGCTTTCCTACCCTTTGCATCCGCCGCGTAAACCTGAACAGCTCCGCATCCAGCATCTGCCCAACCTGCGCACGCCGAGTCTGTTCGTGCACGGAACGCGTGACCCATTCGGAAGCGTTGCGGAGATGACAAAGGCCCTGCAGCTAATCCCGGCCAAAATCGAGTTAATGACACTGGAAGGCGTGGGTCATGACTTGGGGTTCAAGGGGAAGACCGAACAGAAGGAATTGCCGGGGAAGATCGCCTTAAGAACCCTGGAATTCTTCGAGGATCGCCAGAGTTAGGTTTCCTGACGGCTGAGTGCTGACGGCTAATTCACCCAGCCCGATTTCGATCCGCCATTCGTTTTGTCGTTGTCGTCCGGCGGCACGTAGTTTCCGTGCTCGTCGAAAGTGACTTTGCGGTCATGATCTTTCATATAGACTTCGAATTTTCTCGCAGCTCGCCGCCGCTTCCAGCGGTAGTAAGAGTTGCGAAGGCCGTAGTAGCGTTCGGAAAGTCCAAGCTTTCCAAGTCCACGAGACACGAACTTTACATATACATATCCGAAAAACAGTCCGCCCAGATGGGCGACATACGCCACGCCGCCGCCGCCGCTCATAGCGAATGCCAATTCCACCACAATTAGGATTGCTATGAAGTACTTGGCTTTGATCAGAAACGGGAACGGGATCATCATGATCTCGTTTTCAGCAAATACAATTCCGAAGGCGATTAGAATCGCGAAGACCCCGCCGGAAGCCCCGACTGTAGGGGTGTTCGGGCCGCCGAGCACGTGGCCGTACGACACGACGATCGTGGTGATGGCCGCACCTATTACGCCGAAAGAAAACAGCTCCAAAAAACGCCGCGAGCCCCACGCCCCCTCCAGCGCCGAGCCAAACATCCACAATCCGAGCATGTTGCCGAACCAATGCCAAAAACCGGTATGAAGGAAGCTGTACGTCGCAATTTGCCAGATCCAGCCGTGCGTCACGTCGCTCGGTATCAGGCTGAAATAATCGAATATCGAACGATCAATGCCAGGCAGGACAAGGCCAAACAGTTCCATGAGCAGGAAAATCGCCGTGTTGAGTCCAAGCAGCCAAATTACCGCTGGCGTGAACGGCGGCAAGCTCAACGTCATTTCGCGGCTTCGAACCACTTAGAGCTCCTTTGCGGTAGTCGTTTACTACCTTTCCGGCTCAGGCACAACCGGCAGACTGCGATGTCCCGCCGCATCCACCACGCGCACACCGAATATCACATTATCCTTCGAAACCTTCAGGGTTGCACGCGTACCGTTACTCACCGTTTGGACGTACTCCCAATCGGGCGCTTTCGTCGAGCGCCAGACCACCTCGTAGGCGGCGGCTCCGCTCGAAGGTTCCCAGGTTAAAGTCGTGTCGTTGCCGAGAGCCTTGGTCTGCATTTTCACATTTGCCGGCGGCGCCGGAGCCGATGCCAGCGAGGCCAGGGTGGCCGCGTTCAGCCTCGCGACGTGCGCGACATAGTTGAAGTCCACAAACTTCGGCAGGTCTCCGTATTCGATGCCATTTTCGGTGCGAGGGGTCTGATGTTGATGGTTAAAATCTTCGCGGAATTCGGTGAATCGAACGGCAGCGAAGCCCTGCTGATTGAAAGAGTAGTGGTCGCCGCCGCGCAGAAAGCGGTCTAGGCGGAAGATGAGAAGCGGCTTTACTCCTGCATCGTACGAGCGCCCGACGTCGGCGATGAAGCGGGCAAGCTCGCGCGAAGTCGAGTCGCTCTCTCCGCCGAGCATGCGAATACGCCGGATTTCAGCCTCGCTGGCCACCGCTGGCAGGCCTTCGGAAAACACCCGTACCACGCTCGCATCCTGCTGCGGACTGCGGTCGCCTCCCACGATGTCATTGTTCAAAACCGCTTCGAGTTTCCACGCCTGCTGCTTGGCCATCTCGGCGAAGTGCTTACTGCCATTCAGACCCTGCTCTTCTCCAGCGACCGTCAGGAAAATGATAGTTGCTGGGAACTTAATTTTATTCAGAACAGCCTTGCTCAAAACGCGCGCGCATTCCAGACTTACCGCCGTCCCGCTGCCGTCGTCATTCGCTCCCGGCGCCGGGTCGGTCCCGTTTAAAGTATCGCTGTTTCGCGAGTCATAGTGGCCGGTTACGAGTACGATGCGCTTCGCCTGCTCGGCGTCACTTCCGCGCAGCACCGCATATACATTGGTGATTTCGGTCGGCGTCGGGATGCGATCGGCGGGCTGCTCGGTGAAACTGTCGGTTTTCACCTCCAGGCAGCCGCCGCATTCTTTGGAGTAGCGTTCAAACTCCGCCTTGATCCAGTCTCGCGCCGCTCCGATTCCCGTGCCCGCTCTGATGGATGCTTCGTCCTGCGCGGAAATCGTGGACCGGTTCTGGAAGCTGACCAGTTTTTCGATCGTCTGGCGGATGCGCTCAGCCGAAACTTGCCGGATCGCCTCGGCGATATGCGAGTCGGCATGCGGGTCGGATGCCAAGCGGGGCGCCGGACCTTGACCTTGCGCCATTTCCTGCGCCCGGCATAGAGGAGCGCACAACGCCAGCGCCAGTGCGACCAACACGGGTGCCGCAAAACTTGCGGAGGGATAACCGGAACCGGCAGACTCGGTCATTGCAGAATTTTCTTGGTAAGCCACTTGACCTTTTCCTCTCGAAAACTAAATATAACAGGGTAGCCTGGAGGTGGAGGAAATCATGGTGTACTGTCCTGAATGCGAGACGGATCTCGACATCGATGAAGATGAGGTCGATGAAGGCGCGGTCGTCTCGTGCCCGGAGTGCGGCGCGGACTTCGAGGTGATTACCGTCAATCCTGTTGAGTTGAAGAAGGTCGGCGAAGACGAGATCGAAGAGGACGAGGACGAAGAAGACGCCGTCAAGGAAGAGTCAGAGGACGAGGATTCCTGAAGAATTCTGCGCATTTCCGGGTGTTCCGGCGCTTGGCGGCAACGGCTGCGTCAGTGCTGTTTCTGGCGTCTCTCGTTACCCCCGTGAGCGCGCGTGGTAGCGACCGCGAGAAGCCGAAGCCTTACGCCCTAATCTTTGGAACGGTTTGGGACCCTGACGGGCACCCGCTCTACGGGATCAAAGTGAAGATCCGGCGGGCCGACGAGAAAAGAGCCCGTTGGGAGCTCTATTCCAATCACACCGGCGAGTTCGCCCAGCGATTGCCCGTCGGGAAGGCGGACTACATCGTTTGGGTAGACGTGAAGGGCTACAAGCTGCCCTCGGGCCGTCAATTGAAGCCGGGCTCCGAAGTAACCGTGCATATCGACGATGACGAGCGTTCTGACATCGGTCTTCATTTAGACTGGTAATGGCCGTTGTGGTTGGGACTCGGCAGCAATAGGGAACTCATGAAGAAAGCGATCATCGCGGCTTCGGTGCTGCTTGTGTTGTCTGCGTCGGTCTTTTCGACATCGGTCCTGGCGGCTCCAGCGCAGTTATTTGGGCGCGATTCGAAGCCAGACAAGACCCGCCTGCTAACTGGCAAGGTGCTAGACGGCGGCGACAATCCTCTGCCGAACGCGGTCGTGTACCTGACCAACACTCACACTCGCACCGTGAAAACCTATATCGTTGGCCCAGACGGCGCCTACCGTTTCCCAGCGCTTCAGCCCAGCATCGATTACGAAGTGTATGCACAATACAACAACCGAAAGAGCGGCACAAAAACCGTCAGCCAATTTGACGACCGCTCGCAGGTTTATATCAGTTTGAAAGTCGACGCCAAAGCCGACGCTAAATAAGCACTTTTCGCTTCACACACACGGGCGTAACTTGTCTCTGACAAACCCTTCCGTTACATTCGAGCTGTTTCCCGCGAAACGCGTTCTACGCGAAAACGCTCATGCCGGTTGTTACCTACGCCGCCGTCGTTCTTCTGGTCACGGGTGCCGCCATCTACGCGGTCATTGTGTACAACGGGCTGGTGCGCCTGCAGAACGAAATCGGCCGCGCCTGGGCCAATATTGACGTTTTGCTCAAGCAGCGCCACGATGAGATTCCCAACCTGGTGGCATGCGTCAAGGGTTACATGGACCATGAGCGGCAGACGCTGGAGGCGGTGACCCAGGCTCGCGCGGCTTCGATGAACGCAGCCAGCATTCCGCAGAAGGCTCAGGCAGACCTGCTGCTGACGGGCGCCCTGCGATCTTTTTTTGTGGTGGCGGAACGATATCCGCAACTCAAGGCCAACCAGAATTTCCTGGCGCTCGAGAATCGCATCTCCGAACTGGAGGAGCGAATCGCCGACCGCCGCGAGTTTTTCAACGACGATGTCAACACTTACAACACGCGGATCGCACAGCTCCCCGATGTTTTCCTGGCGCGGGTGATGAAATTGCAGCCGCGGCAGATGTTCCGGGTGAACGAGCAGGAGCGGCAGCAGATGGAAGTGAAACTCGAACTAGCCCGGGGACAGGGCACCTCCTAGCCACTCAGAGAATCGAGCGTACGACACCGCCGTCGGCTCTGAGGGCAGCGCCATTCGTCGCTGTGGAGAGCGGACTGCAGAGGAACACCACCAGGGGCGCAACTTCGTCCGAACGCGCGAAGCGCCGCAACAAGGAACTCGGGCGCACGCTGCGAAAGAACTCAGCCTCGAATTCCGTCTTGGTCTGCTTCGAAGACGCCGCCATCCGGTCGACAAACTCATTCGCGCCTTCGGAAGCCGTGGGTCCAGGCAACACCGTGTTTACAGTGACGCCCGTACCCGCGGTCGTCTCCGCCAGGCCGCGTGCGATCGCGAGCTGCGCAGTTTTTGTCATGCCGTAGTGAATCATCTCGGCCGGAATCTGTACCGCGGATTCGCTCGAAATGAAGACGACGCGTCCCCAATTCCGCGTCTTCATGCCCGGCAGATAAGCCCGGCACAAGCGAACGCCGCTCATAACATTCACTTCAAAAAAGTGGAACCAGTCTTCGTCGGGAATTTCCTGAAACGGCTTAGGCTCGAAAATGCCCAGGTTGTTGACGAGAATATCGGCATCGGGGAGCCGTTCGACGGCGACACGGACTCCGTCGGCGTTGCCAAGATCGGCGGCGAGACCTTCCACCTTGGCCTGCGGATGAGCGGTTCGAATCGACCGAATCGCTTGCTCGACGCGCTTTTCGGTCCGCCCGTTCACAATGACGTCCGCGCCCTCCCGAGCCAGGGCTTCCGCGATCGCGTATCCGATTCCCGCCGTTGATCCTGTAACTAACGCGCGCTTTCCTTCCAGTTCCAAATTCATCTTGGTTTGGATGAGAGAGGTTTCAATCTGGACTCAGGTCTGCGAAAAACGTGCGTAAAGTCGTACAATTTCTTCTCCGTCGCACCCGTCGTCTAAAATTCAACTACCGAGTGTTCTCCCATGATCAAGAGAGCTACCGCCGTTTTGCTGACGCTGAGCTGGTGTTCATTCGCTGGTCTTAGCAGTTCTAACCTCTGGGCGAGCGCGGCGCCGACTGGCGTGTTTGAGAGTCATGCCGATGTTGGCAGCGTTCTCCACCCTGGCACTCTGGAATACGACCCTGCCAAGGGAACCTACACAGTCAGCGGCAGTGGCGAGAACATTTGGTCCGCGGCCGACGCCTTCCATTTCGCCTGGAAGAAAGTTAAGGGCGACGCCAGTCTGGCAGCCGACATCTCGTTCTTGGGCAAAGGCGGAAACGAGCATCGCAAGGCCGTGCTGATGGTGCGCCAGAGCCTGGACGCGGATTCCGTTTATGCCGACGTGGCGCTCCACGGCAATGGCCTGACGGCGCTGCAATACCGCGATGAAAAGGGCGCGGCGACTCATGAGATCCAAACTCAGGAGACACAGCCGAACATTGCCGGAACCGAACGCTTACACATCGAAAAACGCGGCAATTTTGTTTATTTGTTTCTGGGAGATGGTGGCAAGGAGTTGCACTACTCCGGCGCTTCGATGCGGGTTCCGTTCGAGGGAACTTACTATGTGGGGATTGGGGTCTGTTCGCACGATAAAGACGTAGTGGAGAAGGCCGTGTTCGCAAATGTCGATCTGGCGGCAGACCTGGCTCCGGTCGCCAAAACGACGCTATACAGTACGTTAGAAAGAGTGACCATTGCATCGACCGTCCGGCACGTAGTGTACGTCGCACCCGAACGCTTGGAAGCGCCCAACTGGACGCGCGACGGAACGTCGTTTCTCTTTAATCGTAATGGCAGCATCTACCGGCTGCAGGTGTCCGGAGGAGAGCCTGCGCTGCTCGACACCGGATTCGCCAAACGGTGCAACAACGATCACGGCATTTCGCCCGACCAAACCTCTCTGGCCATCAGCGATCAGTCGCAGGGAGACAAGCAGTCGATCGTTTACATCGTGCCGATCGAGGGAGGAGCGCCGCGCCGCATCACTCAGAGATCCCCGTCGTACTGGCATGGATGGTCGCCGGACGGCAAGACCCTGGCGTTCGTGGGGCAGCGCAACGACGAGTTCGATATCTACACGATCCCGATTACGGGCGGCGAAGAAACGCGCCTGACGACCGCCAAAGGGTTGGATGACGGCCCGGAATATTCGCCGGACGGAACATACATCTACTTTAATTCGGAGCGCACCGGGCACATGCAGATCTGGCGCATGCGGGCCGATGGGAGCGAACAGGAACAGGTCACTGTCGATGAGTGGAACAACTGGTTCCCGCACATCTCGCCGGATGGGGCTTGGATGGTGTTTCTTTCCTACGAGCCGGACGTGAAAGGCCATCCGGAGAACAAGGATGTCATGCTGCGGATCATGTCGCTCGGTAACGGGAAAATGAGTGACGGGAAAATGACGGATGGAAAAATGAGCGACAAGAAAATCAGCGTGCTGGCCAGCTTGTTTGGAGGCCAGGGCACAATCAACGTGCCCTCTTGGTCGCCGGACAGTAAAGCAGTTGCCTTCGTCAGCTACGCGCTTGTGCCGGACGAGAGCCGAGGCAAGAAATGACTGTGCGATGTGCTGGTGTGGTGGCGAGGCTCTGCCCCGCCCCACGGGGCGGAGCCCCGTCACCACACGAGCAGTAGGTCCACGAGCAGTAGTTAGGAGCTACGCATGTTCAACCGACGTGGGTTTCTTCGATTGTCGATCGCGGCTGCCGGCGGGCTGGCCGGTGCCAGACTGCTTGCCGCGGAGCGCCGTTCTCTCGGAGCGCAGCTGTACACCGTGCGCCAGGACGCGGCGCGCGATCTTCCCGCCGTCCTCGAAGCCGTTCGCAAGATTGGCTACACCGAGGTCGAGACCTACTGGGATATCTATGGGCATCCCCCGGCCGAACTGCGTCGGATGATCAACGACCACGGACTGACCGCACCCAGCGGGCACTTCGACTACGGCGGACTTGATTCAAAAATCGACTACGCGAAGTCGCTCGGGGTTCAGTATGTCATTTGCCCGATTCTGCCCGAGAGCATGTGGCTCACGCTGGACGGCTACAAGCGAGCCGCCGATCAGTTCAACATTTGGGGCGAAACAATTCATCAAGGTGGCATGCAGTTCGGATTTCACAATCACAACTATGAGTTCCGTCGTTTCGGAGACATAACTGGTTTTGAAACCATGATGAGTCGCTGCGACCCGAAACTCGTCTGCATTGAGATGGACTGTTACTGGATTACACAGGCCGGTCGGGATCCGCTGCAAACGTTTCGACAGTACGGAAACCGCATCAAGCTGCTTCACTTGAAGGATCGCAAGCCTGGATTCCCAACCTCCCAAATGAAGGACGCGGCGGCGGAACATTTCACCGAAGTCGGAGCCGGGACCATTCACTGGCAGGAGATTTTAGCGGTGGCGGAGAGAAACGGGGTGAAGCATTTATTTGTCGAGCGCGATTCGGGCGACCTTCTAGCCATGGAGAGTCTTCGAATCAGCTATCAGAATTTGCAGAAGATTAGTTGAAACGATGGAGAGCCGGGCGTCCCCGCCCGGCCACCTCAGGCTCGACGGGCGAGACGCCCGTCGCTCCACCGCCACGTTTTCTAGTTGCTGTCTCCGCCGGCCCGCTTCCACGAGATCAAGTCGCCGATGGTGGTGCTGGTTGAGGACGACGACGCCGGGTGCTTGTAGGACTCGACTTCCTGGCGCGACGCTTCTTCGCCGACCGCCTTGATGCTCAGGCCGACTTTTTTCTCTTCCTGATTCATCTTGATGATCTTGAAGTCGAACTCGCCGCCGGGTTCCAGATGCACGGGCTGTCCGTTCGCATCGACCGCTTCTGAGTTGTGACACAGGCCTTCGATGCCTTCGGCAATCTCGACAAACGCGCCGAAGTTCGCCACGCGCAGGACTCTTCCATGCACGATGTCGCCGATGCGGTGCTGCGCGAAGAACGAATCCCAAACGTCGGGCTGCATCTGCTTCACGCCGAGTGAAAGGCGCCGCTTGTCCGGTTCAATGGCCAGAATGACAGCCTTAACCTTGTCGCCCTTTTTCAATACCTCGGAAGGATGCTTCACGCGGGTGGTCCAGCTCAGGTTGCTGACATGCACCAGGCCGTCAATTCCGTCTTCGATTTCAATGAAAGCGCCAAACTCCGTCAGATTGCGCACACGGCCCTCGACCGTCGCCCCCACCGGATATTTGTCGTGCAGCGTATCCCAGGGGTTGGACGCGAGTTGCCGCATGCCCAGCGAAATCCGACGCTCGGTCGGATTCACGCTGAGGACAACGCAGTCCACTTCGTCGCCCACATTGACCAGCTTCGACGGATGCTTCATCCGTTTCGACCACGTCATTTCGCTCACATGGACGAGGCCTTCAATGCCCTGCTCGAGTTCTACAAAGGCGCCGTAATCGGTGACGCTGATGACCCGCCCGTGAACGTGCGCGCCCACAGGGTAGCGGTGCTCCGCGTCCAGCCACGGATCAGGCGTGAGCTGTTTGAAGCCCAGCGAGACGCGCTGCTTGTCTTTGTCGTACTTCAGGACTTTCACCTGAATCTGGTCGCCGACGTTGACCAGATCGCGCGGGTGCGTCAGACGTCCCCAGGACATGTCGGTGATGTGCAGCAGCCCATCAATTCCGCCCATGTCCACGAATGCGCCGTACTCGGTCAGGTTCTTGACGATCCCGGTGAGGACGCTGCCTTCTTCCAGATGCTCCAGTGTTTTGCCGCGCTTTTCGTTCTGCTCTTCTTCCAGAAGCTGTTTGCGCGAGACCACGATGTTGCCGCGCTTCTTGTTGAGCTTGATGATGGCGACTTCCATCGTCTGGCCCTTCATACCGTCCAGATTCCGGATCGGACGCAGGTCCACTTGCGAGCCCGGCAGGAAGGCGCGCGCGCCCTGAATGTCCAGAGTCAGGCCGCCCTTGATGCGCTCTACAACGATGCCCTTGATCGGTTGCTTTTCGTTGTAAGCGCGCTCAATCTCGTCCCATGAACGCAGCCGCTGTGCCTTCAGATGCGAGAGGTTGACGTAACCCTCTTCGGTCTCGCCCTTATCCCGCATTACGTCGATCTCGTCGCCGGGCTGGAACTTGGGCTTGCCCTCGTGATCGAGAATTTCCGCAATCGGCGCCATGCCTTCGGATTTTGCGCCGATATCGACGACGACGTGGGTCGCGGTCAGCTTTACCACGGTGCCTTTGATTACATGGTCGTCGCCAACCGATTCCTCGGCTTCGGTCTCGAAGTTCTGGAGCGCGGCGGCGAAATCATCGCTGCCCGCTGCGGCAGTCTCGGGGGCGGAATTTTCAGGAGCGACACTTTCGGGAGTCTCGTTTTCACGAGTGTCGGTTTCATGAGTGTCGTGTTCATGAACTTCAGGGGCGGAAGCCTGTGGTTCCGCAGGGGAGGGTTGTGCGTGCTCGGGAGCGTCTATTACGGCCGAGGCGCCGGTGTGGGTGTCGTGTTCAGGTGTCATGGTTTCGAGACTGGATTCAAGATTGCGGGCGTTGCTATCGTCGAACAAGTTCATAGCCTCTGTGTCGACGCGATCATGCGCGCCTCGTGCGGGACGTGGTCGAGCGGACTGCTGGCGTGGTCTTTAGGTTGCGTTGAGGCCGACCTGGCGGACGACCCTAGGACAATTCCAGCTGGTTCGAAACCGCGTCCAATAGGGACACTTCGACTATAGCAACCGCGTTGGAACAGTGTCAAACGCGATTAGAGAGAATTTACCGATTCGTCACACAGCGCTGGCTTCGAGCTTCGAGCCGCGAGCGTCGAGCGAACCGGACCAGCCAACGTTCCAAGCTCGTAGCTCGCAGCTCGTTTCTGCTACCCTCCCTCCATGGACCATCTCTGGACTCCGTGGCGTTACGCCTACGTCACTGGCGCCGACCAGAAGTCGGCCTGCATCTTCTGCGATGCTCCCAAAGAAAGCGATGGGCAGGCCCGCATCGTCCACCGCGGGGCGCATTGCTATGTCATTCTCAATACCTATCCGTACACCAATGGACATGTCATGGTCGTGCCCTACGCGCACCTGGACGAGTTGCAGAATCTTCCCGTCGATGCCGCCCACGAGATGATGGTTTTGACGCAGCGGATGGAGACCGTTCTGCGCTCTCTCTATCGACCTGACGGCATCAATCTCGGCATGAATATCGGAAAAGCCGCGGGTGCCGGCGTAATTGGACACATCCACATGCACGTTCTGCCACGCTGGGCAGCGGACGCCAATTTCGTCAGCGTCATCGGCGAAACCAGGGTATTGCCCGAGACGCTGGATGTGACGTGGGAGCGGATACGAACGGCTCTTCAGTCACCATGACGGTTCCTTGCGAGTATTAGCTTCATTTCTAAGTTCCCTACATCACTCTTGACATTTTGCGGAAACCGCAGCAATCGCGCCTGCATCGGATTCGAGGTCTCGTCACCCTCTTTTTATGCAAACTATCGAAGTGGCAGCGTAGCGATGTTACTTCAGCTCCCGGGCAAAGAAATCCTCCGTCGCGCGGTACGCCCGAATCCAGCTCTTCCACATGAGGAACGCGTGAATCTCATCGGGGAAGACGAGTTCCTCGACGTGCACTTTCTGGCTGCGCAAACGCTGCAAAAGATCCACTGTCTGCGAGAAATCGACATTGCGATCATCGTCCCCCTGAATGAGCAGCACCGGCGATCTCCACGTCGCAATCGCGGCATTCGGTGACGACTGAAACGCCAACTTGATCGCGTCGTCATGATCGGGCGCATCCGCCGGGATTTCTTCCTTGAACACCGACCAGTCATGTACGCCATGCAAATCGACTCCGGCGACAAACAGATCGGAGTCATGCGCCAGCCCCATCGCGGTTAGGTAGCCGCCGTAGGATCCGCCCCACAGCCCGATTCTCTTCGCATCCACATTCGGCAAGCTCTGCAGATATTTTCCCGCCGCCACAATATCCCTGTACTCGGCGCCACCGCGTGGGCCTCCATCTTTCGGTTCGCGAAAGTGCCGGCCATACATAATTCCCGTCCGATAGTTGACCGAAAGCACCACGTACCCACGGCTCGCCAGATACTGATTCATCGCGTAAGCGTTGTGGTAGTAGTCCATGTAGTGGAAGCCGAGCATCATCTGGCGGATCGATCCACCGTGAATAAAAATCAGCGCCGGGCGCGGTGCCCGTCCTTCCATCTTCGGTTCGAACAACTGCCCGTGGATCTCCCAGCCATCGGCGGCTTTGAAGATTACCTGTTTCGGCGTGACCAGCTGGGCAGCGGGAAAGTCTGCCGGCAGCGCACTCTTTGCGATCATCTCGCGGCCGTGCGAGGTGACGGCGTATGGCATCGCCGGAGTCGTGGCCGTCGAACCCAGGCACACTACGTTCCCGGCGATTTCGAGTGGCGTCCACTCCATCGTCTCGCCGCGAGTTAGCTCCTGCGGCGTTCCGCCCTCAACGCTGACGCGCCACAGATGGCGGCGGTCAATGTCTTGAGGATCAACACCACTCTGGTTTGAAGAATAGATCACCGAGGTCTTATCGGCACTCAGCGCGACATCTTCGGTCTCAAATTTCCCGGAAGTCAGCAGTGTGGCCGGCCCACCGGAGGCCGCAACCGAATAGAGATGGTTCCATCCATCTTGCTCGGAAGAAAAAACGATGTGATTCTTTGCGGCGAAGTGAAACGACCCGTCTTCGGTCAGGAGCGGAAGCGAATCATCCAGGCCCGGACCGCTCTTCCATATCTCGCGCCCCGAATCGGCGGCTAGGTCATAGACCCAGGTTGCCCAAGGCAGCGGCGACTGCGGAATCACAGGCTGCTTCATCTGTTTGCCCACCAGGCGTACGAAGGCGAGTTGGCTTCCGTCCGGCGACCAGCGCGGATACAGATCCCTGTCAGCACTGGGCGAGACGTAGCGCAGGGTGTTGCGGCCAAATTCGTAAATGATGACAAAGCTGTGATCGCCGCGGTCGCTGACGAACGCAATCTTCTTTCCGTCGGGCGACCACTTAGGCTGTGAGTTGTTGCCCCGCGCGAAGGTCAGCGCCTTGGCTTTGGCCTTTCTATCGCCGTCGCCAGAAATCGGCGCGATCCAGATCTGCTTCTTCGCCGACCACACGGCGAACTCGCCGTTTGGCGATATTTGAATATCCTCGCACCCCTCCTCGTCGCAGCCCATATCTCCGAGCAAACGAGGTTCACCCTTGTCCACATCCACCCCCCACACCTGCTGCACGCGCTTTTCGACGTTGCTGGTCGGATCGGCGATTTCTCCGGCACTATTGGCCTCAGTGCCGCGCGCGTAGACAACAGTGCGTCCGTCGGGCGTCAGCTTCAAGGCGGCAATCGGCATGCCGTCGTCGCCCACGTAGTGTGTGACCTGCCGGGCCTCAAAATTCGGAGCGTCCGCGATCCACACGTTATGCTCGCCCTTGGCCGAAAACACCCATGCGATTCGTCCGGCATGGTCGTTCGTAGGTCCGGCGGCCACAAGATTCGTTGGAAATGGCGAGCTCAAAACCTGTTCCAGCGAGAAGGGGTGAGGTGGCGTCTGCGCGGAACTCGGCGCGGAGCAAGTAATCAGAGAGGACCACAGCAACAGCGTGCCGCCGCAAAGCAAGGCAGATAAGTTTCGAATTCCCATGCGCGGCAGAGTACGTGAAACAGTGCGGCATTGACAACTGGGGAAAAGAAAAACCGTTTTATCGACCGGGAGAACCTGTCTCCCGCATCGGGGATTCGCCGATGACCCAGACTCCCGGCTGTTGACGGCAGACAGCAGTGTCCACGCCCGCGGGGCCGCTCCGATTGACCAAAATACGGTGGCCATACTATGTCCGACCAATGGCTATTATTAATGTTGTGACAGTGGCCAAACCTAGGTACAGTGAGTCATGTTCACGCCTCATCCCAACCTCGGCGACGAAGTGAATCGGAATATCGTCCAGTCCGAAATCGAGGGAGGCGTATTCCTTGAAGGTCTGCCGCCTGACACCGTGCTGCAGATTCGGACTCAGCACCATTTCTACACGGCGCTCCTTCTGGGCGAGGGTTCGGCGATGATCTCAGGACATCCGCAATACTGTCCGGACCCGGTTCAAGTGACCATCGCAGGCTCGACCTGGGGCGGTTCCATGCTCAAGATGCACTTCATCGGTCGCGGTATGCAGCTAGAGTTCCATCACCCCGCATACAGCACGCCGATCGTTACGTCTCCGATTCAGGAAATCCGCGAGCCAATGGAGTCAGTTAAAGATCACCGCAGCGGGGTAGGTCACGGCCGTTGACGAAGCCGATTGCGGGTTGTCGGTGTAATCGCTGATGCTTCGCCGCCAAATCTTTTAGAGCATCGACAACTGCGCTTGTTCTCCCTTTGAGTTTTTCCGCATCCATCTCCACGCCCTCGAGACGATTCCTAACCACGATCGATGCCCTTCCGCAATCCCATTCGGGACGCAAAGGCCGGCCACTGGCCGCCTGGTGTAGAATTTGGAGGTCGACCCCCACGCTGTCATCGTCATCTTGGGCAGCGGATTCCGTCGGGACGTAGCGCAGCCTGGTAGCGCACTTGCTTGGGGTGCAAGGGGTCGCGAGTTCAAATCTCGCCGTCCCGACCATTTACTTATCCAGGTAGGCGGTGGGACGGGTGTCAGAGACTCGCCCTCTGAGCCGGTTCCTACCCGAGATGCATAGCGTCCGGCGCTGCGGACTGAACTTGCAGAACGATGCGATTGTCCCCCGACTGGGCGGCAGACATTCGGGAAAGCTTGTAACCGAATTTCAGCGGTTCGCATCCAAAACGCTTGAACCGGCAAACAGGACCGGAAGCAGATGCCTCCGTTCTGACAATCTCCTCCTCTGGCTTGCCCTATAATCCGAAGTTTCAGGAGCACCTGATGACTAAAAAACCAAACTCCAGCAATTCACGCAAACCTTCAGCGCAACCCCACTACCACCAGACAGCCCGCGAGCTCCAGGCATATGGCACCGTGACCAGTGTGATGCCGTTGCAACTGATCGAACCAGTGCGCCTGGAAATGACCGAGCAACTCAACCAACTGTTGGCCGACACCATGACTCTTCGGGATCTCTACAAGAAGTCCCATTGGCAGGTGTCCGGAGCCACTTTCTATCAACTCCATCTTCTGTTCGATAAGCACTACGAAGAACAGAGCGAGATCGTCGACGCGATCGCGGAACGAATCCAGCTTCTGGGGGGAATCAGTATCGCGATGGCAGCCGATGTGGCCGAGTTAACCCGTATTCCGCGACCGCCCAAAGGCCGCGAGGAGGTGCCAGTACAGCTGTCTCGCCTGCTGGACGCGCATGAAATCATCATCACCCACTGTCGTGAACTCGCAGAGCGTGCCACCAAGTTGGAAGACGCCGGCACAAACGATCTGGTGGTGAGTGACGTGCTTCGTCCCAGCGAACTGCAGAGCTGGTTTCTGAGCGAACATCTGGTCGATGCGCCGCTGGTCGAAGCCGAGCCGCTGCGGGAATCGGCCTAGGCAAAATCGATTTGCGCGAGGGCTAGTGGAGAGCCGGGCGAGACGCCCGTCGTTCCACCGCAAGATTCATCGCGCGGGCGAGGTGGGTTAGTGGCGTGCGGAAAGAATGTGCAGGATCTGCTGCAGTTCATGCCGTAAGTGCGCCACACTCACGGCAGGCTTCATCGGAAACGGAAGCGCGGTCTGGTTCCGCTCGGACTTGGTTTCCTCCCGCAGTTGCATACGCGCACCTGCGATGGTGAATCCGTCTTCATAAAGCAGCTTCTTGATTCGCACTACCGACTCCACATCGCGCTTGCGATACATCCGCTGCCCAGTGCTGCTTTTTACTGGCTTGAGCTGCGGAAATTCGGTTTCCCAGAACCGAAGTACGTAGGCCGGCAGACGGCACAAGCTGGCGACTTCGCCGATGCGGAAATAGAGCTTGTCCGGAATAATGATTTCGACGTTGCGGGCCGCTTTCTTCGGCGTTTTCTTGCGGAGGCTCATATGCGGAGGCTCATGGAGGCCGTTTCCCTACTCCCTGTATACGCGTTTCTAGCACGAGCCGCGCCGCGGGACAATCCCCAAAAGTACGGGTGGGTCGCCGCCACGGCGCTTTGACGCTCTGCTCTCCGTTGACGAGCGCTCCATTGAGGGGGAATGGAAAAGCCTCTCAAGAGGTGCTTCCCTGGAGAGGCTTTGGGGGATTTCTGAACGATCATCCGTCCGCTTAGTGTTTCTTTTTCTTGGCGGCTTTCTTCTTGGTTGCCATGAAGTGTTTCCTCCGTTTGAACGATTTGTTCTCCCAAGGTTCTCGACAGGGCACCTTGATGCCCGGGCCACTCAACTTGTAGTATGAGTAGCTGTCCTACCACAAGATATTGCCATTCGTATGTAATTTGTCAATAGAAATCTCACCGCACCGGCCGATTTTGGTGAACTACGTGCTTGGCTTGCCCGGCCGAACTCACGCAAAATTTCACCATCCGGGCAGAGCTTCCCACCGAAAGCCAGTGAAGATTCAGTGCCTGTGCGATAATTTCAGAAGAAATTTATGTCAGAGCACAAAGTTTTCTGCGCAAAATTGAAACAGGAATTGCCCGGGCTCCCGGAACCTCCGTTCGACAGCGACTTGGGAAAAAAGATCTATGAACAGGTCTCGCAACAGGCGTGGGGCCAGTGGATGGAACACTGCAAAATGTTGCTGAACGAATATCGCCTGAACCCGGCGCGCAAGCAGGATCAGGAAGTAATCGTGAAGCAGATGGAGCAGTTTTTCTTCGGCGAGGGCTCCGCGCGTCCCGCCGAATACGTTCCTCCGACGCACTGAGCGCACTGCGATTGAGACGAAGAACAGCGCGGGACAAGCCATCTGCCCCAGTCAGCCCATGTTATAAGCATGGTTACTCACAGATTACCCCTGGCGCCTCAATCAGTTCCCAATTAATCACCTCGTAACACTTCTGGGCAACAATTGAGACGTGGCCCCGCAGATCTATGACACCCTGATCCTTTCGGATCTGCACCTCGGCGCGGACATGAGCCGCGCGCGCGAGGCATTGCGCGTTCTTCGGGAAAATCAATATCGCCGCCTCATTCTGCTGGGCGATATTTTTGCCGACCTCAATTTCGGACGCCTGAAAAAAGAGCACTGGAAGTTTCTCGGCTTCATTCGCAAGCTCTCCAATCCCAAGCGTAAAGTCGAAGTGGTCTGGGTCGAAGGAAATCACGACCACGGCTTGACCGAAATTATGTCCCATTTGGTGGGCGTTCGAGTGTACCAGGAATATCAATGGGAATATCAGGGACTGCGCCACATCGCCGTCCATGGTCACCAGTTCGACGGTTTCGTGGTAAGCAATGTCCGCGTCAGTTATCTGATCGGGACGCTGCTCTACCTGCAGTTGCAGAAGTGGGATTCGAAAAACAAAACTCTGACTCGTTTCCTCGACCGGTTGGGCACGCGCTGGCAGCGCTTGTCGGAGAAGGTCGCCGACGGCGCGCTCGCCCACGCCCGTCATCTCCCGGCAGCCCGAATTTTCTGCGGCCACACCCATGCCGCCATGCACAAGCGTGAGGATGGCATCGACTATTACAATTGCGGAGCTTGGATTGATGCGCATCCTACCTATATCACCATTGGTGAGGAGGGCGTTCAGATCCATGAATATGTTGAGCGGCCTGATGATCTCCATCCCGTCGCAGAACAAAGCTTCGCTGATGCCGAATTCGGCGACGAGGCGGGATTTGTCGAAGATGGCGAATACGAGGGTGTGGCTACCTGACGCAGGGTCCACCTACGGGGTGGTCGGTTTGAAATTTGAAAAAGACCGTTTGCCACAAACGAGGCACAATAAATCTTGCGCAAACTGACCATCGTTTTTCACCACGCCGGCGGAGGCCATCGCAGCGCAGCCGAAGCCCTCAAAGCCACTCTCTCCAGCCAGGAGCATCCCTGGGACGTGAGCGTTCTCGACATTCAGGAATTGCTCGATCCACTCGACGTAGTTCGTCGCGCCACGGGCCTGCGCATTCAGGACACCTACAACGTGATCCTACGCAAAGGCTGGACGCGTTTTACGCCGCAACTCCTGGTCGTCCTTCAGGGAACGATCCGTCTCTACCATTCTTCGATCGTGAAACTGCTCCGGAACAACTGGGCGGAGCATCCCGCGGACCTGGTGCTTTCCGTGATTCCGCATTTCAATCGTGAGATCGCCGAGAGCCTTCGCTCCGTTGATATAAAAACGGCCGGCACAGGAACGCCTTTTGTCACTCTGATAACAGACTTGGCAGACTACCCGCCACACTTCTGGATCGAGCCAGAATCGGAGTACATCATCGTCGGAACCGAGCGCGCCCGCCAACAAGCCTTAGCCATGGGCCATCCCGCTGACCATGTCTTCCTGACATCTGGAATGATCCTGAAGCCAAAGTTCTACGAAAAGACCACCGTTGATCGCGCCGCTGAAAGGAAGCGGCTCGGACTGGAACCCGATTGTCCAACTGGCATCGTTCTGTTCGGAGGCCATGGCTCCCAGGTGATGGTCGACATCACCAAAAAACTCAACGAAGCCGGCAGCGGCGTTCAGTTGATCCTGATTTGCGGGCACAATGAGAAACTTGCCGCTCAACTCAAAGGCTTACGGACCAGGAAACCAATCGCCGTCGTCGGATTTGCGCAGAATGTCGAATACTACATGGCCTTGGCCGACTTCTTTATCGGGAAACCAGGTCCGGGCTCGATCAGCGAGGCGCTACAGTTCCACTTGCCCGTCATCGTGGAATGCAATTCCAAGACGCTGCCACAGGAGCGCTACAACGCGGAATGGGTGACGGAAAAAGGTTACGGGATCGTTGTGCCGAGCTTCAAGAAAATTGCGCCCGCCGTTCAACGCTTACTCCAGAGCGCGACTTTCGATGAGTTCCGTCGGAAGGTCAGCGAGTATTGCAATCGGGCTCTGTTTGAAGTGCCCATAATCCTGGAACAGTGCGCGGAGTACACGCAGGCTCCAACTCAATCCGAGGCTGCTGTCTAATTTAGCTGTAGAGACGCGGCTTGCCGCGTCTCCCCGGCGCAGCCACGTCACCGGAACAACGCGGCAAAAAATCCCCCGAGTCTCTTGAAGAAGCCACGCGCCGGCGCGTGATTCGACGAGGCGGTTTCCGTGCCAGCCGGCCTCGGACTCTCATTCGCGGGCGGAGGAAGCGGAGCGGCCAAAGGTGGTGTTGCTCCTGGACGCGAATCCAGCGGCAGCGCACGCACTTCCTCAACCGGCGCCGGCGGAGGGCGGGTCGCATGGAACACGAACGGCGCTTCTACCTGTACGTGAAGTTCATTCGGCGCGACAGAGGCGTCAAGTGGAGGGGCCGCTGCCGGTACTCCAGTTGCCGGTAGACTGGTAGATGCCGCGCTTGCCGCCGGAGTCGCCTCCGCGACCGGCGGCGCTGGGTTTGCGTTCACAGGCGGCGGCGCTTGGCTCTGCATGGGCAGATCGCTGGTCGCCCGCAGCGGAGCATCCCGTGGCGGCGGACATCCGCATTCCAACGGCACCGCCATATCCACACGATCGAGTTGCCCGGAACGAAACATGAGCTGGTCGGTTGCCTTGACCTGGTAAGTGCGATCGCCGAGCAGTTCGCTTACAATCGCCGACGCCGTGTTACCGGGCAGCGCGCGCACGCAGGTATTGCCCTGACTGTCCGCGCTGATGGCATAGTGAAATTCTCCCGGTCCCACGAGAAGGATGCGGAAGTCGGGCGTCATCACGGAATCGGAAGAAGCGTCGAGCGCGAAGTGCGCTTCCAGCGCGCCCGTGTTCATGCTGAGCATCAGGTTATGCCGGTTCTGCGACGGAGTAACCGACACGGTCGTTCCCGGACAAACATGCACCTCGCCGCCACTGGACAGGCGGAGAACGGCGGTATCGGGTCCAGCCGTAATCGCAGAACCCGAGTCATTGTTATTGTCATTGCCGGCTAGAGCTAGCGGCCCGGCCGCGCGCACCGCTGCCACGACCGGTTGCGGCGCGGGCGTCAGGCTAACGACCGTCGGTTGCTGAAACGGCGAACTGCTCGCCTGGCTGGGATTCTTGCCGAGATGCACGACCAGGCGGTTTCCTGCGGCATCCCAGGTGTAGGCGCGCGGCGCGAGCAGATCCACCACCACGCGCGCTACCGGCGGATTCTGTTGAAACTGGTCGGCGCGTATCGCGCTAATCTGGTCGGCTTGTACGCTGATCTTTTTCTGCTGCGTGTCCAGGCGCGCGTTCGGCAGATCGATCACCAGCCGCGGAGGGTCGCTGATCGCCTGGATCGAAGGCACTAGCGGTTTCGACGAAAGAATTTCAACTGCCGGTCCATCCTTCTCCTGCACGATCCGGAAGCTCTTGATTGCTGCAATCTTATTAGCAGGAACAGCGGCAGACTTCGAGCCAGGTCTAGCTCCAGGCTTGACCGGCGTCTGGGAATGAAGCCACGGTACTCCGAGGACGAGCAGTCCCACCGCAAGAACCGCGCACAAATTGGTCCGCAGACGGCGGCGAGACAACGGTTGCCGCAACGCAAGATTCGGCGGGAAATCTCTCACCTAAGCACTCGAGTGTTACAGCAACCATACCACTCGGGGCTTCTGGAAAAAAAGCGCATGAAATAAAGACAGAGAAAAATCGGCCCAGGAGAAAGCCCGCGAGATCTTACACGTCGGCCAGAAAATCGTACTCATCAATGACGGCTGCCACCGCCATCTTCTTGGAGGGACTGCCGCCTTCGACGCGCACCACACGGCCCTTGCAGCGTACGCGGATGCTTTCCGTCAGCGTGATCTCGGGCGGCAGGGTCAGCGTGAAGTCAATCGCGGAGCCGGCCTGGATGGCGGAATCGACATAGAAGCAGATTCCGCGCGCGCTGACGTCGCGAGTCTGCGCCTCATGCTCCTGCTCATTTTCGCCGTAACGGACGCTTACGGGCAGGCGAAGCGTGAACCGCCGCGTGGCCCGCTTATTATTATCCTGGTCCTGGTCCTGCTGCGTCTCGGCCATCGAACCACTCCAAAAGCAAGGTTTCAAAGTTTCAAAAACTTGCCAGAAATTGCCTGTAAGCATGGCAATTGGCGGCACGCCTGTCAAGTAAAAGAGAGGTTTCAACCTTTCGAGGTTCATAGATTCGTTGCCGTTCGGGTCGCACAGCTTTCGCTTTTTCATCGAACCATTGAGAGCCCCGTCACCACACATGGGAAACCTGGCCCCTAGAGTTACAATAAACTTGTGGTCTTCGTCCTCGATAACTACGATTCGTTCACTTACAACCTCGTCCAGTACCTTGGCGAACTGGGCGCCCACGTGGAGGTTCGTCGCAACAACGAAGTCACCGTAGGAGAGATCGAGGCGATGCACCCCGAACGCATCGTGCTTTCTCCCGGACCCTGCACTCCGCAGGAAGCCGGCATCAGTATTGAACTGATCCGCCATTTCGCGGGCAGGGGAAATGTGCCGTTGCTCGGAGTCTGCCTCGGACACCAGGCCATCGGCGCTGCCTTCGGCGGGCAGGTGGTGCGCGCGAAGAACCTGATGCACGGCAAAACCAGTCAAGTTGAACACGATGGCAAGACCATCTTTCGCGGCCTTTCTTCGCCGATGACCGCGACCCGCTATCATTCGCTGATCGTCGCCGAGAAGGACCTGCCAGGCGATTTGGAAGTCAGCGCATGGACTTCGGACAATGACGGAACCCGCGTCATCATGGGCCTGCGGCATAGGAAATTCCCGGTGGAGGGCGTGCAGTTCCATCCGGAGAGCGTGCTGACGGACGAAGGGAAGAAATTGGTGGCGAATTTCCTTCGGAGTTAATACGGCGTTTCTTGTCCCTTCTTTTACCAAGATGTTAGCCGATGTTGAATCAGGCGTTGGAAGCTATGGCGACTATCCGTCAGATCGACGGTCCGAGCGCAGCCATTGCGAACCGTCTACGCTGCAGTTTCAAGAGACCGTGCAGTGTGGTTGTTCCATGGCGCTGCAGCACGATAACACTCGCGTGGCTGGCCTTCCTCTGCCTGGTATCCAGCCCCAGCCGCGCCGAAATCCCTGATGTGCTCTGCAATGAGGGCAGCGGCTCGTTTGAAGCGACATTCCACACCGGAGTAAAGGTGCGGGTGGGAGCTGCGAAAAAGGGCGGATTGGCGAGGCGGCTATGTGAAGCAGCAATGAGCTGGGACCTGCATAACGAAGTGGTTGCAACCGACGCTTTTCAGCTTGATGTCGATGCATTTGGCGTGGATTTGGGTGTGGGTGTGCCGGTGGTGACGCTGCAAGTGAAGAAATCCAGCGCTGACTGCTGTATGACATACCTGATCTATTCCCTACAAAAGCCTTCCTGGTTGCTGCGGACGATCACGGGTGGAGACTTGTTCAGCGCCGCGGACACCGATCTCGACGGGCGCGTGGAAATCTGGAGCCACGATGCGGTAGCTGTAGCTGGTTTCGAAACCTTTGTTCTGGGCGAACTCAACGCCCCGCCGACAATTGTGCTGCGCTTTGAAGGCGGCCGATTGCTGGACGTGAGTTCCGAGTTCCAAACTTACTTTGACAGCGAAATCGCAAAGATCCGAGAAAAGATTGACCAACACGACCTGCTGGATTTTAAGAATAGTAACGGCGCGCTAACGCCGCCAACCGCTCTCTCCGTCGAGCAGTTGCACCGATTGCGACGGGTTAAGGCCAGAGTACTGGAAATCGTCTGGTCTTACCTTTACAGCGGCCGCGAGCAAGAGGCGTGGCGTTCGCTTGCGGAAATGTGGCCTGTTGCCGACGTCGAGCGGATTCGTGCGGCAGTTCTGGATGCACGGGCTCATGGGATTCGCGCTGAAGTGGATGGTGTGTCTACTGGAGGCTCCAGCGGGAAGAAGAAGCGTGTCGCGCTTTTCGACGCTACAAGCAGATCAGGGCCAGGCAAGTCCGAAATTATCTCGCCTAGACCGATAGAGCTTCGGCGCCCACCGTTGAGCATGCCTGAACAATCCTTGCCGGAGTCGGAGTTGCTGTTGGATCTGGTGATCGATTCTGCGGGAAAGGTTCGCTCCGCCGAACCGTCTGGAAAGACGAAGTGGGCCGACGCGGAGCTGCTCCGGGCGACGGAGGAATGGAAGTTCATTCCTGCTTTCAAGGGAAATCGGCCTGTTGCTTGTCGCTCGCGGCTGGCTGTATCTCTGACGCGATGATCCTCCGAAGGCCGCGACATCGCGCCGGTGCTGAGGTTCGAGGTGAAGCCGAGCTGCGCTCGGCTGGACGGGCGAGACGCCCGTCACCACACGAGCTTAAGATGCCACCGACTCTATGGTTTCATTGACTTGCCCTTTCATTCCGCCTAACATTCCTCGTTTCCATGATCGGCCAGACCATCTCGCACTATCGCGTCATCGAGAAGTTGGGTGGTGGCGGCATGGGGGTGGTGTACAAGGCCGAAGACACTGAACTCGGGCGCTTCGTCGCTCTCAAATTCCTTCCGGAAGATGTGGCCGATGACCCTCATGCTCTGGAACGGTTTCGCCGCGAGGCCCGCGCCGCTTCGGCACTGAATCATCCCAACATCTGCACGATCTATGAGATTGGCAGGCACGAGAACAAGTCGTTTATCGCCATGGAGTTTCTCGACGGCCTGACACTTAAGAATCGAATCGCGGGACGTCCGCTGGAAACGGAAATCCTGCTGACCATGGCTACCGAAATTGCCGACGCGCTGGACGCGGCCCATGCTGCCGGGATTATGCATCGCGATATCAAGCCAGCCAACATCTTCATCACCAAACGTGGTCATCCGAAAATCCTCGATTTCGGTTTGGCCAAGGTGAGTCCGCTCCCCGCTTCAAGTGGGGTGTCCCGCACCCTGACTGACGAGCACCTTACCAGTCCAGGAAGCGCCCTGGGCACGGTCGCTTACATGTCTCCCGAACAAGCGCTCGGCAAGGATCTGGACGCCCGCACCGATCTGTTCTCCTTCGGCGCGGTCCTCTATGAGATGGCAACCGGCTCTTTGCCTTTTCGTGGCGACACCCCCGCCGCCATTTTCCATTCGATTCTCAGCAAACCTGCTCCTCCTCCGTTGCGCCTGAACCCTGACCTGCCCGCCGAACTTGAGCGCATCATCAACAAGGCTCTGGAAAAGGATCTCGATCTGCGCTATCAGAGCGCGTCCGACTTGCGCTCTGACTTCAAGCGTTTGAAGCGGGAAACCGACACAGGGAAATCGGCCGCAGCGATCCCGTCCGCTCCTTCCCCCACAGCCTGGACGATGCGCTTCGGCTACGTTCGTGCCGCTCTCCTTCTAGTGGCTGTCATGATTCTCGTGATTGGATTCTTCTGGGTACGATCGCCCTTGCCTCCTCCTCGCGTGCTTTCGATTACACAACTCACCCACGACAACGTCCCCAAAAACACGGTCGTCACCGACGGGCCGCGGCTTTACTTTGAGGAAAGGCTGGGTGAGCGAAGTGTGCTGTGTCAGGTGTCAGCTATGGGCGGCGACATCGCTCAGATTCCCACCCCTTTCACCAATGTCTTTCTTCACGACGTGGCCCCCAGCCGCTCCGAACTCCTGGTGGATTCTTACAATGGTGAAGGCGGTATCCTGGCCACCGGGGAAGGTCCACTATGGGCCATTCCGGTACCCGCTGGTTCACCGCGCCGTATCGGTGACTTCAACGCCGCCGGCTCCTCCTGGTCCCCAGACAGCCAGCAACTTGTTTATGCCGGCGATCATGACGTTTACCTGGCGAAGTGGGACGGCACCCAACCACGCAAGCTGGTCACTGTCGCGGGATACCCTTTTGCTCCGACGTTCTCTCCGGATGCCACTCACCTGCGATTCAGCGTGCGCGCTCAGGACGCTGTGTCGTTCTCGCTTTGGGAGGTCGCCGTCGACGGCACGGGCTTGCACTCCTTGCTTCCGGCGAGCTTTCACCAAGACCCCGGTGAGTGCTGCGGCAAATGGACTTCCGATGGCCGTAATTACTTCTTTGAGGCTGTTCGAAATGGAAGGGACGACATCTGGGCAATCCAGGAGAATATTGGATTGCTCCGCAAGCACAGCTCTAATCCAGTTCCGGTCACTACAGGCCCTCTCTCGTACTACGGTCTGGCTCCTTCCCTGAGTGGAAATCGCCTGTTCGTCATAGGAGCACAACGACGCGCCGAATTGCAGCGCTATGATGTGAAGACCCGAAGCTTCACAATGTATCTGTCAGGGATTTCCGCCGGGCAGTTGGATATCTCCCGTGACGGGCAATGGATGGCCTACATTACCTATCCAGAGAACACGCTCTGGCGGAGTCGTATAGACGGAAGTGAAAAGCTGCAACTGACCTATCCACCGATGGTCCCCGGCATGCCGCGCTGGTCGCCTGACGGCAAGCAGATCGCCTTCGTCAGCCCATTACCGAACAAGCCTATGAAGATTCTTGTTGTTTCCTCCGAGGGTGGCAATTCCCAGGAGTTTTTGCCCGAGGACAAGAACAGTGAGGACGATCCCATCTGGTCTCCGGACGGCAAATGGTTGATGCTTGCTCAATACCCGCCCCAAACCTTTGGTGGAAACGCGGGCGAGTACGCTATCCTGCAGGTTGATTTGCAAACCAAACAGACCTCCAAACTGCCGGGCGCTTCCGGCTTGTTCGGGCCCCGCTGGTCTCCGGATGGCCGCTACATCTCAGCCTTCTCTGCCGACGACAGTAAGTTAATGCTATTTGATGTGCGCGCCAAACAGTGGTCGGAACTGGGGGCGGGGAAAGTGCTGGAGTATCCCAACTGGTCGCCGGACAGCAAGTATATCTATTACGAAGATTCCGGACGGGATGGCCCCGAAATCGACCGGATTAGTATCGTGGATCATAAGAAAGAGCGTGTGGTAGGCCTGAAGGACGTTCCTCGTGTCCTGCTCTATCTCTCGGGCGTTCCCTGGAACGGGGTCGCCGCCGATGGATCCCCGCTGATCATGCGCGATGTCGGCAACCGCGAGTTGTACTCGCTCGAACTGGAATTGCCCTAGCCGAATTCCTTCTGCTCATGGGACCGCAGCGCTGAGGCCTTTGGAGTTGAGCGCGTCGCCGCAAGCGGAACACCGAAAATCAAGTGCGACATCGTGCCTGGCGCTGAGGTTCGAGGCGAAAGTCGAGCTGCGCTCGGCTGGACGGGCGAGGCGCCCGTCCCCACCCGAGCATTCCCTATCCACTGCCTCTGGCCATCTCCACCGCCCGCAAGACTGCTCGCGATTTGTTTTCCGACTCTTCGAACTCGCGCTGCGGGTCGGAGTCTGCGACGATGCCCGCGCCCGCTTGCAGGTAGGCTTTCTTGCCCTTCATTAGCAGAGTCCGGATCACGATGCACGAATCGAGATTCCCCGCGAAGTCGGCGTAGAGGACCGCCCCGCCATACACGCCGCGCCGCGTTGGCTCCAGTTCTTCGATGATCTGCATGGCTCGGACTTTAGGTGCGCCACTCAAAGTTCCCGCGGGGAAGCATGCTGCAAGGGCGTCTACGGCATCCAGCTCCGGACGCAGTCGTCCTTCTAGAGCGGAGACCAGATGCATAACGTGCGAGTAGCGCTCGACGTACATCAGATTGCGAACTTTTACCGATCCATATTCGCTTACGCGGCCGAGGTCGTTGCGGCCGAGGTCGACCAGCATTACGTGTTCGGCTCGTTCCTTCTCGTCTTCCCGCATTTTCTTTTCGAGGGCGGCGTCGGCCGCTTCGTCTTTTCCGCGCGGATGCGTGCCTGCGATCGGACGGTACTCGAGTTTTGAGCCGCTGACCCGAACCAGCATTTCGGGCGACGATCCGAGGACGTGTATTGCGCCCGCGCCGGTTTCCTTTTTGCTTCGTTTCGTCTTGCCGCCGAGCTTTTCTCCGCTGAAGCGTAAGAAAAACATATAGGGCGACGGATTCACTGTCCGCAGCGCGCGGTACAGATCGAGCGGAGCGACTCCGGGCTCGAAGTCCCAGCGCTGCGAGAGGACGACCTGGAAAATGTCTCCGGCGGCGATGTACTCCTTGGCTCGTCGGACGCTTTCCAGGAACTTCGGCTTCGGAGTACGCGCCCGCGCCTTCAACTTTGACTTCGCCAGCTTTGACTTTGTGGCTGCTTTGCGCCAGTGCGCCGGCTTCCATCCGGCGGCGAGTGTTTTTTCGATGCGCGCGATGTCCCTCACGGCTCGCTGGTAGGCAACTTTAGGAGCTTCCCGGGTCACGTCCGCCGACGCCACAATATGGATCTGGTGCCGCAGGTGATCGAAGGCGAGCACGCGGTCGAAAAACATCAGCACGCAGTCGGGAACGTCGAGGTCATCGGTCGCGTGCTCCCCGATGTTCTCGAGGCGGCGCACAATGTCATACGCGCAATAGCCGACCGCGCCGGCGGTGAACGGCGGCAAACCTTCCATCGCGGCTGGGCGGTGTTGCTGCAGCAATTCCTTGATGACTTGGAAAACATTTCCCGTGCGACGGACGATTTTGCGGTCACGTTCGATCTTGATCTCGGCGCCGCGCGACTCCAGCCGCAGGAATGGCCGCACCCCTAGAAACGTATAGCGTCCAATTTTTTCTCCGCCTTCGACCGACTCGAGCAGAAAGGTATCCGGCTCTCCGTCAGCCACGGCAAGAAAGGCGGAAACCGGTGTCAGCAGATCGGCAGAGATCGATTTCGCCACCGGAACCAGCGTGGCGCCGCGTGACAACCGCAAGAACTCTTTGTAGTCGGGGCGGATCATGCTTCTCCCATTATAAGGAAGCCCGTCTTTGCACCTACTTCGCACCCACGCTGCACCCATGTTCCCGCGCGTGGGAGAGATGGGAGAGATTTGTCCCTTCGCCAGTTTTAGTCCCAGCTCCGCGGAACATTCACATACGTACGATCAAGCTCGGCGACGGACGCGCAACCGAGCAGCCTCAAAGTGCGGTCAAGGTCGGTGCGTAGAATTTCGATGGCGCGATTGACGCCGGCTTCTCCGGCGGCGGCCAGGCCATAGGCGTAGGCGCGTCCGCAGAGCACGGCGCGGGCGCCGAGGCATAGCGCCTTGACGATGTCGGTGCCGCGGCGAATGCCTCCGTCCATTAGGATTTCGGTTTGTCCGTTGACCGCCTTGACGACCTCGGGCAAGGCTCGCAAGGACGCGGGAACGCAATCGAGCTGGCGGCCGCCATGATTGGAGACGGAAATTGCCGCGGCGCCTTCGTCGATGGCGCGGAGCGCATCATCTCCGGTGAGAACGCCTTTGACGACGATCGGGCCGCGCCACAGTTCGCGAATCCAGGCGAGGTCGCTCCAGGTCACGGTGGACTCGGCGAGGGCGGCGGCGACATCCACGAGCGGCACGGGGCCCTTGCCGGGAACCACGACGTTGGGAAGCGCAGGCAGACCGCCATCGAGCAGGAAACTCGCGAGCCATCCCGGGCGCGAGAGGATTTGCGGAAGAAACGGAAGTTTTTCGAACACGCTGCCGCTGACGAGTTCCTTCATTCCGTTGCGGTGATCGCGCTCGCGGATTCCGGAGACGGCGGTATCGATGGTGACGACGAGCGCGGAAAATCCGGCGAGTCGGGCGCGTTCAATCGCGGCCTCGGCGGCGGCGCGGCCACCCATCAGATACAGCTGATAGAATACGGGTCCGGTCGAGGCGGCTTTTACATTTTCCAGCTTGTGTCCCGATATGGTGGAGAGAATGTAGGCGGTGCCCGCGTTGCCGGCGGCGTGAGCGGCGCCCACTTCGCCCACGGGGTGCATCAGGCGGCTGTAGCCGATGGGAGCGAGCAGGAATGGGAGAGCGAGATCGAAGCCGAGAACGCGGGTGCGCAAGTTGCAATCGGCTATGGCGACCGCATGGCGAGGGCGGAAGGTGACGTCCTCATAGACGCGGCAATTTTCGCGGAGGGTGACCTCGCCTTCGGCGCCGCCATCAAGGTAGTCGAAGACGGCCCGGGGCACGCGGCGTTGGGCGAGGGCGCGGAAATCCGCGATGCTGACCACTCGGTGCGAGGCGACGGAGCGGGAGGATCGAGTCATTCCATGATGGCCATGTCGGGAGTCGTTAAAGCAGATAGATGGTATCACCGATGAAAACCGGGGAAGAAATCGCGCAGGGATGCGGTTGTGCTCTAACGCCACCTTTATCCACTAAACTGAATATCCGAACGAGGGTCTGCCACTTGCACAAATTCTGGTCGTCTTTGAACCATCGCATTTTCGCTTTCTTCTTCCTGTTTTTCGCTGTCGCGGCGGTTGCCCAGCCGGTTCCTCCGGAACTGATGAATGGTCTCAAATGGCGCTTGATCGGGCCTTTCCGCGGTGGACGCGTCGTGGCCGTGGCTGGAGTGCCGGGCGACTCGACAACCTTTTATTTTGGCGCGGTCAATGGCGGGATATGGAAAACAACTGACGCCGGAGTTGTCTGGGTGCCCATATTCGATGGTCAGCCGGTGGGCTCGGTCGGCGCACTTGCCGTGGCCCCTTCCGATCCTAAGACCATCTATGCAGGAACCGGCGAGACCGACATTCGCGAGGACCTGTCTTCCGGCAATGGCGTCTACAAGTCCACTGACGGCGGTTCAACGTGGAAGCACATTGGCCTCGAGGACACGCGCCAGATCAGCCGGATTGCGATCGATCCACAGAATCCGAGCATCGTTTACGTCGGCGCTCTGGGGCACGTGTATGGTCCGAGCGAAGACCGGGGCGTCTACAAATCCGTTGATGGAGGATCGCATTGGGCGCGGGTTCTCGGCCTCGGACCGGAAATCGGCATTTCAGATTTAGCCATGTGCACTTCCACGCCCCAGCTTTTGTTTGCCGGAGCGTGGCATACGCGGCGTCCCCCGTGGAGCGCGTATGCCCCTGTCGATGGACCTGGTGGCGGCCTTTACCGTTCTCAGGATGCTGGCAAAACCTGGTCCCGGCTCGTCGGCAACGGGCTGCCCGAAGGCGATTGGGGACGCGTTGGTGTTGACGTTGCGCCGGATGGCAAGCGCGTATATGCGCTTATCGAAGTAAAAAAAGCCGAGGCGAAACAAACCGAAGCGAAGAAATCCGGCCTCTATCGGTCTCACGATGGAGGGAATACATGGACACTCGCTAATGCCGATCCTCGGCTGACCAGCCGGGCATGGTACTTCAACCGCATCACTATCGATCCGCACAATCCCGATGTGATCTATATGCCGAATGTCGCTCTCTACCGATCGGAGGATGCTGGGAAGACAATTTCTGTGCTGCGCGGCGCGCCCGGCGGCGATGATTATCACGAGCTTTGGGTCGATCCGAGAAATTCCGCCAGCATGGTCCTCGGAACGGACCAGGGAACCACGATCAGCCTCAATCGTGGCCTGACCTGGAGCAGTTGGCACAACCAGCCGACGGCGCAGCTCTATCATGTGACTACCGACAACCAGTTTCCCTACGTCGTGTATGGCGCGCAGCAAGATAGTGGCAGCGCCGCGGTTGTAAGCCGCACCGACCACGATCAGATCACGCCCCGGGACTGGTTCACTGCTGGACCCAGCGAAAGCGGATACCTGGTGCTCGATCCGAACGACCCCAACATCATTTATCTGAGTGGGACTTACGGTACCGTTGCCCGCTTCAACAAAAGGACGGGCCTGAGCCAGGATATTGCTCCATGGCCCGCGTTTGCATTCGAAGCCGAGATCAATCAGCGCAGGTATCGTGACCCTTGGACTCCGGCCCTGGCGCTTTCCGCGGTTGATCCCCCCGCGCTTTATCTCGGGACGCAGTATGTGATGAAGACTGCAGATGGCGGTCTGCACTGGGAGACCATTAGTCCCGATCTCACCGGAGCGGCTCATGATGCGCATGATGCGCGCGATGCGAAAGATAAAGGAGAGAAGAAACCGCCGAGTGAGCCAACTGTCGAGAACGCGAAACGTGCCGGTTATGGGGTCGTGTTCACGATTGCGCCATCGAGCCTTAACCGCGATCTGATCTGGGCGGGAAGCGACACGGGATTGATTCACCTCACCCGCGATGGGGGGAAGAACTGGAAAGATGTCACCCCGCAGGGATTGAGCGACTGGAGCAAAATCTCGCTGATCGAAGCTTCGCATTTCGATCCCGCGGTCGCCTACGCAGCCGTCGATCGCGGTCGCCTCGACGATCAGATGCCCTACATCTATCGCACGCGCGACTTCGGGGCTACCTGGCAACGGATTACTGACGGCATTAATGCTCCGGCATTTTTGCGCGCCGTTCGCGAAGACCCTCAGAGCAAAGGGCTCCTCTTCGCCGGAACCGAGTTCGGAGTTTACGTGTCTTTTGACGACGGGGACCACTGGCAGTCGTTGCAATTGAACCTGCCGGTCAGTTCAGTTCGCGATCTTATGATTCACGGCGATGACCTGGTGATTGCTTCGTTCGGGCGTTCGTTCTGGATTCTCGATAACATCACGCCGCTTCGCCAGGTAGTTGAGGCGAGAAAAGCGAGCGGACCATGGCTTTACCGTCCGGCGACGGCGGTGCGCGTGGATAACGATTCGTTTTCGGGCACACCCATTCCGCCCGACGAACCCACGGCCGAGAATCCTCCGAATGGCGCGATGATTGATTATTTTCTCCAGTCTCCTGCGAGCGCCATTCGGCTGGAAGTTTTCGACGCGCAGCAGAATCTCGTCAGAAGTTTCTCCTCAGAAGATCAGAACACTAAGAAGCACCCGCCGCTTCCCGTCGCCGAGCGCTGGTTCCCAAAGCCTGAAGTCCTCGAAAAAGCTGCCGGGATCCACCGCTTCGTCTGGAACCTTACCTGGGGCAGTTCCGGCGGCCCCAGTGCGGACGAAGACGCCGAAATGCGCAATCCCAGCGGGCCGAAGGGTGTACCGGGAGATTACCAAGTCCGCCTGACGGTCGATGGTAAAGTGCAAAACCAATCACTGAAAGTCGTCATGGACCCGCGCTCGCCCGCGACTCCCGAAGTGCTCGTGCGGCAGTTGCAGTTGGGCCGACAGATATTCGGTGAAACCATTGAAGCGCGTCGCGCACTGGCTGAGATCGGCTCGGTGCAGAAGCAGCTTGCTGACATTCAACAGAAGCTGGCATCACAAAGCGCGCAGCTCAAGTCGGCGCTGGCGGAGGCGGGATCTGCAATCGGCAAGATTCTTACGAATAAGGAACACGCCGCGGACGGAAGCCCTGGGCTGCAGGATGCGTATGCCGGTTTGGCATCCGCTCTGCGAGTTGTCGAAAGTGGGGATCGTGCCGTGCCTTCGCAAGCGATCGCGGTTTACCAGGAGTCAAGCCAACAGGTAAAAGCACGCGTCGCAGAGTGGGCCCGATTCAAGCAAACGAGATTGATGCAACTCAATCAGCAACTGCGTGAGGCCAACTTTGCTCCGATTGCGATTGCTGAAATTGAGGAGCGGGTGGAATTTCTGACGTCGCGCTAGCCTAGGATGCTGAAAAACAATTCGTTCTCGAGCAAGAACTGCGACGGCTAAAGAAGCTGCGGAAAAAGTCGAATGTCAATGGCCACCCAAGGGGCATTTCCTTTCGAAGGGCTTACGGTATCGCTAAGGCGATACCCCGATGCGGAACTATTTTTTCGCAGCTTGTAAAGCCGTGGCCTTCCCGTTCTTGCTCGAACGCAGTTCACCGATGGCCCGAGACGGGGCGAGCCCCGTCTCTACCCGAGTTTTTCCGCAGTTGGTAGATTTCGCAGCACGACAGATACGACAAGATCGGCGATTCGACTATCATGTTAGTCGAACACGACATGCGAACCTGGAGGTCCTATGCGTCTGCTCAAACGTGCTATTGCCGTCCTGACGTTGGCGGGATTTTTTATTGCTTTTGCCGCTGCCCAGGAGAAGCTCACAACTCCACTGATTCCTCGCGAGGTACTGTTTGGGAATCCGGAGCGCTCTGACCCGCAGATTTCGCCCGATGGCACACAACTCGGATATCTCGCTCCAGTCGATGGTGTGATGAATGTGTGGATTCGCACTCTCGGGAAGGCTGATGACCGCGCCGTGACTGCCGACAAGCATCGCGGCATCCGCAATTTTCTTTGGCAATACGACAATCAGCACATTCTCTACACGCAGGACCTTGGCGGAGACGAGAACTGGCGGCTCTACCAAACCGACATTGCTTCCAGGCAAACCAAGGATCTAACGCCGTTCGACAAGGTTCGCGTCGATATCGTGGCCTACGAGTGGAAATTTCCGAGCACGATCCTGGTGCAGATGAACCAGCGCGACCCGAAGCTCTTTGACGTCCATCGTATCGATCTCAACAACGGGAAGGTCGATCTCGACACCGAGAATCCGGGAGACGTTCAGAGCTGGCAGGCCGACAATGCGCTGCAGATCCGGGGCGCGCAAGCGCAGACGGCGGATGGCGGGACTATTGTCCGCATACGCGACGACAGCAAGTCACCCTGGCGCGAACTGATCAAATGGGGCGCGGATGAGACCTTCGGAGGCGTTAACGGGTTTTCACCCGATAATAAGTCACTTTGGATTACGACCAGTCTCGACGTGAATGCGGCTCGTCTGCTCGAGATTGACATCGCCACAGGCAAACGCAAGGTCATCACGGAAGATCCGCAGTTCGACGTCAATAGCACGATCAACAATCCCAAAACGAATGCTCTGGAAGCTGTCAGTTACTCCAAACAACGTACGGAATATGTGTTCATCGATCCGAATGTGAAGGCGGCTTTCGAGGTTCTAAGGAAACTTCGCAGTGGTGATATCGCTGGTATCTCGCAAGACCTGGACGACAACAAGTGGATTGTCGCCTTCGTTAGCGACGATGCGCCGGAGTACTGGTATGTCTATGACCGGGCGGCGAAGCAAGCCACGCTGCTGTTCAGCAATCGGCCGCTGCTTGAGAAATACAAACTATCGGCGATGAAACCCATCGAGTTTACGGCCCGCGATGGCATGAAGCTGTACGGTTATCTGACCACGCCTGCGGGAGTCGAACCGAAGAGCCTGCCGATGGTGGAGTTCGTGCATGGCGGTCCGTGGGGCCGTGACGAGTGGGGGTACAACCGTTACGCGCAATGGCTGTCGAATCGCGGGTATGCGGTCTTGCAAATTAATTTCCGGGGATCGACTGGCTATGGCAAGCAATATGTAAATGCTGGCGATCGCCAATGGGCCGGGACGATGCATACCGACTTACTCGATGGCAAAGACTGGGTAGTTAAACAAGGAATAGCAGATGCGGCAAAGGTCTGCATCATGGGCGGCAGTTATGGTGGCTATGCGACGCTCGCGGGAGTTACCTTCTCGCCGGATGCGTTCGCCTGCGGCGTTGACATCGTCGGTCCCTCCAATCTGAATACCTTGCTCCAGACCATTCCACCGTACTGGTCCACACTATTGGCCACTTTCCACAAGCGCATGGGCGACTCGGAACAAATACTCAAGCAGCAGTCGCCGCTGTTTAAGGCGGACCAGATCAAAGCGCCCCTACTCATTGGCCAGGGCGCCAACGATCCTCGTGTAAACAAAGCGGAGAGCGATCAGATTGTAGCTGCCATGCGCAAGAACAATAAGCCGGTGCAGTATTACGTTTTTCCCGACGAAGGGCACGGCTTTGCGCGGCCGACTAACAACATGGCATTTAACGCTGCTACGGAAGAATTCCTGGCGAAATACCTGGGAGGAAGATTCGAGCCTGCGACGCCGGACGAAAGCAAGCTGCTGGCAAGCATTAAGCAGTAGCGCTCCGGCGCGGTTTTTGCAGCGCGTATTCGGCCGAGAAGCAGCGAAGAGAATAGGTTAAGAACCTAAACTGGCGGAGCATACACATGTCGAATGGAATCATTCGTTCCACTCTCATCAGGCGTTCTCTGATCGCGCTCGTCGCCTTATCCGGTGTTCTGTTTCCCGCTGGCGCGCGATCCGCGCCGGATGCCAGTGCCGTTGCAACCGGGGCTTGGGGCGGCGAACACATTGTCCTGAAGGTCTCAGAGAAGGGCGCTGACGTAGAGTTCGATTGTGCGCACGGCCAAGTTACGCAGCCCATAACTCTTGATAAGCATGGCGATTTCGATGCCGGGGGCACTTTCACGCCTGAGCACGGCGGCCCCGTGCGCCGCGATGAGAACACACCGTCCGCTTCAGCCCGCTACTCCGGACATATCGATGGCGACACCATGAGCCTGACAGTCACTCTCGGCACGGAAAAAGTGGGAACCTACACGCTCGTCCGCGGCTCACGCCCGAGACTAACGAAATGCCTCTGAGATCCCGGGAGCGCCACTTTCTCCGGTCCATTGCCGAAACCCGCTCTGACGAACGTGTACGGGAAATGCCAAATAGAGTACGAAAAACCACTGACGGTGATACTGGAGGACGGCATCTGGAGCGTGTATGGAACTTTGTGTTGTCCAGACCGCAAGGGGCGGCGCACCTGCGAAGTCGCCAAATGCGTTGGAGGCGTTGCTGCCCTAAAGCTTCGGCAAAGCGATGGGAAGATTTTGTCAAACTCTCATACGAAGTAGTCCGATTATGAGTGGCTGTTTGCGACAGTCACGGTTCAGATTCCGAATCTCATCTCCGAAGAAGCAGTTATCATTAGATACCGTGACTGAGAGGACTCGGTTTCAAACCATTCCCCAAAGTGTTTGTGCCCCCCCCATTTCATTCACGAGCCGGGTGTTGTCAGGGACCGCCATCCCGCAATTGTTCTTTCCGGTTAACTTCTAAACCTTCGAAGGTCTACGTCCTCTTTCCATAACTCGAAGCCTCCCCGGAACGCGTTCTCGTTGTTTCCGAGGCGGGTGCCGGGCGGCAGGTTCTTGAGCTTCTTAGCGTTGCCCCCTCCCAGCACAAACTCTTCCGGTTCCAGTGCGGCACGCATTAACGAGACCACCTTCGCCACCTCTCGCGCCCATTTCTTCCGACCCAACCGTTTCAGGCCGCGAATCCCGAGATAATCCTCATAGGTCTTTCCGAAAACACTGAACCAGCAGCCACTCACCTGCGCTCCGTGAAGCCCGTCTTGCGTCCCACCCAGTACTTCAGTAACGATAAGGTGATGTCCATCACCTTATAGCGGAAGACATCCTGTACTCTTAATTATGTACCGCATCTGTAAGGCCAATAAGGGTACGATCCTCGTCTGTCTTGCCTGCAATCACACAGAGCGCGTCCAAGACTTTAACGGGGACATTGGAAACCAACGGACGTTGGCCGCTCACGCCATGCTAAAACACGTCCATGCCGAGCACAGCCGTGAAACTCACGTGCGTGCCATGGCGATGGAGCGGCAGAGCACGCCCCGATAGTCCTTCCCGCACTTTATAGAAGAAAAGGCCCAGAGGAGAACCTGCCAATGGGCCATTCTTTAGAATGGACAAATCACATGCGCAACGTGTTCGTAGAGAAGTGGCCGTCACTGGTCAAGTGCGTGCTGGTGGCTGGTGCCGCGTTGTTCATTTTCATTCACTGGGCTTAGGCGCACAATAGCAATCGCGCAGGAGTCCGCCTGTTCCACCCCTCCCCGATCTCCCAATCCTCGTCAAACTTGGCATCGTAAGCGAGGCCGTAAAGGACAATCGGGCCGCTCAGAATGTGCCCGTTGCCACAAGCAATCCCGTGCGCTTGGCTTGATACGAACATTGCCGTGGCCTCTTCATGCGGGCATTTATCGAAAGCCATCAGTGTACGGATTCGTAAAATTGATGCGCAGCCTTGCACTCCGCACTGTATCCGGATGTAAACCACGT
>Ga0185299_10001232_pt1 | contig 53005 bp, 40 predicted proteins | sample PaiPotPPA55metaG_FD_128002 | JGI IMG/M metagenome (GOLD analysis project Ga0185299, IMG submission 128002) | Iron sulfur acid spring bacterial and archeal communities from Banff, Canada, to study Microbial Dark Matter (Phase II) - Paint Pots PPA... ... | reverse complement strand
ACGCCGACACGCCGACACGCCGACACGCCGACACGCCGACACGCCGACACGCCACTCACTCCATTCGGAGCTGAAACTCGAGTTTCCAGCGGCGATCAGAGCGGGTGTGCTTCATCCAGAGCTCGAGGTTTCCTAGCTCAGTCACTACTGGATTAATTACGACCGGGATCGTCTGGCCTTCGGGGAATCCTTCAATGGCGGGCAAGGTGACCTCAATCCGGCTGGTTTCTTCTAACTCGCGTTCGGCGTTGGAGATGATTTGGCCAGGCAGGTCGCCGCTGCGGACTTCGGATGCGAAGAAACGGAAGTCAGCAGGTTGGCCGGTCATGAGCCCGAACTCTTGCTCATCAATCAAGAGTTCGCTCCCTTCCTCCATTCCTTGCCGAACGACGCAAATGGCTTTGATCGGTGGTTTGAATCCTGGGATTGCAGGCATGGTCGATTCCAAGCCGATGTAGTAAGAACGCGCAGTACCGGCTTTGATCCGAATCCCCTTGCCGGTAGCGCGGTTGCGACCGTAGAACGCCGCGCCCTTGGCAACCGCTAGATCAGGCTGAAATCCCTCTAGTTCTCGAACCGGGATGCCGTCATTCCATGAAGCGAGCAGGTCGAGGAGTCGCTTCCGGATTGGTGCAGCATTGAATACTCCTCCATTGAATAGGACGGCAGTGGGCTTGATATACTCCCCCTCGAGCGTAGCTCCTCGGGATTTTACGAGCGAGACCAGCTCTTCATTAGCTTTCACATTGGTCAGGCTTCTTGTCAGGAACCGCGCGAGATGCTTGCTAACGACTGGGTCCGCGGCGTAAGGAAGACCGAACTCGCGAAGTCCTGCGCCTCGGGTTTCCTGTGGTAGATCGGACGGTTTCGTCAGGGGAAAAAAGCCGTCAAGGATCACTTGCTCAAGGGTGGGGCGATCCAGGGTGATTGAGACGGTCTTAGCCAGCAGGCTCGAACCTCGGGACGGAACGGCGATTGCCGTTTGTTGGAGTAACAGGTCGGTGAACAAGCTGACCTTGGCATTGCTCGCGGCATGAACCAAGGCGAGAAACTGCCAGTGATCGACCGATTTTCCTGCGGCTTCCAGTTGCGCCTGGAGAGTATAGGCGAGCGCTAAGTCCATATTGTCGCCCCCCAAAAGGATATGTTCACCGACACTGATGCGTTCGACTTCGAGGTTGCCCTCTTTTTCGGCAACGGCGATTAAACTGAAATCCGCGGTGCCGCCTCCGACGTCGCACACTAAGACGATGTCCCCCGGGCTGACCTGGTTTCGCCAATCGTTTCCCGACTGCGCCATCCAGGCATAAAACGCTGCCTGAGGTTCTTCGAGCAGTATTGCTTTACCGAACCCCGCGGCTTGGGCGGCCTCCGAGGTTAGATTCCGGGCGACCTCATCGAATGAGGCGGGAACCGTGATAACAACCTGGGCTTCGGAAATCCTCCGACCTTTTGCCCGTTCCGCGTACAGGAAGCCTTCTTTAATGTGCTCGAGATAACGGCGGGAACATTCCAAGGCGGAAAGTTTTTGCTCTTTGATATCGGATTTCCAGGGCAGAACGGCCTTCTTCGGATCGATGTGAAAGTTCGACAGCCAGGATTTCGCTGAGGTGATCAGCCGGTCCGGGATCAGGGCACCATGATCCCGTGCGAAATGGCCCACGATCAAGCCGTTGCTCTTTTCCTGCCAAGGAAGTCGCAATTGGTCTTCTGGAAATTCCTCCGGATGCGAAATATAAATCGCGGATGGAAGGGTCGGTTTTTCTCCGATCCGATTTGGACCCAGGAGTTGGGTGAGCTCGACAATGGCGGTGTGGCCGGTCTCGAAATCCTCAACGGCAACCGCGCTGTTGCTGGTTCCCAGATCGATTCCGAGGCTGAAACGAGCGTTGGGTTGAGTAGCGCGAGGTTCAGAGGTTTGAGCCGCAGATTCCACGTAATAGCACTAAAGCAGGGTGCCGTAACGAACCACCGATTTCTAGAGCCGCCTAGCCGCAACTAAAGAGACTCCTGACGCAACAGCGTAAAGACGCCAAGACAGATGATTTTTACAACAAGGACGCAAAGGTCACGAAGACAAGAACCTGAGATTCAGAAAGACTAGTCGTGTGAGCTCCGACAGAGATTTTCTCTTTGAGATCTTTGTGCTCTTGTTGTGAACCATTTTGTCTCTGCGTCTTCGGATTCTAGGAGAGTTCGACCTCTGCGGGTGCGATCGGAGGAAGGCGTTTGGTTTTGGTGAGTCGCGGGAGTTTCACATACTCGGTCTTCCAGCCTTTGTGGATGAGCTTGCCGGTGAAGGGCGGATTTCCGCTGAGTTTTCCGATCAGCCGGTACTCCTCAGCGGCGTAACCGGCTGGTACAGTGACTTGAGAACCTTCTTCCGCCTCTGAGACAGGAGTGATCTTGAAGTATTGCTTCAGGACTTCGCTACAGCCCTGATGAATCACTCTGGCTGCCGCTCCGACCTGTGCATCATCAAACCCGGTAAGATTTTCCATCAAGAAATCCACCAGCCGGCCTTTCTCTTGAAGAAGCGCGAAGAAGGCGACGATTTCCGCTTCCGGCTGTTTCTCAGCGACAACGGGAGGTTGGAGCGTGGCGGGCGGAGGAACTGGGGCCGGAATCGGCGCAGGTGTTGCGCCGGTCTTCGGGACGCCGACGAGCGAAAGCGCTAACACAAAGAGTGCCAACAACAGGCCTAATACCGCGATGAGAATAGTGTAGGCGCTGGTCGCAGGGATGAGAAGCAAGCCGTTAAGCACAGCAAGAAAAGCTGCGGCGATAGCAACGATTGGCAGGTAGGGTTTTATCATGGCATCGGTGGGGATCTTCTAAACCTCACGCAAAGACGTAAAGACGCCAAGGAAAGAGAACTCAACCACAGATCAATCCGCCTTCGCAGCCGACCGCTTCGGCGCGAGTTCTGCCGCCTGCGATAGGGCTACTAACAGGCTGCGTTCATCGGCTTTCCCCGTGCCGGCAATGTCGAAGGCGGTGCCGTGATCGACAGAGGTGCGGATAACCGGGAGACCGACAGTAATGTTCACGCCGGCCTCGATGCCGAGCACTTTCACCGGGCCATGACCCTGGTCGTGGTACATGGCGACGACGATATCGAAATCGCCGCGGCCGGCTCGGAAAAAGAGGGTATCCGCCGGGAGCGGTCCTTGAACGTTCCAGCCACGGGCTTGGCACGCGCGCACGGCTGGCTCGATTTTGGATTCTTCTTCGCCATGACCGAACAGGCCGTGTTCGCCCGCGTGCGGATTGATGCCGCAAACGCCGATACGCGGATCTTTTATTCCGGAACGGGTAAGAGTTTCGTAAGCGCGAATGATCGTGCGCTCGACTAAGCCGGGCTCGATCTTGGCGATCGCGTCGATCAGGCCGATGTGAGTAGTGACATGGATGACCTTGAGCTTCGGTGTCGACAGCATCATCGAGACCTCAGGTGTGCCGGTTAAGTGAGCCAGCATCTCGGTGTGACCCGGGAAAATGTGTCCACCGGAATGCAGGGCTTCTTTATTCAGCGGCGCCGTACAAATCGCGTCGATCTGCCCAGCCTTAGCCAGATGCACGGCGCGAGCCACGTATTGGTAAGCGGCGTTGCCGCAAATCGGTGAAAGCTGGCCCCAAGGTAATCCTTCGGGAATCAGCTTCAGGTCGATGCAATCAGCGGTGCCGAACGTGTATTTCGCATCGGCCGGATGGTTGATGGCGTTGAACTTCAGAGCGGAATTGACGATACGCCCGGCCTCACGCAAGCGGTTGGCATCGCCAATAACCAGCGGCCGACAACTGTAGTACAGCTCAGAGTGACCTAGGCTCTTTATGATGATCTCCGGGCCGATGCCGGCGGCATCGCCCATCGTAATACCAATGGTTGGTAACGAAGTGTCATTCATAGAAGTGAGTTTCTAAAGTAAAGGCTCAATTTTCTAAGGCTAAGAACCGGCGCAGAGCAGCGCGACAGCTTACGAGCGTTTGCGGAGAACCAAAGGCGCCGGCTTTAGTAATGATTGGCAGATTATGCCAACCCTCCACTGTTCCCAGTGGTATTCCCGGTTCGACCTCGCCCGCCAGGCGGATACCCACCGCTCCAGCAGCATTGAGCAATGCCCGGGCAGTTTCACCACCAGTGCAAAATAGCCCGGAGAAACGCGATGCCACCGGGACGAGGAGCTGCGCGAGGGCACGACTCAGGGACACGCTCTCGGCTAAGTCAATCCCCTCGTCAAGGCTGAGAGCGAGCGCGACATCATCGCCATGATCGACTGCTTCCTCCAGTTGGGTGTTAACCCACTGCCAGCGGCTCGAGCTTGCCCCGGCGCGCAGGGCGCTGGGCGAGATGGTCAGTGCACGCACACCAGGTTCAGTTGCCAGGTGACGCAGCTGCTCCTGTGAGACCTGCGACATGCTGCCGACGACGAACAACAGGCGTGCACAGGTTGGGTCCTGGCAACCGGAGGGTCGGTCTCGTCCGGCAGCCGCCGGTTTTTGCGCAAGACCAAACGCCTGCGGCAAATAACGTGCTAGTCCGGCGGAACCTGCAAAAAGCGCAGGCTTGCGGAGTTGTGCTGCCGCTTCTGCGATGGCCCTTAGGTCCTCCTCAGTCTCCGCATCGCAGACGACCGCTTCGACGCCCATGCCGGCATGTTTGGCCAGTGCGGCAGTCAGGTTTTCGACGCCCGCCCGCATTGTCTCCAGGCCTAACCAGGCCGTCTTTAGTGCAGCCTTGGTTGGCAACAGCGTGAGCAGATCGGCGACACCACTGATGCGTTCGTTGCGCCAAACCTCGCTTTCTTCTAACGGTGTGCCCCGAACGAACATTCGCCCATGGCGGGTGGTGCGGCCAGTCGCCGGAAAAGCGGGTGCTACGATGGCGAGTGGCGGCACTACTTCGACCTGGTCAGCTTCGCCGTGAACGAGCAATCCGGCGCTGGATTTACGAGCGGCTGCGATCTCGACGGCAAAGTTGCCGCGTAAGGTGGAGTCTATCTTCTTATATAGAATACGCACACAGCCTCCGGCACAGAGTTGGCGAACGGCGTGTTCGGTAGCTTTAGCCGCTGCTTCCGGCGACTGGTGACGGGTATCGGCATCGAAGGCGATAGCCTCAGCGTCCAGACCCGCGGCGTTTGAGGCCTCACTTAAGACCACCACTGTGTTTAGTCCGGCTGCAGTGCAAACAACTCCGCAGTCGGCTGCACCGGTGATGTCGTCGGCTACGATGACAATCTGCGGCCTCATAACAACCGGTTAATGCATATCTTTTCGGACGGGTGGTTCGGCAGAGGGTGGCTTGGTTTCAGATCCGGGAGAGCCAACGCGGCTGGCCCACCAGGCTGTGACCAAGGGAACCACAATTGCGGTCACAACCACGCTGGCTGCTACCAGGATGGTAGCCGACTTGGCTGCATCCTGATAAGCCGGATTGGCGGCAGCCACGATCGCAGGAACGGCGGCGGCATTACCCGCAGTTGAGGCGGCTGCCAGGCCGGCCACACCGTTCCCTCCGGTCAACCGGTCAGCGATGAAAAGGGTAACCCCGGTGACGCAGACCACTACGAGGCCCAGAAAAACACCAAGCAGGCCGGCTTGAACCACCCGATGTAAGTCGAGCGTGCTTCCGAGCGCGAAAGCAAAAAACGGGATCAACGCCGGAGCGACCTTACCAAAAAACGCGCGACAATCCGGGTCCAGATTGCCCAGGATGATACCGACGACTAACGGAAGAATTGCACCGAGCAAGGTTTGCCAAGGGAAAGCGGACAGGCCGGCCGCGCCGAGAGTAACCATGGTGAGAAACGGTCCGCTCTCGATCGTCATTACCGAATAAGCAGCAACATCGCGAGCTTGGCCGTACTTTCCCATGAGCGCCATGTACAAGCCGCCATTGGTGTCATTCATCGCGGCAACAATTGCCAGGGTAGAGAGTCCTAGGAACGGACCCGCTGCGATCGGTTGCTCGCCAAGTAAATGTCCCAGAATGATCCCAGCCAGCATGCCGCATAAGATTTTGGTTAGCAGTAACGCGCCGCCTTTCTTCAGAATGTAAGGCGTTGAGGTTAGTTCTATCGTGCTGCCCATACACACATAGAAGACAGCCAGAATCGTTAATGCACCGTTGAAAAGCGCTTCCGTAAAGGAGCCGAAGAATTTCGATGTGCCAGGTGCGAATGTCACGATGGCCGCACCGGCAAGCAAAGGGACCACCATCAATCCGCCCGGCACACGCTCGATCGAGCGCATGATAGGGATCTGTTTCACGGTAAGATAACCATAGCAAGATAAGGCGGCAGGCCAAATCGCTGGGCGTACCTTCATTGAAGCAAAAACTGCGAATAGGAACCGCGAATGGACACGAATAGACACGAAGACAAAGGCCAACCGCAGATAGACGCAGATTTACGCAGATGAAGAGCTAGGAATGGCCGCAAAAAGGCACAAAAAGCACAAAAACAAAGCGCAGGACAACAAACCGAAATAGCCGCGAAAGAGCACAAAGAACGCAAAAATGAACCGCGAACGGACCCTCCTTCGCAAAGCCTTCCTCCGTCGTCCGGCTGACGTCGGACTATGGCGGACAAGTCCGCGCGGCAGGCGACGAATAGACACGAAGACACAGGCCAACCGCAGATAGATCCGCCGCCGCTTCGCTATGGGGCGACAGGCAGCAGATTTACGCAGATGGGGCCAGGGTGAAAGGTGATTAGGGAGAGAGCAGGGAGTGCTGGAGTGATGGTGTAAGGGAGGTAGCAGGAATTCTATCTGCGTAAATCTGCGTTCATCTGCGGTTCGTTTTTTTGCGGCTATTCTGGTTTCGTCTTTGCGGTCTTGGCACGAGATCATTAAGGTCTGTTTGTGGAACAGCGTAGCCTCAAGGGCCGTACCCTCTTCATTACCGGGGCTAGTCGAGGGATTGGGCTCGCGATTGCGCTGCGGTCGGCGAGAGACGGGGCTAATGTTGCGGTTGTTGCTAAAACAGCGGCGCCGCATCCGCGGTTGGCTGGTACGATTTATTCTGCTGCAGAACAGATAGAACAAGCCGGCGGGAAGGCGTTGCCTCTCGCTGTAGACATTCGATCGGATGAACAGGTTGCTCATGCGGTCGCGGAATGTGTCCGAACTTTTGGCGGGATCGATATTCTAGTGAATAACGCTAGCGCGATTCAATTGACGCGGGCGGATGCGACCGAACTCAAGCGATTCGATCTCATGCTGCAGATCAATGCCCGAGGGACATTCCTTTGTTCGAAGCTTTGTCTCCCGCATTTAATCGACCGGGAAAATCCGCATGTTTTGACGTTAGCGCCACCGATCTCGTTGGATCCCCGATGGTTTGCGCAGCATACCGCTTACACGCTTTCTAAGTTTGCGATGAGCATGCTCAGCTTCGGTCTTGCTGCTGAATGGAAAGATGCGGGTGTCGCGTTCAACTGTCTTTGGCCGAAGACCGTCATTCGGACGGCAGCGCTTAATCAACTTCCAGGGGTCGACGAAAGGCGTTGCCGGACACCGGAAATTGTGGCTGATGCGGCGCATGTGATTCTAACTCGTGAGGCGAGGGGCTTTACCGGACAATTCTGTATCGATGAAGATGTTTTGCGAGAAGCAGGGATGACCGATTTCAGCGGTTATGCTGTTGATCCACAACAGGAATTGCTGACCGACCTGTTTCTGGAGGGAGGGAACAAAATCTCACGCAAAGCCGGACCGCGAGTGGATCCGCCTTCGCAAGCTATGGCGTGACAGGCTGTGAATAGGAACCGCGAATGGACACGAATAGACACGAAGACACAGGCCAAACGCGGATCAATCCGCCGCCGCTTCGCTATGGCGCGACAGGCAGCAGATTTACGCAGATGAAGAGCTAGGAATAGCCGCGAAAAGGTACAAGAAGCGCAAAAATAACCGCGAATGGACACGAATATACGCGAATAGAATCTCACACAAAAGGCACAAAGAGGAATAGCCGCGAAAGACCGCAAAGAGCACAAAAAGAGGCGGACAGACAAATCTCACGCAAAGGCGCAAAGACACAAAGGGTGAGAGGTGAAAAGTGAAAGACGATTGAGGGGCAACGCTTCGCACTGCATCAGCTGATCACTCACATGGGAAAACGCTTGGCGCCCGAAGGCCGGTGCGCGTAATCGCCCGCCTAGCGGCTCTCCATCAACTGTTTGTGGGCACGCGCATCTGGTATGCGTTTTCGGTTGGAGCTCGCGCCGGACAAAATCTTCGAATACGAGAACGATTAGCCTAGGGGCCTACGGTGCGACAGGTCTTGGAAAGCGGGGCTATTCCTCTTCCTTTTCCGTTCTCTTCGTGCTTGGCTAAGCTCCGTGCGTCCGGGGGCCCTAGGTGAGCGATGGGGGCAAACGCTTCGCGCCAAAGGCCGGGGCGCGTAATCGGTGCGGCTGTTCCCAAACAGAACAATGAAAAAGCTCAAAGGACTCCGCTGGTGGATAGTTGGGCTGATCTGTCTGGGGACAATTATTAATTATCTGGCACGTAATTCACTTGCGGTTCTTGCCCCGGTGCTGCAAACGAAATTAAGTTTCTCGACCCAGGAATATTCCTACATCGTAGCGGCGTTCCAGGTTGGTTATACAGTCATGCAATCCGTGTGTGGCTATATACTCGACTTTTTGGGATTGAAACTTGGGTTTGCTTTGTTCGCGGTTGTCTGGTCAGGAGCGAATTTGCTCCACGCGCTTGCTACCGGCTGGGGTTCGCTGGCCTGCTTTCGCGGATTGCTGGGACTAAGCGAAGCGTCGGCTATTCCGGCCGGCATCAAGGCGATCTCGGAATGGTTTCCAGCTAAAGAACGCTCGGTGGCAGTTGGTTATTTCAATGCGGGCACATCGCTCGGGGCTCTACTGGCACCGCCGTTAGTGATTTGGGTTCTAGTGCAATCGAGTTGGCAGATGGCCTTCGTGGTGACAGGCGGCCTGGGGTTCATCTTTGCTCTGCTTTGGTGGCTGTTCTACCGGTCGCCGAGCAAACATTGGTTACTGGGTAATCAAGAGCGCGATTACATTCTCGCGGGTCAGGAAAGTAAAGCGACAGCGGAGGTACGTAAACCGCCACCGATCTTAGAGATTATCTCTTCTGCCCGGTTCTGGGGGATCGCTATTCCTCGTTTCCTAGCCGAGCCGGCTTGGCAAACCTTTAATTTCTGGATCCCGCTTTATCTGGCGAACGAACGTCACATGGATCTGAAGCAGATCGCTATATTCGCCTGGTTGCCTTTTCTGGCAGCTGATCTGGGCGGAATCTTTGGCGGTTATCTATCACCGCTCTTGATGAAGTATTTCCAGGTGAAGCTAATCCCATCGCGAATTGCCGGAATAGTCTTGGGAGCGATTCTCATGATCGGACCGGGCTGTATCGGACTGGCTGCAAGCCCTTATCTCGCGATTGGGCTATTCTGCATTGGAGGCTTCGCCCACCAAATGATTTCGGCGTTGCTGAACACACTGAGCGCTGATGTGTTTGATCCGCATGAGGTGGCGACGGCTAACGGGCTCACCGGCACCGCCGCCTGGACTGGGGGATTGAGTTTTTCGCTGATTGTTGGCGCCTTGGCCACAACGATCGGGTATGGACCTTTGTTTGTCTGTTTAACTTTGTTCGATCTAATTGGCGCGACGGTGGTCATTGCGCTGCTCCGCGGCACGGCCAAGCGCAGCAGCATCTAACTCCGGGAAACTCCTATATCCGTTGGCAACCACGCAATTCTCAACCGCGAATGGACGCGAATAACAACCGCGAATGGACGCGAATAGACACGAAGACGGAGGCCAACCGCAGCCCCGAACCCCGAAAGCTTTCGGGGGAACATTCTCCGGGGTGAAATCAACGCAGATTTACGCAGATAGGGCGCAGGTGAAAGATGAAAGGCCTGTCCTGAGCAAGCATCTGGCGCGTCGAAGGGGTGAGAGACGGCGCGTCGAGAAGCATTTTTGTGTTTTGCTGCTTGCCCGCCATAGTCCCGCGGCCGCGGGACGACGTCTGTCGCAGCTATTGTTGTGTCCGGCGGGTCAACAATTCATTTCGCGGACTAGCGTTCGTGGTTTTCCTAAGTGGCGTATTTGCTCGGGACTCAGTCTGGGTGCTTCGTTTTCCGGCAAGGCATGATCTTTTTGCGAGCTGGATATTTGGAAGACGTTTTTCAGGCCGGCCAAGATCTTGCTTCCGGTTATTGCGGGGATGTCGTCCCGGTAATAATCGAACCAGGGTAAACCGGCGGCGCTATAGCTTTTTGCAGTAGGCGGCGGATAGGGCGGCTGTTTACCGGTGACGCTTTGCCATACCATTGAATTACATAGATGGACGAAACAGCGGCTGGTGTGGCCGCGATCCCAGACGTCGGTCCCATATTCATCCTCGTAGATCTCCTGTCGCATTTGGCCTCCAGGAGCTAAGCCCATACTCGGCGCGGCAGCACATGGCGCGCAGTGTAGAAACCGGGCGAGGTGCATTCGTTCCGGTTCAATTCGTTCTTTGAAGATCTCAGCCCGCATCGGATACACTTGAATTTGGAGTCCGCCGTACTCGGCTTTACCCGTGATTTGTTCTTCAGCCGAGTAACCGCTTCCTAACGGCATCGCCACAAACTGGCGGATAACTCCTTTCTTTACGGCAAAGCCGTCTAACCAGGGTTGGGTCGGTAGCACGAGATAGTTCTGAGGTTCCGGTCTCAGATCAGCCGACCAGGTTTCTCCGGTCGTGGCATCGATTTTGCCGGCCGCAACCTTTACCGCGAAAGGATAGCGGGTTCGAGAGAAGGAAAGCCACATCGCTTCGGATTGATACATGGGAAATGCGACTCCGCCATGTTCATACCAGTCGGGTGGCAAGTTCGCGGCGTAGTCATCGACATGTACGATCGGAAACTGGCCGAGCCCGGGTGGCAATGGCCAGGTTTTGTCGTCATCGGGAATCCGCAGGGTCCGTTGAAATGAGACGGTGCAGTGTGCTTCGGCGTGGAGGTCAGGGAAGGAGAAGCGGAGTTGGTCGTGTTGAAGTTCGATCATGACGAGAGGGGGCTGGGAGTGGGAGGTGGGAGGTGGGAGGTGAGAGGTGATTGGTGGATTGGTGGAGTGGTGGAGTGGTGGAGTGGTGGAGTGGTGGGGTGGTGGAGTGGTGGAGTGGTGGAGTGGTGGAGTGGTGGAGTGGGCGGTCTTTATCTGCGTATATCTGTGTTCATCTGCGGTTAAAGTCTTCGTTTACCATTTGCCGTCGCGGACTTCGCGGACGATCCGGAGTACGGCATGGTCCGGTTGATCTTTCAGGGCGCGGATAAGGTCGGCGAATAGTTTTGGTCGTTTGCGGATAATGGTTTGAAGTTCAGAGGAGACTTTTCCGGCCATGGCCAATAGGATATCAGGGTCGAGCTCCAACTCACGAGCGAGCGCGATGGCAGTGGCTTCGCCTGGGGGCGGTTCAAGACCGCGCTCAACTTTCGAAAGATAGGAAGGTTCAACCCCGATGCGGCCGGCGACTTGTCGCAGCGAATAGCGACGCGGATCGGTCTCAGCGAGTTTAAAGCGTTCTTCGCGTAAGAATTCGGCAAAGGTCGAACGGGAGTTTGTCTGGTCAGTACGAATGTGTAGGTAATACTACACGGTGCGGACCACGTCAAATCAAAGAGGGAGGCAAAGGTCAGAAATAGCCGCGAAAACTTGTCACGCCATAGGCTTGGCGGAGGCGGAAGGCGCAAAAGCGCAAAACAAAAAAAGGAGTTGTAGGAGTTCAGGAGCGCGGGCAGATCCCCGTGGAGCGGGCCTTCACGCGGCTAAGGGAGAGGCGCCGCTCCTTGGACTCCTGCAACTCCTGAACTCCTTCTTTACCCCTCAGATTCCTTTTGCTAAGCACTAGGAACCATTCCAGGCTAGGGACTCAAATGCCTTCAGGGACTTGGTACAGAGCCCGCCGCCGCAACCATGAGTACGGCTGTTAAAACCAGTGCGGTTCCGTTTAGTCGAAAGTGGCGCTGGCCACTGGACGAGTTGTTTCGGGATCTGCGAGTCAGATATGGGATCAAGATGGGGTTAGCGGGTATCCTCTCTTTGTACCTCACCCAGGTTCTACGGTTGCCCCATGACAATTGGGCCGTCTTGACCGTGCTGATCATGATGAGCGGTCAGTATGTTGGTTCGATTGCCGTGAAAGCGATCTTGCGGGTGGCCGGAACCATCGGCGGCGCCATCATCGGGGTTTGGTTGGTCGGAGATTATACTTCGACACCGATAATCTTTCTGCCGTTGTTTTTTCTGGTGTTGGCGATCACGAGTTATAAATACGGCCAGTTCGGCGTACGCCAGACTCCCTATGCCTATTATCTACTTGGTCTGACCACGCTTAGCGTTGTTACGAACGGGATCAGTACTCCGGATCAGGCCTGGCAAGTCGGCATCGATCGGGCCGAAGAGATTCTGGTCGGATCGACCGTCTCGCTCCTGGTATCATCGATATTGTGGCCGCGCTCCGCCCGAGAAGAATTTGTAACCGTCAGCAGCAAGAGCCTGAAGATGATTGGCGAGCTGGTTTCGATTCAGACTGACGCTTATGCCCGAGGAGTCGAATCGCCGGCCAAAGTGGAAGAGATCCGGCAGACCTTTCTAGGTCAATTATCGGTTTTGCGGAATCTGCTGCAAGCGGGGTCCATGGAGAGCACTCTTTTCTCCGCCCGGCTCTCTAATTACAACGGCTTCCTGGTTTCGTTGATCAGCTTGTTTCAAGGCTCCCTTTTACTCAGTCATTGGCGCCGGGTCGATGCTGCGATTGTCCAACAACTGCGGGCCGAACTGGAGTTAGTTAGTACCGCTATTTCGAAAGAAGTTAGTATTTTATCCGCGACGCGTCGTCCCGGCGTAAGATTGGCTCCCGGTGATTTGGCAGAGGCTTTTTCCGCTCTGATCCAAAAGGTGGAGACTCTCCGAGACCAAGGCTTCTTTGCCACCCAATCGTCGCAGGCAGCCATCGTTTTCGGCACCCATTTTGCCGCGCTTCGTTCTTTAAAGGACGAACTGATCAACATCCGGGAGATGACAGAAGGGTTGCCGCGTTTGAATCAGCCGTTGCCTGAAGCGAAACCGCATTGGGATTTGTTGCCTCATATAGATTGGTTTTGGGTAAAAGTTGGGATTAAAGCCGGGTTAGTCGGTGTAATTGCGATCACGCTACTGAAATGGATCCATCCTCCCGGTCCGAACGCACTTCCGCTCATGGCTTGGATCCAGACTGTGCTGACCAGACCGTTTGTCCGGGCAGGCGGCACCGGCGATCAAAGAATTTTTCAAAATTCATTTTTCGGTTCTCTGTTTCTGATCGGTTGCACCGTCGTGCTGCTGCTCACCACGCCGTTGCTAGCCAATTATCTGGTGATGAATCTGACGCTGTTTGTAATTCTTTTTAGCCTTGGATTTTTCACCGCTCGGACCCCGGGAATTAACTTCTGGATTCTGATGATTTTTATAGGGATCAGCGTCTTCGTCGGGCTTAACCCGCAAGAGCCGGTCGCTTCCCAGAACATCATTGATGGGTTTATCGGATTGATGGTGGGAATGTTTGTCGGCGCGTTGGTGGGAAGATTGATCTGGCCGGTTTTACCGCAGAAGCTGTTGAAAGCGAATCTGCTCGATCTCTTCGCGGGTATCCAAGCATTGCTACGAGAAGATCCGTATCCGGAAAAGGTGAAAGCTCGCTTAGTAATCCGGTCGGTGGAAGCTTTGTTGGTAATTCACCGGATCCGGATGCACGGGTATTCTGAACAGGAGATGGCCGGTATGCGCGCTCTGCTTCGTGAGCTGCAGGCCTTGGTACCGCAGGTCGGACATCTGGTTTCTTATCGAAAGAACCTGCCGCCAGCTGCTGAACCGTTGCTACGACCTGAACTCGAGCGGTTAGAGAACGAGTTCCATCAGATATTGAACGCTTTTGCTGAGGCCTTTCGTAAAGGCGATTGCCGGCGTGATTATCCCACCCTGGCGGGAGCCTTACAGGCAATGGATGAGACGGTTCAGCACATCAGGCAAAGTAGAATATTAAACGTGCACAAGGTGACAGAGCCATTGCGAATGCTGGATCTGGTAGGCCGCTATCATCTGGCTGCAGATCACCTGGAGGAATGCGCGCGCTTGATTCGGGGACTGCGGATTGACCGGTATTGGGGTGACTACGCGCTGTAAGGACAACCGCGAATGGACACGAATTGGAACCGCGAATGGACGCGAAGAAAAAATCTTCAACCGCAGATGAACGCAGATTTACGCAGATGGGGAAATGGGATCATGAAAGGTGAGATGCCTGCCCTGAGCAAGCATTTGGCGCGTCGAAGGGGTGATTGCTGGGGCCTTCTCCGACTACTCTCTAGCGTCTGAGACTCAGGGAGCTTCCGACTTCGCCGAGTTACATGCTATTCCTAGTTAGTAGCTCGATTCGCGTACTTCTTGATATAAACGATGCCGTCACGACCCTGCGTTTTGGCTGAGACCGCGCCGTGGTTCTCGACGAGCAGTTATTCGTGCTTAATCAAAAAGCCGCGCCTCCGCGCCAATTCGAACATCCCGCGGAAAAAAGATAGGGCGAAAATAGCGTAGACGCCATTCAAGGCCATACCCCAGCCAAAGTGAGTAAGGGAAAAGAGCCCATGGGCTATGTCCTCCCGCATGCCTTCGAAGGCATGGGTCGTTGGTAAAGCCCAGGCCAGTGGCCGGAGCCAACCAGGCAAGGCGGAGATTGGATAAAACACGCAGGAGACTGGCATTAGCAGCCCGGCAAAACTCCAGGCCAAGGTCTGAATCTTTGTGGTAAAGCGAAAGATCAGCCCGGTGATGACCAAACCGGTGGAAAGGGAAAAGAGAATGAGAACAAGAAGGAACGGGAGCAATCCGGGCAGGAATGGAAATAGATGGGCGGCATAGCAAACTTCGGCGATAACAGCAGCGATAACGAGGCCAAAGAGCGCTTTGAGCAGGTTGACCAGCAGGAGCCCAATTATGTATTCCGATACCTGTAACGGGGTAGAGAATAGATTGACAAAATTGCGCGACCAAAGTTCTTCCATGAATCCGACGGCGAGATCGCGCTGAAAGGAATTGAACATCCCCCAGAGCATGATTGCGCCAAGAAGAGAACTAACTAAACCGGGTTCCAGCTGATGACCCCGGGAAAGGTAAAGGGTGAAGAAACCCCAGACGATCATATTTTGCGCGGGCCAGTAGATGGTGTCAGCGACGCGGTTGAGGTTGCGCCGGGCATCGTACCCGTGCCTGCATATGACGGCGTAAATTCGATCCAAGCTCATTTGATCTAAGCGGATAACCTAAGAAAAATCTCTGACAGCGCGGGTTTGTCGCGCTTCTCGTTAAGAATGACTTCCGTGATCTCCATGGGAGTGCCATAGGCAATAATTCGGCCGCGAGAAAGAAAAACGATCCGACTACACATTTCCTCGGCGTCGGCCATATTGTGGCTGGTGAACAGAATGGTAGTTCCCCGCTTATCTTGCAGTTCGTGCAAAACTCGTTTCACCGTAGCGGAGATCTGTGGATCGAGATAGGCGGTGGGCTCGTCCAACAGTAAGAGTCTTGGCTCGTTCAGGAGAGCTTTGCAGAGCGCAAGCCGTGTGTTTTGCCCTGAGGAAAGACGGAGAACAGGTGTATTTTTCAGCGCCTCAATATCAAATTGCTGAAGGAGCTCTACAATTTTCCGAACCGGGTGGCGCACCTTATAAAGCCGGGCGAAAACCATGAGGTTTTCGTAGACCGAGAGTCGGCCGGGAAATGCGAGATACGGTGCGCAAAAGTTGATCCCTCCGAGAATGGTTTCGCGGTCTCGATCGAAGCCTAAGCCAAAAATCCGGATGGAACCGGAAGTTGGAGCAATCAAACCCAGAAGCAGCAGAATGGTGGTTGTCTTGCCGGCTCCATTGGGGCCAAGCAGACCTATAATCTCACCCTCCTCGAGAGAAAACGAAACGTTGTCTACCGCTAGAACGGCGCCGAACGTTTTGGTAAGGTTTTTGATTTCAAGAATCATTCGGGAATTGGCCCACCTGCATCGAGAATCAGGGTCGAGTTACCCAAGAGTGTTGGCTAAAGTCGAAAAATCTGATCGCTCAACCGCCTTCACGAAATCGCCCCAATTTGATAGTTGCTGGCGGTAAGGGATGTCGACGGACTTATGAAGACACCCACTATGGCGAAAACGAAATGGAACCCCTAACGCTCCGGCGATATCGTGGACCGGTCCTGGACGGCCGGAGATTTCTCCTTCCGGATTAGCTCTCGCTATGTCCCGCAGTAAATCCTCGTAACAGCATTCGATCACAGCAAAATCTCTGGTGAGCTTCAAAAAATTGTCGCGATTGGTGATAATCGTTCGCACACAATTTAGGCACTCATCGATATCGATCTGATAGTGAGGATCGATGACGGCTCCGTCGTTAGGCGGGGATTTTGTCAAAGATACGAGCGTCGCCGATATGGCGCAGTCAAGGACGTTCTTCCGAGTAGCATGGATCAACGTGACGCCGCGGGACCTAAAATAATCGAGAAGGAATGGGGCGGAGGACGCATCCCAGTTGAGTGGGGCTAGGTGCTCAAGGTGACTATATTTGATATCAACCCCGATCGCGCGGCAGCGGCTCTTATCGGCTTCCCACCAATGACGTCGGATTTGATCAAGGAGAAAGTTCAAATAATCATCGAGCAGCTTCTCCGCTTCAGAAACGTTCGGAGCCGGAAAACGGCCGGGTGGCAGCTCCCGAAGGAAGTTGTCCCAGTGCCCCCGATAGTTCAGACCGGGCTGCGGATTAGCTAGAATTCTTTCGCTAGGCGGCGGACAGGGCGTCAGAACCTCGGCCACCATCGCGATGTCGTCATTCGTGTTTAAGAGGCCTCTCAGGATACCGGTGCCAGTTCCCTGACTTCCAATCACCGCAAACAATTTAACTCCTGTCCCGGGAAGACAGGGACGAGGACTAAGACTGAATTTGCATCGCGAATCCTGAGTCGCGGTCTCGGTTCTCTTTTTCTCTTCCTTTGAAATCAACGCCTCGGTTGCGCTTCGGATACGTTCCCAAGTCGACCAAAAGCGCGGATCATCGGGTTGAATCTTGTCGGTGGCGAGCCGATGTAGCCAATGGTAAGCTTCCCGGCTCAACGGGCTCACGTGAGGAATAGAGCCGAAGTCCTTTGCCGAGAAGAGACTATGACGCAGGCGCGGATTTAGGAAATCGCTGGCAAATCTCTCCATCTCCGCCCGATTCGTCTCATTCAGCTGGATGTTTAGACAAGATGCGACCCGATCAAGCTGTTCCCGCGGGGCGGCCATCAGCAGATCATAATCGACAACCACGAACCGTTTGCCCGCGATTCGATGCAGAGTCGGGCCCAGGTGGAGGAGCCAAAGAAGGTTAGACTGAAGCGCACCCATATCTTGGCGCCTTCGTAAGGAACTGGCGACGCTAAGGGGATTACGAACGACAACGACATAGTTGTCGTCTATTTCCAGGGAACGAAATAGAGATTGCCAGAATGGTAACAACAAGATGGTTCGAGGATCCTTAAATCCCCACAATGGATAGCGCAGAAAGTTCGACTTCAGATAAGCAACCGCCATTTGCGACAAGGGATCGGTGACCGGCTCCTGCCAGCGGGATTCCTCGATGAGGGAAACGCTTTCCCAGTGAAGGCCGAATCCCTCAAGAATTCGGCTATTAATCTGCACGATTGATTTGTCCTCCCAATAACCGGTTGGATTATCGGGACGCGGCTCGAGGAAGTTGTCACCGATATAAACGCCTACGGCCTGAAGCCCACAGGTCAGGACACTAGTCCCACTGCGGTGCATTCCCAGCACCACGATCGCGCGTGAAGACGGCATAAGATAATAACATCTAGCCGGTTACAGCCGGTCCCTGCTCGCCGCGCGACAAGGGCGTCCCCAGGACAGCGTCTCGCTCGAACTTCAAGCCCTGTCCAAATTTCATCACCTTTAAGAGGGCGTGTTTCACACTAAGCACAGGTTCATAGTCGGCCTCGGTATAAGGGCGCACGCTTCTGACTGCGTTCTCCAGCGAGTGTACCAAGTTTTCCTTGTCCTGATCTTCACGATGCCAAAGGAGGACTTCCGGTGTCGTCTCAATTCGCAAACCCTTCAGAGCCGCCTTTGAGAAAAACTCCCAATCATCGAGGGTCGTCACAGCCTCATCGCTGAATCCTCCGACGGCTTCGAATGCCTTGCGCGAAACCAGAGCGTTGGGGCTGCCAAATGCATTCACAAAAGCTCCAGTGGCAACGTCAGCTCCCAAAAATGGCCGGCGCGAGTGCTCCAGACGATGCTCTGCCGAACCATTCGGAGAACCTATGAAAAAGGTGATCGCTGAGGTCACGACATCCGCTTTTGCTCTCTCGGCGATCTGCACCAGGGCGGAAAGAGAACCCGGCAACAGAATGGAGTGATCGTCAACAAACAGGAAATACTCTCCTTTAGCTTCGCGTACCGCAGCGTTTCTACTCACTCCCATCGCTGCGCTACGTTGATAAAGCCGGCGAATTGGCCGTCCCAGCAGTTTCTCTTTGTCTCCGAGAGAAGCTCGCGGATTGGAAGGATCGCCGCCGCATTCCACCAAAATAATTTCGAAATTAGAGTAGTCCTGTTCCTTTAAGGAATGGAGGGTCGACTCCGCACCTCTCTCAAGAACGTTATAAGGGAAGCAAATGCTAACCAACGGAAACGAGTCCTCGTCGTCGGACCACGTTTGCTTGCCGGCTCGCGCCTGGGTCATTGGCGGTGAAGCCATGCTCGCGTGCCAATTGACCCAATGTTTTTCGTTATCTGCAAACGCCACCGAGGGACGCGCCGGAACCGCCCCATGCTCGAGCGCTTCGCGAATGCGACACGCCAGAATGTGCGGCCGCGGCTCAAAACAGACTTTCTCGCGGTCCGCCGGAGCAACAATTTCCGGAATTCCACCCACGTTGCTCGCCAGGAACGGAACGCCGGCGCCAACGCACTCCAACACGGTGTTGGGAAAGTTGTCCGCCAGAGAGGAGATAACCGCAAGACGGCCTCCCGCTCGCAGGTACTCGATGGCCCCAGCCTGATATTTGTTGGCGACGATCCGCCACGGAATCGACCACTTCTTCGACCGATCACTAATATAGCCGATGCTCGAGCGACCATAAATGGCAGTTTCCTTCCCTAGAAAAGTCACTTCAAACTTGGGAGTCGTGGAATCCGCACAGAGTTCGTCGATCGCATCGCAAAGCACTTTCAGGCCTTTTCTGAGTTCGAGTCGCCCAAAAAAAACGATCTCGTGAATCTCATTCTTTTTCCCTGGCGCAGGATTCTCGAACAAATCGCCATAGGGCCGAATATAAGGCGCGATATAGGTTTGCTCTGGAAGTTCCCAGCCATTTTTCTGCATCCAGCTCAACAGATACTGGCTCGGGCTTAGTACGACATCAGCCGCGGCTACGCTGGTGCGCTCCATGAAATCTATTTCCAGCTCACCCAAATTCCGAATATAATCTTGGCCGCCTTCTTTGACCCAGAATGTAGGGCCATGCGTACTAACGACAAAAGTCGTATCTGGGAAAGCAAAGCCTTGACGCTTAGCTAGCAAGCTGTAAAAACCTAGCCCCTGACATTCAGGAAAGTGGATGATGTCAAAATCGTCTTGATGCTCCTTGAGCCAAGTATAAGTGTGATAAGAAACGCTCGACGCCCAGGCGGCATGAATCCGAGGATGGTGCGGCATGGGTAACGGGATAAGCTTGATGCCGGTTTTCCCATAGTAATCCACCCACTCGCTAATATTTCCGTCTGTTGGATGGCATCCCAACAAGAAGAGAATGGTTACGTCGTAGTTAGCCCGTTTCAAGGCTTCGGCTAAACTCGTGTACGCCGTGCCGATGCCGGCATTACGAGAAGGCCCTTCGATTTCCCACGTCGCGATACAAACGCGCGGCAGCGGATTCCCCGGCAGGACTTCGATTGAAGGTAAAGGTTTAAATGATTTTTCCACGTATTGCTCCCTTAATTTGAATAAGCTCGTTAAATGGTGACAACAGTATGAGATGGCGAAACAGAGAAGATATACTTCCGTTTCCTGAGCTGACCCATTGGAGCGCGACATCTGGGCTAGTCCATGTCCTAATGACGCCAGGTCGTTCGTCGTATTTATTGAAGTGAAACGAACAACCAAACCAACCAAGTAGAGGAGATACACAGTATGGGACAACCAGTTGTGCACTTTGAGATCATCGGGAAGGATGCCAAGAAGCTTCGGAGTTACTATGGCGACCTGTTCGGATGGGAATTCGACACGAGCGCTCCGGTGGCGGCAGCGGTCTCCCAGCCGGGGAATTACGGGTTTGTAAACCGCAACACCACCAGCGATGGGACGGGGATCCCGGGTGGGGTTGGCGGAGGCGTCGACTACGACGGTTACGTGATCTTTTACGTCGGCGTTCCAGACGTCGAAGCCGCGCTCCGTAAAGCCGAGAGCCTCGGCGGGACGCGCCGGATGGGCCCCGAAAAGAACCCGGGGGCAGATCTCGTCGTCGGCCACTTCACGGATCCAGAGGGTCATCTGATCGGCCTCGCTGGGCCGAGATAGCGCGCTTCGCGAATAGCTAATAGCGGCGAAGAGACGCAAAAAGCACAAAAAAAGGCCCAAACAGAAAGACGAACGAACCGCAGATTAACACAGAAGGACACAAAGGCGGTTTTTTACAGAAGTTAACGAAGGCAACGAAGGGATACTCTGTCCGGACTCTGCCGCCACTAAGGGAGAGGTGAGAGGTAAGAGGTGAGGGGTGAGAGGTGATTGGTGATTGGTGATTGGTGATTGGTGGAGGTCACAGGCGTGCCCAGCCGCAACCAAAAACTACGAAACAACCAGCGATGCGCTGGTCCGTTCAGTGGACCTTTGCGCCAAGTTCACCAAGATGGCGCTGGACTATGCGGTAGGTTTCCTTGGCGAATTCCTTCAAATCGGGATTGGTGCCTGAAACCGCTTCCTTGGCGAAGGCAGCTCCATCCGCCGCGTGGATCTTCTTCATGTCGTCGATATAAGCGGCGTCGAACTCGCTGGCTGGCAGCGCGTTGATTTTGTCGAGACGGGCTTGGAATTCCGTGTCGAGCTGTTTGGGGAATTCTATACCGTTTGCCTCTATGATGGACTTAAGCTTATCGCCAACCAGCGCATGATCGTGAGCTTCTGTACTGCCCTGATCTTTGATATCCTGCGTAACCCCTTTGGTTTCCGCGAGCTTCCCGAGTTCAACCTCGTACATACCGCCTTGCGAAACCTTCGCCACGAAGGCCTTATCCGCATCAGAGAAAGAATCCGCCGCTTTGGCTGCGATAGCCGAGGCTAGCATCAGGACAGCGACTTTACGTAGGTGCGAGGCATTCATAATTTATTTCAAGATCTAGCAGCAATAGAGGCTAACGTTCGATGGACCAATCGTCTTCTGTTCCAATGGCCGTAGTTGGTGTTCAAATGGGCGCGGGAGGATAACGAAGGCGTTCCGCATCAAAGTTTACAATACGCATCAGGTGTGGAATTGTCGCATCATGCGAACGACTTTGATGCTGAGCGACGATATTTATGTCGCGGCTAAGAAAATCGCCGAGAGTTCTGGGCGTAGTTTGGGTGAAGTCGTTTCTCAACTGGTACGAAAAGGCTTGGTAGCCGAACCGTCGTTCAATATCGAGAATGGCATCCCGGTGTTTCGGGTAGGTGTTTCAGATGAGCCGATCCCTGGCGGTAGAGCGGCAGAACTTCTTGATGAAGAAGCCTAACGATGAAGTATCTGCTCGACGTTAACGTTTTACTGGCGCTGACGTGGCCGAATCACGAGTTTCATCTAGCCGCTCACCAGTGGTGGAGGGCTTCACGAAAAATTTGGGCAACCTGCGCCATCACCGAGATGGCTTTCATCCGGCTATCATCGAATCCGGCGTTCACATCGGCCGCAGTCACCCCATATGAAGCTGCGACGCTCCTGGAACAGCTGGTTTCTCTTGGCCGACACGAGTACTGGAATGAGCTTCCACGCGTGAACCGAGACCAATTTCGGAAAGTCGCCGGTCACAAACAGATCACGGATTTCTATCTGGCGCACCTGGCGTCATCGCACAGAGCGAAGTTGGCTACTTTTGATAGGCCGCTCGAAACGCTGATGGGGTCAGGACTGGTGGAAGTGATTGGAGCTAAGTAGTTCGAGGAGTTCAAGGAGAGGAAATCGGAGACAGACAAACCGCAGATGAACACGGATGTACGCAGATGAGAGCTAGGAATAGCCGCAAAAAGGCACAAAAAGCGCAAAACAAGCCGTTTGAAAGCGGGGGCGATCTCCTATTCTTTTCTGCTAAAAATAACAGGTAGTCCTTTCGCGCGCGGTTAAAATCGAGGACGAGGACGACGACGAGGACGAGGACGATCGTGCGGGCCTCTTGCCGCACGCCGATAAGCCGACACGCCCATAGGCCGATACGTTCTGTTAGGCTGCGTACCAGAGGACGGCGAAGAAGTGGCAGGCAGTTCCGGTGGCGACGAATAGATGCCAGATGAAGTGGCTATAACGGAGCTGCTTGGCCAGGTAAAAAGCGATGCCGCCGGTGTAAGCGAGTCCGCCGGCGGCCAGCCACAATAATCCGGGCAATGGTACGTGCACCCAGAACAGGCGAATCGCGAAAACTGCCATCCAGCCCATGCCGACGTACAAGCAAATCGAGACCAACCGGTATTTTAATCCGCCCATTGCTTTGAACCCGATTCCCAGGAACGCCAAACACCAAACTGTCCCGAGGAGCACCCAACCCCAAGGACCACGCAATGGTCCGAGAGCGAATGGCGTGTACGTACCGGCTATGAGAAGAAAGATCGCAGAGTGGTCGAACAGGCGGAAGAGTTTTTTCAGCTCGGTTCGAGGCAACGCGTGATAGATCGTGGAGGCTAGGTAAAGTATCGCCATCGCAATCGCGAAGACGATCACGCCGGCTAAACTGAGCTTACTTCCATGTTGCGCCGCCGATCTGATGAGAAAGGGGATACCGCAGATGATGGCCAGCAATGCAATTCCGGAGCTGACGCTATTGGCAATTTCTTCACCGACCGATTGAACCCTTTCTGGCGAGCCTGATCGTGGCATCGCCTCCAATGCCACAATTGACGGCGGAATGCGAGTCACGTCGCAAACGCGCTTCGCCAATACCGACCGCGAATGGACGCGAATAGGAAACGCGAATCGACACGAAGCAGAAGACTAAGAAAAAGGGCAGCTAAAGGCAGTTCACTAGGGTCACGTCTCAAACGCTCAGAACTGAAACCGAACCGGTCCTTGTTCAGATCCGTTCGAGATGATCGCTTCGAACTGTCGCGGATCCGTGTTCGGATGTACCGCGACGAGCCTGAGGTGATCAATGTTAGGCTGGGAAGTGATCCGTTGCACATCGTTCGTCTCGATGTTTCTGATAGAAACCACATCTTTCCCCCCATCCTGGAGCCAGCCAACGACAACGAATTTGCCGAATACACCCGGCCCCGGTTGCGGAGCTGCTTGGGTGTTTTGCGCCGTCGGGATGGCTGGCGGCACTACCGTCTCAGCGGGCGGCATTGGATCGGTTCCATACGCGGTCCGACCGTTCGGATACTGTACAACCATTCCTGGTTGGTCGACTCCGCCGCTCCGAACGTAGCCGCCATTGACGTAGCCGGGGTTAGAAGCCGGCTGGATCGGGCGCGAATTCCCCGGGTTACTGATCACTACGACCACCGGACGTTGATCGGCCGGGCGATTGGAAGGTTCCGGTTGCACAGACGGGGTTGAATTGTCCCAGTACTGGTAGTCAGATCCGGAATCCGGTTCCAAATAAGAATAGGATAACGGATCGCCGTAAGGATACCAGTCACCGGACCAACCAAACGGTTGAAAAAAGACGACCGGATTACCAGAGAAGAACCGGCGTCCGGCAAAACCACGGTGAATTCCCTGTCCCGTCCTGAAAGCCGTGGCGGCACGGCGGTTAACGGATTGACCACGAAACCCACCACCGCTGAACCCACCGTGAATGGCAGCCGGTCGCCCACCGTGGCCGATAGACCCACCATGGAACCCGCCGCCAAGTCCCGCTTGAGACGTCGCGGATATTGTCAAAAAGAGCCCCGCGATCAACAATGAAATTTTCAAAGCCCCTCCTTTTCTTCTGTTCGAAGAGAACGCGGCGCTCATCCGAGCATCGCATCCCCACAAAGATCGTCTTTCGTCGAAGCTTGTCAATCAGGGCCCGGAAGCTGTCCCGCTCGCTGACAGAAGAAAGGCGAAGAGGATTTTTACAGAAGATAACGAAGGCAACGAAGGGGTTCCCGCTCGGTATGTTCAAAGGTTCAAGGTTCTTTCAGCGGTTCGTTTCTTTTGAGCCCGGAAGCTGTCCCGCTCGCTGATAGAAGAAAGGCGAAGAAGATTTTTACAGAAGATAACGAAGGCAACGAAGGGGTTCCGGCTTGGTATGTTCAAAGGGTTCAAGGTCGTTTCAGCGGTTCGTTTCTTTTGAGCCCGGAAGCTGTCCCGCTCGCTGACAGAAGAAAGGCGAAGAAGATTTTTACAGAAGATAACGAAGGCTTCGGCAAGCTCAGCCGAACGGTAACGAAGGGGTTCGGCGCTAATCGGCTTCGTTTATTGGGCAACAGCCCACGTACAAAACACATAATATCTATCTTATTAGAGAGAAGTACGGATGCTTTGAGCCGGTTTCGATCGCACCCTACAAAAGCGTCATGCGATTCTTTGACGGGAGAGTGAGTGGCTAGAAACTAGCTGATTAGCTTCTTTCTCCATACGCAGGAGGCTCTAGCAACACTTCGAAATACGTATTGGAGAATGTTGGTGAGCCTAACTATGTTGAAGCCCCCATGGAAGATGCGATCCATCTGGTCAGGAATTCATCCTTGTATAAGGAATTCTTGGCCGAAAGAATTGAGATCTTGCGACACAAATGGATCGAAAGCGAAAAAGTCGGTTACGATATCGGCTTTGAGCATGCCTTGATGGACTGGATCGTTAAGTACCGCGCTGCTTGGTATGCGCAGCGGCAAATCCTTCTGAAGAAAGGGTCAGGCCAGGCTCCAGCATAGCGAACGGCTCGCACGGCAATGCAATCTTCCGGGAAGGGACTAAGAGGGGTCTGGAGAAAAGTCGCGAAAGGGGTTGTTGCCCAAATCCTACCTCACATCGCAAGCAATGGCATTTCCTTCCGTCTCGGCCGTGACTGCGTCCCGCTTTGTCAAAACACGTATCGATGAGCTGAAAAGTCGGGCTAGTTCTATCGTTTACGAGAAGCAAAAGGCACAGGAAAAGGATTGACGGGCTTGTATGAGGCTAACTCTCGTGACCGGAAGGGACAGTTGCGGGTATCCGTGTCTCCCTTAAGAGAAGCGGAATGAATAGAAGGAGCAGCACGGTGACACACAGTAGGGTTTGATAGAGCTTCAACTGACCAGCCGCAACGGAGGCAAAGGCGTTGCTCGCCATCATTCCAACCAAATAGGCGATGTTGTAGACCGCGTAGACGGCTGAGTAACAAGAAAAGCCGCGTCGGTCGACCGCGTTGCCCAATTCCGCAGAGGTGGGATTAAGGGTGAACGCGAAGGAGATGCTAACGAGGCACAAACCGACTCCGGTGAGGACGATCCCCTGGAAAAAACCAAGCAGAGGGAGAGTCATGGCCATTCCTAGCGTCCCGCCCGCAACTACTTTTTTTATTGGTAAGTGCGTGGCAACCCACCCGACCAAGGGCGCGCAGAGTCCATAGGCGATCGTGGCTATGGTGAAAAGAAGGCCGATGGTGGTAGGTGTTGCCTCGGTTTGGCGGAGATGCTCTGGCAGCAGCGGTTCGACGATTCCCCAGCCGAACGCGGCCAATGCCACCGCTAACCCAGGAACCATAATCGACTTGTCCAGTAGTAAGGCCAGTAGATCCGCACTAGCCCCGCGGTTAGGTCTTTCGGTTGGCAGGATGAAGATTCGCTGGCCGGCATCGATCCCCACAAGCACACTCGTGATGACAAATGCCAGGGCCAAGCCGCCTATTTGATAAGGGACTCCGCCGGCCACCGGTCCGATGACCGATCCGGCGGTGCTGCCCACCAGCGCCAAACCCATCATCTGAACGCGCTTTTCGACATACCGCTCTGCAATCAGTGCGAGACCGGCCGTCCAAGTAGTGGCTGTCGCGGTACCCTGAAGGAAACGCGCCAGGAATGCCAAGGAAAAGGTAGACCCAAACCAGAATAAGGCTGTCGCTGCCCCAGATAAAATGACCCCCGCAATCAGGACGCGACGACGTAAAGCACTTTCCAGGAGCTGAAATCCTTTGGATGCAAAGACAGATCGTTTTCAACAGGTGCTAGCAAAGGAAGCAAAGGTTAGCACGCTACAAACTGAGTAATCGAGAGCATTTCACGAAATTATAGAATTTATCTCGCCAACCGACATACCGTTCCCTTCTCTTTCCATACACAGGAGGTCTAACAACACTTCGAAATACGTATGGGAGAATGTTGGTGAGCCTAACTAGGGTGAGGCCCCCATGCAAAATGCGACTCAGCTGGTTAGGAATTCATCCGCTTGTTTATGAAACGTCTCCTGATTGCCGCCCTGTTCAGCGCAGTTGTTAGTATCGGCGCGAGTTCCGCGTTGGCCGATGAAAAAGTCGATGTCTCCGCAATCATCACCAAAGCCGACGCGGAAAAAATCCTAGGCATGCCGGTCAAAGACGCCCAGGGCCAAAACAAGGACTCCAAGGACGGTTTCTACGATTCGGAATGGAGTTACTACGCCGCCACAGGCAACAAGGCCCTCGTCTTCGATTTCCTCGTCGGCCCACCCGGCCTGGCCGCGACCATGTTATCCGCGCTTCCGACCGACGGCGGCAAGTTCACGAAGGTCGAAGGCTTCGGCGACAAGGCCTTTTTCTACCACGACAAAACCGGCCTCGAGATGATGAACGTCCTGAAGGGCAACACCCTCCTCACGATCGGTATCCACGGCATGCCGGGCCCCGCCGCGCTCGAACAGGAAAAAGCGGTGGCGACAAGAATCCTGTCGCAGCTTTAGTGTCCGGTCGACTTTCACGAGACTCTCCTGATGAGAACCTGCGCTCTCCGCGCCACTTGGCCAGTGCTGCTGTTCGCCCTCGCTGCGTGCGAGAACCTCACCACGCCATTTGACGAGGCCGCCTTTGCCCCCATCCGATCTTCCGGTTCCGCCGCGATCACAGGCCGGGCCGTCGGGTACATGGGAGATCCACATTGGGAGCCGATGCAGACCCGGGTGGCGCATCACCTCGGGGTGGGCTTGATGCCGGTCAACGCCTATACGGATGAAGTCGCTCGTATCATTTGGCAAAATGCACCCACCGAGGTGGTGCTCGATCCGCGACTCAGGCAATTCGTACGCAAAACCACCACCGATGGCGACGGGAACTTCAGCTTTGGCCACGTCGCACCCGGCAGTTATTACGTCTTTTGCCGTTTCACCTGGCCTAGCCGGGAAAGAGTGCTCGATAACTTTAATGACTATGTGACGAAGGAATATCTAAACGAAGAGACACTCTACGCGAAGGTAACGATCACCGGCGGTGAAACCGTCCGCATCAGTGCGTGGCAGCTCGGCGGCTCAACGGGTACGCCCACCGAGAACCCTCCCTCTCTTCAGGAGCCCAAGATATTCTAACCAGGACACACTGAGAATAGCCGCAAAGAGGCACAAAAAACGCAAAAAAACGACCGCGAATGGACACGAAAGAACGCGAAGAAAAATACGAACCGCAGATTAATCCGCCGCCGCTTCGCTATGGCGCGACAGGCTGCAGATGTACGCAGATAAGGGCCAGGGGACGGAAAACGTGATTGGCAGAGCGTGTCTTCCCGCGGCCGCGGGACTATGGCGGGTAAGCTACAAAAGACGCAAAGGTAAATCCGCAGGCGACAGAAATTTACAGAAGCGATCGGAAGGACGGAGATTTTTTTACAGAAGGCAACGAAGTTAACGAAGGGGCGAAGTCGGGAGGACGATTTGCGGCTGCGCGGCTTATCGCACGATGATACTGGTGCTGATCTTGACCGAGCGTGCTCCGACGCGCACTTCCAGGGTGCGAGTCGACACGTTATATGACCAACCGATGCCGGTCGTGTTTTCTGGTAGCGTTCCGATACCAGGAACCATAACCGTCTGAGGACTATTCACTCCGACGAATTGGGCACTCCATTCACGAGTGGCCGGTTGACCCTGGTACTGACCTCTGGCGTTAGCAATGGTTAGCTCTCGCTGGTTCGCGAATTCACGATAACTGATATCGGTCGTCGCAAACTGTCCCTGTCCGTATTCGGTTCCTTCACCTTGATCATCGTAGAGTTGGTATTCGCCATTTGAACCGGCTCCAACCACGAACGTAACCTGGTCGATCGGATTCTGGACGTCGTTAGTTACGTTATCAGAGCGTTCGGGCACAATTCCACCGGCTTTCAGGAAGAGCGGCATAGAGCTCAGGTCGGTGGTAATGCTTTGAACGGATGGACCGGTGAACTGTTGACCAGTGAAATAGTTGGTCCAGGTACCGGGTGGGATCCAAACCTCTGTGGTTGTGGTTAGTCCAGCGGTGGTAGCAGGCGCCACCAGCAGGTTCGGTCCATAGAAGTATTCCTGGTTGGAGTAATCATAGGCAGACTGTACTCCTGGAAACTCAATGTATAATCCATGGACGAACGGTACCCCGGTCTCGATCGTCTGCTGGGCTGAGGTGTACGTGTATGGCACCAAAGCTTCTCTCAAACGAAGGAATTGTTCAGCTGGACCTTTGGCTACGTCGTCATACTCCCAGGGGAGCCGGTAAGCGTGATCCGAGTGTAGGCGCAAGATCGGTTGGAATGTCGCAAACTGGACCCAGCGGACATAGAGATCATCCGGATCAGCCGGCGAAGTGGTGCCATCGGGCTCGGTGTACTGATGAAACCCGCCGATATCGTCAGAGACAAAAGGTAGACCTGTCGCTGAACCGACGGCTACCGTGTAGGCTACCTCGAACTGCAAGGTCCCAAAGGTCGGATAGGTATCGCCGGTAAATAATAGAGTGTAACGGTGGTCAGCCCAGGGACCAGTAGTGATAGGGGAGGAACCGCCGTAACCGCTGGCTTGCAACGAACTAAAGGCTCGGGCAAAAGCAAACCCGCGCAGATCTCCTCTACTGCTCATCTCTGAGGCATATTGATAGGCAATCCATGCATCCGGCGTTATGCCGTCGAGCGATGAACCGGAATTGTCGCAGCACCAATCTAGCCACCAGATGTCGTTTCCGAGGGTTTCAGCTAATTTATGAATGGCAAAGTAAGCCTGAAGCTGGTTAGGAATACCCCAATCGAATACATAATCACCCCCGGACAGCACCAACCCGCCGTTGGCGAGACTCTGGGCTTCGCTGAATTGGGAGTCATTGGAGGTGATACTCGGATGCACATTCAATGCGGTATGGAGGCCGTTCTGGTGTGCCCAGTCGTAATAAGAAACGGGATCGGGAAAATATTGGGGATTGAACTCCCAGCCGTCCCAATTACTGGGCGACTTCCAATCGGTATCGGTTACCAGCACATCGAGAGGAACGTTCTCGCTTCTGAAAGTTGGTAAAAGTGAGTTCTCATAATCACTGGCGCTATACGGATAATATCTGGAAAACCAGACACCGTACGTATAACGGGGCAGCATAACCGAAGGTCCGGTCAACGTTTCATAGTCGGAGAGAGCGGAGGTGTAATCCAACCCGTAAGCAAACAGGTATCCGTCCTGATACGGGTTTGAGCCGTGGCTGGGCCGTTGGGTGACTGTGCCGGTCGAAGGATCAAAGAGCGCGCCTGAGGTGTCATCGATTAAGACCCAGCCGTCTTGGTAAAGAAGCCCGGGTGAAAGACTGGCTCCGAACGTCCCGTCCAATCCGTCAAGCGCACGCCGGTACCCTCCAATAGGCAAATGCCCCAGAGGAAATGGAGCTCCTGCCGGAGTGACGGCAATGGTGTCGATCGCGATTGCGCTCAAACTACCGGAGTCGCCTACTAAGGCCAGCGCGTTGGTGCCTTTCTTCAAAGCGACAGTTACCGAGGTCGTGCTCCAGATGTTCGGTCCCGAAGTCGGCGAAAGCGTCAATTGGCCGGCTACCGAGCCGTTGACGCTGACTCCCAGTGGACTGGTTGTCGGCTGGCCGGACCCGGAATTGTTATCGTACCGAACCTGGACGGAGTAACTCCCGTAGGCGGGCACATTCACCAGCTGAAACTGATCAGCAGATCCGGCATTGTTAAATCCGGTGACGAAACCGGGGCCGGTAAACCCTAAATAATTTTGGGCTAAATAAGCACTGCCCGTCAAAATGCCGTCGCTGGCCTGAGTTACGACCCCGTACGCCAGAAAGGCGGCCGGTGCCGGATAACTTGCTGCGAGGTTAGTTACCGCCGAGCTATCTATATTGATGTTCCCAGTATCGGTAGAGCCGTAAACGATCGTAAATTGATGAGTACCGGCAGTAAGCTGTAGGTTAAGTGTGGCCACGGCCCAGGTATCCCAGTTAGCGGTTACTGGGAATTGCATCGTCTGCGCCGCCTGGCTGTCGACAATCACACTCATGGTCCTGGTTTCATAATTCCCGTCGCCGCCAACTCCGTTGGCATAGCGTACCTGTAACGAGTATTGCCCTGAGGCTGTGACGTTTTTTATCGCGAATGACAGTTGGGCACCAACGGTTTGTATACCGGCCACAAAACCGGTGCCGGTGTATCCAAGATGATTGTTGGCAATGGACGCACCGCCGGCGAGAGCGGTATCTTCTGCTTCTACCAATTGTCCAAACTGGAAGACTGGCAAAGCATTAGGCCATTCTGGGTTTGCTACTACCTGGGTCGGCCCGTTGTTAAGCGCAATCTGTAGGTTGCTTGGGTTAAATGGACCGGAACCTTCCAAATATTTGAGGGTAACATTCCCGGTTTGAATGACTCGTATCCCGTTTCTCGCATAGGTAGAAACCCGGGTACGGCCGAAGTTATTCCGGCCGATCATATTAAATGTGGTGCTATCCTGGAACTTCTGATCGCCGGCGTATTCTAAGCGGATCAATCCGGGAGAAAGAATTTCGAATCGGGCCGGCCCGTCAACGATGATCTGAGACGGGGACAAAGCCGATGCACCGCGCGCCGTGCTCAGAGTGAGCAGGGTAGCGGAGACAGTTACCACACACAAACGGAGAGCCAGCGACCAGCCTCCTGCTAGAAAGGAACGATAGAGCATCCTAATGATTGAGTTAAGGTGCGGTCGCCTCCCTGCGACACTTCTTCCTGGGGGAACAACGGCTGTGTAAATAGCAATCCGCCGTTCGAGCGGCAATGAAAATCTAGATGGATGAAAGTGAGTTTGCGAGAACAAGCTGCCGCTCAGTGACTTACGCCATGGAAAATTTTCTAATGATCAGGCGCGGGGGCGGCGAAACGGCGAAACGGCGAAACGGCGAAACGGCGAAACGGCGAAACGGCGAAACGGCGAAACGGCGAAACGGCGAAACGGCCGAATTCTTCGGCTCACGTCTTGTCCGTCAAGAAAACAGTTTTCTGTTTTTGATTCAGTCAATTTTGGGTCTTCTCAAGGAAAAGAGATCTGGCAGACAGAGATTTCTTACAGAAGTTAACAAAGGCAACGAAGGTTCTGACGGGACTAGGATTTGGCCTGCAGACTCTGCCCCATCTCCCCCTTTAGCTACATCGGCTAAGGGCGCAAAGACTCAAAGAGGGTGATTGGTGATTGGCAGCGCTCCGCGGAGGGCGCTAGGTTCTGTTGAAAATCAGACTTCGTGTGAAAAGAATTGATCGCGGCGTCTCGGGTAGATAGTTAAAGAGGGTAGAGTAGGTCGGCGACGCCGTTACCAAAGAGATCACGAATAGCTAGCGATGATCGCCATTGAACACGCAGAATCTGCGCTGAGAATGTTAAAGCCCGGACCTCCGATAGGGAGGTCGCTATGAGACAATATGGCGTCGAATGCTGATACGCTTAAGCGGCCGCCAAACCTGCTTTATGCGGTCGACGAATGGCCTCCTCCTCTGCGCTTGGCGCTGCTTGGGTTTCAATACGCGGCGATGGCCGCGATATATCTGATACTGGTCGCTATCATTCTGCGTCACGCGCACGCTAGCGATACGATGAGTGTGAACACCTTGGGCATAGCTTGTCTTGGGCTCTCCATCGGAACAGCACTCCAAGCTTTACCGCGCGGGCCAATTGGTTCGGGCTTCCTCGCTCCCCCGGTGTTCTCCGCCACCTATCTCGCCCCATCGGTTCTGGCGGCCGAGGTCGGCGGTATGCCTCTCGTCTTCGGGTTGACGTTGTTTGCGGGAGTAGTCGAGGTGCTTCTGGCTCTAGCCCTCAACCGCCTCCGCATCTTGATCACACCAGTTCTCAGCGGTCTCATGATCTTCGTAGTCGGCCTCCAGCTCGGCGTGGTGGGGATTGGCGAAACGCTCGACGTTCAGCATGAAAACCTCCCGGCCTTTCCGTTGCATCTCGTGGTCACGACGTTCACCCTCATGGTTTGTGTTGTACTGAGTATCTGGGGTCGGGGAACACTGAAACTTCTCTGTACGGCATTAGGACTGATCGCTGGCATGGCGAGCGCCGGAATGATTGGACTTATTGATCCCGCCAAGCTGGCAGAGATCGGGCGTGCTTCCTGGATCGCTCTGCCTCATCCAGCCTTTTTCCAGCTCGGATTCGATGCCGGACTGGCGCCAGCTTTTCTGGCCGCTGCCGTCGCAGCTACTTTGCGCGGGGTCGGCGTTATCACAACGTGTCAGCGAATCAACAACGCGGCTTGGCGACAGCCTGATCGCAAGAATATCCGTAAGGGGGTACTGGCGGACGGCCTCTCCAATGTGGTGTCCGGAGTTCTCGGAGCGCCCGGCATGAGTATCGGCCCCAGTCTAGTTGCGGTGTCCGGCGCCACGGGTGCTACCAGCCGGATCATCGGTTTTGCCACCTCCATTGTTCTCTTGATATTCGCCTTTTCACCAAAGTTGTCCGAACTTTTCCTGTTATTGCCGCCGGAAGTAGCAGGTTCGTTGCTCGTGTTTACCGCCTCGTTCATGATCTCGGGCGGGATGCAAGTGATCCTCTCGCGGCCTGCCGATACCCGAGCGGTCTATGTAATTGGCATTTCGACCCTGTTAGCGCTCAGTATAAATGTTTACCCAAAGTACTTTCAGAATCTGCCGACCGCGGTCCGGAGTTTTGCTAATAGTCCTTTAGTACTTTGCCTTATCGCTGCATTGGGTCTCACGCTTTTATTCCGGATTGGAACGCGCCAATTCGGCCGGGTTGAATGGGACGACTCTGAGGAGTCGATCAACTCTGCTATCAATTTCCTGCGGGCTAAAGCTAAGGATTGGAAGATCGGCGCCAGCCTGGTTGAAACCAGCGCTGACCATGTCCGCGAGGTTATCGCTTACATAGTGGCACATCACCTGCATCTCCATGATGGCACGCTTCGTGCCAGCTCTAATGGACAGGAATTACAGCTTGATATTGTTTACGAAGGTACTCGGACAACGCATCTCCCTGCTGCCCGCGCCGTCGAGGCCCCGATGGAGGACGACATCGAGGATGAGGAAGCGGCCGCCTATGTCGGTCTGCGCAATTTTATCCGGGGCTTAGCGGTCGATAATCAGAAGGTCGATGTACAGAAAGATAGGGTGATGGTCCGTCTTACTTACGCGATTTGAGCTCTCCCAGGGGGGTGGGGAGGGGGAGGTGAGAGGTGATTGGTGAGAGGTGAGAGGTGATTGGTGATTGGTGATTGGTGATTGGTGATTGGTGATTGGTGATTGGTAATCGAGGATGACCCTTCTGTCGGCTTCGTCAAACAAATCGTTCTGTCTTAGGAACCAAGTCTTTGATATGCTCGTCGCCCCCGGAGGTTCCGCATGTCATTTCGAACGTATTTCGTCGGCTACGCCGCTCTGCTGATTTCCGCCACATCGCCGCTTTCGGCTGAGGTGGCTTACATTTCGGACTGCAGCAACAACGCCTCGGTTGTTGGTGTTTTTCAAACCACTACTAATAAGCAGAAGGCGCAATGGACGGTCGGAAAGGGCGCTTTTCAGGCTGTCTATTCGCCTGACGGCACCAAGGTGTATGTTTCAAACACGAATTCACAATCGGTGTCGGTGCTGAATTCGGCCACTGGATTAACCCTTGCCACGGTTCCGGTCGGGTTTTCCGTGCAGTGGGAGGCGATTAGTCCCGACGGTTCCAGATTGTATGTAGAGTCTTTCGATGTTGCTAACCTTTACCATATCGTCGCGATCGATACTGCCTCCAACGCGGTGACCAGTAAGCTGGCGATTCACGATTATGCGGTGGATGCGATGACACTGAGTCCTAACGGAACTAAGTTGTACGTCATCGGTTCCCTTGGCCTCTACGTGATCGACGCGGACTCTCTTAGCGTAACGACGAAGATTCCGTTTACGGCAACCAGCCAGGCAGTGACACCCGATGGCAAATATCTCTATATCGCGTCCATCAGTAACAACGGACATCTGCAGGAGAGCGTTCAAGTCCTAAGCACAGCGAACTATGCGGTCGTGGAAACCATTCCGCTACCCGCCAAGGTTTCCGCGGGCTTTATCAAGATTACTCCCGATGGGTCGCAAGCTTGGCTGGGAGAATTCCCTCTGTATAACAACGTCCGTCCGATCATCGTCGTGATCTCGACCAGCTCTTTTGGGACCAGCACAATCACTCTGCCGGCAAGTCAATCACCCGGTGCGATTCAGTTTTCGCCGGACTCGACCACCGCATATGTGCCAGTGAATGGCCCCCAAATCGCAGTCATGAACGTCGCGACCCGCAAGACTGTGGCGCTGATCGATTCGATTTCGTCGGTTGGCGGGCTGGCGATCAGCCCGGACGGGAGCACGTTGCTGAGTCCAAGCTCCGGTACGTCCGACTTAGTAGCGCTCAGTGGCGCCGGCGTGGTCGCCAATGTGCCGGTGGGAGCCATCACCTCCGGCAGCCAGCTCTTTCTCGAGTACGGGGGCGTGGCGGTCAGTCAGGACGGAAAACGCGCGTATGTGACCGACTTCGCGTCGGGAGCTTTGGCCGCAGTGGACACGGCTTCGAAAAAGGTTGTTTATAGCGTGCCGGTCGGGAGCGAGCCCGTGAGTGTCATCGTTTCACCGGACAGCTCGACCGTCTATGTGGCTAACTCGTTCTCGAACTCGGTAACGGTAATCGATGCCGAGACGTTCAAGAGAAAGACGATGGTGATTCCGAATCAATACCAGGGATATCCCTCTTCCATCGCTATCGCGCCGGACGGAAAAACCGTATACGTGGCCGTGAACAATCCCCAGCCTGATTTTGGGAACGCGATTTGTTGGATCGTCGGGATCGATACCAGCACGCGCCAAGTCACCAGCGCCACGCGCATTCGCTATCCGATGGCGCTCACCCTTTCGGCGGATGGCAAAGCGATCTATGTAATAGGAGGTTTTAGCGATACTCTGTATACGATCTCGACTGCAACCCACAAAATCACGCATGCGGTGGATCTCCAATCGGGTACCCCCACGCAGCCTGTAACCGGGGGGATCGCAGTTACGCCCGACGGCACGAAAGTGTTCGCTACCGACAGCGCTACCGCGGGGATTTTCGAAGTCGACGTAACCACGCAAAAACTTGTCGAGATGATTCCGGTCGGGCAGGCCCCAGGTTCGCTGGCGATCACGCACGATGGCAGCCAGCTGTGGGCTACGGACTTACGCGCTACCTCCGCGTGGGTGATCGATGTCGCTACCCGCTCGGTGACTAGAGAGATTCCGCTCCGGAATCAATCCTACGGAATCGCCTTCGGGCCTGAATAGGTTTCGCAAGGGGCCGAGGTGAGAGGTGAGAGGTGAGAGGTGAGAGGTGGTCAGGGGACACGTCTTAACAAACAACATTCTGTCGAGGTGTTTGGAAGTCTTGCTTGAGGCAGGGATTCCAGACTTGCCGCTCGGTTGCATAACGCAAAGGAAGACATCGAGGACGAGGACGAAAGAAAGGCGGATAGGGCAGCTGCGGCTTAGGGTGGCAGCTGCCCAGCGTGATCCGAGCCACTAAGAATTGGTTGAATTCTCGAGCGGCTGTGACAATCGACGGGTCGTCACTTGGCGGTGTTTACCGCAAAAGTCACCGTGTTGTCTCCTCCGGCGTTCTTAATGACGAGCTTGTACTTCCCATCCTTTGCCGGCGTGACTTTCACCGAACACTTAGGCCCGGGCGAGTCGTCTTTGCCGACTTCTTTGCCGGATCCGTCGTAAACGTAAAGGTGTACGTCAGTGTTCTTCGTACCGTCCGTCGTGGCTTCGAACTCTTTCCCCGCCGTGAAAGACAGGATATAGGCGGCCTCGCCCTTGTCTTTCATCTCGATGCTCTTGCTCTTGAACTCCGACCCGTTCCCCAGGTTGGTCGGCTCCTGTGCGGGGCACAGTGTGGCGAGCGCGAATACAGCCGCTGCTGCGGCGACTAACCGAGTAATCGATATCATTCCTGTGTCAAAGCGTCTAACGTGCCAACGTTCATTGAACTGTAGATAATTGGGCCGGCTCCCACCGGGATCGGCGAAGAGTCGCTCCGAATGAGGGCAGCAGGTATTCGCAAGCCGCGAGTAGCGGTGCTGCGGACTCTCGCAAAGAGCGAGCATTGGAGAAAATCTCACGCAAAGACCAACCGCGAATGGATGCTAATACGAACCCGCGAATAGACACGAAGAAAATCCGACCTAAAAGGGAAGATGGGCGAGTGTCTTTGCTCCGTAGGAGCCAGTCATCGGCTCCGCTAAAACAAAGCCGAGAAACCAACTTCGTTTACCGTTCGGCTGAGCTCAGGTCGAAGCCTTCTGTGAGAAATCTCCCCTTTGTGTCCTTCGTGATCCCCTGTGAATACCGTTTTCCCCCGTCTTAACTTTGCGCCGCGCCCGCAACGCTTCGCGTAGCGATGCGGGCGGGCCTTTGCGGCTTTCCGTGAGATTTCTGTTTTTCTTAGATCCGCGACCGATTAAGTACGTTCGGTGTATGGAACAAACCGGTGGCTCACGGCTGGCGATAATTGCCGTGGTATTCATGGCGGTTATCGGGGTTTTCTTAATATTCCTTTTCCCAGGGTCACCGGAACAGGATGTCGATTACCATTTTTTGATGGCTCGTACAGCCTGGGTTGATCATTTTTATTTTGTGGATGTCTGGGGGCGGCCCTTGTTTACCACGCTTTTTGCGCTGGTCGCCTGGCTAGGATTTGTCCCAGCGCGATTCTTCGCTCTGGGAATCAGCTTGGCCGCAGCCTGGCAGACTTATCGGCTCGCGTGTGATTTGCGAATGTCACGAGCCTGGCTGGTAATACCGTTTTTACTCGGTCAACAGACATTCTTCGAACTTTACTCGAATCTGTTCACCGAGCCGTTGTTTGCTCTAATTCTCGTGGTCGCGCTTCGGTGTCATATCAGCGGTCGCATAAAATCAGGGATGTTAGTTGCGTCGCTTCTTCCACTGGCTCGACCGGAAGGGGTATTCCTCTGTCTCTTCTGGGGTTTATGGAGTTTGAACGCCGGGAGCGCGCGGGAACGGGGAGTGCGAATGGGAACCAGCGGGGACGTTGTACCATGCTATAAGCGGGTAGTTGGTCGATTGGGGATAACAATTATCCTCGCCAGTGGGGTAGTGGGCTGGTGGTTCGCTGCCTTGCTCCTAACCGGTGACCCGCTCTTTATCTTGCACAATTGGCCGGCTACCTGGCACACAGATATGTATGGGCACGGTACGTTTCTGAGTTACGCCCGGCGAAGCTATGAGTTTGCCGGTGTCATTTTAATCGTTCCGTTTATTCTCGGTTTGTTACGAGGATTTCGTTCTTGGTCTTTGTCACTAATCACCTCTGTTTTTCTGGTGTTGTTTTTGTTACACTCGATTTTTGTTAAGTACGGGCTTTTTGGGGAAGCGGGATTTCCGCGTTACATGGTTTCGGTTGCTCCGGCTATTGCTGTGCTGACTCTCGAAGGCTGGAACACAATTTTTTCGGTCAAGGTCTTGCGTCCGCTCGCCATAGCAGCCGGATGGGTAGTCATAATTTTTTCCATTCTGCAGAGTGTCTATTACCTGGATTCGATGGTTTGGACGCGTGACGCCGTTGCTATCGATGAAATGGCTAACTGGTTACAAGAACAAGATCCGTCGCTGCCTGGTCTGATTTGGAGCAATGGCCGGATGTGTATTGTTTTGAACCGGAACCTGAAAGATAGCCCTCCGGTAGGGAATCGGGAGAAGTTATTTACCGTATTGGAGAAAGCTCCTGCAGGGACGGTCGTGTTTTGGGATAGTGAAATTGGGACGAATTGGTTTGGTACGACCTCTGCCGAGATTGAAGGTCGCGGCTACAAGGTTTTAACCAGCCGTCATTACTCGCTCCCCGCTCTTATCTTCCCTCCGGGACGGTTCCCTTGGATTGATCTTCTTTTTCCGATACCATCGAGAGAGATTGAACTGAGTTTGTTGAAACGGGAACACTAACCGCGAATGGATCCGCCTCCGCAAAGCCTATGGCGCGACAGGCTGCGAAACAAAAAACTCACGCAAAGCCGGACCGCGAACGGAGGCCAATAGGAAGCGCGAATAGACGCGAATAAAATCTCACGCAAAGCAGACTTCCTCCGTCGTCCCTTGTTCCCAGAACTATGGCGGACAAGACGGCGCGACAGGCTGCCAGTGGATGCGTTGGCTGGGTGTGACGATGGACTTTAGTGGACTGAACTGGACTGGGGGTGGACGAAATGATGGGGTTATCTGCGGTTCCGCTTTCACCGGGTAGGCAGCGGTCTTTGAAGTTGTCCCGACGGATCTATCAGCGACATTCAGAGAAGGGAGAAAGAGGGGTGGGTCTCAGGTTGCCCCGTCCGGATATCACTACTGAACTTGCCTAATATATTGAATACGAAGATCATACTATGGGTGGGAATGGTGGTTGCGAGTGTGAACGCGTTGACTGCCGCGGAGCCGACGGCATCGGCCCTAGTAAAAACTCTCACGGAAACGGACAATGGCGCGGCCGTCGCGCTTACTTCTAAGAGCCGTTTGATGGTACGATTACCCACCCAAGCCGGTACTGGATATTCTTGGACACCCAAATCAGCCAGCTCATTGTTGCGCTTAGTAAAAAGTCATGTGGAAGCTCCCGCTCATATGTTAGCCGGTGGAACAGAGCACCAGGTTTTTGTATTCATTCCCGTCGCTTCCGGCACGGATGAGCTCGAGATAGATTATCGGCGCCCTTGGGAACATGGGGGCGCGCCCGCAAAGGTGTTTCGGGTCACCGTCACGGTGCAGTCGGGGAAGGCGAGAAGTGAAAGGTGAAAGGTGAGAGGCCTAATGGGTGATGGCAAGACACACGGCCACTCCCGCTCTCTTGCGCGCTCACAGCGCTGAATCGCTTTTTGTTACGAATACTTAGGCCTGAGGACTCCGCCAAGCCTTCGTCGCGCCCAAATAATCCAGTCAGGCGCGCTGTAGCGAAGCGAAGGTGGCTGATCGCGTGTTGGTTGCCGTAACTATAAAGATTTAGCTCCTACGGAGTCAGGTCATCGGCTCGGACTCTTCCGTTTCCTTTGTCTGCGTCAATTTGCGTTCATCTGCGGTTCGTCTTGGTGTTTATCCGTAGCTTGCGAAGGCGGATCTATTCGCGGTTTCTCTTTATTCTGCTTCTCTTTGTAATTCTCCATCACCTTTTCGGAGGCACGATGAGCGGCTATCCGCAGCAGTTTTTCTTGTTCTTCCGGCTTGTTGCGCAGGTCTTCGGGTAAAATCGATGGCAAGGTTTTGTCATCACTCTTAATCGCGGCTTCGTGTGACCATAGGATTTTGCCTTCCGGTGTGACTATTTCAGCGTAAAGTGTCATCAGCGGACGCACTTGGCGGGACAACATTTCTGCTTCGCCGAAGCCGTATTTACGTACGGCCAGGCGGAATCGTTTTTCTGTGGAGTTATCATTTTCCGTAGTAAATCCGAAACCAGGAATTACATCGGAGAATTCTTCGCGGACAAAGACCGGGACGGGAGTCAAATTTCGCCGCTGACTGGCGGCGTCGTGAACGTACTCTTTGACGGCGCCTCTAGTCGCTACTGAAGCTCCCAGCCCCATGGACGCTCCGAGCAATATGGATTGGGATAACCCGATGAAGGTCATTTTCTCCGGGTAGGGAATGGATGGATCGATCTGAACCGGGCCAGGGGAGAGATCGGCAGCTGAAATAGAGCCCAACAGTGCGGTACACGTAGCAAGGCACAACGTTAAACGGATGAGACGACACATCTAAACTCACACAAAGACACGGAGGCACAAAGTCAACCGCGAATGGACACGAAGACAAACCGCGAATGGACACGAAGAAAAACCGCGAAGGAACGCGAAACAAAATACGAACCGCAGATGAATCCGCCGGCGTAAATCTGCGGTTCGTATTTATCTTTGCGTGTATTCGCGGTGCGGCTATTGAGTGCCTTCGGGGAGTTTTGCGGCTAAGACGTCGATCTTTCCGATCGCTGGAGGCTCGGCTAGAAGGTCAGAGGCTTGACTCATTAAGGCGGCGGCGAGGCGGCCAGCTAAGTGCGCTTGCCGGCCAGCGTCGTCGGCAAAGGCATCGAAGATCCCGAACGTCGATGGACCAAAACGAAGTGCGAACCAGGCAATGGTTCCCGGTTCCTCTTCTACCAAAGCCAGGCCGCGGCGAAGAAACTCTTCGACATCCGCTTCTTTGCCGGGCTTCGCTTCTAGTTGAACAAACAAGGCTACGTTAACCATTTTTTTGTCTCCGATGGCTGTGAACAATTGAGAGTGTATGACCCTTTGTAGAGGAATCCAGCCCGCAAAGACAAACAAGCAAAAACAAACCGCGAATGGACACGAATAGGAACGCGAATGGACACGAAGAAGGATCTCAACCGCAGCCCCGAAATTCTCCGGGGTGAAATCAACACGGATTTGCGCAGATGAAGAGCTAGGAATAGCCGCAAAAAGGTACAAAAAACCCAAAGGTTAAGACGGAGAACGAATACTTCACAGAAGATCATAAAGGCTTCGACGGCTCGACTGAGCTCGCCGAATGTCCTGAGCTCAGTCGAACGGTCACAAAGGATAGGCGACAAAGCCTTTCACCTATCAACTTTCACGGTTCTTTATCTGCGTAAATCTGCGTTCATCTGCGGTTGGTCTTTGTCTTCGCGTAAATTCGTGTCCATTCGCGGTTTGACTTTCGGGTTGTCCCTGATGGAGTCAACGGGGTACAATCGGTGCGTGGGTGTGTCGGCTAATAAAAGTCCCGATTTTATTTTCCATCAGGAAACCCCGCCGAATGGCGGGCCTCCGCTCGACCGGCTCATTGACGAATTCGCGACGCCGGTCCCAGACTTCTTTCTTCGCACTCACGGCGATATGCCGGAGTTTGACGGTTCGACTTATCGGCTGACGGTGGGAGGATTGGTCAAACGCCCGGGCCAGTTTTCGCTCCAGGATTTGGTGGAACGTTTTCGCACCAAGGAAATCACCTCTACGCTACAGTGCGCCGGTAACCGGCGTTCCAGCGCTTCAGCGATCAAGCCGGTCCCGAACGAGGTCAGTTGGGGGAATGAAGCGATCAGTAACGCCGGCTGGAAAGGTTATTCGTTAGCCGATGTGTTGAATTTTGCCGGGGTCGATGATCAAGCGCACCACGTTGAATTTGTCGGTGCAGACCGTTGTCTTAAAGAAGGAACCGAATTGTATTTCGGCGGATCGATCCCGCTCGGTCGAGCGCTCCAGGGCGATGTACTGCTGGCGTACAAAATGAACAGCCAACCTCTTACCAAAGAGCACGGAGCACCTTTGCGCGCGATCGTTCCCGGCTACATCGGGGCGCGCAGCGTGAAATGGCTGAAAGAAATCAATCTACTGGCTCAGCCTTCTAAGAACCTGTATCACGCGCATGCCTATCGATTGTTCTCTTCCGAAGCATCGTCGGCCAGCGCCGATTGGGAACATGCGCTGGAGTTGGGCGAACTTTCGGTTAACTCGTGTATCTGTGCGATCGATGAGGTCTCCGGTGGGCTATTGGTGAAAGGTTACGCCACGGCCGGCGGGAATCGTCACGTCGTAAGAGTCGATATCGGATACGGCGAACCGTTGAAATGGCGGGAAGCTTCCTTTCAAGATCCACCTGAACCCGGCGTTTGGAGAAGATGGCAAGCGACCATTCCGAAGCTGCTGGTTGGTGAGCTTATTTGCGCCCGGGCCTGGGATTCCGCTGCTAACACCCAGCCTGAGGACCCGGAAAACGTGTGGAATTTCAAAGGGTACATGAACAACGCCTGGCACCGAATCCGTTTCGGACTGCCCTCGGCAGATGTCAAAGTAGCTAAGCCCGAGATCGAGTACTATTTGTAGGAATAGCAACCGCGAATGACTGACAAACCGCGAATGGATCCGCCTTCGCAGGGCCTACGGCGCGACAGGCTGCGAATAACAACCGCGAATGGACACGAATTTACACGAAGACGGAGACTAACCGCAGATGAACGCAGATCTACGCAGATGAAGAGCCAGGAATAGCCGCAAAAAGGCACAAAAAGCGCAAAAACAGAAGTCTGACGCAAAGCCGGACCGCGAATGGACGCCAATGGGAACCGCGAATAGACGCGAATAAAATCTTACGCAAAGCAGACTTCCTCCTCCGTCCCGTACGCCCACACTATGGCGGACAGGTCTTTAGCTACGGCGGACAAGTCGGCCTCTACTAGGCTCGCATCTTCTGCCTCTCTCATCTGCGTTCATTCTACCCCCGGAGTATTTCGGGGCTGCGGTTAGTTTTTTTCGCGTCAATTCGTGTCCATTCGCGGTTCGGATTTTTCCTCGTCTCCCTTTGTGTCCTTTCCGCCTTCGCAGGGCCTTTGGCGCGACAGGTTTGTGCCCATCTGTGAATATCCGTTCTCTGTTTTACCTTTGTGCCTTTGCGTGAGATTTAGTCTCGTGATGAAACAGTTGCTTGGCGGATTACCTCTGGTGGTTGTGCTATTCCTAGCGGGCTGCGCAGGGCATAGTACTCAGCGAACCGAGGATCTGCTTTCGGCGGCGGGGTTCAATGTCGTGATTGCCAACACCCCGCAGCGGCTACAACATTTGGCGACTCTGTCGCCGTATAAGATGGTCCGGATCCAGAGGAACGGGAAAGAGCGTTATGTGTACGCTGATCCGGCACAGAAAGTCATCTATGTCGGCGGCGATTTTGCCTATGCCCGGTACCGGGATCTGCGCCTGAGTAAGAACCTGGCTGAGCAGAATATTCAGGATGCCGAGTTTAACGCCGAACGGGCAGCGGAATGGGATGTCTGGGGGCCGTTCTAGACCGCGAAGACCAACCGCGAATGCAGGCGAAAACCAACCACGAATGGACGCGAATGGACACGAAGCAAAGACAAGACAACCGCAGATGAACGCAGATTTACGCAGATGGGGAGGCACAGATCAGAAATAGGCGCGAAAGACGTCGTTTGGCAGGCGCCGGCCATCTGCTGCGCCTATGTTGACGCCCGTTTGCGGCCGGGTCACACATCTGCGTATATCAGCGTGCATCTGCGGTTCGTTTGTCTTTCCTTTGCGCCTTTGCGTCTTTGCGTGAGATTTATGTTTGTGTTGTCTCCCTTCTCATCGGCTCGGACTTTTTAGTTGGGGAGGCAAGGGCAGCACGTAAGATTTTGCTGGGGCGATCGTGTTGTTAGGCAGGATGGGGCGGTGCATCCGGAAGATGGCGGCCATGAGGGCCATGTTGTTATCGCTCCAGATACCGCCGTGGTTATCGATGATGTCAGCCGGGACCCGGACGATCCAAAACGGCACGTGCACACCTTGGTACTTATCATGAGGAGTGACGAAATGGAGCCGCCAAACTTGGGGGTCATTTTTCGGTCTCTGCTGGGCGGACTCGTTCTTGCGTCCTGAACTGGCGGCGGTGTCGGCGTCGCGAGCAGCGCTGGTGTAAAAAACGCCGCCGACCGGATTATGGTCGAGGTTATAATCGAAGGCGTCCCGGCCTTCCGGGTCCTGCGTGAACTTGTCCAAGAACCCATCCTGAGAGGGAGCCGGGTGATCGATTTCGTAGTTAACCAAGTACTTGTCGTTTCCAGGGGTACTTAAATAGAACTCGCGTTCGGACACGGTTTGATCCGATGCCGGGTCTTTCACCTGGTTCCAGTTCCAGTGACCGTTGAGGAAGACACCGGCCTTGGTGCCGATCGGGAAAAAAGTACCGGTGGCACTGTCGTTCTCGGATTGCAGTTCAACCACCGTTGGTTGGCTCTCAGCGATCGAACTGCCGGTGCCGCTAAGCGAGTTGAACTGGCCGCCCCAATTTAAGACATCGCCAGGAACCGGTTTATCGGAATAGGTGTAAAGACTCTGCAGATCGCTGACAAGTTGCCGGGTTAGGACGGAATCGGATGCCGGGTTCAGCATCATGGCCAGATCCCAGGGCGGCTTCACTTTTTGTAACCCTTGCAACGTACGCAGGGTATGTTCGACGGTTCGTTCCAAAATCAAGCCTCCGAAAGAGTGGCCGATTAAGAACACATAATTGTAAGGACGGAGGCGAGCGGCGTATGAGAGCTGTTCGATGGCATCGATACAATCGCCGTTGCTAGCGATCTGTTCGGCGGCATGTTTGCGATTCAGAAAAGTGAGATACTGGAGATAAGGAATATCCAGGCTTTTACCGGGCCAAGCGAAATAGACGCCAAACACGTTGTAATGATGGGTTTGCACCTGTTTGGACTGGGATAACCGGCTGAGGAACCCTTGAAAGTTGCCGACATCGTCCGAGGTCGCGTTATTGAGCCAGCCATGGATATAAACGACGAGCAATGGCCGGTCGGCTTTTTGTAACAACTGAATCGTGTTGTGCAGTTCCTGCCGGAACGGGTCGGCGTAACTCCCGAGCTCACCGAACTCAATTACGCCAAGTTTATAGTCGTTGCCGTCATGACGGATATTAGTGACGCCAGCCGGGGTGACATAACTGGGCGTGATCGGCGCGCAACTCCAGGTTGCTATCGCGATCGAAGCCGCAAGGGCGCACACCGAGCGGATGATCCATTTTCGCCGTTGGTTGGGCGCCGGCGCGAACCGGGTGGAATCAATTGGACGCGATCGTTTCATCAGGGAGATATTAATAGCCGCGAAAGAGCGCAAAGAGCACAAAAAAGGACCCCGCCTTCGCCAAGCCTACGGCGCGGCAGGCTGCGAATGGACACGAATAACTGACAAACCGCGAATGGACACGAATAACTGACAAACCACGAATGGACGCGAAGGAAGACAGAGCAACCGCAGATGAACGCAGATTTACGCAAATAAATTCACAGAGGATCACAAAGGGCACAAAGACGGAGATTTCTTACAGAAGGTAACGAAGGTAACGAAGTTGGCCTGGCTCCGTAGGAGCTACATCTTTATAGCTACCGGTAACGTACACGTGATCAGCTCCCGCCCGCAACGCTTCGCGTAGCGATGCGGGCGTGGCCGTTAGGAGCGTCATCTAAGGCTATGCACCCAAGGTTACGAATCTTCCTAAGCAGATGTCGCTCCTACGGAGCTAACGCATCTTTTTTGCGATCGTTGCTATAAAGATTCAGCTCCTACGGAGCCAAGGCACTTCACGCCAGGCTGTGGCTGGGTTCGTCTTTCTTTTCTGCGCTCTTTGCGTTCTTTCGCGGCTATTCGATTTTCTGATTCATAATTTCAGCGGGACATTTCTGGGCGGTTTTGGGAAGATAGGAGATGCAATGGTTAATACCGGTAATCTTGGGGGCGGCATTTATTGGGCTTGGTATTTCGCTTCTAACAAAAGAAATCCGGTTCGCGTTTGGACAGGCGACAGCGAAAGCTACGGTTCTAGGCAAAGATTTTTATCTTAGTAACAGCGACATCGATACCGGCCCAAGAATTCCGGGTTTCTATCTGCAGTGTGAGGTCGGAGCCAGTGAAACGAAACCGGCGTGCCGTGGTTCGGTGAGAATTAACTTGGTTAGCTGGCTCCTAACGCAAACCGGGCAGCAGATCGATGTTCGATATAATCGAGCCGATGGACGCGATATGCGCCTGTCCCGGAGCCTGGGTAATTGGCCGGGGTGCGTTTTCTTGTTTCTCGCGGGCGCGATGGTGGTGTTCGTGTTTTTAAAGCCGATGTTGCATTAGGGCGAAGCGCGAATAGCAACCGCGAATGGACGCGAATGGACGCGAAGAAAGACAGAGCAATCCGCCTCCGCAAAGCCTACGGCGCGACAGGCCCGTTTGGGTGAGACGACGCCGATTGGGCGGATCATACCAATCACCTTTCACTAATCACGTCGCCCGTTCTTCCCGAGCTATCTGCGTAAATCTGCGGTTGAGTCTTGGGTTCGCGGCTGAGGTTTCTGGATAGGCGGAAAGAGCGGGGGGTTAGGCTGGTGCGGTCGCGGAAGACGCGGTAGAAATGGTTTACGCTAGTGAAACCTGAGCCAGTGGCGATATCGGTGATGGATTGGTTGGTGGTTTCAAGAAGCTTTTGGGCGTGATTGGTGCGTACCCGCAGAATTTCGTGAAGGATAGTGCGACCGAATTCAGCTCGGAAGGCGCGTTCCAGGGATCGGCGAGGGAGTTGGCCGTGGGTGACGACGTCGTCTACGGATAGATTTGGTTTAGCGAAATTGGTTTGGATGAAGCCGAGGGCATGAGCTACGGCTGGGTTTTCGACAGCTAAGATCTCGCTACTTTTGCGGGTGACAACCCCTTTAGGGGTGATCCGGTTTGGGGTTAGAGGAGGCGAATGACCGTCGATTAAACGATCGAGCAAAGCGGCTGCCTCATAGGCCATTCCTTCGAGATCATGTCGCACACTGGATAATGGGACCTGGACGCAATCACAAATTACCGGGTCATTATCGACCCCTAGTACCGCTACTTGATCGGGGATCAGAATTTCGTTCTCGATACAGGCATCAACGATATCGGCAGCAACACAGTCGTTATAACAAAAGACACCTAACGGGTAACCTAACGAGCGAATCGTTTTCAGGACGGATTTGCGGCGCAGGGTCCGGTTCATTTGCGGACTTTTCCGGGTGTTTACTGGCAATAACCGGACACAATCGCATCCGGCAGCCCGGACGGTTTCAGCGAAACCTTCAAAGCGTTCCTCGTTTACCGCGTCATCCCAGAATGGCGCCCAGACGAAATTCTTAAGGTTACGTTCCAGCAGATGTTCGGCGCCGAGCCGGCCAATACCGGCGTTGTCTTCCATCACGCAGGGTAGTCCCAAGTCTTTGCGGACGGATGAAATCTCGACCACAGGGATCCGAGCGGAAACGACGTAGCGAGCGAGTTCTTCCCAGTGACCGACAAAAGAAAGGATGCCATCGCCTTTCCAGCCAAACGGGATGGTGGCGTCGTAGATCATGTCGGCAACGATGTGCCAGTCATGCTCAGCGGCGTAACGAGCGGCGCCGTGATAGAAACCGTGATGCGTGGAAGTGATGGCGAGCAGGATGGTACGTTTCCGGTGCCGGGCGCGCATTCTGAGATAATTCTGGCGTAAATTAGCAGTTTGCGCCAGTACGGTATTTCTCTTAAGGTCATCATCTCGGCGCTTTTGCCGAGCCTTTCGCGTCCAATGGTTGGACGTCCCCCCTTATGAAAACCTCTATCAACGCCGGGATCGCCGGCAACCAAAGTAACGCCGTCATCGCCGGGAACGCCGGGAACGCCGGGAACGCCGCCGGGAAAGATAAATCCACAGCGCCGAGGTTGGCGCGATTCCATTTCGTCCCTATAACCTTGCTGGCGGTGGCGGCGCTGCCGCTTCTCAGCACAACGATTAAAGCCGACGACTTTGAGTTGGCGATGGTGATTAAAGAGACCACCAATCCTTATTACAACGCGACCCTGCAAGGGGCGCAGATTGCGGCGAAAGAGACCGGCGGAAAGGTCAATAATTACGGTCCGACGCAATCCAGTGGACAAGCACAGGTCGAGTTGATCAACAATTTAGCGGATCGGCATATTCCGGCGATTGCCGTTGCGCCTAGTGATCCGGCGGCGGTGGTGCCAGCCATGAAACGGGCCCAGAAGTTGGGCGCTAAAGTCATTACTTTCGATGCGGATTCGAACCCGGATGGGCGCTCATTTTTTGTTAACCAGTCGACGAGTGACGCGATCGGCCGGTTCGGCGCGATGTTGTTGCTCAAGACGATGGGACCAAAAGGAAAGGTGGCCATCGTGTCGGCTCAGCCAACGGCGGCAAATCAGAACGCTTGGATTGCTGCGTTTCGTGATGAACTAAAACAATATCCGGACATTCAGATCGTTGATGAAGTGTATGGGTACGACAACGAACAGAAAGCGTTTGATGTCACGGTCGCATTAACCACCAAATATCCGGATCTGACCGGAATTTTTGCGCCGACTTGTCCTGGTCTGCCGGCGGTGGCGCGAGCGATCGAGTCGGTTCATAAACAAGGTCAGATCAAGATCTCCGGGAACTGTGTCCCGAGTATTACCAGCAAGTACATGCTCGATGGGACCATTGAAGGGTTTTATCTCTGGGACCCGATCAAACTTGGGTATGTGACTTATTATGCGGCAAAAAATTTCGCCGAAGGTAAGATCCAGGGTAAACCCGGTGACACCTTTACGATTACAAGCGGCAAATGGCCCGGTACCTATAAGATCGATGACAACGGACAGATCATTACCGGTGAGCCGTTACAGTTCACTCCAGACAACGTTAAGGACTACAATTTCTAGTTGTTGTGCGGGAAGGATGCACAGGCACGGTCGGGGATACGCTCCTGCGCAAGGCGACGGAGAGTTCTGTGGTACCGGCAATTGAGCTTTGCGGAATCACGAAACGCTTCGGACCGGTCGATGTCCTAAGCAACGTCGATCTTAGTCTTTACCCCGGCCGAGTACATTCTTTGGCCGGGGAAAACGGGGCCGGCAAAAGTACCCTGGTCAAGATTCTGGGTGGCATCTATCAGCCGGATGGCGGACGCATCTTAAGGAACGGAGCCGAAACCACGATTACTGATGCGGCTGATGCTCGGCGGCAAGGCATCGCGGTCATTCATCAGCATCCGGCGGTGTTCCCGGATCTTTCGGTCGCCGAAAATGTCTTTGTTGGGCGACAACCGCGCGGGGTTAGTGGGATCGATTGGAGCGCGATGACACGGCGAGCGCAGGAACTTCTCTACGGGTTGCAGATTGATATCGATCCTGGGTTACCGGTGAAATTGTTGAGCATCGCCGAGCGGCAAGCGGTGGAGATCGCCAAGGCATTGTCGATTGATGCCAAGGTGCTGGTCATGGACGAGCCAACCTCAACCATCTCCAGTCGTGAGGTTGATCGATTGTTCGAGATTGTCGAGCATTTGAAAGCACAGGGCGTGGCGATCTTGTTTATCAGCCATTTCATTGATGAGATTCTCGGGTTAGGCGACGAAGTTACCATCTTGCGTTCGGGTAAACGGGTAATGACAGGTCCGACCGCAGATTTAACCCCGGCACAAACGGTTCGACAAATGATCGGGACGGAGCCGTCGGTGTTCTTTCCCAAAGAAGAGGCCCGGATCGGCGAGCCGGTGGTGTCGGTAAGTGGTCTTTCGGGTGCGGGTTTTGTTCAGGAGGTTAACTTTGAAGTGCGCGCCGGCGAGATTCTTGGGTTCTTTGGTTTAGTGGGAGCCGGACGTTCCGAGGTTGCTCAAATGCTGTTTGGCATAACGCCTCCTGATCACGGGGAGATCCGGCTAAACAACCAGGTGGTCAGGTTACGTTCATCCCGGGACGCGACGCGGCTCGGCATCTCTTTGGTCCCGGAAGACCGGCATCAGCAGGGGTTAGTTTTGCCGTTTCCGATCCGGGCTAATGAGACACTGCCTATCCTGCGACGGCTAGGGAATGGCTTGGGGTTAGTTGATCGGGTGAAAGAGAACGCGATCGCGCAACGGTTTACCGAGCAAATGCGGGTGGTTGCGTCCGGGGTGGAACAGCCAACCAACACGTTATCAGGTGGGAACCAGCAAAAAGTATTGATTGGTAAATGGCTTATACCGGCGCCGCGAGTTTTGATTCTAGATCAGCCAACTCGGGGTGTGGATGTGGGGGCTAAGGCAGAGATACATCGGATTATTTCCAATCTAGCCGGCCAAGGGTTAGCGGTGATTTTGATCAGCGATGATGCGCAGGAAGTGATCGGGATGGCAGACCGGATCCTGGTGTTTCGAGGTGGACGAATCGTGGCTGAATCCGGGCGCGCATCGTTTGATAGGGAAGCGATGTTGTTAGCTGCGGCGCAGGCGGCGAGGGAAGAAGGCAGTGTAGTGCAGGGCGATACTCCGATACTCCAGCACTCCAACGCTCCGCTCGCCAGAATTCGAGGACGAGGACGAGAACGAAATGTTGCAAGCGGGTGGTTGAGCAGATTGGCGAGGGTTCGGGAGCTAGGGTTGGTGGTGGCTTTGTTGTTGATTGGATTAGGAATTACCATCCGGGAACCACGGTTCCTGGATGGAGCTAATCTGGAACAGACGGCACTTTCAGCGACCTTGGTCTGTATTGTGGCGCTGGGAGAGGCATTAGTGATCATTGCGCGGCAGATCGATCTTTCCGTTGGTGCTATGGTTGCTACCAGTGCGTTTGTGGCTGCTGATTGGCTACAGCAAAATCCTAACGGGTCCGTCTGGGTGGTATTTTTAATCGGTGGTTTAGTCGGAGGATTACTCGGCGCGTTTAACGCGTTGTTGGTTACCGGGTTCCGGATCCCGGCTATTGTAGCGACTCTGGGTACTTTGGCGATGTATCGGGGTGGAGTCATTGTGCTGGCCGGTGGCAGGCAGATCTCAGCGACGGTGTTACCTGATAGCTATGGCGCCATGGCGCGAGCCCATTTTGCCGGGGTGCCGGTTCTGGTTTGGTTAGCGTTATTGTTCACGATTGGGTTCGGGTTAGCGGCTCGGTTTACCCGGACCGGCCGAAACATCTATGCACTGGGTAGCAATCAAGAGAGTGCCAGGTTCGCCGGTATCAACGAGCGGCGTCATATCGCTTTGCTTTTTGTGTTGTCCGGGGTGCTTTGTGGAATAGTCGGTGTGCTTTGGGGTGCACGGTTCGGAACTGTTGATGCGGTGATTGCGCCGGAGCTCCATTTTCAAGCGATTTCGGCGGTGGTGGTGGGAGGAGTCAGTATTTTCGGCGGGAGTGGTTCTGTGTATGGAGCCGCGCTCGGGGCGATTATCTTTGCCGTGCTACAGAACGGGATTCAACTGTTAGGGATCAACCGGTTCTGGCTGCAGGCGGTGCTGGGAGCAGCTATCGTCGTGACGGTGTTGTTCTATAGCCAGTTGGCCAGGCGAGCGGAAGGAGTTGAACGCCGGTCCCGGCTCACCGGACGTCTGCGGAGGCGGTTTTGGCAATGAATAGGGTGCGATGGCGGAAGGTATTCGCGCGTTGGGAAATGTTCCTGCTATTAGTGTTGGTCCTTACCTTTGTCTGTGGGACCCAGGTATCCCGGTATTTCCTGACTCCGTCTAACTTATCCATTGCGTTAGCCGGGATGACACCGGTTGCCATCGTGGCATTACCGATGACGCTCATTATTATTACGGGAGAGATCGATATCTCGGTGGGATCAATCATTGGACTTTGTGCTTCGTTAATGGCGGTTTGTCTTGAACATGGGATACCGATCGAGGTAGCAATGTTGTTGGGTGTGCTCGCCGGCACCTTGGCCGGTTTGCTCAATGGATTGATCGTGGTTTATGGCGGGTTGCCTTCTTTGGTGGTCACGATCGGCACACTGGCGTTATATCGGGGCGCGGCTCAGATCATCTTGAATGAGCGCGGGGTTAGTGGGTTTCCCGATTGGTATCAAAGCATCGGCTTCGGAACGGTGGATGGCACGTTGATCCCGTGGAGTACGGTGATTTTTGCGGTCTGTTTTGTCGGGTTCGCGATTTACCTGCAGGGGACACATTGGGGACGCGCGTTGTATGCGATCGGGAATAACCGGGAAGCAGTCCGGTTTTCCGGGATTAGTGTGCATCGGGCAATGCTCGGTGTTTTTGTTGCTTCCGGTGTGATGTCTTCGCTGGCAGCGATCATTCTGACGGCTTATCTCGCAAGTGCGCGTTCGGACATTGCGATCGGGTTGGAGTTACCGGTGATCACGGCGGTGGTGCTAGGCGGGATCAATATTTTCGGTGGATCAGGAACGATGCCCGGGGTTTTGATCGGGTTGTTGGTCCTGGCGTTTGTTCAGAATGTGTTAGGACTGGCCGGGGTTACTCCTGAAGAACAACAGATTGTCACCGGAGCGGTTTTGATTGCGACCTTGATCGTGTTCGGCGCGTCAGCGCGTTTAGGGGGATTGGGCTTTACCAAGAGGACGGCGAAAATACCAACCGCGAATTGACGCGAATAACAACCGCGAATGGACCCGCCTCCGCAAAGCCTTCGGCGCGGCACGCTGCGAAGAAAGACAGAGCAACCGCAGATTTACGCAGATAAATCCACAGAAGATCACAAAGACGGAGATTTCTTACAGAAGGTAACGAAGGGAACGAAGGTGGTTTCTCGGCTTTGTTTTGGAAGAGCGGATGACCTGCTCCGTAGGAGCTGAATATCTATAGCGCTATGCACCCAAGGTTACGAATATTGCTAAGCAGATGTCGCTCCTACGGAGGGTGTTACGAAATTGGTTGAGGTTCTCGGAGGGAAGAGGAAGGAAAGTGGAAAAATGAGCGGAATTTCAGTTCCAGGAAAAGGAGAGTTGTTTTGGCGTGAGCTCTCCCAAAGGAGCGGTGGG
>Ga0185299_10001231_pt1 | contig 53045 bp, 50 predicted proteins | sample PaiPotPPA55metaG_FD_128002 | JGI IMG/M metagenome (GOLD analysis project Ga0185299, IMG submission 128002) | Iron sulfur acid spring bacterial and archeal communities from Banff, Canada, to study Microbial Dark Matter (Phase II) - Paint Pots PPA... ... | reverse complement strand
GCCCGAATTGCTCGGGGCCATGCCCTGCATCGACGCAGCGCGGAATGCAGGAATGGTTGTAGCGGTCGGTCACACGGATGCGACTTACGAACAGACGCGCGCGGCGATTGCACACGGGGTGCGGCACGCGGTGCACGTTTACAACGCGATGCGGCCCTTCTCTCACCGAGACAGCGGCGTGATCGGCGCGGTGTTTACTTCGCCAGAGGTAAGCGCCGAGCTCATCGCCGACGGCGTGCACGTGGACGAAACCGCAATGAGAGTGCTCCTCCAGGCCAAGGGGCCTGAGCACATGATCCTGATCAGCGACGGCGTCTCGGCGACGGGAATGCCGGACGGAAAATACATGCTCGGACAATTGGAAGTGACCGTCAGCGGAGGAATTTGCCGCAACTCGGAAGGAAAGCTTGCGGGCAGCACGTTGACGCTGGACAGAGCGCTGAGAAATATCGTCGCACTAGGGATTCCGCTGGCGGACGCGATACGCATGCTAACGCTAAACCCTGCCGCACTGCTCGGAATCGAATTCAAGAAGGGTGCGCTGCGGACAGGCGCGGATGCCGATATTGTGCTGCTGGATGAAGGATTGCAACTCACGAATGTTTGGGTACGCGGCGCGGCGGTGGAATAGAACCCGCCAAGCAGGTGCGCAGCGGGCTGTGTCCCTGCGAATAAAAGCCCGGTGAGAATTAGGAATTTAGCGGGATCTTGAGATTCTCCGCCAATTGTTCGGCGTCGAACGGGCTGCACGCAAAATAACGTCCGCCCATTTCCATCGTCGGCACTTTGCGCTTACCGTCGTTGGCTTTGATTACGATTGCTTCGGCAGACGGGTCTTTTTCGATATCGACTTCACGAAATTCCACGCCGCGCTCTTTCAAGAATGTTTTGGCTCGCCGGCAGTCTGGGCACCACGCCGTGGTGTACATCGTCAGGGTTTCCATCGAAGGCTCCAACTACATTAGATGCGAGACAGAGGGCGGCGTCGCAAAAGACGAGGGAAGATGTGCTGCATCCAGCAAGACTGAACCCGGATCAACGAGTTTCGACAGAGGCGCCCCGATATTTGCGTGCGACCTGGATTCGAATGACGGCGCGCTGCAGCGCGATAAACGCGCGGTCCCAATCGATATTCGTGTCACCTGCGGCCAAGCGTTGTTCCGCGCGAGCTTTTGCCGCTTCGGCACGAGCAAGGTCAATCTCCGCAGCTCGCTCAGCGGTTTCCGCGAGCACGGTCACGCGGTCTCCCAAAACTTCGGCGAAACCCTGGATGATAGCCAGAACTCCGCTGGGGTTGGAGCCCGCTCCGCGATAAGTCAGTTCGCCGATGCCGAGCTCCGTCATGAGCGGTGCGTGGCCCGGCAATATGCCAAGCTCTCCTTCCGCACCCGGCATCACGACCTCGACAACGCTTTCGCGCAAAAATTGCCGCTCCGGCGTGACGATAATCAGCTCAATGGATTCCGGAAGCATTTGCGCCTAAACGCCCGCCTTCATTTTTTCTGCCTTCGCCAGCGCTTCGTCGATCGTGCCCACCATGTAAAACGCCTGCTCCGGAATGTCATCGTACTTGCCTTCCACGATTTCCTTGAAGCTGCGGACGGTGTCCGCAATCTTGACGTACTTGCCTTCGAGGCCGGTAAATTGCGCCGCCACGAACATGGGTTGCGAAAGGAATTTTTCAATCTTACGTGCGCGAGCCACAGTGCGCTTGTCTTCGTCGGAAAGTTCTTCGATACCGAGAATGGCGATGATGTCCTGCAAATCCTTGTAGCGCTGCAGTATGGACTTCACGCCGCGGGCGACGGCGTAATGCTCCGCGCCGACAATGCGCGGATCGAGAATGCGCGAGTAGCTGGCCAGCGGATCGACGGCAGGATAAATACCGCGCTCGACGATCTGGCGGCTGAGGTTTGTGGTGGCGTCCAAGTGCGTAAACGTCGCAGCCGGGGCAGGGTCCGTGTAGTCGTCGGCAGGAACATAAATAGCCTGCACCGAGGTGATGGAGCCAGATTTCGTGGAAGTAATGCGCTCCTGCAATTCGCCAATTTCGGTGTTGAGGTTCGGCTGGTAACCCACGGCGGAAGGCATGCGGCCTAGCAACGCCGAAACTTCCGAACCCGCTTGCACAAACCGGAAAATGTTATCAACGAAGAGAAGCACGTCGAGATGTTCTTCGTCCCGGAAATATTCGGCAACTGTCAGCCCCGTAAGGCCGACGCGCAGACGCGCGCCGGGCGGCTCCGTCATTTGTCCGTAAATCAAAGCAGCGCGGGATTTCTCCGAATTGCCCGGGACAACCACGCCGGCTTCCTGAAACTCCAGCCAAAGGTCGTTCCCTTCACGCGTACGTTCGCCCACGCCCGCGAAGACGGAGACGCCGCCGTGTTGCATTGCGACGTTGTTGATCAATTCCTGAATCAAAACCGTCTTGCCGACGCCGGCGCCGCCGAATAATCCAATCTTTCCGCCCTTCAAGAAAGGCTGAATCAGGTCGATAACCTTGATGCCGGTCTCAAACATTTCCAAAGTGGTTGACTGATCGGACAGCAAAGGTGCGGGCCGGTGAATGGGATAGTTAGTCTTGCTAGTCAGCGGCCCAAGCTGATCCACGGGCTTGCCTAGCACGTTCATCACTCGGCCAAGAGTCGGACGCCCCACAGGAACGGTGATGCCCGCCCCTGTGTCGAACGCCTTCATCCCGCGAACCAATCCTTCCGTCGGCTCCATCGCAACGCAGCGCACGCGGCCTTCGCCCAGGTGCTGCTGCACTTCAGCGGTGACGTCGATCGGCTCCGGAACGCTGAAACCTTCGCTCGTAATTCGAACCGCATTGTAAATCGAGGGCAAATGCCGCGATTCAAATTGGACGTCGAGCACCGGTCCAATGATCTGCACGATGTGTCCGACGCCTGCGTATTTCTCTGCCATGCCTTCTCCTACGCGGTGGACGATGCCCCGCTGACAATTTCAATAATTTCTTTCGTTATAGCGGCCTGACGCACTTTGTTCATGTGCAGGGTGAGCGCTTCGATGACGTCGCCCGCGTTTTTTGTAGCGGATTCCATCGCGGTCATGCGTGCGGCGTGCTCGGCCGCCGAGGATTCCAGCATCGCGCGCAAAATCTGCGTTTCGATATAGCGCGGGAGCAGCTTATCGAGAAGCTGTTCCTTAGGCTCCTCGTAGATGTAGTCGACCTGCGCGGATTCTTTTTCGGCGGCGGATTCTTCCTCGGCTCGCATCGCTTCCACGGGCAAGAGTTTTTCGAGCACGAGATTCGGCGTCATCACCGTCTTGAATTCGCTGAACACAATGTAAACCGAATCCACTTCTTCTTTGGCGTAAAGATCGGTCACAACGGTCGCGATGTCGCGCGCAGTTCCAAAATTGACGCGAGCCAGAACGTTTACGTATTCGGCCGGGAAGTGAAAGCCGGCCTTCTTCAACGAGTCGCGGCCTTTTTTCCCCACAGGAATAATAGAAATTTTCTTGCCTTTATTGGGGCGGAAGAACTCATGGGCTTTGCGCAAAATATTGGAGTTGAAAGCTCCGGCGAGGCCGCGTTCGCCTGTCAAAACAATGACGAGGATTTTCTCTTCCGGGCGATGCGCGAGCAACGGATGCTCGGGCTGATCGATGCGCGACATGATCGAGCGCAACACGCGCGAAAGCTCCTTCGCATAAGGTCGGGCAGCCAACGCCGCTTCCTGCGCGCGGCGCAAGCGAGCCGCCGCGACAAACTTCATCGCGCGGGTAATCTGCTGGGTATTCTTCACCGAACGGATGCGGCGCCGGAAATCAAGAAGTGTGGGCATGGTCGTTCGTTACGATTGCTACCTCAGTTCGCGGCGGCCGCGGCTACGGAGGCCGTGAAGCGCTCCTTGAAGCCATCGACCGCAGTTTTGATTTCGCCCTTAATGCCGTCATCGAGAGCCTTTTTCGTGGCGATGTTCTTCAACACCGAGGGATAGTTCGTCTCGGCGAATTGCAGAAATTCACGCTCGAAGCGTCGAACGTCCGCCACGGCCACGTTATCCATTGCGCCGCTCGTCGCAATGTAAATGCTGAGCACCTGTTTTTCGATGGAGAGCGGCACGTACTGATCCTGCTTCAGGATTTCGGTCAGCCTCTGACCGCGGCCGAGTTGCGCTTGCGTAACCTTATCAAGCTGATCGGAGCCGAACTGCGCGAAAGCCGCGAGTTCGCGGTACTGCGCCATGTCCAGACGCAGAGTACCAGCCACCTGGCGCATGGCCTTGATCTGCGCGTTGCCGCCGACGCGGCTGACGCTGATACCCACGTTGATGGCGGGCCTAATGCCGGCGTTGAACAAGTCGGCTTCGAGATAGATTTGCCCGTCCGTAATGGAAATCACGTTTGTCGGGATGTATGCGGAGACGTCTCCAGCCTGCGTTTCAATTACGGGAAGCGCCGTGAGCGAACCGGCACCAAGCTTATCGTTGAGCTTCGCGGCGCGCTCCAGCAGCCGTGAGTGGAGATAAAACACGTCGCCGGGGAAAGCTTCGCGGCCCGGCGGGCGGCGCAGCAACAAAGAGATTTCGCGATAAGCCTGTGCGTGCTTGGAAAGATCGTCGTAGAAAGTGACGGCGTGGCGCTTGTTGTCGCGGAAATATTCGCCCATGGCGCACGCAGCGTAAGGAGCGATGTACTGCAAAGATGCAGGCTCCGCGGCGCTGGACGCGACGATGATGGTGTAGTCCATCGCACCAGCGTCGGTCAGCGTCTTCACAACCTGCGCAATCGTCGAGCGCTTTTGCCCGATGCCGCAGTAAATGCAAATAACGTCGCCGCCCTTTTGATTGATGATGGTATCGAGAATAACGGCGGTCTTTCCCGTCTGGCGGTCGCCGATGATCAACTCGCGCTGTCCACGCCCGATCGGAATCATGGCGTCGATAGCTTTGATACCGGTCTGCAGCGGTTCGCGGACAGGCTGGCGGTCCAGCACGCCAGGGGCGAGCCGTTCGAGCGGATTGCGTTGCTTTGAAACGATGGGGCCTTTACCGTCGAGTGGCTCGCCCAGTGGATTGACCACGCGGCCGACGAGTGCCTCGCCTACAGGCACGGACATAATCGTATTCGTGCGCTTGACGACGTCGCCCTCTTTCAATTCCGCGGACTCGCCAAGAAGCACGACGCCGACTTCTTCCTCTTCCAGGTTGAGCGCGATACCGTAAATGTTTTTCGGAAAAGAGAGCATCTCTCCGGCCATCACCTTCGCCAAGCCGTGGACCCGCGCGATGCCGTCGCCGACGCTGATGATCGCCCCGACTTCATCAACCGAAACGGTCTGCTCGTAATTCTCGATCTGCTCGCGCAGAATCTTGCTGATTTCGTCTGCCTTGATGTTCGCCATTCCTGCTCCTGACCTCTATTCCGCTATTCGGCCGCGAGACGCGCGCGCATTTCGTTCAAGCTGCTGCGCACCGAACCGTCGTAAATCGTGTCGCCAACGCGCACTACCGCACCGCCCAGCAACTCCGGGTCTAGCGAATACTTTGCCTCGATTTTCTTGCCTGTAAGACGCTCCAGCGTTTGCGCAAACCGCTTTTTCTGCGCGGCGCTCAGCTCCACGGCGGAAGAAATCTCTGCCTCTGCGATACCCTGCCGCTGCCGGACAACGTCCTGAAAAGATGCCACGATTTCCGGCAGAATAGGGGTGCGTTGATGATCCGCGATGACAAAAAGAAAATTGCGAATGATCTTGCCAGCGCCAATGCGCGCCGCGATTTTTTCGATCACGCCATGCTTTGCCTCACGCGGCACGCCGGGACTCGTCAGAAAATTCCGCAGCTCAGCCGAAACGCCAAAGGCAGCCGCAAAATCGTCCAACTGCTTAAGAGCCGCATCGGCCGCACCCTGCGCAAGCGCGACGTCCGCAAGAGCGTTGGCGTATTGGAGGCTCGCAGACTTCAATTCGGCCTCCCCTCGAGGCTTTTCACGAACGTATCCACAAGCGATTCCTGCGCCGCAGGCGTGAGCTGTTTTGCAAGAAGGGATTCCGCGCCGTCAACGGCGAGCGATGCGGCTAGCGCTTTCAGTTCCAGGCGCGCAGCGCGTTCCGCAGCTTCGATTTCCGCCTGCGCCGCGATGCCAACTTTTTTCGCATCAATTTGCGCCAGTGCACGGATACGTTCGCCTTCCTCGGCAGCTTCGCGCTTTGCCGTAGCCTGAAGCGCGACAATTTCCTGCTTCAGATTCGCCAGCTTCGACTCTGCCTCGCGAACCTGGCGCTCCGCTTCTTCTCTCGCGGCAGTGGCCTTGGTGATCGCTGAACTGATCTTCTCGGCATTGCCTCGGAATTTCGGTGGCAGATACTTGGCAAAGAGCCAGATCAAGAACGCCGCGACGATCGCGAAATTGATCCACTTGAAAATTTCGTTCGCACGCTCCGTAGCCGAACCACCGCCTTCTTCAGCGGCGTGCGCGCTAAGAGCAAAACAGAAAAAGAGAGCGAACACAGCCGATGTCACGAAGAGCCGCCAGTTTGCTTTTTTCGAGGTCTTATTCATCGGGCCTCTCGTGCAGTGCCGCCGGGGCGAGGCGGCGTTTGCAAAATGCGCCGGGCAATTTCGGCGGAAAGTTCTGCCACGGTAGCTTCGATCTCCAGGCGCGCCGCAGCGGCTTCACCGGCAATGCGCTCCTTAGCGCTGGCAACCTGCGCCGTAGCCGCAGCGCGAGCTTGCTTGATCACCGCCGCGCGTTCATCCAACACCTTCTTGCGCGCAGTCTCCTGCTCAGCGTAAACCTGCCCACGAGCCTGCTTCAAGGCGTCCTGGTACTGCTTAGCCTTCTCTACGGCGACCGTCTGAGCCACTTCGGCGGCCTTCTGCGCGCCCACGGTTCGAGCATTGCGCTCCGCCATAGCCGCAAGCAGCGGCTTAAAGAAAACCGCCCGCAAGATGAAGTAAAAAAGGAGGATGATCAGGACTGTAGGCACAGCCTGAAGGAAGAGTTCTCCCAGTTGGTGAACAATTTCTTGCATTTAGTTGTGTAGCCTAAAACTCGTTTTGGGGCCACGGAACGGCCACCAGGTTGGCAGCCGCGCCGCGCCTCCCTACCCGGAAGGGCGATACGGTGGGCCTGTCGCTGCCTAATTAAACAGTATTTTATAACATCCGGTGCAGCTTTGCGTCAATGTCGCCAAACACGACGCTCGCCAGCGCGGATTCCCCTGAATGCCGCTCCTCTCCTCCGATGGCGAAAAGGCACAAGAAAATGCCACCTCTCCCGGGCCAGTATTAGCTCGAAAGCTCCTCTACGTTATCGTAAGAGTACCTTAAATTTACAAGAATCTTTTTTTTGACTTTTAATTACCCTTCTATATAGTTCACCTCCACTTACTGAAGGTCCGGGCTTTGGTGCCTTTTGGCGATCCCAGCAAGCTTGCACTCAAGGGAGGGACGGCCACCATGATCATGAAGACAGGAGAATACTGGCACTGCACGAACCGAGCGTGCCACTGCGAAGTCTTAGTCCAGTCCAACAGCGAAATCGCCGGAAACAATCCGCGCTGCGTCTGCGGTGCCCCCATGAAGAAAAAATACTCCCCGCCGCTCCTCACCTATCTCGAGTTTCTGAAGGTTGAAGCTCCCGTCCCCGCACGAGAGGTCTCCCGCAAGGGGTGAACTATGCGCGCAGAATCATTCGCCCGCGTCCCCGCCCCCCACGTCAAGCCTCTGGTCATTCGCGGAGGTCTGCCACGAACCTTCGGAAGTTTAGCCACCTTCCTGGCGGTTCTCTTCCTGTTCTTCGGTATCTACCTTCTCGGAGACGCGTTCGAACATCCGCTGGATGCGCAAGCCGCGGGAATCCTCGCGGCAGCCTTTAGCATCACCCTGGCGGCCATTCTCCTCTATTTCCTTCTGAAACCCCGCCGCGCCTGGCGCCCACGAACCAATCGTTTCAGGCGCGCGGAATAGCCGAAAAGTATCGCTCCTCGAGAATCTGCCGGTGATGCCGCTCGTGGCCCGCTGTGATGTAAGCCAAGGCCCGCACGCTCACCTCATTCTTGTTTGCCGTGCCCCGCCGTAACCACGCCTCTTTGCCCAGCGAGCGAAACAACGCCAGGCTTGCGCCTCGCACGCACGCGTATTCCTCCACCAGACTCGCCAGCGGACGTTCTTTGAATCCGCCGCCTCGCACGTAATCGTCTTGCTCGAAACCTTCCATCGGCGTCTGGTCGCCCCGCGCAATCCGCAGCGCTCGGTAGGTAAAGATTCGTTCGGAATCAATCAAGTGACCCAGCACCTCCTTCACCGTCCACTTGTCAGCCGCATAGCGAAAATTGCCGTCCCGCTCGCTGCGCCCCGCAAACAGCTGCATCGTCTGCACGCGCTGCGCTTCCAGCGCGCCGGTGATATCCTCTCCAGCCACCAGCGAAATATACTTCTCGTAGTGCGCCGCGTACTCCCCAGTCTCCGGTCTTGCTAATTTCATCGTCCGTCTCCCCCGGCGCAGTATACCCTGCCTGCCCGCGGCGCAGACGTGCTTCTGCAACGTTCCTCCTCAGAATCTTCAGCCAATGCGGCCCCAAACCAAAGTGGAATGCCGAATCTCTCACACAATTTCAGGAGACCGCGACGCGAACGAGGCTCTGCAGCTTTGCAACGACACGCCGCAGCTTGCAGCCGCCGCGTTTTCATTTCATCATAGGGCGCGGGTTCTCGGAGCGAGATCCATGTTTCCTGTGCCCGACCCGTGAAGCCGCCACAATTTCGCCGAAACAAAAAGGCTGGCCAAAGTATGACTGCGGCAGATCAACATAAGATGCGCGTCGCCTTCCAAGGCGAGCCCGGCGCCTTCAGCGAAGAAGCCGCCGTCCAACTCCTCGGCGAAGCAATCACCACGGTCCCGCGCCCCACCTTCGACGCCGCCTTCCGCGCCATCAGCGATGGCCTCGCCGACGCTCTGCTGGCCCCCGTCGAAAACACCCTCGCCGGCCCAGTCGTTCGCGTTTACGACCTCCTCCTAGAAAGCGACCTCACCATCACCGCCGAAACCATCCTCCCCATCGAGCATCACTTAATCGGCTGCCCCGGCGCGACGCTCGACTCCGTCCGCTCTGTCGCCTCTCATCCCATGGCTCTAGCGCAATGCGAACGTTTCTTCACCACGCATCCACACTTGAAGCGCGTTCCCGCCGAAGACACCGCTGGCAGCGTCCGCGAAGCCCTCGCCCGTGACGACAAAACTTCCGCAGCCATCGCCGGCCACCGCGCCGCCGCGCACTACGCCGGCGTCATCCTAGCCTCCAACATTCAGGACAACGCCGAAAATTTCACCCGCTTTGTCCTCCTCCGCCCCGCCAACGAAACGCAACCGCCTCCACCCGACGCCCACAAAATGTCCATCGCCATGCGCCTGGCCCACCGCCCCGGCGCCCTGCTCGCCTCTCTCGAACCCTTCGCCAAACACGGCGTCAACCTGCAGAAAATCGAAAGCCGCCCCATCCATGGCCGCCCCTGGGAATACCAATTCTTCCTCGACGTCGAAGCCGACTCCTCTTCCCAACTCGAATCCGCCATAGCCGCTGTCCGCCAAGCCACCAGCCACCTCCGCGTCCTCGGCCTCTACCCCGCTGCCCGCACCCCCGCCGCAACTCCCGAAAGCTCGCAGAAAGCCAAGACCTAAAATCCGGGGCTCCGGGTCTTCCCGTGTGGTCCAGCCCTCTTTATTTTTTCCTCGATTTTTCTCTTGACATACGAATTAATTAGTACTACAAAACGGATATGCGGCCCAAGCACACCACTCTTACCCCCCAGGAACTTGAAATCATGAAGCTCGTCTGGCAGCGCGAATCCGCCACCGTCCGCGATATTTACGAAGCCCTGCTCGCGCACCGCAAAATCGCCTACACCACTGTCATGACCATGATGAAAATCCTCGAAACCAAAGGCTATTTGAAAAAACGCCGCCAGGACCGCGCCTTCGTTTACCGCCCCGCGCACACTAAAAACCAGGTCATTGGCGGCATGCTTCGCGAATTCATCGACCGCGTCTTCAACGGTTCAGCCGAACCGCTCCTCGTCCATCTCGTCAAAACCCGCCACATCCGCGAAAAAGATTTGCAAAAAATGGCGCGCCTGATCGAGGAAATAAAATGACCCTCTCTAAAGCGGTTCATCCGCTCACTCTCATCCGGAGCCGCCCATGAACGCACCGCTGTGGTTTTCCAATCTTATCTTCTGGAGCGCCCAAGTCGCTCTGCTCGCGCTGGCCGCCGCATTCCTTCCGCGCCTCCTGCAGATCCGCCAGCCCCGCGTGCTTCTCGCCTACTGGCGCGCCCTCCTCGCTATCAGCCTGCTCCTCCCAGTCCTTCAGCCCTGGCATCGCCTGCCCGGCGCCGTCGCCATGGTCATCACGACCGACGACTCAGCCGCCCGCATCATCCCCGCATCCACTCCCGCCGCCCCGCTCTGGCATTTCCCCAGCCTGCAGCTCATTGCCCAAATCATCGGCATCGCCATTCTCGTTGCTATCGCCGCGCGATTCGTCATTCTCGCCATGGGACTCCTCAAGCTTCGCCAACTCCGTCAAGCATCCTCCCCAATTTCCTCATTCCCGGAATCCGCCGCTCTTCTCGAAAAAATGCGCTCCCGCGTAAACGCCCGCGCCGAGTTCCGCATCTCCTCTGATGTAAACTCTCCCGTCACTTTCGGCCTCGCCGCCCCGGTCATTCTCCTGCCCCCGCGTTTTCCCTCCATGAACTCGCAATTCCAAGCCACCATCGCCTGCCATGAACTGCTCCACGTCCGTCGCCGCGATTGGGCCCATCACTTCGTCGAAGAAATCCTCCGCGCCGCGCTCTGGTTTCATCCCGCCATCGCCTGGCTCATCGCGCGTGTCCGCCTGGCGCGCGAGCAAGTCGTCGATCTCGAAGTCATACGGCTCACACAGGAGCGCAAGCCCTACCTCGAAGCCCTGCTTGAATTCGCCACCGGCCGCAGCCGCACCGCACCCATTCCCGCGCCCCCATTTCTCGTCGAGCGTCAGCTCCCCGAGCGCGTCGCTCTCATGCTAAAGGAGGTTCGTATGTCCCGAACAAGACTGATTGCCTCATTAACGGCCATCTCGTGCTGTGTCGCGCTGGCCGCAACTCTAGCCGTGCTGACCTTTCCTCTCAAAGCCGCGCCGCGCCCCGGACAAAACCCTCCGCAAGGCGGCGTTGCGGGAGGTGTTGCAAGCGGCGTTGCAAGCGGTGTGCCCAAGGGCGTCGCACAAGGAGTTTCAGAAGGCATCGCCCGTGGAATCAGCGGCGGCGTTAGCGACGGCGTCGCCGGCGGAGTCAGCGGCAGCACCTCTCGCGACATCCCCACCGTAGACAACAACACCATCTGGACCGACACCGTAAAGCGCGGTCCCATGCTCCGCCAAGTCCGTGGCCTGGGAACGCTCGTCCGCGCCGAAGATTCTGCGGGCTTGGTCGCGCGCATAGCTCTTCCCGTTGTCCAGACCGCGGAAGTGAAGCCCAATCAAAACGCCACCATTGACACGCGTAAAGGTCTCGTGAAAGGGCACGTCACCGGCATCAACGCATCATCTTCCGACGGAACCCGCACCGTCTACATCTCCCTCGATGGCCCCCTGCCCGAAGGAGCCGGCACCGATCTCCCGATCGACGCCACCATCGACGTCGAAAAGCTCGACAACATTCTCTACGTAGGACGCCCCGTACACGCCGCAGCAAATTCCACCATCTCACTATTCAAACTCGCCAAGGACGGCGCAGAAGCGGAGCGCGTCAGCGTCAAGCTCGGCCGCCCATCCGTAAACGCCATCGAAGTCCTCGATGGACTAAAAGCAGGCGACAAAGTCATCCTCTCCGACATGTCCACCTACGACAACGCCGCCCGCATCCACATAAAGTGAGGAAAGGCTCCTCCGCTCACGGCGCTTCGCCGTCACTAGCGGTCAGCTTCAGTACTACGTTTTTGCTAGTGCCTTCACATGACGAACAATGCGGTTGAAGAATGCTTAAACCTAGGATACTTGCTGTCGGAATCGTTTCCCCGCACTAAATGATGTCACCTAAGTAACTAAAAAACCAGGACTTAAAAAATTCCACAAATTGTTATTGACACGTGAATAGCATCTATGGTACTCTATGCCTGTTTATAAGTGCGCCTCGATCCCGCGAGGTTCCCCCTAAAATCCCAAATCTTTTCTTTCTGGAGACTTCCATGTCCACTAATCGCGACAAGGACCGCGCGTCCTTGTGTTCGTTCTCGTTCACCGATGGCCGCCGCTGCCTAAGCCCTCGCCGTGACAGCCATTCGCATCTCTGCGTCTTCCACGCCCGTAAGGAAGCGCAAGCCCGCGCCGGCCAAGAAGCTGGCGAAGACATCGCCTTTTTTCTCTCTGGCGATTATGTGTCTGCCGGCGACCTGAGCTTCGCGATGAGCCGCCTATTCGTCGCCGTCGCCCAGGGCCACGTCAAACCCAAGACCGCTTCCACTCTCGGCTTTCTCGGCCAAACGCTCGTTCAAAGTCTCCAGCTAGCCCAAAAAGAGTACATCAGCGCCTTCGGTACCGCTTCTTGGGAACGCACCGTCGCCCACAATTTCAAAGAGTCCGGCCAACGCCAATGTCCACCTGCTCCGCCCCCGGTTTCTGAAAACATCCCTCAATCCTCTCTGGCCCAAGGCGCAACTCAACCCGCTTTAACGGGGCTATCTACCTCACAAACCGAATCCAACACACCGCCAAACTAGCTCCAAAGTTGGGCGGTCGTACAGTTTGGAATCACGGCGACGCGGTTGTCTTGCATTTTATGTACTACAATTTTTCCCGCGTGCATCAAACCTTACGGGTTACGCCTGCGATGGAAGCTGGAATTGCAGACTAAGCCTGGACGGTGGAAGAGGTTGTTGGTATACTGGACAAGCCAACGCAGAAAAACGCCACCTAGTTATCCGTTACGCTAGTACGATCGTACTAGGAAAGATTCTACTTGCATTGGGTAATTAGGTTCCATTAGTATTCCGGCATTCTTCGAGAGCGGGTTTGGGGCTCGACATCCGAAAGATCGTGAACGCCACTATCTCTTTAAATCCATTGCGCTTGCATACGCATCTAATAAGCGTAAGAGTGGGTCTTGACCATGGCTATTTGAATGCGGATAGCCTTGGTGGACAGGACTGTCGAGCCACCCCGCCCGCCAGACTTTCCAATATTAGTGATCCTATAGGAGGGCATCGTGAACAATCGAACTCTGAACGAAGGGTGGGATGACTGAGAAGTGTCTGCCAATGAGATCGCCGAGCCGGTAAAATGGCTCGGCGAGACCATTGGATTTTGGGTTCAGAATGGCATCCTCACAATCTCCGCAATAGCAGCAATTTGGGTCATTAAATCAAGCAAAACTCAAGAAAAACGCCGCGCCACGATTGACGTGGTTATGCATCAGAAGAAAGACGATGCTCTCCAATCGGCTCGCCGAGTTGTGCTTAAGTTGCACGAGTCAGGTGAGTGCAATTTTGCAAAATACTTGGAAAGCACCTCCTCGGAGGAATATAAATCAATCCTACTTGTTCTGAATGGCTACGAATTTGTAGCCTCAGGAATCAGGGAAGGCGCATTCGACGAAAAAACTTATAAGCGCCTTCGATACTCAACTGTTCTGCGAGACTGGGGGAACTTGTGCGCGTTCATTTTAGCATTCAGGAGAAGTAAGAAGATCGACGAATTGTTTCAAGAATTCGAGTGGCTATATGAGCAATGGAAAGACCGTCCTCTTAAACCTTACAGAAAGCGCTGGCGATTGTTCTAACGTCGATCCCTCCCTAAATTCCAAACTGTACCACTACCCAAAATTGACTCATTCTAACTCCCTTAGAATCAACACTTGCAAAACTGCATGAAAACAAAGCACTTTATCCATATTTAGAATGAACACTTATGCAAAACCCCGGGGGGCGGACCGCCATTCCTGCCTCTCTTCTCAATTCGCGCAATCGGCAAGCTCCACAAAGGAAAAAGGGCCAGCAAATTTCGCCGGCCCTCCAAGCATCGACTCGTGACTTCCTTACATCTTTAGCTCATTACTTCCGCAGTTCAGCAATAGCTGCACTCGGCATCGGCCATCCCGCCGCCGGTCATATCGTCCTTCATCCGGCGCAGGCGTTGCCCGAGCCGCTCCGCCAGCTGATGGCGTGCGCGCCACAACCGCGCCTTCAAAGTGTTCTCGGTCACTCCGAGTTTCTTCGCCGCTTCGCCCGTCGAGTAGCCTTCCACTTCACGCAACACAAACGCCGTGCGAAGCAAAGGAGAAAGCTCATCCAGGTTCTCGCTGATCATTTCCCGAAGCTCCGTCCCCGCAAACACCTGCTCCGGGTTCGGCCCTTCTGCCGCGAAACGCTCGGAAATCGGCAGCTCGTCCTCCCGCGGAGGCTCATCCAGCGAAACCGCCGGCCGCGCCTTCGCGCTGCGCCGCCTCATCAGCGCCGCATTGATCACGATGCGCGTAAGCCACGTGGAAAACTGCGACCGCCCTTCAAAACGCTTCATGTTGCGGTACGCCGAAAGCAGCCCGTCTTGCAAAGCATCTTCGGCATCTTCCGTGTTGCCGAGGACGCGCAACGCCGTCTGAAACAACGGCCGCTGGTAACGGCGGAACAACGTCTCCACCGCCTGCGCATCGCCCCGTTGCCCGGCGCGGATCAGTTTGTCTTCGCTGAACTGCGTGGCCACTGCCGATTGTGCTGTTATTGCCGTTTGCGTTGCCATTGTCCCCCCTCAATTACTGCACAAAGTCGCTGCAATACGTCACTGCAAAAAATCGTTGCAACAATCCCGTTGTCTCAATGCACGGAGACACCTTCGTCCCTCAGTGCGCCGGAACACCTCCGGCAGGCACTCTCGGTTTCCTCATCATCAACAAGACGGGGATGACTGCCAGGAATACCACGCCCAACATCTTGAAGTTGTCGATGAAAGCCAGCATCGCCGACTGGCCTTGCACCAGGTTGTAAACCATGCCCTTCGCCTGCGTCGCCGCATGCGAGGCACTCGACCCGTACGAGATTAGACGCGCCGTATTGCCGTTCGTCATCTTCAGCAGCGCCGGATTTAAATTGTTCACACTTTCCACCAGGTGCGCCTGATGAAACTGTGTCCGCCGCTCCAGCATCGTGGTAACGGTCGCAATTCCCACGCTCGCCCCGATGTTGCGCGCCAGATTGATAATCCCGGTCCCCATGTTCGTTTTTTCTTTTGGCACATATGTAAACGCCGCCACGTTGATCGGAATAAACAAAAATGCCAGTCCAAAACTTTGCAGCATGCGCGCTCGCACGGCGTGACTGTAATCGAGCTGCAAATCCCACCCCGCCATCCAGAAGAGCGCAATCGCGGACACTGTGCAGCCAAACGTTATGAGAATCCGCGTATCCAGCTTTGACACCAGAATTCCCACGACCGGCATCATCAGCATGATCACCGCGCCGCCCGGCGAAAGCGCCTTCCCGGCAAGCTCCGCGGTGTACCCCAGCATCTCCTGCAAAAACTGCGGAATCAGCACCGTGCTCGAATACAAAACGAAGCCCAGGAAAAACATCGCGATGGTTGAGATCGCAAAGTTCCGGTCCTTCAGCATCTTCAAATCGACGACCGGCTCCTTATGCCGCCACTCCCAAACGATCCCGGCGATAATCCCGATCAGCATCAAGGCGAAGAAAACGCGGATAAATCCAGACGAAAACCAGTCGTCGCGCTGTCCTTTATCCAAAATAATCTGCATGCTGCCCAAGCCCAGGCTGATCAGACCAATTCCGATATAATCGATCCGGAATCCGCTCTTGACGCTCGCCTTCTTCATATACGGCGGATCTGAAATCAACACCGACGTCAACAGCAGCGAAATAATTCCCACCGGCACGTTGATATAAAAAATCCATCTCCACGAAAAATTGTCGGTAATCCAGCCGCCCAACCACGGACCAATCGTCGGCGCCACCACCACCGCAATTCCGTAAACCGCAAACGCCATCCCGCGTTTTGCCAGTGGAAACGTGTCGTTCAAAATCGCCTGTTCGCTAGGCTGCAATCCTCCGCCGCCCGCGCCCTGCAAAATCCGGAAAAGCACCAGCACGCCGAGGCTCGGCGCCAGCCCGCACAAAAAAGAACTCACCGTAAACAGCGCCACGCAAGACATGTAAAACCGCTTCCGGCCAATCAACCCGGAGAGCCAGCCGGAAAGCGGCAACACGATCGCATTTGAAACTAAGTACGAGGTCAGCACCCAAGTCGACTCGTCCGCGCCAGCCGACAAATTCCCCGAAATGTGCGGCAACGCCACGTTCGCGATGGAGGTGTCCAGCACTTCCATAAACGTAGCCAGCGTCACCGTCACGGCGATCACCCACGGGTTGATCGACCCGTCCGGCATCCTCAACTTGGCTAGTAGTCTGCTTCGCATCGCTCGTTCGATCTCGTTCGGTTGCGCTCTACTTTGGGTCGCTCATCCACTACCGGTTAATACGTATGACTGCCCCAATGACTTTCTTTATTCCGCTCCATCGCGAATTTTCTGTCGCCGGCCCTATTCGCCAGAGTGCGCGGCGTCATCCGCACTACTTGGTAATGACGGTCGCATCCACATTCATCCCCGGCCGCAACACCGCCGAGCCCACCGAATCTTTGTCCAACACGATCTTCACCGGGATCCGCTGCACCACTTTCACGTAGTTCCCGGTCGCATTTTCGGGCGGCAGCAAACTCAGTACTCCGCCGGTGGCTCCGGCAATCGAATCCACGTGCCCGCTGAAGGTCTTTCCATACGTATCGACCTTCACTTCCGCCTTCTGGCCCGGCTTCATATATTTCAGTTGTGTCTCTTTATAATTTGCCGTCACCCACACATCCTGCAGCGGCACCACTACCAGCAATCCCTGCCCCGCTTGCACGATTTGTCCCGTCTCGACTTGCTTGTGCGTCGCCACGCCGTCCACCGGCGCAACCACATGGGTGTAGCTCAAATTCAGCACTGCTGCATCCAGCACCGCGCGAGCTTGCGCGACCTTCGCCACTTTGGCTTGCGCATCCGCCGTGCGCATGCCCACTTGCTTGTTATCGGCGCGCGCTGCTTCGACTCCAGCACGTGCTTGCAACACGCGCGCTTTTGCCGCGTCTAGTTGTGCTTTCACCACATCCACATTGCGCTGTGCTTGCGCCAGTTTTTCCTGATCCGCCTTCAGCGCGCCCGTCGAGGCGTCCGCATTTGCTTTCGCTGCGTCGTATTGTTGTTTCGAAATTTCGCCCTTTTCCATCAGCGGCTTGTAACGCGCTAGATCCGCCTGCGCCAGCGCGGCATTCGCCTGGCTCTTGTCCACGTTCGCTTGCGCGAACGACAAATCCGCGGTCTGCGCCTGTTCATACGTCGCTTGCGCGCTCGCCGCATCCGCCTGCGCTCCCAGCAACTGCGCGTCCGCGCTCGAGTTCCCGCTGGCCACGTTCGCTACCGTGCGCGGAATGTCCACTCCTGCCGAACGCGCTTCGCTCTCCGCCAGGTCCATTGCTGCCTTTGCTTGATCTACTGCCGCTTGATAGTCGCGCGGGTCGATCTGCACCAGCGTTTGTCCCGCTTTCACCGCCTGGTTGTCGTCCACCAAAACATTCGCCACTTTCCCGTAAATCTTCGAAGCGATGGGTGTGATGTGCCCGTCGATCTGCGCGTCATCCGTGCTCTCGCGATTGCGGTAGTAGAGGAACAACCCCACCACCACGGCGACCAACACCACGCCGCCAAGAATCGCCAGCCGCTGCACCTTCGGATTCGCAAACCCTTTCGGCGCTTCTTTCTCCAGCGGCATTTCTTCGACCATCGGCCGCACTTTTGTCGCGTTTTCCAGCCCTACTTCGATCTCAATGCTCATCGGTTCCCCTCACTTCGAGTAAACTTTTTCCATCTGTCCGATCGAACGCGCATAATCCGCGCGCGCTTGATTGAACCGGTAAAGCGCCGCGATCTGGTTGTCGTTCGCGCGCGCCAGCGAATCCTGCGCTTGGATGACTTCGATATTGTTCGCCACACCCGCCTTGAAGCGATCCCGCGCCTGATCCACTTCCTCTTTCGAGAGCTGTACCCCCAGATTCGCCACCGTGACTTGGTTACGTGCCGAATCCAAATTGATCAGCGCGGTCTTCACGTCCAGCGCGATCTGATTTCGCAGGTCGTCTCGCTGCTGCTGCAATTTCTGAATTTCCAAATCCGCCTTCACGATTTCCGCGTGGATTCTGCCGCCCGTAAATATCGGCACGCTCACGCCCGCTTGATACGTATAGGTGGGAATCCCGGTCGTCGAGGAACTGCCTTCATAGGCCCAATTGCCGTTGAAGTTCAGCGTGGGCAGTCGCGAGTCCCGAGAGGCTTTCTTTTCGAATCCCGCTGCCTTCAACCGTTCTTCCAGCGCCTTCCATTCCTGCCGTTCGCTCAGAGCCGAGTCGATGCTCGCCACTGCGTCAGGCTGTGGAGTATCGAAAAAGCTCAGCGAATCGCCCAATTCGATGCTCTGGCGCGGGTCCAGATTCAGCAACTTGCTAAGCCCAAAAAGAGATGTGTCGCGGTCGGCCTGCGCCTCAAGCAGTCTCTGCTTTTCGTTCTGCAGCTCGACGTTCGCGCGCAGCGTATCAATCCCCGTGCCAACGCCTTCCTTCTGCACGTCTGCCGCCTGGTCATAAAGCGCCTGCGCCAACTCGACCCGCGACTGCGACGCTTGGACATTCGCCACCGCTCTCAGCGTCCCGATGTATTGCGATACGACCAGCAGAATCACCTGCTCGCGCGTCGAAAGACTGTCTGCCTTGCCGGCAATCGCCGTGTCGCGCGCAGCCTGATACCGCCGGAACAGCGTCAAATCAAATACCGGCGCGCTGAACCCCGGCCCGGCCGAGAAAACCTGGAACGGTCCTCCGTGTTGAGGAAATCCCGGTATCTTCTTCCCAAGAAATGCTTGCAGGTTGATGCGCTCCACGGAATCCGTAACGTTCAGGCTGGCCCGCGGCAGCAATGCAGAGCGCGCCACATTCCGGTCTTGAACGCTTTCCGCGGCCGTCAAAATGGCGATCTGCGCCGTGGGATTCTGTTTCAGTGCCAAACTTACCGCCTGATCCAGCGTCAATCGCAGCACCCCGTTCGGCGCGTCTCCCGGCAGCGGATCCTGCTTTGACGTTCCCTGCGCGTGCGCAACTGCCGGCGTCACCAGCAAGCTGAAAAACGCCACATAAAAGATAATGTGCGAACCCTTCTTCCGGCCCCAGCACCCCGTCTTCCCCGATCGTTCCCGCCCGGCAATCTCCTCGACGATGGCTTCGTTCAGGCACCCTTCCGCAATCAGCTTCCCCCCTTGCTGGTGGATCTCCTTCAGCAACGCCTTGCCCGCCGCATCAATGAAACTCACACCGCACAAATCCACGCTGAATTTCTCTTCCGTAGCACGTGTGCGCCAGCACTGTTCCAGTGCCTCTACGAAGGGTCCTGCCAAGCGTCCTTCGACGCTCAACACTGTCTTGCCACGTTTCTTTTCTGTCGTAATTCTTAACATTGTTACCGCCTTGCCGGAGCTCAATAGATGCACTATAGCCTCCATCGGATGCTAATTCTTGGAAATAATTAAACTTATCATTTTAAATGACTTACAGGAAACAAGGCAAACGAGACGCAGTATAAATGCCTATATGTGGGCTAATGCCAATAAATAATAAAAATAAAAGTGACGATATGCGGTCATTTATCAGTCTGCGCGTGACTTGAGCGCAGCTACTCTTGCCCATGCCAAGATCTGCAGGTTGCCGAGATTGCGCCGGCTTGCGAACTTCTGAGCAAAGCCATTTCACAACTGTGTTCCGCGAGCTGACAGGTGCGCCGGTTCGCCGCTACCCCTGGCGGATTTTCGGAAAGCTCTCGCGAGAATCTCTTGGTTTACCGGCGAACAGCAATCGCTTGCAGTTCGAAGTGGCCGCCACGGAGAAGCGATCCGGCTCCAATGAATTCGCGGGCGGGGTAGTCCTTGGTCTTGAAGTAAGTCGTATAGATGGGGTTGAATTTGTCGAAGAGCGACAAGTCGGTGCAGGCAATCTGGACATAGACGAGGTCGTCCATGGTCATTCCCGCCTGCGTAAGAGTGCCCTTCAAGCTATCGAGCATGAGCTTGATCTCGTCCTCGATTTGCGCCGGCGGCTTTCCTGTCTTTGGGTCCAGCCCAATTCTACCGGCCAAATACAATGTATTGCCAGCAAGAATTCCGTCGCTGTAAGGCGCCTGCACGGTTTTCTCCGGCGCGTTGAACACCTTGCGCGTAGTCTGTGGCTCAGGCTGCGAAAACGCTCCGCGAACGGTAAGAACTCCCCCAACAACAAGGATGATGAGTAGAAAACTGACGCGACGATTCACGGCAAGCCTCCATTCGAATTTCTCTGGAAAATGAACTCCTGGAATTGCGGCGCGAGTGTAACCCGCAATTCGTTCCGTCGCAACAAGCCAGTGGCCGGACTTCAGTCTGTGCCCCACCCCGAAGCCGAAGCGAAATGAGTGAGTCCCTTGCCCGCGAGCAATGCTAGAATGCCGATTCTTTTCCGAGGTGACCCGATGCGCTCCTCCGTTCGAACCGGCGTGATTTCTCTCTCCGCCGCATTCTGCTTCTCCGCGCCGCTCTTCGCTCAAAATGATCTGGACCAACGCATCAACAAAGAAGACGACTCTCTCCTGGCAACCTACAAACATCTTCACGAAAATCCTGAACTTTCGACCCAAGAAAAAGAGACGTCCGCGCTGATCGCCGCGGACCTAAAAAAATCCGGCTACGAAGTTACCGATCATTTCGGCCAATACGCTGAGTCAGGTCTCAATGCTTACGGCGTCGTGGCTGTCCTGAAAAACGGCCCCGGCCCCGTGGTATACGTTCGAACGGATATGGACGCGCTTCCCATCGTCGAAAATACCGGCCTCCCCTACGCCAGCCACGTGAAAGTGGCGCGCGCGGGCGGCGGCGAAGTCGGCGTGATGCACGCCTGCGGGCACGACCTGCACATGACGGTTTTTCTTGGCACTGCGCACATGCTGGCGCAACTGAAAGATCGCTGGAGCGGCACCGTTGTCTTGATCGGCCAGCCCGCCGAGGAAACCGTCGGCGGCGCGCAAGCCATGCTTCGCGCGGGGCTCTATACCAAATTTCCCAAGCCGGACTACGTTCTCGCTCTGCACGACACCTCGGCAGTCCCTGCTGGAAAAGTTTCCTGGCACGCCGGACCTCTTCTAGCGGGCGCCGATTCCGTGGACATCACTGTGCGCGGATATGGTGGCCACGGAGCCGCTCCGCAGGCGGGAAAAGATCCCATCGTCATCGCTTCGGAAATCGTGGTCGCGCTGCAAACCATCGTCAGCCGCGAAATGGATCCGCAGCTTCCAACCGTAGTCACCGTCGGCTCGTTCCACGCCGGAACGAAACACAATATCATCCCCGACGAAGCGCACCTGCAGCTCACCGTTCGAACGATGAATCCGCAGCAGCGCGAAAAAGTGCTCGCGGCAATTACGAGAATCACAAACGGCATCGCCGCCGCCGCGGGCGTTCCCGCCGAACGCGCGCCCATTGTTGAAGTGGCCGCAGACCACGTTCCCGCCACCATCAACAATCCGGAACTCACGCGCCGTGTCGGCGCCTCGCTCGAGCGCGCTCTCGGAAAAGAAAATGTCCTCGCCGGCGAACCCATCATGGCCAGCGAAGATTTCAGTCTTTTCGCGCTCGAAGATCCCAAGCCGCCGATCTGCATGTTCTGGCTAGGCGCCGCCGACCCCGCAAAATTAAAAGACGCAATGGAAAAAGGCACGCGGCTGCCTGGGCCGCACTCCAGCGAATTTGCTCCCGTGCCCGACCCCGCCATTCGAACGGGTGTCAAAGCCATGACCTCCGCCGTGATGGATCTCCTGAAAAAATAGATACTCGAAAGGCTTTGGAGTCTTCGAGGAAGTGTGACGTTGCTTATGGACGTGTTTTTCCATTCGAACGAACTCGTGCGAAACGTCGAATATGGTTACAGCGCAATCCAGCCGATTCGAATGAAGTAAAGCGAAGTGATTCCCACCACCGCCCAGAGAAGAACACCTTGCAGCAGCGGGCGCCAACCGACTTCCTTCAGTGTGGCGCGCGAGATGCCTGTGCCGATGAGGAAGAGGGTAGCGACCAGACCGAGACGGCCGAGAGTGAAGAGCGAGTGTGAGAAAGAAGAGATTGCCGGAAGATAGGTGTTGAAAACTGCGGCAAAACAGAAAAATAAAATGAACCATGGAAATTGGATTTTCGATTCGCCGCGAATTGCCGTTTCGCTGCCAGCTTTTGCATTGTTAAGAATTTTGGATTCGGAGCCGATCTTGGATTTGCTGCGCTTGATTGCGGCTGTCGCGAGGGCTAGCGGAACGATCCAGAGAGCGCGGGCCAGTTTTACCGTGGTGCCTATGACGAGAGCTTGCGGGCCATATTTGGCGGCGGCGCCGACTACGGAACTGGTGTCATGAATCGCCAGCGCGGCCCAAAGGCCGAACTGCGTTTGCGAAAGATGGAGCGTGCTGCCGATCGGCGGAAAAATAAGTAGCGCGACGGAATTCAAGATAAAAACTGTGCCGAGAGACACGCTCATCTCTTCGTCGTCGGCGTGAAGAATGGGGCCGATCGCGGCGATGGCGCTGCCGCCGCAGATCGCCGTGCCCGCCGTGATCAGGAACGAGGAATTTCCGCGAACTCGCAAAACTTTGCCGAGAGCAAGTCCGGCCAGAAGGGCAAACGAAATTCCCAAGGCGGTGTAGACGAAGCCGCTGCGGCCAGCTTTCAGTACTTCGTGCAGATTCATTCCGAAGCCGAGAGCCACGACGCATACCTGGAGAAGAACTCTCGCGGAGGTCCGTGCGGCTGTGGCGTACGGATGCGTGAAGCACAAACCAAACAGGATGCCGATGGTGAGCGCAACGGGGGGAGAAAGAAGCCCTGTAAACGAAAGGACGAGCGCTAGAAAGAAAAGGATTTTCGCGAGAGCGGGCATCACCGAAAGAAAGAGTATGAGGGCGGAGGCGAACGCGAGCAACTACGAGTCAGCAAAATGCCGCGAGATTCACCCGCATTTTTGTAGAGTATTCCGCGGCCGCGATCAGTTTTGATCTTCTGGCTGCGGAGGCGCGGGAGCCGCAGGCGTTTTCACCGGCGAGGGCGGAGTAGATGTCGAAGTGGCCGACGGAGCTGCTGGAGTATGCGGGGCGGCAGGAGCTATGGGAGTCTTTAGTTCAGAGGAAACTTCGGCGATGATTTTTTCCGTGGCGGCTTTGCTGACGGCGCAAGCGGAATCCCAGATGCGGCATTGCGCGAGAGTGAATTTGCAGCCACAGGTGCACATGTCGGCGTTGAAGCGGTGGAGAACGACCTTTTTTTGCTCGGGCGTGAGTTTCGAGAGGTCGACGCCGGGAAGGTCGGTGGCACGATCGGCGTGTGCGAGAAAGACTTCGCCCTTGTCCTCGAAGGTTTCGACTTTGGCCATGATGGGCATGCCGAGGAGGGCGCGAATTTCCGTTTCGTAGACCTCGGGATTCCAGAGGCCGACATGTTTTTGGACGACGCGGCCTTCGGTGTCCAAAACAAAAGAAGTGGGAAGAGCGGGGATGCCGCCGAATTGCGTGCGGATATCATTGGAAGTCATGGCCACCGGATAGTTGATGCCCATTTCCTGGACGTACTGCCGGATATCGGCCTCTTCGTCGTCGACATTGAGGCCGATGATTTGGAGGCGGTCTTTGTAGCGGTCTTGCAGAGCGATGAGGTCGGGAATTTCCGCGCGGCAAGGTCCGCACCAGGTGGCCCAGAAATTCAGGAAGACAACTTTTCCCTGGAGGGCGGCGATGGTGAGCGGCTTGCCATCGAGTGCGGTGAGTTTGAAGTCGGGGGCAGGATCGGGGTTGCGGACCAAGCGGATGACTGGTTGTTTCTCTTCTTGCGGGGCAGCTTGTGCGCCTGCCATGACAGGGGCAAGGGAAAGAAGGAATGCGGCAAGGAGGTGGCGAGAATACGTCATGGCGTCCCTAATAGAAGAGCACATTGAACGGCGCACGCCAAGTGCGTGGTGGGGTGTGGTTCAGGTTTGTGACGCATCCGTCAAAATGAAAACTCCGCTCGCCTATTGACTCCGTTTAGACTATAATGACCATAGTGACTATATCTGTTTTGGGAGTATTTTCAACGATGCAATGGACCGTGGCAGAAGCGAAGGCGAAGTTGAGCGAAGTGATACAGCGGGCCGTGAAGGATGGCCCGCAGGAAATTACCCGGCACGGTGAACCGACGGCCGTGGTGGTCTCCGCCGAGGAATGGGAGCGCAAGACCCGACGCAAAGGCAATCTGGCGGAATTCTTCGCGAATTCGCCGTTGCGCGGAACCGCGTTGGACTTGAAGCGCCGGAAAGACCCTCCGCGCGAGATGGATTTGTGAATTTCCTGCTGGATACGAATGTAGTTTCAGAAGGGGTGAAGCCCCGTCCAAATCCCGGCGTGATGGAGTGGCTGGCAACCGCTGATGAGGACCGATTGTTTCTCAGTGTCGTGACGCTGGCCGAGCTGCGCTATGGAGTGGAGCGTTTGCCCGTCGGGCGAAAGAGTGCGCAGCTGCAAGAGTGGCTCGAGACGGAATTGGCCGTCCGATTTGAAGGCCGGGTGGTGGTGGTCGACGAAGCGGTAGCAGCCACTTGGGGAAAATTGCTCGCCAAAGCGGACGCCGCAGGGAGACCCTTGGGCGCCATGGACGGATTCTTGGCGGCCACAGCAACCGTACATCAAATGACGCTGGTCACGCGCAACGAGATGGACTTCGCCGCGGCAGCCATCAAGACATTCAATCCGTGGGAGATTTAAGAGTCATATGGAGGGTGTGGCCCAGCCGCCGGATCTTGCGCGGTCCAGGTTCCATCGCAGGTGACTTCCCGAATAATTCGGCAACGATTAGAAAGGCGTAGAATCGAAAAGCCGATATGAGTGTGAACGCGTGGCAGCCTCGGAGGATTGTTGCGTTCTGTTTGTGTTTGCTGGTTTTCGCCTGGTGGGCGCGAGCGGGACAGCAGACGAATGGAACGCCGGGGGCGGACGGCGACGTTAAAATTCGAGTGAACGTGAATGCCGTGCTGGTGCCGGTCGTGGTGCGCGATTCGGATGGCCACGTCGTGGCCAACTTGAAGAAAGAAGACTTCCAGGTCTTCGACAGGGGCAAGCCACAGTTCATTTCCGGCTTCACCGTTCAGGCGCGCGCGGGAGTTGAGGGCAAACCAAAAGCTGCGGAACAGGCCCAGGTCCTTCCTAGTGTTGCTGTCCCCAATGCTGCTGCCCCTAATGCCTCCTCGCGGCCGGCAACCGTGCCGAATCGTTTCATTGTCTTCCTATTCGATGACATGCACCTGGCCGCAGGCGATTTGCTGCGAGTCGAAAAGGCAGCGACGAAGATGATCGCCGAATCGCTGGCCGATTCGGACATGGCTGCCGTGGTTTCCCTGTCCGGGACGAACAGCGGTCTGACGCGCGATCGGACGAAGCTGGAAGAAGCAATCATGAAGATAAGTGTACAACCGCTCTACCGGCACGACGATCATGCGTGCCCGAGTATCGACTATTACCAGGCGGACTTGATTCAAAATAAGCGCAATGACCAGGCCCTGCAGCTTGCCATGGCGGATTACGCGACCTGCGCGCATCTGCAAGGCGCAACGCCCCGCATGGTTGAGAACGTGGTGAGATCCGCCGCGGGGCAAACCCTGGCGATCGGTGACCGCGACGTTTGGAGTTCGCTCGCTACGCTCGGCGAGATCGTGCGAAGAATGGGGGCGCTGCCGGGGCAACGCACGCTGATTCTGATTTCACCGGGATTCCTTACGCTGACCCCGGAAGCAATGGCCGGAAAGTCCAAGATTCTGGATTTTGCCGCACAGTCCAACGTGACCGTCAGTGCGCTCGATGCGCGAGGATTGTACACGACAGAAATCGACGCCAGCGAGCGAGGCGGCTCTTCAGCTCGAGACTTAATGACGGGCCAACACGCCCAGTATCACAGCGACACGATGACGCTGAACGAGGACGTCATGGCAGAACTTGCGGACGGGACCGGGGGCACCTACTTTCACAACAGCAACGATCTGGAAGGTGGATTCAAAAAGCTTACGCAGGCGCCGGAGTGCGTGTACCTGCTCGAGTTTCCGCTGGAGAAGGTTAAGCCGGACGGCGCCTATCACCGTCTGAAAGTGAAAGTAGACCAGGACGGCTTGAAGGTGCAGGCGCGCCGTGGTTATTTTGCGCCAGCAGCGCCAAAAAATAAGAAGTAAGGCTTGGCAGTTGGATGTGGCGCCGAATCCCCGAAAGTTTCTGCTTGCTGCGGAAACAGACTATTCAGGCATTGGCCCGTCCGAGCCAGAGAAACGATCCGCGATTACCTGTCGGCGACCGTTAGAGTGGTTTCGATGAGGTCGACGGAATTGCCGCCGGCCATGATTTTGAAGGTGCCGGGCTCGACGACCTTGTGCATATCACGATTCAGGAAGGAGAGGTCGTCGAAGCCTAGGGAGAACTCGACAGTTTTGGTTTGGCCGGGATCGAGCGTGATGCGGCGGAAGCCGCGGAGTTCTTTGATGGGGCGCGTTACGGAGCTGATTTCGTCGTGGATATAGAGTTGGACGACTTCGTCTCCGCGGACTTTGCTGGTGTTGGTTACGTTTACGCTGACGTGAGTGGTGCCTTCGGGGCCGATAGTGTCGGGCGTGGCGTGGAGATTGTCGTACTTGAAGGTGGAATAGCTGAGGCCCCAGCCGAAGGGGAAGAGGGGTTGCGTGGTACTGAAAAGATAGTCGCGCTTGGCGGAGGGTTTTTGGTAGTAGTAATCGGGAAGCTGGCCGACGGAGCGAGGGACGGTGATGGGGAGCTTGCCGCCGGGGTTGTAATCGCCGAAGAGGACTTCGGCGGCGGCGGTGCCGCCTTCCTGGCCGAGATACCAGCCGTCGAGAATAGCGGGGACATTTTCGGCCAAATAGGTGATGGCGTTGGGGCGGCCGTGTAGCAGAAGCCCGACTACCGGCTTGCGTGTGGCAAGCATGGCTTTGGCTAGGTCGTCTTGATTGCCGAGGAGCGAGAGATCGTCGCGGTCGCCTTTGTGCTCGGGCGCCCAGGCTTCGCGGGAAGTTTGTTCGTTGCCGCCGAGGACTAGGATGATGACGTCGGCTTTCTGGGCGGTCTTAACGGCTTCGGCGATACGCTGCGCATTTTTGACAGGATCGCCGACGACTACTTTGTCGGCGTCCCAGTCAGGAATAGTTTCAGTAATTTTCGTGCCTTCGGCATAGAGAACTTCCGCGCTGGAGCCGACGCGATTCTTGATGCCGTCGAGAATGCTGATGCCGCGGCCGGGCTTGTTGCTGTAGCCGCCGAGGTGCAAGTCGTGCGCGTTGGGACCGATGACGGCGATGTGTTTGTATTTTGAAATGTCGAGCGGAAGAAGATTGTTCTGGTTTTTCAGCAGCGTAAGCGTTTCGCGCGCGGCTTGCAGCGCGAGTTTCTGATGTTCGGGACTGTTGGTGATTTTTTCGGCGTACGCGGGATCGACGTAGGGATCATCGAAAAGACCGGCGAGAAATTTTGCGCGGAGCACGCTCGCGGCGGCGCGATTGACGGCAGCTTCGGAGACCGTGCCGTTGTGCACCTGCTGAACGAGACCGGGATAGGCGTCCGGAAACGGCAACTCGATGTCCACGCCGGCGTCGAGGGCCATGCGTGCGGCGGCTTCCTTATTGGCGACGACGTGATGGATGCGAATGAGTTCGGTGATGCCGAAATAATCGGAGACAACGACGCCGTTGAATCCCCACTCGTGGCGCAGAATGTCGGTAAGCAGATGTTTGTTGCTGTGGGAGGGGATGCCGTCGATTTCGTTGTAGGAGGCCATCACGGTGTGTACATGAGCTTCTTTTACGGCGGCTTCGAACGGCTTTAGCCAATATTCCCGGATTACGCGCTCGGAATAGTTGCCGGGCGCGACGTTGGTGCCGCCTTCCGGCTGGCCGTGGACGGCGAAATGTTTCGCAGTAGCCATGACGTGTGATTTGTCGACACCGGGGCCATCGCCTTGAAAGCCTTTTATTGCGGCGACGCCGAGACGCGACACGAGGTAGGGATCTTCGCCGTAGGTTTCTTCCGTGCGGCCCCAGCGGGGATCGCGCGCGAGATCGAGAACGGGTGCGAGGCATTCGTGCACGCCCCGGGCGCGCGCCTCCGCGGCATCGGCGGTGAAAACCTCGTGCAGCAAGTCCGGATCCCAGGTGGACGCGAGCCCAATCGCCGCGGGATAGGACGTGCCCTTGTCGGCGACGTGACCGTGCAGGCATTCGTCATGAAATATCACAGGAATGCCAAGCCGCGTGTTCTCCTTCATCCACTTCTGCAGCGTGTTGGTGAACTCGGCTTCTTCGCGCGGGCCGTGAGAGACTTCGCTCGGACGCGACATCTGGCCGATACCGTCCTTCAGCAGTACGGCTGCGTGGTCGGGGAGGAACGCGCCCTTGTCATCGACGAAGCGCGACTCCGGAGTGCGCATGAAGGCCGGATTCTCCCAGACGCCTTCGATTTGGGCGACTTTTTCTTCGAGGGTCATGCGGGAAAGAAGATCAGCGAGCCGTTGCTCGACAGGGAGGTTCGGATTGCGATAGGCGGGAGCATCCTGCGCCTGGCTGCGCAGGAGGAGCGGGCTGCAAATGAGGAGTACGAGAAATGCGGCAAGCGCTAACCGGGCGGGAGAAAAAAACTTCATGAAACCTCCGAGAAAAAATACCGATGCTTGTAAACTGAAAAACGGCTGGTACTATAGCACGGCCCGTTAACGTACACGGTGAATCTTTCGGTGGAACATCGAAGGCGGGCAATCCCATGCGGCGTCTTTGGAGTTTAGCGATCTCCGGCGCGGTTCTGTTGCTGGCGTTTGGGGCGAATTGTGCACGCGCAGAAAATGGGGCCGACGCGTGGCTGCGCTACGCGCCGATGGAAAAGAGCGCCGCGCGAAAATATTCGGATTTGCCCGCGAGCGTGGTCGTGCTCGGCGATTCTCCGGTACTCTATTCAGCGAAGGCCGAACTGATTCGGGGCATTCGAGGAATGCTGGCGCGGACATTGCGCGAGGAGAAAAATCTCAAGCAGGAATCTGCCATCATCCTGGGCACGCTTTCCGCATTGCGCGCGGACTCGCCCGGGCTTCTAGAGAATGCCGAACTTTACGAAGACGGTTTACTGCTCGCGACGGAAAAATTCCACGGAATCGACTGCCTGATTGTGACGGCGACTTCGGATCGCGGAGTTCTCTATGGCGTGTTTGCGTTGCTCAGCAAGATCGCGCGTGGCGAAAGCGTATCCGCGTTGCATGAAACGCAGCAGCCTTTTGCACCGGTTCGCTGGGTGGATCAGTGGGACAATCTGGACGGCCGGATTGAGCGCGGCTACGCGGGACCGTCGATTTTTTTTGAAAACGGCAATGTGCGGGCCGATTTGACGCGGGCCGGCGAGTACGCGCGATTGCTCGCTTCCATTGGGATCAACGGATGCGCGATTAATAATGTGAACGCCGACCCGCGCGTGCTGGAAGACAGTTTTCTGCCGCAGCTCGCTCGCGTCGCTGATGTGTTTCGTCCCTGGGGAGTTCAGCTTTCTATTTCCGTCGACGTGAGCAGCCCAAAAGCGATCGGCGGGCTGGATACGTTTGATCCGGCGGATTCTCGCGTTGCCGAATGGTGGAATAAAAAAGTTGACGAAATTTACAGGCTGATTCCGGATTTTGCGGGCTTCGTCGTCAAGGCGGATTCGGAGGGCCGGCTCGGTCCTGCGACTTATGGGCGCACGCCTGCCGATGCCGCTAACGCGATTGCGCGGGCGCTTGCGCCGCATCACGGGATCGTTTTTTATCGCGCGTTTGTTTACAACCATCACCTCGATTGGCGCGACCCTAAGAATGATCGCGCGCGCGCGGCATATGACAACTTCCATCCGCTTGACGGCAAGTTCGATGACAACGTGGTCATCCAGATCAAGCATGGACCGATTGATTTCCAGGTGCGCGAGCCGGTGTCTCCGCTCTTCAGTGGCCTTGAGAAAACAAATGAAGCGATCGAGCTGCAAGTCACGCAGGAATACACGGGCCAGCAGAGGCATTTGTGTTTTCTTCCGCCGATGTGGAAGGAAGTTCTCGACTTCGACATGCACGCAGGCGAACGGCTCACACCGGTTAAGGATATAGTGGCCGGCAAAACGTTTCATCGTCCTCTGGGCGGATTCGTTGCCGTGGTGAATGTCGGCATGGATGCTAACTGGCTGGGGCACCCTCTGGCGATGGCGAATCTTTATGGGTATGGCAGGCTGGCCTGGAATCCAAGTCTCGATTCGAAAACCATTGCGCAAGAATGGACTCGTCTCAGTTTTGGCAATGATCCTGTCGTGGTGCAAACAATTTCAGCAATGCTGCTTGCGTCCTGGCCCATCTATGAAAATTACACGGGGCCATTGGGCGCGGGGACGCTCACGGATATTCTTGGCAGCCATTTCGGACCGGGAGTCGAATCGTCTGAACGAAATGGCTGGGGACAATGGCACCGGGCGGACCACGATGGCATCGGCATGGATCGGACAGCGGGCACGGGCACTGGGTATGTGGATCAGTACCGCGCGCCCGTGGCGAAAATGTACGAATCACTGGGCAGCACGCCGGACGAACTGCTGCTGTTCTTTCATCATGTTCCGTACACCTACGTCTTGCAATCGGGGAAAACGGTCATTCAACACATCTACGATTCGCATTACGCAGGAGCGGAAGGCGCGGCAAATTTTTTGCAGCAATGGAAGACCTTGAAAGGCCGCGTGGATGGCGAGCGCTATGCGGAAGTGTTAAAGCGCCTCGAATATCAGGCCGGGCATGCGATTGTCTGGCGCGACGCCGTTTGCAATTGGTTTTTTCAGATTTCTGGAATTGCCGACCAGCTTGGCCGGGTAGGTCATTATCCCGGTCGCATTGAGGCCGAAGCGATGCAGCTGCAGGGCTACACAGCGTTTGACGTTGTTCCACGTGAAACTGCTTCGGGCGGGAAGGCGGTCGAGTGCGCTCCTCCGGCGCAAAAATGTTTCGCGGCGTTTCGTTTCGATGGTGCTGCAGGCCGGTACGAGATGAACATTGAGTATTTTGACCAGAATAACGGCAAGTCGAAGTTTCGCGTGCTGGTTGGCGATAAGATGGTCGATGAATGGGTGGCGGACGATCATTTGCCGGCGACGAAGCCGGGCGGCGATTCTTCCACGCGGCGGCGCATCCTTGGGCTTACGCTGCGTCTGGGCGACACCATACGCATCGAGGGCGTTCCGGAAGGTGAAGAGCACGCTGCCCTGGATTATGTCGAAATTCACGAATCGCCCGAATGAGGCAGCACGGACGAAACAAACCTGTCTCATCCTTCCTACGCCGGGGTCTAGCGTTTGCGGACTTTGATGTCGTCGTAAACGATGATGGAGAGGACCACCAGGACCCACACGGGGAAGACGCCCATTCCGGGGATGGCTTCGGCAACCAATCCCGGCAAAATCGCCCATCGACGGCCGAGGACTAGAAACAGGAGAAACGCCGTTACCAAGTCGATCAGCCATTGCATGGGAGGGGCAAGCACGGTCCAGAAGGATAAAAAGTCGGAGACGACAGCGACCAGGAAAGCAACGGCCTGCCGTTTGCGTGAGGGACGCTGGACGGGAGTCAGCACCTCAGGTGTCAGAATGATTGGCTGATTGGGCGGCGTTGTCATGGCCCTGTACGGTCTTCAGGCGCTTCCTAAATTATCCTGTCATGGGTGTGGGCGAACCGCAAGCGACGAACGCAAGCCATGGGCATGAGCGTTTAGTCTTGTGTATATCTTTGGGATTGGCGACTGAGTGCGTGATGGGAAGGAATGCGGGCACTGCGTTTCGGCTTGTTCTACACTGAAACTGTTGGACAGGCACATGACGATTGACAATACGCCGCTCGCTGACGAACCAGCATCTCGCGAAATGCGAGGAGGTTCCCGGAGACCGTACTCGTGGATTCTGGGAGCCTTGCTGGGTGCAGTTCTTACGGTGATTTTGCTCGGAGCGGTGGTGTGGTTCTCGACCGGGCTCGGGCTATTCCGCTTGTTCAGCAATTTGCGCGGAGGGCGCACGCAGATCAATGTGGACCAGCCGACCGTGGTCCATCAAATTCAACAACTTCAGCGACTGGAAACCGTGAGCTATACGATGGATAAGATTATTTCGGGCGAGCACGACAATGCTTACCTGCCGAAATTTCTGGCGGGCGACCGCCTGCTGTTGGTCGTGCACGGAGAAGTGGTTGGGGGCATCAATCTCGCGGGTTTGCAGCCGGGCGACGTCCTGATACAAGGGCAGAAAGTGTCGATTCACTTGCCGGCGGCGGAAGTCTTGAGCACACGAATCGACAATGCAAGGACGAGAGTCTATTCACGTGACACGGGGCTATTCTCTTCACCGGACCCCAACCTCGAAAGCGAAGTGCGCGAAGAAGCTGAGCGCCAGCTGCAGCAAGCCGCGCTGCAAGATGGCATCCTCAAGATCGCTGCGGACAATGCGCGAAGCACTATCTCGGGTATGTTAAAAGGCTTTGGGTTCCTCGAAGTGGATACTCGCTAGGTTTGTTGCAAGAGCTTTGCTGACAATATCCGCTCCTGAAGCGCATAAACGGCAGTCGCCAACTACAGATGAGCTGGAACAACGGGCAACCGCCTGACGGCTCTGGTGCAAGTTCCACTTTTCCGATAAGGACGCTAATCGTCCGAGTGCCGCGACGGTCTGCTTCGATTACTTCCTCGACGCGGCTTCGGGATAACTTCCGAGTAGCCGACCACTCGCTCGGAGTATGCCGGGCGGGAACGGCACTTCTCTATACAGCTCGTTTTACCTCGAACTGTCCGCCGGAGATGCTTAGAGCGTATTGCACAACCCATCTAAGTTATTGATTCTATTAGGCCGAAACCCGGTTGTGCAACAGCTTCTAGGCTCACAGGAATGCCAATCAAAATCAAAAACCGGCCATGCAAGTTCGGGGTGATGCTCTAAATGAAATTAGAGCATCACCAAGTTCGGCACCCGCTTGTGATCTTTATGCGTTTCTGGTAACAGTTCAATAAATGAATCTATCCATTCTCGTCTCCGTCCTCTTGCTCGGATTCCTGGCGCTCTACCGCTTCCACCGACGAATGGTCGAAGCTCTGGCTTAGCGCTCGGTTTCCCTGCGATCGAGGACGCCCTAGGAAGTACCGATGAAAAAGAAGCTCCGTACGTGGTTGGCTGGTGTGAGCTCGGCCTTTCCCACCGCCTTCAGTCCCTACTGGCGCGTGCTGCCGCTAGGGCGGATGAAGATGTTCCTGGCAGGGTACTTCTTCGTAGGCGCCGCCGGCGGTTTCGTGTTCGATCTATTGCAACTCAATGCTTCGCGCGTCGGTGGAGGTTTCTTTTGGCCTGTCTTAGTGGGCACGGGAGCGATGGCGCTTAGGGCCGCAGGAATCAAAAGAGTTCGTGTTATCCCTCTCCTGTTTCTGCTAGTTGGCTTGACCGCCTGGCTGGGCTACTGGGCCTCGCACGTTTCGACGCCTCTCCCGGTCCCCGTCGCTGTACATCGGCGCGTGCTATTCGATGCGATCGGGATCTTGGTTGGTATCGGTCTCGGGACTCGATTTCTGCTGTTCTTCGCTGGTACGGAGGGCGTGGCCAGCGTGCGTATGCAGACAGAGATTTCTTTGGCCCACGGTATTCAGGCGACCCTGGTTCCGACCGTCTCTTTCCAGAACGCGAGTTTCGAGCTATACGGCAAATCGATTCCTAGCACAGAAATGGGCGGCGACCTGATCGACGTCATCGAGAGCGATGGTGGGTTGGTGGCCTACGTCGCCGATGTCTCCGGCCACGGCCTGCCCGCCGGCCAGCTCATGGGGATGTTGAAGACTGCCATGCGACTCGCCGTGCAATTCCGCCAAATGCCGGTAGCAGCGCTCGAGAGTGTGGACCGCGTGCTGCCGGATCTCAAGGAACGTGAAATGTTTGCCACCCTGGCCCTGCTCCGCTTCGATGGCTCCAATGAAGCCGAATACGCGTTGGCCGGCCATCCGCCGATCCTCCACTATCGGCACGGCAGCAGGGACACGGCCCGTCTTTCCATGGAGCAGCTTCCGCTGGGACTGATCCCCGGCGGTTCCTATGCTAGTAAGCGCGTCATCTATTCACCGCGCGATCTCTTCTTGATGGTTACCGACGGCATAACGGAAGTAGCCAATGCCAGAGATGAAGAATTTGGCCTGACCCGCCTGCAAGAGCTGCTGACGCAAAACGCTACCAGAGCCTTACCGGAGATTTGGGATCTCATCATGCGCGAGGTGCGACAATATGGTTTGCAGCAGGATGACCAAAGTCTGCTCCTGCTGCGCGTGCTGGATCCGGCCATCCCTCTCGCGACCTGAATTCCAAAGGGGCGCAGGAAACCCGAAACCCACTTGGACGCACAATGGGCGAACCGTAATGTGCCCCGGGCTTACACAGTGATTTCTCCCGGATGACGGGCTATGAGGAAGCTATTCCAATAAACCCGGCCGACTGCGACTGGATGAGCCAGTTTGCCGTCAGTTTCGTTGCCGATATTTTCCCAAAAACATCTCGGGCAGGTACCAGAGAGCAATGGTGCCGATCAGGGCTATTAGTCCGAGCAGGTTCCAACCGTTTCCTCCGAGATGCAACATGCCGAGACCGTACGACAATGCGATGAGGGCCATCAGGAGGAAGAAGGGGCCGGTGAGGTAACAGTGCACCCGCCCACAGCGGAGCGCGTTTACAATACATGCCACGCCCATTGCGGCGAGCGCGACAGTCCAGACAACTGTTCGCCAACCGTTGCTGATGGCAGGAGCCCCGGCCACGACAATCGCAATAGCCGGAAGCCAATACAGGATGAAAACACGCCACCGGCTTGATAGGATGTCACGCGATTTGCAGGTTGTGGCGTTAGACTCCACACTGCTCCTTTGGTATCAAAGCTATTATAAAATCTGGAGTGCAGTCCAGAGTCAAGCGAAATTGCAGTCGAATCACGGGCAACTCGGAAGTAATCTCTCCGAGGATCCGATTCCACATGCCTGGTTAGTTGGGTTACCGGTCTAGGTGAATAGATCAGGGCCGGGGTGCCAGGCGCCGTCGGCGGTTCCATAGGGGCTGGCGACCACGACGGAGTAGCCGTCCGGGTCGCGCATCCAACACTCCCAGTGATTGGGGCCACCGTCGTCATCGGGAGGATTGCGATGGCGGGGCTGTACGATCTCGACGCTCATTTCGGCGGCGCGCTGCATGATCGCGTCGAAGTCATCCACCTCGAACCAGAGCAGCATACCATTACCGTAGGGTTTGCCGGCGCGATTGCCGATGAGGCCGTGATGATGTTCGACGTCAAAGCTGTGCAATTGCAGGATGAGCTGGCCATCCTTCACCAGTTGCTCATAGTGCCCGCCGCCGTGAGCCCCGCGGCAGTCCAGCAGGCGCTGATACCACCGGCTGCTGGCTTCGACATCCGTGACACAGATGAGAGGCTGGGGGCGCATGGGTCCTACCCTAACAGAACTCCTGCTTTGGCGAGTGGAGATAGAGAAATTTCAGAAACAGCAGACTAGCGGTTGAGGAGATCGGCTCGGAGCAGGTAGCTCAGCGTCCAGCTGGGGGCGACGCCTAGAATGATTGTGCCGAGGGCGGCGATGAACAGGACGACGTTGACAGATAGGGGGAAGCGCGCGGGGGCGGTGGCGGCGACTTCGGCGCTGGGTTCGCGCATGTACATGATGACGATGAGGCGGATGTAGTAGTAGGCGCCGATGACGCTGTTGATGGCCATGAGGACCGCGAGCCAGATGAGATGCGAATCGACGGCGGCTTTGAAAATGTAGAATTTGCCGAGGAAGCCGGCGGTGACGGGCAGGCCGAGAAGAGAAAGCAAGAAAAGCGAGAGGACGGCAGCGATTACGGGCTGACGTTCGGCTAGGCCGGCGTAGTCGTCGATCGAGAGATGCTTTTCTCCGGCGCCGCCAAACTGCGAAACGATCGTGAACGCGCCGACTTTTACGAGCGCATACGTCAGTAGGTAGAAAAGGACTGCTGCGTACGCTGGGCTTGCGCCGATTTCCGTATCCGCGGAGAGATTCGTGACGGCGGCAAAGGCCACCAGGATGTAACCCGCGTGCGCGATCGAGCTATAGGCCAGGAGGCGCTTGACGTTGGTCTGGAGCAGCGCGCCGAGATTCCCCGCGAACATGGTTAGGACGGCAAGGATCCAGAAGGCCCAGAACCAGAATTGCGTGGCGGCGTGAACGTCAGCAAAGATGCGCAGCAGGAGGGCGAAGGCGGCGGCTTTCGGTCCCGCGGAGAAGAGAGCGGTGACGGGCGTGGGAGCGCCTTCGTAAACATCTGGCGTCCAGATTTGGAAAGGCGCGGCGGCGACTTTGAAGCCGAGGCCGATGAGAATCAGCGCCAAGCCGAGCTTCAGCATGGTGCTGGTGGGATCGGCGGCATCCATGCGCAGAAGATTGGTGGTGCCGGTGACGCCGTAGACGAGCGCGATGCCGTAGAGAAAAAAGGCCGTGGCGAATGAGCCGAGAAGGAAATACTTCATCGAGGATTCGCCGGATTTGAGCGTGTCGCGGCGGTAGCCCGCAAGGATGTAGCTGGAGATGGAACTCAGCTCAAGGCCGATGAAGGCGGTGAGCAGCTCTTGCGCGGAGGCGAGGACGCCCATTCCGGCGGTGGCGAAGAGTACGAGAGCGTAGAATTCGGCGTCGGCCAGGCGTTCGCGCTCAAGGTAAGGCGCGGCGGCGAGAATGACGAGGATGGCGACCAGCCCGACGAGATGACTGAAGAAGATGCTGAACGGATCGGCGGCGACAAGGCCGGAGAACGCGGAGCCCGGGTTGTGAACCGCATAGAAGTTGCCGACGATGCCGAGGAGCGCTCCGGCGACGGCGACAAACGTCAAGACTCGGCGGCTGCGGACGAACGGCTGGAGAAGCATAAGAAGCGCGCCAAAACCGCACCAAATCAGTTCCGGCAAAACGCGGAGTAAATCTGCGGTGTTGGGGAACGCGGACATTTAGCGGGTTCCGAGCCTTTCGAGTGAGTTTTGTTTTGGCGCGACGTCGGGCGCGGTTGAAGCAGCGGGCACGGCATGCCGTGCCCCTACGGGAGACTGGGCTTCCTCGGCGCGCGGCAGGCGCGTCATTTGGTCGATCACGGACTGGCTGGCTGCCGCCGTGCGGCCGGTGATGAACACCGAGCCGATGCCCATCCAGAGAGTGATCACGGCCATGGTCACGAGAATCCATCGCTCGCGGGGGGAGATGTCGGGGAGCGTGCGGTTCTTCTCGACAGTAATTTCGCCGAAGAAGACGCGTTGGTAAGACCACAGCAGATAGCACGCTGAAAGAATGACTCCGGTGGCGGCCCAGGCTGCCCAGTTCCAGTGGACTTGATAGGTGCCGAGCAGGATCAGAAATTCGCCGACGAAGCCATTGAGCATGGGCAAGCCAAGCGAAGAGAGCGCAACAAACAGGAAGAAGGCCGCCAGGCGGGGCATGGGCGTGGCGAGGCCGCCGAACTGGGACATCTCGAAAGTGTGGCGGCGGTCGTAGAGCATGCCGACGAGCAGGAAGAGGCCGCCGGTGGAGATGCCGTGGGCGAGCATCTGGAAGACGGCGCCCTGCATGGAAATTTGTTGGAACGCGAAGATGCCTAGCACGACGAAACCCAAGTGGCTGACGCTCGAATAGGCGACCAGCTTTTTCAGATTTGGCTGAACGAGAGCGACGAGCGCGCCGTAAATGATGCCGATGATGGCGAGGACAGCGATGGCGGGCGCGAAGCGGCGAGATGCGTCCGGAAAGAGCGGCAGGCAGAAGCGGATCATGCCGTATGTACCCATTTTCAGGAGCACGCCAGCGAGCATCACGGAACCGGCGGTGGGGGCTTCGACATGGGCGTCGGGCAGCCAAGTGTGGAAGGGGAAGAGCGGGACTTTTATGGCGAAAGCGACGAAGAAGGCGAGGAAGAGAAGCGTTTCCGTGCCGCGAGGCAGAACGAGCGCGCCGGTCTGAAGAGCCTGCTGAATCGATGGCAGGTCGAAACTGCCGGTGGCGTTGTACAACCAAATGATGCCGACCAGCATGAGGATGGAGCCCGCCATGGTGTAGAGGATAAATTTGACGGCGGCATAAACGCGGCGGTCGTGGCCCCAGATGCCGATGAGGAGATACATGGGAATCAGCATGACTTCCCAGAAGAGGAAGAAGAGGAAGAGGTCGAGCGAGAGGAAGACGCCGACGACGCCGACTTCCAGAAACAGGATGGCGATGAAGAATTCCTTGACACGCTTCTGGATGCTGTTCCACGAGCAGAGAATGGAGACTACCGTGAGAAAAGTCGTCAGGATGACGAGGAAGAGGCTGATGCCGTCCGCGCCGAGATGATAGTTGATGTAGGTCTGCTGAGCTGCACCGTGCGCGCCAAGGGCTATCCACGGATGAAATTCTTCAAGCTTGTAACCGGCGCTGCCAAGCGGGACCCCGCGCAGGAGCCACCACAGCGACAGGATAAACTCGGCGAGCGAGACGGAGAATGCGAGGCGGCGAATCCATTCGTGATCATCGCTGCGAAGAAACAAGAGAGCAAGGGCGCCGATGGCGGGCAGGAAGATCAGAATCGAGAGCAACGGTCCGGCGGGCATTAGCGCACCATCCCGATGACTGGCTTGGCCGCGGGCCAGAAAAAGATGACGGCGATGACTACGAGCGCGCCGATGACGACCCAAACGGCGTAGCTGCGCGTGTTGCCGGATTGCGCATGGCGCACCGTATCGCCGACGCTCGTGGCGCCGGTGGCGATGCCGTTGACCGTGCCGTCGATTCCCACGACGTCGACGATTTTCCAGAGCACGTTGGTGGAAATCCACATCAGAGGCTTGATGATCACCGCGGCGTAGAACTCATCGACGTAATATTTGTTGAGCAAAGTGTTGTAGACAGGCCGCATCGACTTGGCGATTTGCTCGGGCTTGCCCGGTTGGCGGATGTACAGCCAGAATGCTACGCCGAGGCCGATGAGCGCAGAGGCCACAGCGACGATCGCAAGAATCAGTTCCAGTTGATGGGCTCCGACGGCTCCTTCGCTTACTGCCCGCGCTCCCTCCGCCGAACCGAACACTGGCCCCAGGAAATCGGCGAAATAGTCCGGCCCGCCCCAAAGCGCGGGCGCGGCAAGCCAGCCGCCGATGACGGAGAGCACCGCGAGTACGACCAGCGGGCCTAACATGCTCCACGGAGATTCGTGCACATGGACGTGATGCTCGTCGTAGCGCGGCTTACCGTAGAAGGTAAGAAAGATCAACCGGAACATATAAAACGAAGTGAGCAGGGCGGTGAGCAACCCAAACACATAGAGCAGATGGTCGCCGCCGCTGTTTTGAAACGCATTGAGAAGGATGGCGTCCTTGCTGAAGAAGCCGGCGAGCGGCGGAATACCAGCGATGGCCAGCGTGGCGATGAGCATGGTCCAGTAGGTGTATTTGATTTTCTTGCTTAGGCCGCCCATCTTGCGCATGTCCTGTTCACCGCCCATGGCGTGAATGACACTGCCCGCGGCAAGAAAGAGGAGTGCTTTGAAGAACGCGTGCGTCATCAGGTGGAAGATGCCAGCGGAAAATGCGCCGACGCCGCAGGCTAGGAACATGTAGCCGAGCTGGCTGACTGTGGAGTAAGCGAGGACGCGCTTGATGTCGGTTTGCACGAGGCCGATGGTGGCGGCGAAGAAAGCGGTGGCGCAACCGATGACGGCGACGACGACCAGGGCGGTCTCAGAATGCGTGAAGAGGATGTGCGAGCGGGCCACGACGTAGACGCCGGCGGTGACCATCGTGGCGGCGTGGATCAACGCGCTGACGGGCGTGGGGCCTTCCATGGCATCCGGCAGCCAGACATAGAGAGGAAGCTGCGCTGATTTTCCGGTCGCGCCCATGAAGAGCAGCAGGCATGCGATGGTGAACGTGCCGAATTGTCCCCACGCTTCGTGTCCCCAGGCCGGATTAGACGCGGCCGCAAACAAAGTTGTGAAGTCCAGCGTATGGAACGTGCGAAAGAGCAGGAACATTCCCAGCATGAAGCCGAAATCACCGATGCGATTGACGATGAACGCTTTTTTGCCTGCGTCGGATGCCGACCTCCTTAGGAAATAAAAACCGATCAGCAAGTAGCTGCAGAGGCCGACGCCTTCCCACCCGACGAATAGCAGGGCGTAGTTCGCGGCCAGGACCAGGATGAGCATGAAAAACATGAACAAGTTTAGATAGGAGAAGAAGCGGTAGTAGCCGCTCTCGTGGGCCATGTAGCCGGTGGAGTAGATGTGGATAAGGAAGCCCACACCGGTGACGACCAGCACCATGACCACTGTCAGCTGATCCATCTGCAAGTCAAAGCCTGCCGTGAAAGATCCGGCCGAAATCCAATCGAAGTAATGTCTGTAAACAGGCGCTTGCCCGCTGGCGAAAAACTCACGCACCGCTTCAAGTGCGAAGGCGAACGAGAAACCCGTCGCGCCAAGAGCCACGCTATTGACGATTTTGTTCGGCCACTTGCCGCCTAGCAGGCCGTTGACGGCCGAGCCGAGCAGCGGCAGCAGCGGAATGATCCACAGATGATCGAGTATGGGCATTAGAGTTTGAGCAAGTCCACGCGCTCGACGTTCAGCGATTGCCGGTTGCGCGCCGTGAGAATGATAATTCCCAGCCCGACGGCCGCTTCAGCCGCCGCCACGACGATCACGAACAAAACGAACACCTGGCCGTCCGATTGGTGCCTCGCCTGGCTAAACGCCACAAACGCCAGATTGACGGCGTTGAGCATCAGTTCGATGGACATGAAAATCGTGATCACGTTGCGCTTGAAGACGAATGCGACCACGCCAAGGCCGAAGAGAACGGCGCTGAGAATGAGGTAGTAGCTCGTCGGGACCATCTTCAGCTTTTCTCCCGCTGCGCAAGAACAATTGCGCCGAGTATGGCCACGAGAATGAGGAAGGAAGTCAGCTCGAAGGGATAAACAAAATCCTTGAACAGCATGGTCGAAATCTCTTTCGTATTCGCCAGCGCGCCGGATTGCAAACCCGCTTGCGCGCTTTCGTTTGAACGCGCAATGGCCGCCGCCAGAAATCCCAGCAGCGCAACCGCCAGAGGAATGCCCGCGACGCCTGCGAGCTTCGAAACATTCGTGCGCTCTTCGACGCCGGCATTCAAGAGCATGATGACGAAGACGAAGAGCACCATGATCGCGCCGCCGTATACGATGATTTGCACGGCGGCGACGAATTCCGAGCCCATCAGGAGATAAAGCCCCGCGAGCGCGATCATCACCACGATCAGCGAAAGCGCGCTGTGAATGGGATGGCGCTGAAGGATGAGATTCAGTGCACCGAGCACCGCGAGGGCCGCCAGCACAAAGAAAATGGCGAGCTGCGGCGTCATCGCGCGCCCCGCAAGAGCATGACGAAAGCAGTGATCACGACGTTGGCGATCGAAATGGGCAACAGCAGCTTCCAACCAAAGGACATGAGCTGGTCATACCGGAAGCGGGGAAGCGTTCCGCGCATCCACACGTACACGAACAAAAAGACAAAAATCTTTGCGAGCAGCCAGAACGGTCCCTGAATGAACTCGTTCACTGCGGGGAACGCGATGAGGACGGCTCCGATGCCCGCGATGGCCGTCCCGACGCCGGGAAGAATGATTTTGCCAAAAACTGTTTCGTAGCGAATTCCGTCCCAAATGACCCACAACCCAAACGGAAGCAGAATCAACGAGGGTAAATAGTGAGTGAACGTCCAGCTTGCCGGGAAGGGAGACAGCCATCCGCCGAAGAACATGATCGTGCACAGGCATGAAACGGTGATCATGCTGGTGTATTCAGCGATGAAGAACATCGCGAACTTGAAGCTGGCGTACTCCGTGTGGAAACCGGCGACGAGTTCAGATTCCGCCTCGGGAAGATCGAAAGGGACGCGGTTGGTTTCCGCAACCGCGGCGACGAAGAAGCAAAAGAACCCAAGAATCTGTGGCCACACATTCCAGCCAAAGATGCCCCGCTCTGGATGGTGGGCCTGCGCGCTGATAATGTCGCGAAGGTTAAAGCTCCCCGCGAGGAGGAGAACGCCAACAACAGACATCGTCAGCGCAAGCTCATAGCTCACCATCTGCGCCGAGCTGCGCAAGCCGCCGAGAAGCGGATACTTGCTATTCGAAGACCACCCGGCCAGCGCCACACCGTAAACACTGAGCGCCGTAATCGCAAAAAGCGCCAGGATGCCAATGTTCAAATCGGCGATGCCAAGAGTAATGTCGCGTCCGAATATGTGGAGAGGCTGCGGTCCAAAGGGAATAATTGCAATCGACGTAAGCGCCAGTGCCAAAGCCATAAGCGGCGCGAGAAAATACGTAAATTTATCCACGCCCGCTGGCGTCGGATCCTCTTTCAAAAGAAATTTTGCGCCGTCCGCCAAAGGCTGCAGCAAACCATGTGGCCCGACACGGTGCGGTCCCCAACGCGACTGCATGTGCGCCACAACTTTGCGTTCGAACCACGTGAGATACGCATTGACGGTCAAAACGATGAATAGCAGAAGCGCAATCTTTACGAAATAAATGACGATCGTGGCGTTTGCGTTTAAAAAGGAGATCACGGCTTGGCTTCCGCCTCCGGAAGAGATTCCATCATGGTGCAAAAGCGGCCAAGCGAGCCGCTGGTGAAAAGAGTGTCCTGCGCGGAGCGAATCAAACCGACAGGAACGTCGTAGGGCGCATGGCCGTTCTTTGCGGCATGCACTCGAGTAGATTCTGCGCCGCCCGTCAGCAATCCCGCTGCCTGCACGTCATAGCCAGGCACCGCTTTGCGAATTTCTTCGAACACGTTTGCAAGCGTCTTGTAGTGGAATGCCTTACCCACGCCTAGCCTTTCCAGCTGATGCGACAAAATGCGCAGCAGATCGAAGTCCGTGCGCGGTCCCATCACTTCCGCTGCTTTATGCAGAAGCTGAATCTCGCCGGAAGTATTGGTGACGCTGCCATCTTTTTCATAAGCCGACGCTGCGGGAAAAACAATGTCGGCAAGTTTCGCCGTCTCGGTCAAAAACATTTCGTGAACGATCAGCAACTCGAGCTTGCCGCGTCCAAATCCCAGCGTGCCGAAATGCGCCAGCGGATTCGCTCCCATCACATAGAGCGCTTTGAGCTTTCCGTTTTGCGCAGCTTCCACCATTGCCGGCGCTGTTTGCCCAGCCTTCGCAGGAAGAACCGCGCCCCACAACCGTTCGAATACATCGCGCGCGGCGGAATCGTCGACATGCGCATAACCCGGCAGGCGATCCGGCAGCAGCCCCATGTCCGCCGCTCCCCGTGAATTCGCATAATCGCCGAGGGCCATGTAGCGAACTTTGCCATGAAGCTTCGAGCCGAACGCCACAAGCTGCGCGATTGCCGCGCCCGCCACTTCCGCGCCAAAAACGATAGCCACGTCGGGCTCAGCATCAAGAGCCGCCTTGAGTTGGACGAGTTGCTCAACGAGACCGCTGGGCAGCTGCCCCTCTTCGTAAGCCATGAAGCGGATGGCGGCCGCTTCCTGACCGGTGCCGAGCTTGACAAATTGCGTGGCTTTGCGTTTCAGTTTGATGTCCCGCGCATTCAATATGAAAAGCTTTGCGCCAATGTGGCGAATGCCTTTGCGAATTTGCCAAGCGGCCAGCGGATTCTGCTCCGTCGGATCGTTGCCCACGAGAAGTACGGCCTTGGCTTCCGCCAACTGCTGCATGGTCAACAGGGAATCAGCGGTGCGATCGCCCAGCGCTGTGACGAGGCCCGTATAGTCCGCCGTACGGTGATGGTCGATGTTGTTCGTGCCAAAGGTAGCGCGGGCCATCCGCTGAAACAGATAATTCTCTTCGTTAGATGTGCGGTTCGAGCCGATAAATCCGATGGAATCCTTGCCGCCCGCATCATAAATCTGCTTGAGCCGCGTGGCAGCGGTCTGCGCAGCCTCTTCCCATGACACTGGAAAAAGCTTGTCGCCTTTGCGAACCATCGGCTGGCGCAATCGCTCCGGGTGCTTGGTGAAATCAAAGCCGAAGCGCCCCTTGATGCACAGAAAATCTTCGTTGATTCCGGAGAGATCGCGGTTATTGGCGCGCATGATCTCATGATTCCGCACGCTCAAGGTCGTTTTGCAGCCATTCGAACAATGCGTGCAAACAGTCGAGACGTACGTCATCTCCCACGGCCGGGTTTTGTAGCGGTAGGTGCCGCTGGTCAGCGCGCCCACCGGGCAAATGTCGATGCACATTCCGCACTCTTCGCACTCGAGATGATCTTCGCGATTGGGAATGATGATGCTGTTCGCGCCGCGCATGCCGACGCCGAGCGCCTTCACATCCATGCCTTCATCGCACACGCGGACGCAACGGAAGCAAAGGATGCAGCGCGGAGCATCGTAGTAAACGAGTTCCGACCATTTTTCTTCGGGCCGGTGAATTTTTTCTTCGACGAAGCGGCTCGTATCCGCGCCGTAGCGGAACACCATGTCCTGCAACTCACACTCGCCGCCCTTGTCGCACACCGGGCAATCGAGCGGATGGTTCGTGAGCAGAAACTCGAGCATGGCCTTGCGCGCGCCACGCACCTGATCGCTGTTCGTTCGAACGACCATACCTTCGGTAGCGATCAGCGTGCATGCCGTCTGCAGCTTCGGCATTTTTTCCACTTCCACCAGGCACATGCGGCAAGCCGCCTGCAACGAAAGCCCGGGGTAGTAGCAGAACGACGGCACTTCCGTTCCAATGCGCCGCGTCGCTTCGATCACCAGTGTGCCCGGAGGAACCTGCACGTCGCGGTCATTAATCTTCAGCGTAACTAGCTTGGTCTCTGCCATGGATTCCTAACGCGAGCCGACAAGCGCTTCGGCGGATTTATACGCACATCGTCCGTGCAAGTGATCTTCGAATTCGTTGCGCCACTTTTGCACGATGCTAATGGTCGGCAGCGCAGCCGCGTCGCCAAGCGGGCAGAACGTGCGGCCCAGCATATTTTTCGCCAGCTCGCCAACAATGTCGATGTCTTCAGGACGCCCATATCCGGCGTGAAAACGATCCAGCATTTTCTTCAGCCAAGACGTGCCTTCGCGGCACGGAATGCACCAACCGCACGATTCGTGCGCATAAAAATGCATGATGCGCCGCGCCATGTCCACCATGCAGGTGGTTTCGTCCATCACCACCATGCCACCGGAGCCAAGCATCGAACCGGCTTTGGCTACGGAGTCGTAATCCATTGGGATGTCGATTTCGCTCTCGCTCATAATTGGGCAGGAGCTTCCACCAGGAATAACGGCCTTAAGTTTTTTTCCGCCCGGAATTCCGCCCGCCATTTCGTAGATGAACTTTTTCATGTTCATCCCGAGTGGAATTTCGTAGATGCCTGGCTTGTTAACGTGTCCCGAAACACAAAGCAGTCGAGTGCCGCCATTTTTCGGCGTACCTCGCTTGGCGTAGGTCTCTCCCCCTTCCAGAATGATGGCCGGAACGGCGCTGAGGGTTTCCACATTATTGATGATTGTCGGGCAGCCGTAGAGGCCGACAACGGCAGGGAACGGCGGCTTAATGCGCGGGTATCCGCGCTTGCCCTCGAGCGATTCCATCAACGCGGATTCTTCCCCGCATTCGTAAGCGCCCGCGCCGGTATGCGTCAACAAATCGAAATCAAAGCCAGAACCAAGAATGTCCTTGCCCAGGTAGCCGTGGGCGTAGGCCTCAACCACGGCAGCTTCCACGATATCCAAAACGTAGCGATATTCTCCGCGCACGTAAATAAAGCCGCGGTGAGCTCCAAAAGAGCGCCCCGCGATAACCATGCCCTCGATCAGTTGATGCGGATCCATCTCCATCAGCGGGCGATCTTTGCAAGTGCCGGGTTCCGATTCGTCGGCGTTGCAGATGAGGTATTTCGGCTTCGGCGAATCTTTGGGCACAAACGACCACTTCATGCCCGTGGGAAAGCCCGCGCCACCGCGGCCGCGCAGGCTGGATTTCTTCACTTCATCGATGATCGATTCCGGCGTCATCTCCTTGAGCGCTTTTTCAAGCGCCTTGTAGCCGTCGTGCTGCAGATAAACATCGATCTTGCGCGAATTCGCAATTCCCCAGCGCTTGCTGATGAGCGGCGTCTCGCCCGGTGCGCGCTCGTGAAGCGCGCCGGCAGTGACTGGCTCCGGCGGCGGGATCTTGCCGCCGTCCAGGTCTTTGATGATGCGATCGAACTTGAGCGCCGTCAGATTTTCGTAGAAATCGTAATTGACCTGCATGGCAGGCGCGCCCGTGCAGGCTCCAATGCACTCGACTTCTTCGAGCGAGAAGACGCCGTCTACGCTCACTTCTTTGTGGCCGATTTCCAGCCGTTTTTTGGCGCGCTCCAGAATTTCGTTGCCGCCGCGCAGCATGCACGCCACGTTCGTGCAAACCTGCACGTGAAATTTGCCCATAGGTTTGCGGTGCAGCATCGAGTAGTAGGCGAGCGTTTCTTCGACCTGAACGTTGTTCAGGTCCAGGCGGCGCGCAATTTCCGCGATCATCTCGTCGCTGACGCAGCCGTACTCGTCCTGTGCGTACATCAGCATGGGAATCAGCGCGCTGCGTTTGAAGGGATAGGCGTTCTGCAATTTTTCAAAACGCGCGGCGAGTTGTGTCGAGAGTTCCATGCGATTAGCGGTCAACCTCTCCCAGAACGATATCGATCGTTCCGATACACGCGACCACGTCGGAAATCAATTGGCCGGTGACCAGTTTCGGCAAGGCTTGCAGGTTGATGTACGACGGCGAGCGGAAATGCGCGCGCAACGGCTTTGGCGAGCCGTCGCTGGCGATGAAACAGCCCAATTCGCCGCGCGGCGATTCCACCGTCACAAAAGCCTCGCCCGGCGGCGGTGAAAATCCTTCCGTAAAAATCTTGAAGTGATAGATGAGCGCTTCCATCTCCGTCTTCATTTTTTCGCGCGCCGGCGGCACGATTCCCGGTGCATCCGTCCGGATCGGGCCTTCGTGGGTTATCTTGCCCATCGCTTGGCGCACGATCTTCAAGCTCTCCCGCATTTCCAACACGCGAACCATGTAGCGCGCGAAACAATCGGATTCCGTCCGCGTCGGTACGTCAAATTCGAATTCGTCATAGCTCGAATAAGGGAACATCTTTCGGTTGTCGTAGGCGACGCCAGCCGCGCGAAGCGTCGGCCCGGTCATGCTCAGGGCCACGGCGTCTTCCGCGGAAATATAACCGACGCCCTGAAGCCGTCCCATCCAGATGCGGTTGCCGGTAAGCAGCGATTCGTAGTCATCAATGCGGCTGGGCATCATCTTCAGGAAGCGGTCAACCGCCGCGCGCCAGCCCGCCGGTGGCTCCAGCGCAATGCCGCCGATGCGAATGTAACTCGTCATCATGCGCTGCCCGGCGAACATCTCGAAAATCTTTAGAATCTCCTCGCGCTCGCGGAAGCAATAAAGAAAAACGGACATCGCGCCCATGTCAATGGCATGCGTTCCCAGCCACACCAGGTGCGAGGAAATGCGTTGCAACTCCACAAGAAGGACGCGAATATACTGCGCGCGCTTTGGAATCTCGAGCCCCAGCAGTTTTTCCACCGCAAGGCAATAGACGAGGTTATTGCCCAGCGGGTTGAGATAATCCATCCGGTCGGTAAGCGTGATGGCCTGCGAATAGGTCTTGTCCTCGCAACTCTTTTCGATTCCCGTGTGCAAATAACCCAGATCAGGCGCGGCTCGGACGACCGTCTCGCCGTCCAATTCCAAAAGCACGCGAAGTACGCCATGGGTCGATGGATGCTGCGGCCCCATGTTGAGCACCATCGTTTTTGTTGCGCCGGTTGCGGTCTCGACAGTGGTCATACAGAGCTCTTTCTGAATCCCGTGACCATGGGGACGTCGCGGTAACCCTCGACGGGATAATCCCTGCGCAGCGGATAACCTTCCCAGTCTTCCGGAAGCAAAATGCGCCGCAAGTCCGGATGGCCAGCAAACCGAATTCCGAATAGGTCAAAAATCTCCCGCTCCAGCCAATTTGCCCCCGGCCAGACGGGAACCAGCGTGTCCACGACAGTGTCCGAGCCGGATAGACGAACCTTGAGGCGAATCTTGTCTCGTCGCGGAATCGAAACCAGATGGTAATTCAATTCGAAGCGCGGCTCGTGCGGAAAGCGGTCAACGCAAGTGGCATCGGTAAGCAGGTCGAACTTGAGTTCCGCGTGGTCGCGACATCGCTCAGCCACCGCCCGTAAGATTTTGCGAGGCAGAACGAGTGTCGTCTCACCGCGGAATTCAATCACTTCCTCGATGGCGTTTGGGTTCCACGCGCGCAGGTGCTCGGCCACAACATTAGCGCGTTGGCTGGTATTCTCGGTCACCGTTTCGAAGTCCTCAGGCGCAGGCTAATACTTATGCCAATCGAGCGCGCCTTTTTTCCACAAATAGAAGTAACCCACCAAAAGTATGGCGATGTATACCATCATTTCCAGGAAGCCGTACATGCCGATACTGGGGGACATTCTTATAAAGTCCCTGTAAATATACGCCCAGGGATACAGGAAGATGGCTTCCACGTCGAAAAGAATGAAAACCATCGCCACCAAATAGAATCTTACGGAGACGGGCGCGCGCGCGTCGCCCGTGGGCTCCATGCCGCATTCGTACGGCTGCTGCTTCGCGCGGCTAGGCCGGCGCCAGCCCACCAGCACGGAAGCAGCCGTCAGCGCCCCGGCCAGCGCCGAGGCAATCAGCAGGTGTAAGAGAAGCGGAGTGTACGCTTGCAAGCCTGAATCAGTCATGGGCGAAGCGTTATAATATCCATTCAACCGCCAGTCGGTCAAATGGCGCGAGGAATATCCTGCGGCGCGCGCTGTTGGATGCATCGTCGACGCGCGACAGGGGAGTAGACCAAACAAATGCTCTTCGGGCATAACACGGATGTGAAAGCGGGCGACACGGTCTATCACGTCCAGACCGAGGACCGCGGCACTGCGAACGCCTTGATTGACACGACCGTCTATTGCCGCGGCCGCGTTCTGCATCGGCGCACGAACAATTATATTGATCTATTGCCGCTTGATCCGGGGCGCGAAGGGTCACTCCGAAAACGAATCGACGACCAGCATCGAGCAGTCACCGAAGAGATTCGAAGCGGCGCATTGCACCTGGTGCCACCTCCAATGCCCGTGCAAGAAAAGCCCGCTGCGGATAGGGCCGAATCTGCGGCACATTCGCACGCCTTGCCAGCGCCGGCGCTCGCAATGGAACTGATCAACGCAAAAAGCTGGCTGACAGGAAAACGCGCGAATTTGCATGTTGCGGTCCGGAAAAAGCAAAATGGAGAAGCTGTCGCTGGCGCGCTGTTGACTGCACGAATCGATGGCGCAGCGAACGTCACAGAATTTTCGACCGAGACCGGAGCCGACGGCCATGCGCACCTGGAATTCGAAATGCCTCGCCTTGCCGGAGCCGAACCCGCGCTGGTCATCGAGGCCTCGCAGGCGGACTCCAAAGGCCAGCTAAAATTTCAGCTAAAAGCGCGGCCTCGTGTGCCTACGGCGTAGGGAAGTACGCGGGGAAGCGTACAATTCAACATGTCGATGGAAACAGCGATTTCGATTGTGGTGAACGGAGAAAAGCGCGAAGCGAATCCCGGCGCGATGGTCGTCGATTTGCTCGTCACGCTAGGCCTCGACTCCGGCCGCGTGGCCATCGAGCGCAACCTCGAAATTCTTCCGCGTCCCGCTTGGGCGCAAACGCCTGTGGAATCCGGCGATCGCTACGAAATCGTGCAATTCGTCGGCGGCGGCTAAGACCAATACTTCTTCTCTGGTCAAATCCTTTTGAGGATATGCCCCATTTTGCTTTTTTTGGTCTGCAGATAGGCGCGCGAAGTTTTCGAGACGCGCGGCTGACAAGCGACGCGCTGCACGACGCGAATTCCGGACTCCTCCAGCTTGCGAATTTTCCCCGGGTTATTTGAAAGCAACCGAATTTTCGTCGCGCCAAGCTTTTTCAAAATTTGCGCCGAAAAATCGTAATCTCTCGCGTCCGCGGCGAAACCCAGCCTTTCGTTGGCCTCGACCGTGTCCATTCCTCCGTCCTGCAGTTGATACGCGCGCAGCTTGTTCATCAGCCCGATGCCGCGCCCCTCTTGCGGTAAATACAGCAGGATTCCGGCTCGAGCCTGGCCAATTTTCTTGAGAGACAGTTCGAGTTGCGCACGGCAATCGCACCGAAGCGATGCAAGCACGTCGCCCGTGAGGCATTGCGAATGCACGCGAACGAGCGGCGCGGTTTTTCCGTTCACCTTGCCGCGTACCAGTGCGACGGCTTCATCAAGCGGACCCCGGCCTTTGAAGCCATAGATCGTGAAGCGGCCATAGCGCGTAGGCAGAGCGGCCTGCGCAATAAGTTTCACGCTGGAATCTTTTTTCAGCCTGCGTTTGTCCAGATTCAATTTTGGCGTCATGGGAAACGAGAAGTATAACAGGTACGCCACGGGAGACTTTACATCGCCGCTGCGATTGGCTAGCGTTAGCAAAGGCGTCCACGCAAACCATCCATGGATTCCGCTACGGCAGTTCGCGACCTCCTCTTCACCTTGCTGCTAAAGGTGGGCGTGGCCTCCTCCATCGCCGCGTTGCTCGCGCGCTGGAATACCTTCCGTCGTGTCCTGTTCACCGAAGAACGCGATCCAGATCAAAAACTAAAGCTGATGCTCTTCATGACTCCGCCACTGATCGTCGGAGTGACTCTCCGCCTGGTCGGCTATCCGTATCAATTCGCGGACCTCTCGCTCGAAGGCGCTTTCCTGATGGGCCTGCTCGGCGGCCGCGTGGTCGGGCCGATCGGCGGCGCAATCATCACCATCCCCGCGCTCATCTCTCACGAGTGGCTGGCGATGCCCGCCGCTTCGACTGCAGGGTTGCTCGGCGGATTGATCCGCCAAGCCATTCCCAACAAGGAAGACCTTTGGAATTTCGGCCCGTTCACTTTCCTCAATATTCCGAAAGCTATGGTGCGCCTGTTGAAAAAAGGACAGTTGTCCTGGGAAATGGCGCCGCTCGCCGTATGCGTCGGATTGGAGTTGGGACGCGTAGCCCTGGTGCAGGCGACCAAACCCAAATGGCTCTTCGCGATTCACCCGCAGTGGGACTGGTGGCTTCTTTTAACGGTCATCGCCACCCTAATGTCAGTCGCCGCACCGTTGAAAATCTGGAACAACACCCGCATCGAGATGAACCTCGAGCGCCACCAGCAACTCCTGTTGAAAGCCCGCATGGACGCCCTCTCCCGCCAAATCAACCCGCACTTCCTTTTCAACACTTTGAACACCGTCTCCGCGCTAATCCGCTTCGATCCTGACAACGCGCGCGGCGTAGTCCTCAAGCTGAGCAACATTCTGCGCCGCCTCCTCCGCAAGCACGAGACCTTCGTGCCCTTGCGCGAAGAGCTCGAATTCATCGACGACTATCTGGACATCGAGGTCGCCCGTTTCGGCCGCGACAACCTCGACATCATCAAGCAAATCGACGAAGAAACCCTCGAATCTTTTGTGCCCAGCATGCTATTGCAACCGATCGTCGAGAATTGCCTGAAACATGGCCTCGCTCCCAAACTCGACGGCGGAAAAATCCAGCTGCGCACCACCAATTGCGACGGCCGCCTGCACATCGAAATCGAAGACAACGGGGTCGGCATCTCCGAAGAAAAAATGCCCCACGTCTATGTCGAAGGCATCGGCCTAAGCAACGTCCGCGAGCGCCTGCGCGTCCTCTACGGCGCCGATTTCCATTTGCAAATCGAAAGCCGCACCGGCCAAGGCACCCTGATCAAAATTGATATCCCCGAATTAGTCTCCGCGATGCAAACAGTAGGGTGAACCTCACGCGAATGAGAATTACGGGATAAGGGTGGGGCGAGTACGGTTGTGGAGACGATAGACAGAGAAATCGCGGCGGTCCACGGTGAAGATTTTGCGGAGGCCTTCTCGCTCGGCGACGCGCAGCAGCGTGGCGTCGGCGAGATCCATCGGCCGGTCCGCGTATTTGCGCATCAGTTCGCGGATCCGAGGGATGTCGCTAGAGTCGAGGGGAAGCAGGAGAACCGCGCCTCGCTCCAGCATCTCACATAGCGCGTCCTGAGCTGAAGGCAGATCGGATAGGAGGTACATCGCTTCGACGAGCGGAGGCCAGACGGTGGCCAGAGGTTCGCGCAGTTCCTTGAGAGCTGTGACACACTTGGCGTGGTGCTGGTCGTCCGCATCGACCAGGGCAACGAGCGGCCCTGCATCGATGAGAATCAACGTCGGTTCCCGCGTCGCTTCAGAAGTGCCGCGAAGCGGCGACCAGTTTGTTCGGAGCGCTTCGGATTTCCGCCCCGGACAACACCAATCAGGTCCTTCATCGCATCATAGGGAGAAGTGGCCGGCTCCTGGCCGTCCGCCCATGCCGCAATCGCCTGCCGAATGACTTCCGATGTAGAGAGCCGCTTGCGGCGAGCCAGACGAGCGATGCGCTGACGCGTTTTTTCGTCCAACCGGAGAGTGAGCGGAGATGCCATGACGGAGTCTTAATGCATTGTAGTGTATTACGTTTTGTAATACAAGCCAGGAACCGGAAAGCGCCATGGGTTTTGCGCAAGGGGCTGGTCGAACGCGATGCCCATGATTATAATAGGGCTTACGCGCCCGTAGCTCAGTTGGATCAGAGCATCTGGCTTCGAACCAGAGGGTCGGGAGTTCGAGTCTCTCCGGGCGCGCCACTTTTCACAAAGAATCTCTGCGGAAAATTTCTGGCGCGGGCGA
>Ga0185299_10001229_pt1 | contig 53179 bp, 55 predicted proteins | sample PaiPotPPA55metaG_FD_128002 | JGI IMG/M metagenome (GOLD analysis project Ga0185299, IMG submission 128002) | Iron sulfur acid spring bacterial and archeal communities from Banff, Canada, to study Microbial Dark Matter (Phase II) - Paint Pots PPA... ... | reverse complement strand
CGCCTGATCCCTTTCTGCATGTTCACCGATCCGGAACTGGCGCGGGTCGGTAACAACGAAGTCGAAGCGCGTCGCGACGGCATCGAATATCGGATGGCCAAGTTGCCGATGGCCGAAGTGCTCCGCACGAAAACGATCTCCGAGCCGCGCGGCTTCATGAAGGCGCTGGTCGCTAAAGACAGCGACGAGATTCTGGGGTTCACCGCATTCGGATTCGAAGCGAGCGAGCTGATGGTCGCGATGCAGACCGCGATGCTCGGTCACCTGCCCTATACGGTGTTGCGCGACGCGATCCTGACACATCCGACAATGTCTGAAGGATTGGCTCAACTACTGGCTAACGTTCCGGCGCGATGAGTTCCTAGGAGGAACGAACCAATGAACTATCTCATCAAATTGTGCGACAGGTTAGGGATCCTTCACAGCGAAATCGACTATCACGTGCTCCGAGCTTCGATGGTCCTGATATTCCTCTTCTTCGGATACCAGAAGTGGTTCGAGTACGAGGCCGAGGCGCTTATTCCGTATATCAGTAACGGACCGCTCATCGCCTGGATGTATCCAGTTTTCGGAATCAGCGGAGCCTGTTGGTTCCTGGGTGTCTCGGAATGGACCTTTGGCGCGCTCCTCTTCATCGGATTCTGGAACAAGACGGCCGGCGTGCTTGGCGCGCTAGGCGGAATAGCTTCGTTTGTATCCACCACAACGATCATTCCTTTTATGCCCGGCGGCTGGGCAGCATCTGCGGGCGGCTTTCCAGCAATGACGGAAAAAGTCGCCTTTCTGATGAAGGACTTCGTGCTCCTCGCGGTGTCCTTGTACCTGCTGAAGCAGGATTTGCTGAGGCTTTCACTGCAATACCGAGAGACAAGTCCATCCGCTGCAACGTCAACCGAAATGCCAACGGCAGAGGACACGCTCAGGAGAGTGGTGTAGAGGTCCGCTGATCTGAATCAAAATGTCCAACCAGAGGGATGATCAAATGAAACAGTTAGCTGGAAAAGTGGCAATCGTAACGGGCGCTTCCAAGGGAATCGGAGCCGCAGCCGCCAAGGCGCTCGCCGCTGAGGGAGCTGCAGTCGCGGTCAACTACTCTTCGGGAAAACAAGGAGCCGAGCGCGTCGTGGCGCAAATCACGCGCGAAGACGGCAAGGCGATCGCGATTCAGGCGGACGTATCCAAAGCGATCGACGTGAAACGCTTGTTCGAGGAGACCGAGAAGGCTTTTGGATCGCCGAATATACTCGTGAACAACGCCGGCGTTTTCAAGTTCGAGCCTTTGGAGTCCATTACAGAAGAAGAATTCCATCGCGAGTTTGACACCAATGTCCTGAGCCAAATCCTCACTATCCAGGAAGCTCTGAAGCATTTCCCGGCCAGTGGAGGCAGCATCATCAATATCAGCTCGATCTCGAGTGAGAATCCCGTCCCGAGCTCGTCTCTCTATTCAGCGACCAAGGGTGCGGTGGACACCCTCACGATGGCGTTGGCCAAGGAACTGGGGCCGCGGAACATCCGGGTTAATGTCGTTGCGCCAGGTCTGGTCGATACCGAAGGCAACAGAGATAGCGGGTTTGTCGGCAGTGAAGCGGGAAACGCGGGAGCATCGGCGACACCGCTCGGCGCGAGATTTGGCCAGCCGGAGGAAATCGCGCCAGTCATTGTTTTTCTCGCCTCAGACGATGCAGCGTGGCTGACAGGCGAACGAATCAACGCTTCCGGGGGCCTGCATTGAGGCTTCGCTAATTTGCGAGCCGGCGTCCCTCCAAAAAAATCGGAGTTATCAGAGGAGGTTAATCGATGAGTCAGGATAATCGAAAAATACGCTTTGGTCTTTGGTACGATTTCCGAAACCTATCGCAGTGGCACCAGTCCCCGGACCAACTCTACGCCGCAACCCTCGATCAGATCGGATGGGGCGATAACCACGGATTCGACGACGTTTGGCTCTCTGAGCACCATATCGAAGACGGCTACCTCCCCTCGATTCTGCCGGTAGCCGCTGCAGTCGCCGCCCGCACTAAACGGATCCGCATCGCGTCGGGCGTGCTCCTGATGCCCTTCCACAATCCCGTACGCCTCGCTGAAGATATCGCGAGCGCTCGGTGTTATCGACCTCAAGCAGAAGAACCCGACGCTGCAGATTGCCGAACTCGAGCCGTTCGTCGAGAACTGGTACACCGTCGAAGGAATCGGCACCGCGCCTGATCTGCACAAGGCATACTTCGTGTGGAACGATCTGTGGAAGGTCGACTACAAGACCCGGAAAAGAGAGGCGCAGGTTTCGCTGGCGAACAGCCAAGCGGTCCCGCTGATCCATCCCGACGGCAAGAAGCTCTACTGCGGCGGCCAGTGGCACTCGCTCAACGTGTACGACACGGAGAACCTCAAGCACCTCACCGACGTCGAACTGGGCCATTCGATGGCCGCGTCGGGGATGCGGTTCGTCAAGAGCGACAAGGATCTGTAGCGCGTGGGCGAAAAACGGTTCCGGCAGGGATCGCGAGTCAGGGTGCTAACGATCCCTCGCCGATCGTCCACGCGATTCCTCGTACGGCGCATAGTGCTATCGCGAACACGGCGAACGACGTTATCAGGGTGAATGCCAGTCCATCCAGATTGTAAATTTCCTGATACCTGCCGTACATTGCTCGAAGGTCGAGATCATTTTCGACCATACGATAACTCACCGGATTCATGGTGTGCGCGATGAAAATCCCATACAGCGAACAGACCTCACCCGCAACGTAGCCGGCGAGCAAGCTCAAACGCCCGACTCCTCTTGGCGGATTCAGTAGCTGACTCCATTTCATTGGCGGCAGGTCCTTTTTCAAGCCATCCGGGATCTAAAAGAAAGACCGCCGCAAGCCTTGCTGTCGAGACAGTTCGATGGTCTAGCGGAACGTGGTCGAAAGCGAGCGAAAGAGCCACGGTAGGGCTTAATCAGGTCGGGACTCGATTCCTATGTCGATCCCGACTGACTCAGTTTACATCGCGCACAAACCATAAACTATGGCGACATCTTCCGCGGTGGTTCTGCGGAGAACCGGTCGGACGGTTCGCGGAGCGTGCGGATTTTTCAAGCTCATTCGCACTGAGTCGCGAGCTGATCGCGCGGAACTCTGGTCGTGGCAAATTGATGCCGCCGGCGTCATCCAATTGCCCAAGCTGCCCAACCTGCCGTGGACAGACCGTCACAGCAAATCGTAGAAGGCCAAAGTATGCGTGCCTGGCGGCACGGCTCTTGAGTCGTACATTTAATGATCACTTGAGGAGCTCGCAAAATCGCAATTTATGACCGGGACCAAGCTCTCATCGCAGACGAACGAAGGCTGGTACCTTGTGGTGGGTTTCGCGATTGCGATCGTGGCTGCGGCTGCGGTGGCGCTCGCCTCCTACAACGACATCAACCGGTACTACAATCGCGTCGATTGGGTTACCCACACCGAGCAGGTTCTCACTACGCTGGACGCGGCCCGCGGAGATACATTCGCTTCGCTAGCCGCGCTACAAAACTATTTCCAGAGCGGAGATCAGAAAAAGCTGGACCAGCTTGCGGCAAGGGTTTCCGAACTCCAGCGCAACGCCGCGGCGCTTCGCGCCCTCACTGAGGACAACACCTCGCAGCAGCGCCGCCTCGATCTGGTCGACCAGTCCGCGCGGCGCGTGGCCGCCCTCGCGCACGACGCTGCTCAGTCAACCTCGACGGTACGCCGCGAGGACGCACTCGGCGCGCCAATTTTCGCCGAGCTCGGCGCCGCGCTTTATCAGCTCCGCGCGCAATTCGACCCCATGGCCCTGGCTGAACAGGCGCTATTGAGCGAGCGTACGGCAAACGCCCGCAGGACGTTACATCGAAGTGCGATGGTGATGGGAATCGGGGGGACCGTCATCTTTACCTGGCTGCTGTTGGTCGGCGGCTACGCCGGCCTGACGACGAACCGCTTGAAGCAAACTGCCGTGGACCGCAAGAAGGCCGACGACCAGTTCCGCTCGCTGCTCGAGACGGCGCCCGACGCGATGGCGCTGGTGGCCGAGGACGGCCGTATGGTGCTGGTCAATGCGCAGACCGAAAAGCTCTTTGGCTACGCCCGCGCCGAGTTGCTCGGCAACACGGTTGAAATGCTGGTGCCGCACCGCTTTCGTGACCAGCATCCGCACCATCGCGGTCGCTACTTCGCCGACCCCAAGGTGCGCCCGATGGGTGCCGGCCTGGAACTTTATGGCTTGCCCAAGGATGGTAGCGAATTCCCGGTCGAGATTAGCCTGAGCCCAATCGAGACCGATAATGGAAGGCTGGTCGCCAGCGCGATTCGCGACATCACCGACCGCAAACGGGCCGAGGAAAAAGTCGCGGAGCTGAACGCGCGGTTCCGCTCGCTGCTCGAAACCGCGCCCGACGCGATGGTGCTGGCGGGTGCCGACGGCCGCATGGTGCTGGTCAACGCGCAAACCGAAAAGCTCTTCGGGTACGCCCGCGCCGAGTTGCTCGGCAATACCGTGGACATGCTGGTGCCGCCACGCTTTCGCGGCAAACATCCCCAGCAGCGCAGCCAGTACTTCGCCGACCCCAAGGTGCGTCCGATGGGCGCCGGCCTGGAACTGTATGGCCTGCGCAAGGACGGGAGCGAATTCCCGGTCGAGATTAGTCTCAGCCCGATCGAAACCGATGACGGGAGACTGGTCTCCAGCGCCATTCGCGACATCACCGACCGCAAGCAGGCCGAGGATACCGTCCGGGAGCTGAACGAATCGCAGCAACGGCATGCCGTACAGGTCGAGGCCGCCAACAAGGAGTTGGAGGCTTTTTCCTATTCGGTGTCGCACGACCTGCGCGCGCCCTTGCGCAGTATCGATGGTTTCAGCATGGCCTTGGTCGAGGACTACGCCGGTCAGCTTGATGTGGAGGGGAAGGGCCTCCTTGACCGGATACGGGCAGCAACCAAACGCATGGCGCAGTTGATCGACGATCTCCTGAACCTGGCGCGAGTCACCAGTACCGAGATGCGCTACGAGGTCGTGGACCTCAGTGCGATGGCGAACGCTGTCCTGGCGGACCTCCAGAGCGGGGACCCCGAGCGCTACGTCGAATGCGTCGTTGGCGACCACGTCATCGGCCATGGCGATTCGCGCCTGCTGCGGGTGGTGCTCGAGAATCTGCTCGGCAACGCCTGGAAGTTCACAATGAATAAGCCGCAGGCAAGGATCGAACTCGGCATGTCGCGTGAGGATGGAGCCCCGGTCTATTTTGTCCGCGACGACGGCCCCGGCTTCGACATGGCCTACGTCGACAAGCTTTTCGGCACCTTCCAGCGGCTCCACGCGGCCACCGAGTTCCCCGGTACGGGAATCGGACTCGCCTCGGTGCGACGGATCATCCAGCGTCACGGCGGCAGAACCTGGGCCGAAGGGGCCGTGGGCAAGGGTGCGACCTTTTCGTTTACGCTCTCAGAACATGAGGGAGGACATCGGAGTGCATGAACAACGAGTCATCCTGTTGGTGGAAGACAACGCTGACGACGAAGCGCTGACGCTCCGCGCTTTGAAGAAGAACAATATCACCAACACGGTGGTGGTGGCGCGCGACGGCGTCGAAGCGTGCGATTACCTCTTCGGGACGGGGCCGTACGCAGGGCGCGATCCCAACGATCAGCCGCAAATCGTGCTCCTCGATCTGAAGCTACCAAAGCTAAATGGATTCGATGTGCTGGCTAGGCTGCGCGCGGACAAGCGAACCAAGACTATCCCGGTGATTATTCTGACCTCCTCCCGGGAGCAGAGGGATATAGCGCACGGCTACGACCTGGGCGCCAACAGTTACATCCGCAAGCCGGTCGACTTTGAGCAGTTCGTCGAAGCGGTCCGTCAACTCGGCCTGTACTGGCTGGTCTTGAACGAAAACCCGCCGAGCGGTGTGACGAGCAGTGCGTGACCGCGCCGCACCTCCGGATGGTCAGGGCTTGCGGAACAACAAGGAGGACGTGCACATGCATGAACAACAGGTAATTCTGTTGGTGGAAGACAACGCTGACGACGAGGCGCTCACGCTTCGCGCGCTGCAGAGGAACAACATCACCAACAAGGTCGTGGTGGCGCGCGACGGCGTGGAAGCGGTCGATTACCTCTTCGGGTCGGGATTGTATGCGGGACGTGATCCCAATGACCTGCCGCAAATCGTTCTCCTCGACCTGAAGCTGCCCAAGCTCGATGGATTCGAGGTGCTGACGAGGTTGCGCGCGGACGCGCGTACGAAGCGTCTCCCCGTTGTTATCCTGACCTCCTCCAAGGAGCAGCAGGACATAGTGCATGGCTACGGTTTGGGCGCCAACAGCTACGTGCGCAAGCCGGTTGACTTCGAACAGTTCGTCGAAGCGGTTCGGCAACTGGGCCTTTACTGGCTGGTTCTGAACGAGAAGCCGCCCAACGGCGTGGCCAACAGTTCATGACCGCGCTGCACCTACTGATAGTCGACGACTCGGCGGATGACGCCGAGCTGATGGTGCTGGCGCTGCGCCGCGCCGGCGTCGACCCAACCTACGAGCGCGTTGAAACGCCTGAGGCGATGGAAGCGGCGCTTGCGCGAGAGTCCTGGGACCTGATCATTTCGGACTACGCAATGCCGCGTTTCAGCGGGCTCGCCGCGCTGAAGCTGTTGCAGGACAAAGAACTCGACCTGCCCTTCATCCTGGTCTCCGGCAGCGCCGGCGAGAACGTCGCGGTGGATGCGATGAAGGCCGGCGCGCATCACTACATCTTGAAGGACAACCTGGCGCGGCTCGCGCCCGCGGTCGAGCGCGAGTTGCGTGACGCCGAATTGCGGCGCGAACGCAAGCGGGCCGAGTCGCGCTATCGCAATCTGTTCAATTCCGTTCCGGTCGGCGTCTTCATCATTAGCTGTGAGGGAAATGTGATTGAGGCTAATCCGAGATTCGTCGCGATGCTCGGATTCGAAGATGAGGAGAGCCTGAAGCGGGTCAATGTTAGTGAGCTATGGAATCATCCAGAGGAGCGATCGCAGCTTAACGCCCTTCTCGCGCGCGATGGCGTGGTTGAAAACCGGGAGGCGGAGTTCCGCCGTTCCGATGGAACGATCGTCTGGTGCGTGGTAAGCGCTCACGTAGTACGCGACGCCGCCGGCAAAATCGGCCACTACGAAGGGGTCTCGGTGGACATCACGGAACGCAAACACGCCGAGCAGGAATTGAGCCGCGCGCGCGACGCGGCGCTCGAGGGCGTGCGGATCAAGTCGGAGTTCATGAGCAACATGAGCCACGAGATTCGCACGCCGCTCAACGGCATCATCGGGATGAACGAACTGCTGCTCGAATCCGGTCTGAACGCGGAACAGTTTGAATGCGCGAAGACGGCCGCTGAATGCGGCCGCCTGCTGATGACGATCGTGAACGACATCCTCGACTTTTCCAAGTTGATCGAGGGCAAGGTGGTATTCGAACGAATCGATTTCGACCTGTCCGCAGTGCTCGAAATTACGATCGAGTCTTTCGGCGAAAAGGCCCGCAGCAAAGGTCTCGAGCTCGTCCTGGCAGTGGCAGGCGGCGTGCCCGCAATCGTTTCGGGCGACCCCAATCGGCTGCGCCAGGTGTTGAACAATCTGATCGGAAACGCTTTGAAATTCACCGCCGGCGGCGAGGTCGCGGTGAGCGTGACCGCCCAGGCGCGAACCGCAGACAAGGTGACAATTCGATTCGCCATCCGCGACACCGGAATCGGTATCCCAGACGCCTTGCAGGCCGCGCTTTTCAGCCCTTTCTCGCAAGCCGATGCGTCAACCACGCGCAAGTACGGCGGAACCGGCCTAGGCCTGACGATCTCGGCGAAACTGGCCGAGCGCATGGAGGGGAAGATCGATATCGAAAGCGTATCGGGCGAGGGTTCGACATTTTACTTGACTGCGGTTTTTGCCCTGCCGACTGCCTCTGCGGGGGAGGAGATACGGCGGACATCACCACTCGCGGGCCGATCAGCCCTGATCGTCGATGACAACGCGACCAATCGCGCCGCGCTCGCGGATACGATGCTCTCGTGGGGGATGATCGCTGACGCCGTCCAAGGTGGTGATGAAGCGCTGACCGCGCTACGGCAGCGATCGGCCGGCACGCAGCCGTTCGACGTTATTCTGGTCGACGCCCAAATGCCCGGCATGGATGGGGCCACACTTGCGCGCAAGATCAGACTGGATCCGCGCCTGGCGAAAACTCCTCTGATCATGATGGGTGTGGCCCGGGAAAGGGATGGTTCCGGCCACTGGTTGAGCAAACCGATCAAGCCGTCCCATCTTCACGCCACGCTTTGTGCCTTGCTCGCGTCAGGGCCGCCGATCCTTCACGGGCCGCAGGACGAATTGGCGGCTCCGACCGCTGCGGCGGTGCCGAGAAATGGGAAATCCCCCGCCCCGACGCGAATCCTGGTCGTCGATGACAACCTGGTAAATCGCAAGGTTGCGCAAAAACAGCTCGAGCGGCTTGGGTACCTGGTTGACACTGTGGACGGTGGCGAGCCGGCGCTGGCGGCAATGGCCAGCGCCCAGTATCCGGTCGTGTTGCTCGATTGTGAAATGCCGGAGATGGACGGTTACGCCACCACTGCCGAAATCCGGCGGCGCGAAAACGGCGATCGGCACACCACCATAATCGCGATGACCGGGCATGCCCTTGAAGGCGCGCGCGAACGCTGCCTGGAGTCGGGGATGGACGAGTATATGGCCAAGCCGGTTACGCTGGACACACTGGCAGCCGTGCTTGACGCCGCGCTTCGTCAGCGAGGCGGCGATAATCCAGCAGTGACGCAATAATCGATGCTTGTCCGGCCGTCTTACCGGGTGCGCTCCAACCGTTTGAATCTGCGCCCGCGGCGTCTATGGTCGATGCTCCACCGCTGAGCTAAGCGCCCTTGCCTCGACGCCGGGTTCGGGGCGTCGTCTGAAACCCCTGCTTGACCCTTGAGTTGCCGCGCGCGCAGACTTGTCTTGGGCCGGACGAATCACACCCAGGAGATCGCAAAAATGGCAACCAAGGTTTCCGCGGTCCTGGAGATCAAGGGCCACAAGGTCGTCACCGTAGCGCCGCGCGACACCGTCGCCGCGCTCGTCAAGGTGCTGAGCGTAAACCGAATCGGCGCCGCCCCGGTGGTCAATGAAGAGGGCCGCCTCGCCGGGATAATCTCCGAGCGCGACGTGATCCGCGGCATGGCTCAACACGGAGACTTGGTGACGGCGCTTCCGGTCGAGCGTCTGATGACGACCGAGGTCAAGACCTGCTCGCCGGAGGACGCGATTGTCGAACTGATGGAGGTGATGACGCTGCAGCGCATCCGTCACCTGCCGGTGGTTCGCAACGGCGCGCTCGAAGGGATCGTCAGTATCGGCGACGTCGTGAAGCAGCGTCTCCAGGAAGCGCAGTCGGAGCTGAACGAGTTGCGGACTTACATTTCTTCGGGCTCATAGCGGACGCCTCGCGGATTTCGTGGGCGATGCGGGTTTCGCGTATGATGCCCGGCGGCCAGGCGAGCTTCGACGCCGGCGTCGGGGTCGCGCCCCGCTGGCGCTGTCGCTGTCGACGCGCGTCGCGACTTTGGCCCACCGCCGGGATTCACGAGCGCCCTGGGATATGGAACCCCCGCGGAAAAGCCACCAATCCGTCAAGGAGGCTCTTACGTGACGCACGCCCAGAACAGACTCGTCAAGAAGCGAATCAAAATGATTGTCCCCGTTCCCATTCCGGGAGCGGCCCTCTCGATGTTCCGCGCGCAGATTCCTGCCGAACTGATACGACCTGATATCGAAGTCGATTTCGTCGCAACCCGCAACGGCGCTCACATCCTTGATTCGTTCTATGAAGCGACGCTGGCGGACGTTTTCTGCCTCGACATCGGTGCCCGCGCTGAAACCGAGGGGTACGCAGCGGTTTGTATCAACTCCATGAGCGATTCGGGCGTTTCCGCGTTGCGCTCGCGCCTGTCCATCCCCGTGGTCGGGCCGGGCCAAGCCTCATTCCTGATGGCGGCTGCACTCGGAAAACGATTTTCGGTCATTACGATGTGGCAACGCTGGGATTGGATCTACGAAAAGCTTGCGCGCGAGACCGGGCTCCAACATGCGCTGGTGTCGATCCGGAACATCGATACGCGGCCCGATGCGCAGGAACTGTTGTCGGGAAAAGAGGACTTCGTCTTCGAGAAATTGGAGCGCGCTTGCCGTACTGCCATCGACCATGACGGCGCAGACACCCTGGTTCTCGGCTCGACGACGATGCATCAGTCGCACACCTACCTGAAGGAGCGGCTCGAGGTGCCGATCCTGAATCCCGGGCTCGTCGCTTTCAAGCTCTGCGAAACTCTGCTCGACCTCGGACTGACCCATAGCAAGAAAGCTTACCCCGCTCCGCAGACCTCCGACGATGAACTCCTGCGCCCGGTGCCGTCGCGGTTTCTATAACAATGGCGCGTTTCACTTTCAGATGTGTAGGATGGCTTATCTAATTTCGAGTCCAAGCAGGGATCGTAATGAGCGAAAATCAACACGCGAGGACGCTGATCGACGATATCGCCGACTACACTCTCAAGACGGGGAAAGAAATCGGCTGGTTCTCCGATCCGCTGACGCCGGGCCGTGGGCGCTCATACCTGCTTCAGCACATCTTGAGAAATCGCCTGCTGAGCTCCGTCCTGCGGCCCGCGTGGATGAGCCGATGCCCCGACCTTGAGGTGGTCAGAAAGACTATCGGCCAGATTCGCCAGGAACTGGTGATGGACGATGACATCGGCACAGGACACACCACAATTCTCTGGCAGATGGGGCGCAATGTCGGCCTCAACGACGCCGAGATGAACACCGTCAAGCCGCTGCCATTAGTCGACGCCGCATTCAATGTTTGGGAAAATCTGTGCCGGACGCGTCACTGGATCGTCGGTTGGCTGACGACCTCGACCGACGAATTCATCCTTAGCACGCTGCCCGAGAACAATTTTCGGCCGCAAGTCTGGAAAAAGACTTTCGGCCTCAACGACGAGCAAGTCTTTTTCTTCAGCTATCATCTCAAAGCGGACGAGGAACACGCGGGTCAGGAAGTCTGGGGCCCGATTTTAAGGCATGTACAGAACGACGCAGATCGCGATGAAATCTTCTCCGGGCTGCTCTCCACGCTCAACGCGGTGAAGCTTTTCTACCAGGGTATCTGCGAGGCCGGAGACGAATACGACCGGAGACAGAGCAAAATCACGGTGAGGTGACAGCGCAGCTTTCACGATTTCATCGTGAGAGTGTTATTCACAATCTCCTGGGCTTCAAGAAGGATCGCGTTCAGGTGCGTCCGGTCCTTGAAACTTTCCGCGTAAATCTTGTAGATGCTCTCCGTGCGGCGAACCAACCGCTCGTGGCTATCACTTTCAGGCCGCCGATCGAGGCGTTGTTGCCCGGAGCGTTGGTCAGCTTGCCCGTGATCGGCTCGCCCGCGAGCTTTGATGCTGTGACCGCTTGCGTGGGATCCGCGTGAAGCTACGCACCTGCGGCAGCTCGCCTATCGCTCGGGAGAATCGCCCGCGTTCGGGGCTGGCCGCGCAGCTTCGCTCTGATCTTGCGAGACTTTTGGAGTGACACCGGGAGGCAAGCGAATTATCTGTCCCACAGTCAGCCGATTAATGTCGGTCAGCTGCGGGTTCGCGGCGACGAGTTCGTTAATTCCGGACTTCGATCCGAAGTAACGAATGGCAATTTTCTCGAGCGTATCGCCATCCATGATAGCGATTTGATTTTGCCGCTCCGGGACTGCGGCCACCGCGGTCTGCTTCTGAGTCGCGGCGACTGGAGCGGCTGCGGCAGGAGCGGGTGGAACGATGCGCTTTTCCGGCGCGGCAGCGTCGTTTTTGGCTGCTGCGGATGCCGCCGTTGCGGGAGCAAGTGAGGCCCTCAATTCGGCCCGCTGAGCCGCGAGAGGAGCGGCAGCGTTGGGCTTCGCACCGGAATCAGGACGCCCTTCGACACCGGGTTGCTCGCTTGGCTTGGTTTGCTCGACGGGCTTAGCTGGCTCGATAGCCTTGACTTGCTCGACGGGCTTGATTTGCTCGGCGGGCTTGGCTGGCTCGACCGGCTTTGGCTCGACAGGTTTTACTTGCTCGACCGGTTTAGCTTGCTTGGCTCGCTGCGGTCGAACCGTCTGTTCCGTCGCCGCGGCGGTGTGGTTGAGTTTCCATGGCCAGACGTTCGGATGGACGAAACCCATCAGCAATAGCGCCGCGAGCGCGACGCCCACCGCAGACACCACCAGAGACTGCGTGCTGAATCCCTCTTTTTTGATCTTGACCGAATCGTGGTAATCGGCAGCAGTCTTGTTCGCTGTCTTGTAGCTGACCTTTCTCTCGCCTCCGTTATACGCCGCCTGCATCGCGCTATGGCAGAGCATATTGATTTTTCGGGGTATTCCGTCGCTACGCCGAAGCAGGCGTTTCAAAGCGCCACGCTCGAAGATCGCCGCGCAGTTGCTGCCTTGAGCGCTCAGCCTGCACTCGACGTACTTGACGGCCTGCGCGGTGCTGAGCGTGGAAAGTACGCCACGCGAGGAAATTCGCTGATTTAATTGGCGTAGCTCTGGTTTCTTCAAGCGCTCAGCGAGTTCGGGATGCCCTACTAAAATGAGCTGCATGCGCCGGTCACCGCGATTCGACAGGAGTCGCAGTTCCTCCAACACGTCATCGCTTAGGATCTGGGACTCATCTACGATGATCGCAATCCGTTCTTCCTTGCCCCGAAGCTCCAGAAATCGGTCCAGCGCCTCGAGGTAGTCCAGCTTCGTCGATCCGGTGCAGTAAAGATTCAGCTGAGTCAGGATCACCCGCATTATTTCCGGGAATGAGAGCTTGGGGTCGTCGATGTGGGCGATCCGGACCCGCTTGAAATCGCGCTGCAGCAGGGAATATATGAGGGTGGTTTTTCCGGTCCCGGCTTCGCCCGTCAGCAGGGTCAAGCCAGTGAGATCACCCGACAGTCCCGATTCGAGCGTGGCGAGGCCCTCAAGATGAGTCGGGCTCAAATAGACCGCGCCATCAGGTGATGCGGGTTGGAAAGGCGGACCTTTCAGCCGAAAATACTGATAGTAGTGCATTGCCCCCTGCGCAGTGCGCCCTCGGTCCTAATCGGACTACCTTTATACCTGTTGCCGAGCAGCGCGCCTAGCACTGCCCATTGCAGCAAGCCAATTGCGGCAACAATACGACCAATCGCAGCGCCGTTTACAAACTCCGGTACAATCGCCGAGAATACCGCATAGCGCAGGGCCGTGGCCGTTACCGCCAAGGCGAAAGAATTTCGTAATTCCCGGTCAAACGAATGCCCTCTACGCGGCGCTGCCACGTTCAAGAAGCAGAGGGCCGCAACGTTCATGCCACAAGGGACTTAGTCGCTTAAACGACCAAATATACTCAATGGGTATCTATCTCTCCGGGAAGACGAATCCTACGCGCACGGATGCGTGACGAAACGCAACACGACTGCAGCCGGGCGACCTTCGGCTTGTAAGTTCGCTGGAACACTGAGCGCCCGCTTCCACGGCGTGCTTCGCCCTTGGTCGGCATCTCTGGTCGTCAGCCCTCGCCGGCGAGCGTCTGGTCGTCAACTTGGTCGTCAGTTTCTCCACTTGTCCTCACTCAATCTCCGCTCATGAAGGCTGCCAAAGACTACCACCTGAAGGCTGCCAGTGGCACTCTTCGTGAAGTTCTTCTGCGGCAATGGTTTCCTGTCGAAGGCTGCCAAGGCTGCCATGTGGCACGGATTTGGCCCTCTTCGGGACCCGCTGCCCTGTGGATGGCGGCTGGGTGGCGAGGCTTGCGGGCGCCCGGCGAGCGGCGAATCACAGAGTCGCAAGGAAGTTGCATGGGTGCCGACATAGAGGAACTTACACGTGAACTCTGCTCCTGCGGAGATGGCGAGATCGTAATCTACCGTCTGACCCCTGATCACGGCTGGCCCAGTAACTCGGTGAGTTGGGATGGACGGTTGGAGTGCGACCCGTGTTCCGCCACGTATACGATGTACGCCGCCGCGACCGAGTGCCCGAGGGTTGCTCTCATTGCAGATGTTCTCGAAAAAGAGCGTCGGTTCGAGGATTGGAACTCAGCCGACAAGGCTTTGATGGCATCGGCCTCGGTTCAAGGGCTGGTTGATAGATTGACGAACAGAATCGAAAAGGAGCCGTCGATCGCCGCAAAGTACCGCCTCCTAAAGGAACTCTGCTACCACCGCACGTATGGCAGCATTAATCGTCACTGGAGGGGCGCACCCGCCTGGGTCAATGAATGGATTCGGTCGAGCTCACTTCCTGCCGTTCTCAGGCTGCTCGGAGAAGACGATCCAATACTGGTCAGTGAAGCCGAGCGGATCGCTGAACTATGGAAACTAAGCCAACAGCCCGTGCCACCGGCAAGACAGGTGGTGAATAGCTTTACGCTCCGCGGGCGACTACTACATGACCGACTCGGATGCTGAAGTTTAAGCGCCGCGCCGAGGCCGCCTTAGCGCTCGGCGTCGTTGCGCGCGTGGTGCCGCGCCATGCGTAGCAACATCTCCTCTGGTTCACCGCTTGAACCGGAAATTGGATTTTTCCCGCGCTGTCCGGACGAAGGCCGTTCCTATTCGTCGCTGGGACCGCCCCCATTGCCGAAGGCGGGGGCCGTAGCCGCGCGTGGAGATGTTTACAGCCAGACGAAGCGTTGCATAGAAATCGCGGCGAACGCGATCACCGAAGCGGGCTTCTCTCTTGCCACCATGGTTCGAACTCGCGTCATGCTTGTCGACATTTCGCGGTGGCGAGAAGCTGCGCGAGCGCACGGCGAGACATTTTCTAGCGTCAAGCCGGCCTGCACTTTCGTCGAGGTCAAAGGGTTCATCGACCGCGATTGGCTAGTGGAAATCGAAATCGACTGCTTGGCTTGGCCGGAGACCTAGTTTTCAACCGCTTCGGGTCGCTTGAGGGCGGCAGCAGGCGCGTTTTGCCGCACGCGACGCCAAGGCGCGGATAGTCGCCGCGAGGCGATAATCGCTCTGAGCGAGATGGTCATCCGAGGAAAGAGGCTAAGATGTCAAAGGAACTCGTGACGCCGGCGGCATTAGCCGGCAAACAGCCCGAGACTTCTGACCTGCTCGGACAGACCCTCCAGGGAGTCGCCGAAGGGTTAACCGGCCTGGCATCTTCGGACAAGAAGGACCTCGTCCGATCCATTGGCTTCATTTTTCAGCGCTGGCGCAGCTTGAAATTTCTCGACGCTTTGAGGGCTGAGTGGAATCAGTACCGAGAAAAGGGTCGCATCAAGGACGACTACTTGGCGACAGATCAGCACGCGGAGTGTCTTCAAGAAATGCTCGACCTCATTGACAGTCGTCCTGATCAGATTCGGTTCGAGGTCTTAAAAAAGATTCTCTTACTGAGTGCCACAGAGAAATATTCCTCCCGGAACGACATTCTTCCGCAGCAATACATGAGGCTCATCCGCGAGCTTAATCCCGGTGAAGTCCTCGTGCTCCTAACTGCCTACACTGCTCGCTTATGCTTTCTCTGATCCTCTCTGTACTACTCCAAGCGAATGCGGCAAACAATTTAGTGGTTCCTCAGTTTGAGCAATACAAAGTAGCCAGGATATACAAAGGCAAGCCAGCAGTGCCCATTTTGAGAACCCCTGAGGATCGTGAGTTCCGCACGAGAATTCGAGAAGGGGCGAAAAAAAGGGTAGAACTTTGCGGACCACTATACAGTCATCATCATCGGATGCGGTACTGAGTGCGCATCGTTCGTTATTGTCGACGCGGCAACCGGAAGGGTGTTTTCCCCGCGCCCAGAAAGAGTACACATGCGGGCCTACATTTAAGCTTGAGAGTCGACTTCTGATGACTGACGTGTGCACTGGAGTTATGGGGACGAACTGCAATAGAGCGTTTTGGGAGTGGACAGGAATCGAACTAAAGTTCTTGACCAGGATCGCAATAGAGTGCCCCCCATGAATGTGATCCGTTGGTGTAAGCATCCTTGGCAATACCTGCGATAACCAAGAAACCGGATTCGCCGATTCATCAATGGCTCGAGGAGGGCACGTTGCGCGTCAACCGTTTGCTCCAGCGCCGAGGGTAAGCTCCAGTTGCTCTCTCCAAAGACGCCCGGGGGCCGTCGGACCATCACGCTTCCCGAGATTGCGACCAAGGCACTTCGCAAGCATCGCGCGCGCCAGCTCGAAGAGCGGCTCGCCGCCGGCTCAGGATGGATCGATACCGGCTTGGTGTTTGCGACGAAGAAGGGCACGCCGCTGGAGCCGCGCAACGTCGTCCGCCACTTCAAGGCCCTGCTCAAGCGCGGAGAGCTCCCGGCGAGCCGCTTTCACGACCTACGGCACACGGCGGCCTCGCCTCTCCTGGCCCAGGGAACACATCCGCGCGTGGTCATGGAGATCCTCGGGCACTCGCGCATCACGCTGACGATGGATACCTACAGCCACGTCATGCCGAGCGTGATGAACGACGCCGCGGCGAAGATGGATTCCATCCTGACGGCCCAAGCCTGAAGCGAGTCCGAGGTTGCCAAGTCCCCTAATACACACTTTTGGTGGCAATCTCTAGAATGAAAGTATTGCGAGAGAAGGGGTTGATCGAAGAATGCCAGTGGCAGCCTTTGATCGATCCTTCGTGGCAGCCTTTGGACGAAACCCTTGGGAGAGAAGGGGCTCACGAAGAGCGCCGAGCGCATCTCGAACCGACATCAAGGCCGTTTCAACCGCGAATGGTCGTCAAGTCTGGTCGTCAAGCCATCGACCGCCGGAATAGCGCTCAAAATTCTCTTTGAGTTCATTGGTGGGCGGTGCAGGTTTCGAACCTGCGACCCTCGGCTTGTAAGGCCGCCCCGGTCGATCGGCGGATCACGGAAAATGCCCATATTTCCAATTGTTTCTGTTCATTCGATCTCATCCAAGAGCACTGAAAATCGACCTTCAACCGGCACCAAAACCGGCACCAGAGTTTCAGTCGCTACGTTGCATCGTCGTCGTCTGATTCCTCAGAAAATAGATGCTTGAAGTAGCGTTCCGGCGCAGTAAGAAACTGCTTGGTCACACGGGAGTGATCAGTGTCCATGTAATGAACTTCTCGAATCTCGTTGCCGTCAAGGCTCAACAGCACTGCGCCGGGATACGCCAGGATGATTGGCGAATGGGTGGAAACCAGAAATTGGGCGCGGCCAGCGGTTTCGAGACGATGGATGATGGCAAGGAAACTCAGTTGCCTCTGCGGCGATAGCGCGGCCTCCGGTTCGTCCAAGATGTAAATTCCGCGGTTGAAACGGTGCGAGAACAGCGCAAGGAAGGACTCGCCGTGGGACTGATCATGCAGCGAGCGGCCTCCATACCTTCGGAAGTCGCTACCCGACTGTTCGATATAGCTGGCGAAATTGTAGAAGCTCTCCGCACGCATGAAAAAACCGTCCGTAACCTTCGCTAGCCATGAAAGGTGATCGCGGACGAGAGGTCTGATTTGTCTTTGCGATCGGTGAAGGTGTGGTCGCGGCCGCCGCCCTCGGCGTTGAAGCCACTGCTCTCGGCAATAGCTTCGAGAAGGGTGGATTTCCCCGATCCATTCTCGCCAACAAAGAAGGTGACGTTCGAAGTTATTCTGATGTCGATGCCGTGCGAGAACGCGGGAATATTGAAAGGATATCGATTTCGATCGATCTTGTCCGGCGAGATCGCAATGTGCCGCAAGAAAGGCCCCGTCAGTTTGTCGGATGTACGCCTTGAGGTCATGGACTGACAGGTGACCGCCGTCTACTCGCCGCCGAATCGGCTCAGCCCGTTTCGTGGCCTTCGCATCTGGCGAGTTGTTACAGCTTTGAATTCTCCCCCACAGTATCGGCTCATTTTCACTATACATGCACGCTGCGAAATCGGCATCCAACTCTGTCATTCCTACTTTGGCAACTCGAAAACGTTCACACCGTCGATGTCGATCTCCACGACTCTGTTTATCAGATCGCGAAGCCTCGAGGCCTCACCGATCGCGCGATCAAACATCTGGCGCTGCAACGCCGGCGCGACGTTCGGAATGATCACCACCAGGCCGGGGTGCAATTCGCTCTCCGCCATCAGCTTGCGAAAATCACGTGCGTTGTTGGTGACGAAGACGAATTCTTCGCGCAGAATCACTTCTCGGAGCTGATAATCCTTGAACCCTGACCATCCTCGCCGAGTCACATGATGGGCCTCGTGGCCGGCCTTGTTTGCGACATCCGTGAGGCTGGTATGCAGGCATTCATCGATCAGAAACCTCACCTGAGAGTTTCGCTCCGCGAGATCTCACGCCAGGGCGTCTGGTGCCACGGATGGCGAGGTGGTCGGCCCTTGCGCGGGTAGGCCTGCGCGAAAATTTTGGCGAGTTCAAGCTGCTCGCGCTTGAGCGATGAGTAGCCTTCCAAAATCTCCTCTTCGGCCGCGCCGTGTTCGAGCATACTCGCGACTTCATAGACACCAATTCTGGTCCCGCGAATGCACGGCTCGCCACCCCTGATCTCGGGATCTTCAACGACCATTGCTCTAGCCCGTTCAAGACGCTCCAATCTGGAACGCACTTCTTCGAGAACTAGCTTAAGATCGAGCAAGAGACGGCCTCCGAAGAGCGGCAATTCCTTTTTGGCCGGTTTCCTACTTCGCCAATATACGATGATCGCATCGTGAAGCTTATCTTTGCCCTCACTGGTGAGTTGGACCAGGCGCGTATCAAGACCCTTCGCTACGGCCAAGTAGAAGAGGTCCTGTTCGCGGAGCGTTCTCTTGCTTCCAGGCCTCCGGCGCTTTGGCTTCAAAGGCCCTTCGTCGATCTCGCGATGCACCGTCTTGACTGGAACGCCCGACACGACCGCCGCCTCGCTGGGGGTGAATGTTCTCTCTTGATTCAGCATAATTCATCCTGTGCGACGGAATACTTTAACAGGTTGGGTCGGTTTGATCGACCCACACTGGAAGGGGAGGCCGTCCGGCGATCAACTGACCGAGAGGTTTACACGCCGCACTCTCGGCGGACGGCCCAAGATTGGAAGTAATCGAATTTGGGGCTGCGCTTTACGACCGTCGATCTGCGATCGGATTCTGCCGCTCATGCCAACCATCTAGGCGGCGGATCGCCTCGCGCTGATGCGCCCCGCTCAGATGCGCGTAACGCTGCGTCATCAGTGAACTTCGATGTCTCATCAGCGCCTGCAGAGTGTAGAGATCGACGCCGCTCATTGCCGCGCGCGACGCGAACGTATGACGGAGATCGTGAAAATGAAAATCTTCGATGCCGGCGCAGCGAAGGGCAGGGTACCAGTATCGCTTGAGGTTCTGGATGAATCCGCCTCTCGGTGCACTGAACACGAACGTGCTTCTATCCGACGCGCCCGCTTTCAATTGCACGACCTTCGTCGAGGAACCCCAGAGAGTCTTCAGGGTCTGTTGGGTCGTCGAGTTCATAAGGACGTGCTCGTCTTCCCCTGACTTCGGATCGCGAATGGTTATCGTCCCGCTCGTGAAATCGACATCGCGCCAGCGGAGGTTCAGGAGTTCGCCCTTTCGCATGCCGGTGTTCAGCGCGACGATCACTAGCGGCTTCAACCAGTTCGGTAGGGCTTCAAAAAGCGCCGATTCCTCATCGTCCCTGAGCCAGCGAAGACGCTTATTATTTTCCCTGCAGAGCTTGACCCTGCTTACCGGGTTTGACGCGATAGATTGCGTGCGAACGGCGCGCATGAAGATCGCGCGGAGCAACTTCAGATGAAGGTTGACCGTACCGGCGGAAAGCTCTTCAGCGAGCTTGTCGCGGAATGACTCAATTTGCGCTGGGGTGATCGAATCGGCTCTCTCGGGGCCGAAGGCGTCGTTTAACCGACGGTAGCCGATGTCTCCGCGCATGATTTCCCGGCCGGCCTTGAGAGCTGAATTCCTATAGTCGGACAGGATGGATTCGAATGCGACGGTTCCTCGCCTTTCTGGCGCGAAGAAGCGGCCCTCTCGAATCTCGGTCTTTCGCTTTTCATATACGCGCCGAGCGAGGCCTTTCGTTCCAATCTTCTCTCGATGTTCACGACCGTCGCGGTCGAAGTATCGCACCCACCAAATACCCGAACCCTGCGGACGTTCGAACAGACCGCGGTCTTTTCCATGTTTCCGAGCCATATTGCTCTCCTGGAATTCAGTCAGATGGCGAGCCTGCTTCGCTGCTCGCTCCAAGCGATCAGATCGATCAGCCGATAGCGAACTCCTCGGGCGCCGATCTTCACCGAGGGAAGCTCATGACGATACGTCAGATTGCGTACCGTCCCGAGTTCGAGGGCGAGAAATTCCGCTGCCTCCTCGGCCGTCATTAGCTGGAAAAGCTCACGAACCTTGACCTCGCCCGCTGTGGCGCGGAGAGCCGTCTTGAAGGCCTCCTGCCTTGCGACAAGACCATTGCGTTCTCGTTCGGACTTAAGCGTGAAACTCATGGGCGGGCACCGTGCAGAATCGAAAAGAAAAAAGCAACTAGCTATGTAGCTAGCACACTGACACGTTGTAAGGCAAGAGAAACCGATTGCCGCGAAAATCTCGGTTCAACTTGGTGTTCATTCGCTATCTTCCGCCCGCGTCCCGAAGGGAAGGGCGTTTGGGTTGCTGCGCAGCATTGAAAGGGCCGCCGCCTCACCCGAATCTGGGCGGCGACGCCGAATTCCGAGACGCGCGCAGCGGAGCGCTGCAACCGTGACAAGCGCAGCGTCCCGACGCGATAGCGCTGGTGGCGCGGTTGCAAGCGCAGCAAGCGCCACCTCTTTGGCGGCCCGTCGCGGAGCGTGAGCCGTGCGCAGCACGGTGTGGCCGAGTGGCGAAGCTTTGCGAAGCCCGAGTGTGCGCTCATAGCAGCGGGTCGCCGTGTCGATGAGGGCTCAACGGCGAATTCCGTGTTGATGGCTAATAATCCGGCGCCGCACTTCCGTGCCCTGCTTGATATGCGGCTGAATTCGGATTCGGGCCTGCTCAAGTGCGACAGACTTCTCGCGGTTGCGGTTGACCGCATAGCGAAGCGCCTTACGGTCATCGGTGTAGATTGTGACCGCGTCGCGCGCGCGGCTGATCGAGACGTAAAACTGCTTTCGATTGACGAGTTCAACGGAACGAAGTGTATCGATATTCACGACGACCCGATCGACCGTCCCCCCCTGGCTCGAATGCGAAGTTGAGGCGTAACCGTAATCGATGTGCCGGAGGCGTTGGAGTGCAGCGCTTACCTCTCGCCCTGCATCGGTTCGGAGGACAGCCTTGGCAGCATCGATCGCTACGACCGTTGCCAATTCGCCGTTCGCCACCTTCAGCGCACGATCGGGCGCTCGGAACTGTATGCGGTCGCCCACGGCAAAGACTCTATGCTCGGGACGAAACACTTCGACACCAGAAGGACGCTTTGGGTTGTATTGGATCGTTCGACCATCAGTACCAACGGTGATTCGGTTATGTTTGGGGTCGATGGCTTCGACTGACGCGTATCCGCCCGGCGCAAGACCGAGCTTCTTGCTGCCGCGCCGGTACAGAACGACATCGCCGACTTCGTAGTTTCGGGCGTGGGTACGCTGAACTTTGGTGAGATTACGATCGACTAGGACTATCTGTTCTCTTCCCGCGTCGGCTATGTGGCCGCGACTGCGGAGCAGATCGCGGATGGCGGAGTTGAGCTGGCGGCGCTCGTCGTTGGCGGGGCTGACAACCAGCACGCGCTGACCTGCCTCGTGTGCCGCCAGATATTCCCTCGCGATTGCTTGGTACCGGTCTCTGGCTACGGAGATCTCGCGGACGCGACTCTGGTTCCCGAGGAGCATCAATGCGTCGGCGATCCTGCCTTCCGCGGCAAGCGTGACAGCCTGCCGAAGGGTCGGGTCGCGTTGGCGCCGGATGACTTCGAGTCGAGCGACGGGCATGCCCGCCTGCTGCATCTGAGACATGGGACGCCCCGCTTCGATTGCATGATGCTGTCGCTGGTCGCCGAGAAAGACGATGCGATCGATCTTCGCCTCGTGCGCGGAGTGAAGAAGCCGGTTCATCTGGCGTGTGGAAAGGAGGCTGGATTCATCTACGATCCAGAATTGCTTCTTGCCGGCCGGCGGCGATGGATTCTGCACCAGGCTCGCGACCGTGCGCGCGTTTACGCCCGCTTCTGAAAGCGACTTGACAGCCCGCGTGGTTGGCGCGAAGCCCTGCACCGAGTAAGCGTGCTCTCGGGCAAATTCCGCGATCGCGCCGACGGTGGTGGTCTTCGCGCTCCCGGCGCGGCCTTCGATGGCGGTCAGCCAATCGCGGGCTGTTAGCGTGATTTTCGCCGCCTCCGCTTGATCGGAGAGTAGGCCACGCTCTGCGGCCCGTTGTTGGATTTCGGTCGGTTGGGCAATCGGCGTCGCTCGACCCTGACCAACTCGCATCAGGTCGAGGTTGTCGCGCTCAAGCGCGATCATCTCGGGAGTCGTAAAGGAAGTCTGCGCGACGGGTTGGGAGGTGGAGACGGCCAAGAGCTGGCCTCGCTCTTGGCTCCGACGATTTTCATTCCTTACCTCGTTTAGATCCGCTCTGCCCATAGCGTGTTGGAGCGCCGCAGCTTCCAGCGCTCTGCTATCGATCACCGCTTCGCGCTCGGTGGTGTGAGCGAGAGCGAAACGAACCGCGTTCTCCACTTCGACTCTCGACGCTGGCTCAATCGCCGAGTGCTGTCGCTGGAAGTTGATTCCGTATTCGCGGGCTCTGACTCGCCATTCCGCGCGAAGCTCGTCCTCGCCGCGGTGATCTTTCGAGAGCCTGCTCTGGTGAGCGATATTTTGTGCCGCTACGGCTCCGTTGAGCCCTCGGCGCGCGAGCGCTTCCTCGATGTCCTGGCGTCGGCGGGAGAACGCCATCAGCTGCTCGCGCGTATAGCCGTGGAGTTCCCACCTGCCATCGGCTCCGGTCAGCTCTATGGCGAAGCCGAGGCTTTGTGCTTCGCGCGCCAATTCGGACCGATAGACGGCGGTTGCGAAGCTCTGCGAGCGATAGATCTCGACGGGATCGAGTCCACGCCAGAGGCCGTCCGGGCGCAACGTCATGTTGGCGATAACGACGTGGGTATGGAGATGCGGGTCGGGTCCGTAACCGTCATCGATTCCTTGCGAGGGCCGGGCCGCGACGTGCTCGAAGCGCGCAGCGACAATGTTGTTCGTGCTCACCCATTCGCTGCCGCCGTTTCGGCGGGAGAGAGCGTACTGTTCTAGTTCTTTGAGCGCGCGGCTAACGGCTCGGCGGTGTGCCTCCGCAAGATTGCTATCGCCGCCGACTAATGCCTGGATGCTGATCGACTTGGGTGCATTGAAAGTCGCGTCCCAGCCAGCGCGCCGTTCTGTGCGGCCGTTGGCGTTGTGGACCAGCGCTTCTCGGTTTGATGGGCGCTGACCGCGAAGAACCGCGCGAAAGTCTTCGGACGCAACCTCGCCGGACAACCCGAGCGCTTCCGCCCCTCTGCCGAACCACTCACCGACGACGCGCTGTTCCTCGGAGTAGTAGTCGTCATGGACGTACTTTTCCTCGTAATATGTCTCGGCCTGGCTTGCGGAGAGCGCGCCTTTGGACATGACAAGCATGGTCTAGGCCCGAAGTCGCGGCGGTCGCGGTGAACCGCCGTTTTCGCTCTTGGGATGAAGCTTCATAACGGACGCCTTGTGCTCCGGGATCTGCTTGGTGTCGACGACTGCCGCCTCGACACGGCGGATGAAACCGGGCTGATGCCTGACAGGAGCGAGATAAGGAATCCGCACCCGTGCGCGATGATGACCGGCGATGCAGAGGTAACCTTCGAACGGCGGTAGCATCTGGATCTCGCTTGCTAGCACCGCGCTTTCGACCTGACGACGCGGATGAATCGTAAAGCCGTTTTGCGCCCTGATGCTCTGCCCCACCTCGCGGCGCATGACTTCGCGCTCGCCAATCTGCGCGCTGGACCATCGCGCGGTCTCGGCTTCGCCGGTGCGCAGGATGAGCTTGGTCGCAGGAGCCGCGGCGAGTGTGGCGGTCTGGTCGTGGCCATAGATGGCGCGAAGTTGGGTGATGGCCTGAAAGCCGAGCACGGCGCAAAGCCTGCGCTTACGCCCCCGCACCACCAGCGTTTCGAGTTCCGCCTGACGCTTCAGGACCGGCAACTCGTCGGCGATGATCCACACCTGGTTGCGGTATTCGTCGGTCGCCATTAAGCGGCGTATGATGCAATCGAGCCACACGCTTTGCAGCGGAAGCGCCGCCTCGCGCGATTCTTCGGTAGAACTTAGAAAGAGCCAGCCGTGCCGCGCGTCGGCCCATTCGAGCGCGCTCCACGAACACTCGGATCGTCCAGGAAGATGACGGAAGGAACTGGTCGCGTTGAAGGCCGTAGCGACGATCCCCGCACCCTGCTCGTGCGCGCCCGGATCAATGAGGACCTCTGCCGGAGTCCCTTTGAGCGCTTCCTTCAATTGATGGCGCGGCAAGGCGAGCAGTCTCGGAATGTCCGCAGGGTCGCATGACTTGAGCGCGGCGAGCAGTCCGACGATCAACGTACGGGCAGACTGGCGGAAGAAGAAGTCAGCTCCGCCCTGGCTGAACGTGTTGGGTGGGTCGGGGACCAGGGCCGCCGCCAGCGCCTCGGCATCCATCGCTTGGCTTCCCGGCATCAGCTCCCACCACGGCGACCATGAGGGACACCGAACGTCGAGCGGATTCAGTGTCAGATCGCCTCTCTCGGGCCGGTAAAACTCCGGAACATACTCGCATTCGGGATCGAGCACGACGGCAATCTCACCGCGCTGCTCGATCTGCCGAAGGATCGAGCGGATGGCAGTCGACTTGCCGGTTCCGGGCGCTCCGCTGATCAGGAAGTGCTGCGGCTCCTGCCTGCGCGGCGTGGGCATGTCTCCAATCGAGATGCCGTCGCTGGCGAGTTCTCTGGCCAGCCGCCGCGACGGGATGACATCGGTGCCGCGAATGTACCGCTCGCCTCGGCGACGACGCGGAGGAGGACAGATAGCGAGCAATAGGAGGCCGACGAGGAGCAGGGTCAGCAGAGCTCCCCACGGCGCATAGCGCCAGAACCAGCCCCCGAACGACGCGCCGAAGTAATACTTACGGCTGAGGAACAGATACATGCTGTCGATGGTGTAGCGCTCGCCCCGGTATGGAATTGAACCGAATGGCAACGGAATGACTTCGGTGAAGAACCACGCCAGAACCCAGCGCCCGAAGTACTCGTGTGCGGGCGGACCGCCGTAATAGCCCATCCAATACCAGACCAGCGCGGTAGTGATGAGCGCCCACAAAAGAACGAGGAGCAGGACGACCCGCAGCGCTGTCTGCGTCCACACCTGCAGCGACGCCATATCCGCACGCTGCAGCACCGCGCCATCATAATCGAGCCTCATGGCCTGCTCTCCAAATCTCCGCCGACGCCGGCGGTGTATTCACGCGCGGTCTGATCGGAGGCCTCGATAATCTGGTCGACGACGGCGGCGCTGAGGGTCTGATCGAGGGAATGCAGGAGGGCGGCGCGGGTCTTTACTATCTCGAAGCGGAGTTGATCGAACCGGGCGCAATCGCCGCGTTCGAGCCGTTCGATGCTCTTTCGCAAGGTCTCCAGCTTCGCGCCGAGTGGAACTTCATAGGCAACATCCGGCTCGCGATCGGTGCTTTCACGCGATTTAAACTTGCGAATGATGAGCGACTGGATAAGGGTGGTTGGCGTAATTCCGTGGTGCCCGGCAGCTTCTTCTATTCGTGTCGCGATCTGCTCCGGAATCCGGATCGTGTAGGTTTGTTTGAGTTCTTCGCCCATGTGACTGAACCTCCTGGGCTTTTCGATGTTCGTGATCATCGTGCTTGCGATGAAAAATCGAGGACTTAGCTCTTGTCTGCTGACTGATGGACACGTCGCGAATTCGCCTGCTTGCCCAACAAAATCGCGTGCTTTCGCGCTCACCGGCCCGCTCCGATGCTGCAAGCAGCCTTCATTGGCGAATGAGTGACGTGTCAAATCCTCACACGCGCGAGGCGCTGCGCCGAGCGCGTCTACAGATGCTGCGATACGGCAGTCACGCTTGTGTCTTGGTGGCGGCGCCGGACAAAGGCGCAGAGCCGACACGCTGCTGGCGGCCGTTGGACCGGGAACGCGACCATGCCTGGAACTCGCGGTCCGCATCCATGAATGCGCGAAGCATCTCAGGGATGAGCGCTCTGGGCTCCACAGGGTCGCCGTGGACGTGCTCGTAGTAGCGCGCGTAGTTCTCGAGCGCGGCGTTCAGCTCGCCGATAACCGTGACACGCACTTGCACCGAACGAAGCGGCTTGGTGATGCGGGTGAGTTTCATAACGACCTCCACAAACTGACGAGTCGATAACCCTTCCAAATGCACATACGGGACTGGGGACGGTCTTCAAGGAGCCAAGTAGTTCAGCAACTGGGCAGCAACCAGGGCGATGCCGGTGCCAATGGTTGCCTTCGCAAAACGGCGCACGAGTTCGCTATCACCAGCCAGCGCGAAAGCGAGCATCGCGACAATGCCGGAAATAATGATGACCGAATGTGCGAGCGGCCCGGCGACGAAGTTCTGAATGACGTCGAGCGTATAGTCCCACGGCAAGTTTGCCCGGTCGGCGGCCCAGCAGTGGCTGGGCGCGAAGAGAGTTGCCGCGGCACTCAAGAGGGCCGCGAGGAAACGTTGAATCTTATTTGAAGCTTGGTTCATGGCCGTCTCGCATCGACTCTGCTCTTGGCAGGGGTTTTCGCGTCAGACAAGCTGAGTAACTAGCTCGCTATGTAGCGAGTGACAGAACAGATGTCAAGCCCCGAGAACGAGGCGGGTTGCGTGAAAGAGGTGAATTCGGCGCGCTAGTCGCTTAGGAAGCCGAGCTGGCTGAGACGCACGGTCGCGGCCTCGGTCGAGACTTCAAAGATGAGAGAAATGCGCTGCGCAAGTTCCGCAGCTTCGCGCGAATCTCTGACAACGGAACGGCTGATTTCACGGCTGCGGAAATAAGCGTTCACCGCTCGCCCAATGAAGGTCTGCGGCATCAGCAGCGCGCCCGAGAGGTATCCGGCCTGCCATTCCATCCAGTCAACCACCCCAGCGGTCGGGAGCATCGTCCGCCAGTAACAGGTCTGGGGACCCGGCGGCGCGTCGGGTCGGTCATACAGCCACGTGTGAAGCAGCACGTGCCCATACTCATGCGCGAGCGTGGTTCTCAGGCGATTGAGGCGCCAGCTTTGTTCCCACAGCTCACGCAGTATTCGGACGTGTGGCTTCTTGCCCTGAAGAAAGTACGTGACGCCGAAAACGTCATGCTCCTTGTCTGACAGAGTTGCTGACAGGTCGAGGTCGGCAGCGTCGCGCTCGATCAACATCGTGAAGGCTTCGGTCGGGATCGGAATCCGGTCGAAGCCGTAGCGTTCGCGGAGAAAGACGGTGATCGCCTGCTCGCTGCGTTCCTCCAGTTCCGCGAGCTCGTAGTAGGGCCGTTCACGGAAACGGCCGGTCCTGTCCGGTATCATCTTCATGGCTTCTTCCTGCGTTTAACTTCGCGCCGGAAGGCTTTCCACGCGGCGGCAAGCTCTTCCGCCGTGTTGATGCTCTCCGCGGTGAGGTCTGCTGGAAATCTTCCCGCCAGGAAGTACAGCATATCGGAATCGACCTTGAGCACCTTGGCGAACTGTTCCAGGACCTCGTCTGAAGGCTTGCGCCGGTCGTGCTCCAAGTCAACCAGAAACGGAATCGAGATCGGCTTGCCGTCGGAGTTGCGCACCTCCGCCACTACCTCTCGTCCGCTCAACCCCAGCTCCTTGCGCCGCTCTACGATGAATTGTCCGAGTGTCCTCATGAACAAGCTATGTAGCATACGAGCAGGAAGGACGTAAGCGTTCGACCGGTGACGGGCAGCTGCTGAGAGCCTCGCGCGACCGGTCATAAGGCGGGATGCCGCGCCTGAACGAAGCAATGATGCCAACATCGGTCGGTTATGATCGTAGGTTTGCTGGGAGACAGCGAATGGTTGGCTTTTCAGCGGCGACACGAAGGTTTGTACCTAATTGATCTGGCGTTGCGCGAGCACCAATTTCAGTTCCCCTCTCATCTACGATCGGTTTGAAGCACTCACGCAGGCAAGTGCACCTAAAAGAGACGAGCCGGAAATTAATGCGCGTCCCTTTGCTTGCATCCTTGTCTTGAGAATCTCTGTGCGACAATTTAATGGTCCACGAATAATTCTTTCGTTTGCTCTTGTCTCTGACGTTTCATTTGTGCTAACTCGCTGTTGGTGCGGCGTGAGCTGGTAGTTAGCACACGCCGTGGGGGAGCGAGTTCTTAACGTGGTGTGCGCGCCTTTGTGGCGTTCTACTGGTCTGTTTTCGCCTGCCACCTCATACCTCCCCCAAAATAAGGTTCACTGCGCTGCTGCTCGCTCGCAAATGTGGGGGGAGGGAGCGATGCCTGACGAATCTCGCGTAAAGGGAAGTATTCCAAGTCCAGATCGGCATTTCTTTTCGGCCCTTGCTCACGCAATCGCTCTTTTGAGGCTCGCGCTCTTAGCGCTCGGGTTATCGATCTGTCTGATTTGCGCGCTTGCGCCGGTCGGTCGCGGACTCGCGTGGGCGCAGGCCGGAAGCGTGGGCTACATCTACGACTCGCTGGGTAGGCTGATCGCCGTTTACGATCCATTCGGCAATGCAGCGGTCTATAACTACGATGCGGTCGGCAACCTGCTCTCGATCACTGGCGACTTATCGACTCAGTTCGGCGGGGTAGGTCTGAGTTCCAATTCGGGGCTGGCCGGCTCGACGCTGACAATATACGGCACCGACTTCTGCTCGAACCCAACGGTCACGATCAATGGTATAAACGCTACCGTCGTCTCATCGACCTCGACCCAGATAGTGGTGACGGTGCCGAGCGGCGCCACGAGCGGCTCCGTGGTGGTCAGCTGCGGCTCCAATCACGTTACCGTCGGTATCTTCACGGTCGGTTCCGCAGCGCCGTCGATCACCGGATTTACGCCGACCATCGGCAGCGCCGGCACCGCGGTGACGATCAACGGCGGTAATTTCCAGACGAACCCAGGATTGGACGCGGTCCAATTCAATCTCCCCCGGGTCTACGCCAGCACAGCGACCGTCTCCGCTATCACCGCGACCGTTCCTAGCAAGGCGACGACGGGGCATATCGCCGTTTCCACCCCTACAGGCCAGGCTCTCAGCAGCGGCTATTTCTTTGTTCCACCTCCTCCCGCAACGGTGAGCAGCATTGCCATAACCGGGCAGACCGTTATTGGCGGTTCGCCGACGAACGTGACGCTCAGCACGGCCGGAACAAAGGCACTGTATGCATTTGACGCAAGCGCCGGCACCCAGATCGCGCTTTACCTGACCAACATCACGATGACGTGCTGCTATCCGACTGCTACCGTATTCAATCCCGACGGGAGCACCTTAGGATCAATTGTCTTCAACGCTGGCAGCCCAACCACGATCTTGCCGGACCTGACGCTGGCCACGACCGGCACCTATTCCCTGTTGATCGATTCTTCAAACGTCACTGGCAGCCTCACATTCCAACTGCTCAATACGCCCGATCAGACGGGGACCATCAGCATCGGAGGACCCGCAGTCAACACTAGTGTAACCGGTCTGGGGCAGGACGTTTCACTGAGCTTCAGCGGAACGGCGGGTCAGCAGGTAAGTCTCAACATCACCAACAGCACCTACCCGAACGCCGGGGCCATGGTTTATCTCATACCGCCGGGCGGAAACACCACTAACCCGTTGGCGTCGCAACAGATAGAGACGTACCCGTGCGCCTGCGGGATCCTGGCCGATGTGACTCTGCCCACCACCGGTACATACACGGTGTTCGTCGATCCGATCGGCACCAACACCGGCAGCATCACTCTGCAGTTGTTCAGTACCGCCGATCAGACCGGAACCATCAGTATCGGCGGGCCGGCGGTCAACACCAGCGCGACGGTTCCGGGGCAGGACGTCTCGCTGCCCTTCAGCGGGACGGCAGGTCAGCAGATCAGCCTGAACATCAGCAACAGCAACTATCCGGGCGCGGGCACTTGGGTCTACCTCATCCCGCCGGGCGGAACCCCCGCCAACGCGTTGGCGTCGGTACAAATTGAGACCTACCCCTGCGGCTGCGGGACCCTGTCTGACGTGATTCTGCCTACCACCGGTACCTATACGGTCTTCGTCGACCCGATCGGCGCTAACACCGGCACGATCACTCTGCAGCTTTGGAACCTGAGCGATAGCTCGTCGGGTGTGAATGTCTCCGACACATACGCCACAACGACCCTGGGCGACTCCCCGCAGATGTACTGGCGGCTGGACGAGAGTGGTCCGGCGACCGCTATCAACGCAGAACCAGCGGTTAGCTATAGGATTGCTGGACCGACGTCGCCCGACACTGCTATCAACCTCAACGGGTACGCTGCCTACGTCGGCACGACCAAGCAGATCAACAATCCTGCCACGTATTCCATTGAAATCTGGTTCAAGACCACAACGACCAGCGGCGGCAAGCTGATCGGGTTCGGCACCAGTTCGACCGGCACTTCCAATTCGTTTGACCGGCATATCTATATGACCAATTCCGGTCAATTGATCTTTGGCCAGTATACTGGGTCGGTGGTCACCGTAACCTCGACCGCCTCCTACAATGACGGTTTTTGGCATTACGCGGTCGGGACTTACAACGGTTCCACGATGGTGCTCTACGTGGACGGCAGTCAGATGGGATCCGTTGCCGCCGGTTCACCACAAAACTACAATGGCTATTGGCGCATCGGCTACGACAATCTCAGCAACTGGCCATCGGTTCCCAGCAGCTACTACTTCCAAGGCTCGATCGGCGAGACCGCGGTCTATTCGTCAGCATTGAGCGCAACCCAAGTGTCGAATCACTTCGTCGCAGCGGGCGGTGGCAGCTATGACAGCACTGTGCTCGCTGACAGCCCGACTTCCTACTGGAAGCTGAACGAAACGACCGGTCCAACTTTCGCGGACGCAACTAATGGAGGGAACAGCGCGACGGCCATAGCTGGATCAGACAATGGCCTCTATCAAGGCGGAGTGACTTACGGCCAGTCGGGCGCGATCTCTACTGACAGCGCGATCGCGCTCGACGGCTCAACCGGGTATGCCACGACCATCTATTCCTTCACTAATCCGCAGCAGTACTCGCTCGAAGTCTGGTTCAAGACCGCGACGAGTAGTGGAGGTAGGTTGATCGGCTTCGGCAGCAGTCAGGCAGGTGCTTCCAGCAGTTATGATCGTCACATTTATATCACGAATTCCGGGCAGGTGGTCTTCGGACAGTACAGTGGCTCTGACGTTGCCGTAACCTCGTCGACTTTCTACAACGACGGCGCTTGGCACCACGCAGTTGGAACTTACAACGGCACGACTATGGTGCTCTACGTTGACGGGATCCAGGTAGGATCTACTTTGTCCGGAGCTCCGCAGAGCTACACTGGTTACTGGCGCCTCGGATACGACAATCTGGCCGGTTGGCCGTCGGCTCCCTCAAGCTACTATTTCTCGGGCTCCATCGATGAGGCAGCGGTGTACAAGTATGCGCTGAGCTCGACTCAGGTTTCCAACCATTATCACGCCTCGGGGCGTTGAGGCGCGGCGGGGGAAGACAAGATGAAGAAGCGAGCCTGGCTGGTCTTCACTCATGCGCTGGCGCTGGCCGCGGGGCTCAGCCTACTAACAGCAAGCGCGTTGTCGCAGGACGCGGCGCCAAAGCCCTCGCATCCCACGCTATTGCCGGGTCAGTCGGCAACTCTGCTGCCCGACGGGCGCTGGCTGCTGCTGGGAGGACTCAGCGCCGAAGGTCCCGTCGAGACAGCCGTTATCCGCGATGGCGAAACGCTTACGCAGCTCGCAGGTGCATTGAACCGTGCCCGTGCCTGGCACAGCGCGACTGTGGCTTCCGACGGTAGCGTCATCGTCATCGGTGGGATCGGGAGTAATGGCAAGATCATCGCGAAGGCCGAGCGATTTGATCCGGAGAGCGGAAGCTTCAGCCCGTTTACCAAGGCTGGCCTCACGCCGCGCTCGCATCATAGCGCGACCCTTCTGACCGACGGGGAGATTCTGATCGTCGGCGGCATCTCGCGGAGTGGAAAGACACTTGGCACTGTCGAGCTGCTCAACCCGAAGAATGGAACGGTCACGACCGGAGCGGGCACGCTCGCCACGCCGCGTAGCGGCCAGACCGCGACGCTACAGGCCGACGGCAGTGTGCTCATCGCGGGAGGCGTCGATGCGCAGGACGTCAAAGTTGAAAGCAACGAAGTCTACGACCCGAAGACGCAGGGCTTGAGCGTTCCCGCGAACGGCGCTGATACAAACACGGATGGCGCGGCTGTTGTTTCGCCAGCAGTGTCTGGCTCGATGCCTGCCGACGGAGCCACAAACGTCTCTGTAAATACCGCCGTGTCGATCCGCTTCTCTCAGCCTGTGCAGGTATCGACCGCCAATGCGGCCACCATAACGCTGAGCGGCCCAGACGGATCCGTGGCGACCAAGGTGGTGGCGGCGGAAGCGGGACGCCTCGCCTTTGTAAATCCCAATTCCCCACTTGCGCCCGGCACTACATACACAGTGACCGTGGATGGAGTGACGGGCACGGATGGAACGCCAGTCCCCACCACCAGCCTCAGCTTTACCACGGCGGCGAAGACTTCCGGCGCATCCGCACTTGGGTTGCCCGCTGGCTCGGCGGGAACCTCAAACGCGTCAGGGGTAAGTGCCGGCGTATGGATTCCGACGAACGATTGGCTCACTCACCTGCCGCCCTCTCCCTGGCAATCCCTACCTCCCTTGCGAGCGCCCAGCGGAGTCACCGCGCTCTCTGGCCAGGTCTTGACAATAGATGGAAGCCCCTTGCCAAATGTCTCACTTCAGGTGGGTAAGCGCAGGGTCCAGACCGACGGTTCGGGACGCTTCCTGCTTCCCGGGCTCACGCCCGGCAGCGGCATGCTGCTCATCGTTGGGACGACGGCAAACAACAACGGCCGTAGTTTCGGGATCTTCGAAGCCGCCGTCCTCATCGCGCCCCGAATAACCAATGTCCTGTCCTTCACCATTTGGATGCCGGTGCTGGATACGGCCCACGCTATCACCATTCCCTCGCCGACTACGGGTGAAACCGTAGCCAGCAATCCGCTGATGCCGGGCCTCGTGCTTCATATTCCCGCCGGCACGACTATCACGGATATCAACGGCAAGACCGTGCGGACTATTACGATGACCCCGGTGCCGCTCGACCGGCCGCCTTTCCCACTGCCGGCTGGCGTCCAGGTACCGATCTATTTCACGATCCAGCCGGGCGGCGCTAAGCTATGGGCTCCCAACGGCAAATGGGCATGGGCGGAGCTTATCTATCCCAATTCCGAGCACTTTCCACCTGGCAGCACCGCGAATTTCTGGAACTACAATCCTGAAGGCAGCGGCTGGTACGTTTACGGCCAGGGCACAGTGAGCGCCGATGGCCTATCTGTAGTTCCAAACCCCGGCGTCGGATTTTATGAGTTCACTGGCGCGATGGAGGTGAACTATCCGCAGCGGACGGATACGAACGGCTGCGGTATGGGCAGCGGCGGCACTGGAGGAGGCACTGATCCTGTCGACTGCTCCAGCGGCGTATTCATTCACGAGGAGAACGACCTCCATCTCGCGGACGTGATCCCGATCGACCTCCGGCGTACCTATCTCAGCCAGGACAACAATACCTGGTCGTTCGGCATTGGCACAATCGACGACTACGATCAGTACCTGACTTTGCCTCCTAACACTTCTGTATATGCCGCGATCACCCTCATTCTTCCCGACGGTGAACAAATACAGTACACGAACACCACAAACCCCAATAACAATTTTAGTACGGCGTACTTCGTCCCGACCTTGGGTTCCGATCCCGCCTACTATGGGTCAACGATCATTTGGAACGGCAACTGCGCCTATGATTTTTTCGGCTGCTGGAACCTGACGCGCAAGAACGGGACGACTTACGTCTTTCCGGAGGAGGCGCACCTCAACTCAGTGCGGCAGGCGGGAGTGCGTGCCATCATCGATCGCTACGGCAATACGGTGACAATCACCCGGGACGGCAACGGCAACAAAACACAAATCACCTCACCTAACGGGCGTTGGATACAATTTCAGAATGACACCACCAATAACCACATATCCAGTGCTACGGACGATATTGGCCGCACCGTCTCTTACACCTACAACAGCTACTCCGCCAGCGGCCGCCCTACATGTAACTCCAATGGGATGCTATGCGCGGTCACCGATGCCAACGGCGGTGTCACCAGCTACAGCTACGACTCCAGCAATCGAATGCTGACAGTGACCGACCCGAGGGGCTATACTCAAGTCACCAACACCTACGATCCAACCAGTGGTCGCGTGACTCAGCAGACGCTCGCCGACGGCACCAGCACTTACAAATTCAGCTACACGCCGAGCAGTGGACGGATTACGCAGACCAGCATCACTGACCCCAACGGCAATGTGGAAAAGAAGTCCTTTGACAGCAACGGCTTCGTCACCACCGACGTCCTTGCTTCGGGCGTATCGGGGGTGCAGCAGACCTTCAGCTACACGCGCAATCCCAACACCGAATTGGTCACCGGAGTTACGGACCAGCTCAGCCGCCAGTTCAACTACGGCTACGACGGCAACGGCAATCTGACCAGTATCAGCTGCCAGAACTGTCTTTCCCAGGCGGTCAGCGCCTCGCTGACGTACACGCCGGCGTTCAATGAACTCGCGACCCTCACCGACCCCAACAACAATACGTGGACCATCGGCTACGACAGCCATGGCAATCCGACGAGCATCACCGATCCGTTAAACCATCAGGTGACGCTCGGCTACAATTCGATGGGGGAGCTTACTTCGGCCGCCGACGCGATGAACGACACGGTCCAGTTCGGCTACGTCAACGGCGACCTCACCCAGATAACCGATCCGCTGGGCAATCTGACCAGGCTATTCCTTGATAATGCCGGCCGGCTGCTGTCGGTGATTGACCCGTTTGGCAACGCGACTCAGCTCACCTACGACAATCTCGATCATCTCACCCAGATAACCGACGCCAACAACAAGACCACGATCCTGGGCTATGACCCCGACGGCGATCTGCTGAGCCTGATCGACGCCAACAACAACAAGACCAGCTACGTCTACGACATCCGTGACCGGGTGACCACGCGCACCGACGCGCTCACCAAATCCGACGGCTACGGCTACGATGCCAACAGCAACCTGCTCCAGTACACCGACCGCAACGGAGCGGTTACGGCTTACACTTACGACGCGCTCAATCGAAGGGCCTTCGCCGGCTTCGGCAAGACCGTGGGCAAGCATGGGGCTATCACTTACAGCGCCGGCACTATCAACTACACCTGGGACGGCAGCAACCGGCTGACTCAGGCGGTCGATTCGGTCGCCGGAACGATTGGCCGTGCCTATGACGGACTCAACCGACTGAGCTCCGAGACCACACCGCAGGGGACCGTCGGCTACACCTATGACAACGCGGGGCGGCGGCTGACCATGACGGTGCCGGGGCAGAGCACGCTCAACTACACCTGGGACAACGCCAACCGGCTAACCCAGATCGCGCAGGGGAGCAGTACGGTCGGCTTCGCCTACGACAATGCCAACCGGCGCACCACGCTCACGCTGCCCAACAACGTGACGGTGGCCTATACTTACGACAATGATTCGCGCGTGACCGGGATGACCTACAGCGCAGGCAGCACGCAGTTGGGCAATCTGACCTACGCATACGATGCCGATGGGCGCCGGACCTCGAAGGGCGGCAGCTTGGCGGCGGTGACTCTGCCCTCCGCGGTCAGCTCCAGCACGACCGCCTATAATGTGGACAACGAGCAGACCAAGTTCGGCTCCGCGAGCAGCATGACCTACGATGCCGACGGTGAGCTCAAGAGCGACGGCACCAACACTTACACCTGGGATGCACGTCGACATCTGACGGCGATCAGCGGGGGAGCGACAGCGAGCTTCGTCTACGACGCTTTCGGGCGCAGGATGAGCAAGACCGTCAGCGGCACCGTCACACAGTTCATGTATGACCGATTCAACCCGGTGCAGGAACTGAACAGCAGTGGCGGCGTGACCGCCAACCTGCTGACCGGTCTCAAGATCGACGAGTTCTTCACTCGGACGGCATCGAGCACCACCTCGACGATGCTGGCCGACGCGCTAGGCTCGACGATTGGACTGGTCGGGTCCTCGGGCAGCATCGCGACCAGCTACACCTACCAGCCGTTTGGCGGTACGACCACCGGAGGTGCCGGTAACACCAATCCATACCAGTTCACCGGCCGGGAGAACGATGGCACCGGACTATACTTCTATCGGGCGCGATACTATAGCCCGACTTTCCAGAGGTTCATCGGGCAGGACCCGTTGGGGTTTCGCGGCGGTGATCCGAATTTATATGCCTATGTATCCAACGGCAGCACGAACTGGATAGATCCTTGGGGATTGCTAAAGTTGCCCCCCGACCCTTCTGGACTGCCGCCTGGATGGAAGCTGGACCCGACCCACAAGTATCCCTTCGGGGAGCGTTACACGGATCCCAACGGCAATTGGTTAGACTGGCATCCTGGTAATCCAACAAGCCCTCGTGGTGGGTGGAACCAAAGACCTCACTGGCACTGTTCGACTCGACCTGGCGACCACTTGCTTCCCGGGCAGGACATCCCGGAGCTGGATCCGCCACCCGGTGGAGAGAACCCGCCCAGTGCCGGGCCGGAGGGCCAAGGGCCAGTCGAAGAACCCGGCGCTGGTTCGGTTCCCGAAGCAGCGCCTCCGCCTCCTGCGACCGCGCCGGGAGGAATGCCAGATGTGATACCGGGCGACCCCGACCCAATACCAATAGACATTTTCTAGCTGATTTGGGGCTTGAGCCAAGTTTTTTTAACGCAACCTAGCGTTCGACACGCGGAGAGTTCAAATGGTACATCAACCGATGCAGCCGGCATTCATCGACTTCCATGATGCAGTTATCGCGAGCATCACGCTTCAGCGCGACTCTTCTTTGATCATTACTTTTGATCGCTTATGCTTCTTCTACTCCGTCGAACGAAACGAGTACGAAGTTTGGGTCTGCGCAGCGAGCATAGCGTGCAGTGGGGTGCGAACTTTCGAGTTAAAGGGAAAGTTGGACCCGGGCATCTGTGTATCGCACGGTTCGATGCAGGACGCGGAAGAACGGGAGATTCCCACCCTCACTGCCGACGAAACGCCTTTAAGCTTGATGAGCCTTACCTTGATGTCTGGCACGGACGTCCGACTGTCTCTGGAGTCCGCTAAACTTCACGCGCTTAAGCGCGTGAAGCAGCTTGAGAACTGGACTGGTCCCCTACGATAGCGCGACCGCCCTTGCTGATTCGTACGATAAGCTCGATGATCTAACCTAGGAAATAACGCCGCTAGGCACGGTCAATTACACCTATGACCATGCCGGGCGGCGGGCAACGATGCAGGTGGTAGGGGCAGACCCAGGTGGCCTACACCTGGGACAACGCCAACCGTCTGACCGCAGTTGCCCAGGGCAGCCAGAGGGTTGAACTACGACAATGCCAACCGCCGGACCTGTCTGAGCCTGCCCAACGGGGTGATCGCGACGTACGGCTACGACAACGACTCGCGGGTGACTTCGATCACCTACGGCACCGGCGGGAGCTGTTCCAGTCCTCCCTCCAATCTGGGCAATCTGACCTATACTTATGATTCGGCCGGCCGCAGGACAGCGACCGCGGGGAGTCTGGCAGCAGTGACGCTGCCGGCCAATGTCAGCGGCGGCAGCAAAACCGCGTACAATGCCGATAACGAGCAGACCAAGTTCAATAACACGCGGCTGAGCTATGATTCCAACGGCAACCTGACCGGGGATGGCACCAACACCTATACCATCGACGCACGCAATCATCGGACCGCGATTAGTGGCGGGGCGACGGCAAGCTTCGTCTATGACGGCTTCGGGCGGCGGATGAAGAAGACCATCGGTAGCAGCGTGACGCAGTTCCTCTACGACGGGCTCAACCCGGTGCAGGAATTGAACGGCTCCAACGGCATCGTCGCCAACCTGCTGACGGAGCTAAACATCGACGAGTATTTCGCGCGTACGGATTCAGGCGGCAACATCTCGTCCTTATCTGCCGGATACGCTGGGCTCAACTGTAGGTCTCGTCGGCTCTGCCCAGACCATTGCGACCAACTACACGTACCAGCCATTCGGCGCGACTACTGTGGGCGGCTCCGCCAACGGAAATTCCTACCAGTTCACCGGCCGAGAGAACGACAGCACCGGACTGTACTTCTATCGGGCGCGCTACTACAGGCCCGACGTTCGAGACATTTATCAGTCAGCATCCGTCGGATTTTTTGGGTGGAGCTATCGATCTATATCAATATGCCCCAGGCGCGCCCACGCGTTGGGGGGATCCGTTGGGCCTCGACATAACAATATATTTTTATCATGGTGCTGACGCAAACATCTTTGGGCATGTAGGAATAGGGGTCAATAGCCAGCCGCCACTAGGCTTAGAGGACCAATGCGGCTGCCGTGAACAGGAAAGCAAGGCTGAGCTTGGGCAAACAGTCCCTGGGGCTCTAAAGCGAAGCACAGATCGCCTGATGGCGACTGTAACGATCAAGACAGCGCCGAGCGTCGACGCTGCAGTAAGCGAAGCTATTCTGGAAGATGAGCTAGATCCACCTGATTACAACGCACTAACGCACAACTGCGTTCAGGAGGTTAATAGGATACTCGGCAAGGGGGGTCTCACAGCATCTAGTTACGAAGTATTGCCAGGCTCCGAACTGATAGATTTGTCCCTAATCTATGGAGTCCTTCCCGTGTACTACTGATCCTCAAGAAGATGGAGATAGAGGCATGTCCGAAGTATCGCGAATTAAGAACCGGATTACCGTAATCGCCGCCGTATTTGGATTGGTCGTGCCGCTCCTCTGTTATACGGTCACTAAAGAATTTGATACCTTGGCTGGCCCTGGCACGATAATGTTGTGGCCGTCTTCTATAATGCTTATACCGAGTACCACCGAAGCTGAGGGGCATAGAGCTCTTGTCAAGTCTATACTGGTTAACGTCATTTGGTACGTGATCATCGGACGATTGTTAGCCTGGATCCTGCTGCGCGCAGGATATATTTCGAAAGGTGATCGTGGCTAATCTTAGTTGGCGTTCCGATCACGCCGCAACGTCGTGGCGGTGAGGGCCGCGCGTGTTCTGCAGGCCGCGATTACTTGCAACAGCCGAGGCTAAGCGGGCGCTGTGCCGGATACGCCAGATGGCAGACTACCTGCGGTCGCGTGAACTGCGTGCTCTGGTCCATCTGATGCACCGCGTTAGATCGCGGCGGCAGTGTGGTTGAGAAATCGAGCCTGGTAGCGGTCAATTGGCCTAGCGCGGCTAGCGGCAACACCTTCAACGCCGACAACGAGATTGCCGGCTTCAATTCCGTCACACTCAGCTATGACGCCAACGGCAACTTAGTTAGTGACGGGAGCAACACCTACCCTTGGGACGCGCGCAATCATCTGAGTGCGATCAGCGGCGGTGCGACCGCGAGCTTTGTCTACGATGCGTTCGGGCGGCGGATGAGTAAGAGCATCAACTGCACGACGACGCAGTTTTTGTATGATGGATTGAACCCGGTGCAGGAGTTGGATGGCGCCCGTGCTCCAAACGTCACGGCCAATCTGTTGACCGCTCTCGGAATAGACGAGTACTTCACGCGTATCGACTCCACCGGGACGATGAACTTCCTCTCCGACGCGCTTAGTTCGACGGTCGCTTTGACTGACTCCAGCGGCAGCATTAACACTAGCTACAGCTACGAGCTCTTTGGAAATGTCACGGTAAGCGGTTCCAACGCCAACCCGTTTCAATTTACTGAGCGCGATTAGCGGTCCGGTGGGCGTGAGCTTCCTCTACGACGCCTTTGGTCGGCGCATGAGCAAAAACATCGGCGGCACGATGACGCAGTTTGTGTATGATGGACTCAATCCAGTCCAGGAGCTTGAAGGAGCCAGTCCACCGAACGTAACCGCCAATCTACTCACGGGACTTAGCATCGACGAGTACTTTACCCGCACTGACTCTGGGGGGACGATGAGTTTTCTCACGGACGTGTTGGGCTCGGCGATCGCTCTCGCCAACTCCACCGGCAGCGTCACCGCCAGCTATACGTACGAACCATTCGGAAATGTCACGACAAGCGGCTCTAACGGCAATCCCTATCAGTTTACCGGCCGCGAAAATGATAGTACCGGGTTGTATTTCTACCGAGCACGTTACTACAACGCGACCTTCCAACGGTTCATCTCGCAGGATCCCATAGATTTCCGCGGGGGCGGGCTGAATCTATATAGTTATGCGCTCAACGATCCAGCAGATTTAATCGATCCGGTCGGATTGAAGATAAGATCCGCGTGCAAAGGGGATTGCCCTCCGACGCCTCCCAATAGCAGCCCGGCCTGGCAGCCCGATGCTACAACTGGTTCGATCGTGAGGTTCTTTAGACGTCTCACCCATCCTGGACAAAGCTGTTATGAGCTCACGGCGGGTATTAAAAGCTCCAAGGGCAATACCGTTTATCTCCATTGCTGTTACGATGGGTTCGGACAGCCAATCTATGGCGATGGAGGTAGCGCTTGGGAGGATTGGAATCCAAACTTGAGTTGGAAACAATTCTTCTTACATTCCGGTGAAACAATCTCGCATGTCGGCGCAGGTATCTGATTATTACCGTGCGAATCACGCATCTGCGGCGCACAACCCAGGCAGTGTTAGTATTGGCTCAGAAGATTGTATTTACACATCTCACCCGTTGTAGCTTGCTCTTTGTTGGCCTGATAACTGACGGAGTATTGAAATAGATGTCGAACGTCACAGTCAAAACTCTAGGCATTTGCGTTGTGCAATTAGTTGCTACGGAGAGTTTATCGCTTGTGCTATTTGGTTGTTCTCCTCACCTTGTGGCTCCAATATACACAGCTCTCCTCGCGCCAATCGCCATACTGTGTCTGCCGGTATTCTCTTTCCTAGATAAAGAGTTCGTTAATTGCATCGCATTTCTGGCGCTAGATATAGTACTCGTGTTAGCTATGGGATTTCTAATAGTTAGAAATTATAAGCTTATAGGTAGTTTGTTTCTGTTGGCGTTCAATGTTCTAAGTATCGTATTTACTTTCGCCGCTTATTAAATTGCAATTCCGATTGGGATTGTCTCTACCCAAAGAGTCATGCCAGTCTGTCCAGAGCAAGCTTTGCCACGCGCGGCGTCAACGCCTGTCAATGTCCCGGCCGCGAAAATGGGGCAAAAAGGCCGCAACATTGTCGGGCGCGATATACTACAGCGTCGCCTTCCAGAGATTAATGCGGGAACGCTGGCTGCGACCGGAATGCCGACGGTGAGTGGCAACACGTTCAACGCCGACAACGAACTGACCGCTTTCAACCGCACCACGCTGGCCTATGATGCGAACGGCAATCTACTGAGCGATGGTACCAACACTTACATCTGGGATGCGCGCAATCACACGAGCGCCATCATCGGCGGCACGAGCTTCTTCGGCTTCAACTGCTGCCACTGCGCCGAGCAAGCAATGAAGGCTTGCGGTGTAAATCCGCCGGCGAGCGATTGGCCCAATTGGCCGATAAATCCTGGCCCTCAGCCTGGGGAGCCGGGAGCAGGGCCTGGGTCGGTTCATAGGAGCACGTGAGATCATGAGCTCAGATCATAACCGTTCACCGCCAGCGTGGACGGCTGCGATCGGCATCCTTGTCGTAGCGCAGCTCGTCCTCGGCGTGTGTTTCTATTTCCAACGAATGCCAGAATGGATCGGTGTCATAATCCGCTGTGCTCCGATCTTAGCAGCGTTGACATGCAGTTTGCTTGTCTCACGATACAAACTGATATCGGGTGTCTTGGTTTTTATCCCTGCAACGCTTCTAGAAGTCACTATAAATCTTGGTGTCCAAGTGTTCGGAGCAAAGGTAGACCTGCCAGGGTGGCGAGGCGCGTTGGTAGCTACCGAGATGGCAATGATCTTCAACGGCATCTTTTGCACATTAGGTGCACTTCTGGGTGTGTGGCTCTCCAACGAACGATCGGAGGAAACGGCAGTCCTTCATCGACAATAGAACTGTGAAAGGGAGAATGAGGTGGAGCCGACTGGGGTGGATGGTGGGTTTCGCTTCATCCTGACCCGGGTACCAATACTTTCGGTCGGAGCGGGTTCTTTCTACACGAGAGATACCCAGGATTGGGGTCTGCGGGCTGCATCAATGTTGGGGCCGGTCTCCTGGGTAACGCGCAAACGGATCAGCTGCTTCAAGATCTTCGTAGCGACCCCGATGGGATCGTGCCGGTACACGTGAAATGACAGCGAGGACTTTCAAGGTGCTGATCTACGCGGGCGCTTGGTTGTCTGCTCACACGCTCACCGCGCTGATACTGCAAGGCTTTCCAGGGCAACGAGTCTACGCGGCCTTAAACGCGTGGTGGCTGTGCTTTTATCTTTCCTCACTGCTGAGTGTTGATGTCTGGAGTGGCTTCGTCGGTGCCATCGTCGTCGCGGCTGTCTTTACCCTCTTCGCACTCTTGGGGCTAGATCCACTTTACCTTGGCACTGGCAGTCTAAGCGGGCCGATGACGCTGTTTACGGCGGGTGCCGCGATTGTCGTTGTTGTCAGTCCGGCGCTTCTTAACTACGCAATCACCAAGCTTGTAAGCCTTTCTCGACGCACCTGGGTCGGACATTCGTAGAGTTTTGTACGCCCGGCGGCCGCAGACGTATATTCACAGCATTGTCGACGTTGGCGTGCTATTTACAAGGCACCAAGGCGGTCAAGTCCAAATGAATGAACTTAGACCATGGCTGCTCCTGGATCACTAGCAGCAACCGTGTTCAGAAACCGCCCCCGGTAGGGGAGAAACGGCAACAGTGGAGGGAGCAAGCGCAGGTGTTTGCCAGTGAGTTTTGTGGTGAAGCATGGCATTGAGAATAACGAGAAACCTGCGCATGCAGGCGATGAGCGCGGGCTTTGCGTGCTTACCATTGGTACGCAGACGCAGATAGAAAGTTCTGATAGTGGGATTGCTGCGAACTCCCGCCACCGTCGCCATATACAGGACGCGCCGGACCTGTGCGCGTCCGCCCCAGATACAACGGCTGCCGCGCATGTTTCCACTATCGCGGTTAAATGGCGCCAGCCCGGCTAGAGCGGCGATTTGTTTGCGATTAAGCATTCCCAGTTCAGGCAACTGCGCGAGCAGAGTACTCGAGAGCACCTTGCCGACCCCGGGCACGGAACGCAGCAATTCGTCACGCTCACGCCACAGGGGAGTGTCGCGAATCAACTCGGCGAGTTCATCGTCGAAGCCGGCAAGACGCTTTTGCAACCACCGGATGTGCTCATCGATGCTACGGTGTAAAATCTTTGGGGCTCTGGCCCGGCGATTTTTCTCCGCCGTCAGCATCTCGACCAATTGGCGCCGGCGCCTGGGCCTGTTCGTCGGCTAACGGCCGTGCCTCTGGTCGAACCGCTTCACCGAACCGCGCCAGCACTTCGGCATCCAAGCCGGTCGGTCTTGGCGAGTCTGCCAGTGGCACGGGCACGATGCTTTGCAGGTCGCCAGGTCCTTGTTCAGTTTTAAGACCAAACCCTGAAGGCTATGGAAGAGAAGCAATATTTTGGCGAAAGCGATACGTTGTATGGTTTCGTTTGACGCAAGCTGCAAATGAGTTTCCTTGCTGGTCGAGGAAGGCTTATCGCTCACACTGCGAGGAATGCGGTGGAAAAGCGGATCGCGCTGCTGCGCGGCGAACCTCCCGAACCTCGCGCACGGATTCATTCCCACCGCCGCCGATCAGCTCACGGTCATCCTCGATGCTAGCCTCGCAGCGCTGATGCTGGATGACGGCCGCTTCAATGCTCGGCCGCGCTTCGGCACATAGAGAAGCTGGGATGGCGTTCGCAGGTCGCGCGTTTGTAGCTCGCCTGGGCCGCGTTCGCCTCTTCCTGATGCCCGCCGATGTCTTTGAAGGTCGCGTCGGCATCGAGCAGCAGTAGGGGGTCGTCGGTCTCCATCCACTTATGGGCCTGATTAAGTCCTGCGGTAGGGTCGCGGCCGAGCGCCCGGAGAATCTTGTCGCGTTCCATAATTGGACCGGCGCCGAGGTCCTTGGTCAAATCGCTGGCCTTTCCCTGATACTTAGCGATAAGCGTCGCGTTATGAGGAAGAACCTCGTTATCGTAGAAGCTGGGGAAGTCGCGACTCGCTTCAACGTATTTGCCGTTCTCAAAGCGATAAACCGCCGGCCACGCTATTACGTTGATACAGGAGTGTTCAACCAAAGGTTCTCTTATGATCAGTTCGTCCTTGCCGTCGCTGTTGAGATCCCTTATAGCCGTTTTCAAGTCGGCGAAATACGGAATGACCTGGACAGTGCCCACTCTTCCCGAGGGGTCCCGGTTGTATATCGTCACAGAGCCTGCGCAGGGACCCGAAGATGCTACTAAAAGCTGGTAGTGCCCGTTTCCCGCGGGGTCTGCCCATCCGAATCCACCAATTTCGCGCGCAGTAATCGGTGTAAAAGGGATACCCGGAGGGAGGCCCTCCTTGCGTTGCTGCTCATTTAAAAATGTCGCCACGGCGTCCTTGCCGAAGGACTGTAGTGTGTCGATGTTGGTCCGATCCCAGGCCAAGCTACCGATATCAGCAGCGAACGGAATGCTAGTAAACGACATCGTAAACACTATCATAAGGGTCAGGATGAATTTCATAGCGATCCTCCGCCATGCGCCTCTATTTCAGGTGACTCATTGTATAGTTTTCAGGTTAGTCATTATATAGTTCACGTATGCCACGCCTTTGGGCTGGTTTGTGCTATTGACGGACCACTGCCATCCGGTCGAGCACGTCAAATAGGTCTGCCCCTTTTGTCTTGTCGTCCCTTGGGTCCCCGAGCAAAATGGAATGTAGTATTGATGCGTTAGGCTGCAGGTCTCCGACGGCGTAATTCCACACGTGGCGACGAGATCGCCGCCGTACAGCACAAGCGCCATGTTCTCCAGCTGGTTGCCAACTGGGGGATTGAGCTTATCGTAGCCATCGATAGCATTCTTCGGATCGCCGTTAATGATGGCGGTCGCGTAGTTGCGCGCCAGAGTAATCTTGTTTGGCGACACCGTGCCGCTGAAAAGGTTCACCCCGTCGGTCGTGTTTTTCGTCCAATCCCAGGCGTCTGGATCCGTCGTCGGCTCCTGCATCAAGCCGATTTGTTGACCAGGCCCGGCATAGTTGTTCTGTAAGTTTTCGGTCGGGAAAAACGCGTCGATTGTAAAGTTCTTGTACAGGCTAAATAGATCAGGGTTCTGACCTGGCGCTAGTTCATCGGAATACAAGAACTGATGGTAGGTGCTCTCGCGCTCAGCCACTCCCGTCATCAGGTTGGGCGTGGGCGGGTATTGTCCCGTGGGGTCCGTCGGGTAGCTCTGGCTCCCCGTGTATAGACTGTCCAGCTGACTGGTGATCGTATTGTCCGGAATTCCCGACTCCGGCCCTTCCACGTAAAAGGTCACGCAATCCTGCACGCTACTACCGTCGCTTGCTGTAGTCGATGCGGTAGCCAGCACTTGACCGCCGATTGATTGATAGCCAGAGTAGCTGTAAGTGTAGCCCGGAAAAGTCAAAGCCGCTGGGTCTGGGCCGCCGTAGCCCCCGCTCGAGAGATAATGGAGCTGAGCTGTCCAATTGAGCGAATTTCCAATGCCGCTTCCGGCCGAGAATTGCACGGGACCCGTCGCATTATAATTGCCACTCGTCAGCTGGAAGAGCTGATTATCGGTCGGCGAGGTTATGCCAACGATACTGGACGCATTATGCGATATCGTGAATGGCTGTGAGTAGAGGTGGTTATTATTATCGTAGGTGTTAATCGACCATGTCCCCGTCTCCTGGGGACTCCACCGCTGCAGACAGCTGTTAACTGATCCCGACGCCATGAAGGCGATGGCATCGTTATAGCCACAGTATTGAGCGCCGTCGCTGCCGATGAAGCAGTCTGACCCCGCATTGTAGGTCAGACTGAACAGAAACACTGTTGAACCGCGGGGCGTTGTAAAATTCCACGTAACGACCTCACCGTCTGACAAATTCTCCATGGTGATGGCCTGACCCACCGCCCAGTCGGAGCTGTTCACTGGTGCCGGGTTCGGGTTGGGAGACAGCAGACCAGAAAGCAATGAACAAGTGGGGCTAAGGCATTGGTTGTTCGAGATATAACGCGAGGCCGCACCGGACGTAGCAAAATCGTACGTGGTATTGTATGCAAATTGGCTCTGGGCTGAAGCTATGCCAGCAATATCTGGCAATACCATCACGACGGCAGCGCAACCAATTAACAGCCAACTCAGTCTGATGCGTCGTCGCGGACGCTTTCGCTTTAACCACATGTGTCCCCCCATTAAGCGAAGTATAACGTCCAGTCAAGCCGCGTAAACTGCTCGCTAGCGCGAGGACAAGCTACCGAATGACGAGTTCTAGATCAAGATCATGTGGCCGGGCGCTGTTGATAATTGTCCGATTTGAGTCTCAAGCTACAGCTTGTTTAAATAGCTCTCAATTCAAGACGGAACGCACGCGAAGCCCTGAATTTTCATTTCAGAAGTCACGCGGTTCATTGACGCCGCTCCGTGTCGCACCAACCGGCCCTAGCAGCAACCGTGTTCAGGAACCGCGCCTAAGAAGGAAGAAAGGGCGGAAGTCGAGGACGCGAGCGCAGGTGTTTGCCAGTGAGTTTTGTTGTGAAGCATGGTATTCAGAATCACGAGGAGCTTGCGCATGCAGGCGGTAAGCGCTGACTTAGGATATTTCCCGCGCGCACGCAGCTGGGTGTAAAAATTCTTGATGACCGGGTTGGAGCGGACCGCGGCGATTACGGCCATATACAGGACGCGCCGGACCTGGGCGCGCCCGCCCCAGATACAGCGGCTGCCGTGCAAGCTCCCACTGTCACGGTTAAATGGCGCCAGTCCGGCCAGGGCGGCAATCTGTTTACGATTAAGTGCTCCCAGCTCGGGCAAGTGTGCGAGCAGAGTACTCGAGAGCACTTTGCCGACCCCGGGCACGGAACGCAGCAATTCGTCACGCTCACGCCACAGAGGAGTGTCGCGAATCATCTCGGCGAGTTCATCGTCAAAGCCGGCAAGACGCTTTTCCAACCACCGGATGTGCTCATCGATGCTACGGTGTAAAATCTTTGGGGCTCTGGCCCGGCGATTCTTCTCCGCGCTCAGCATCTCGACCAACTGGCGCCGCCGGGTAACCAGTGCTTCGAGCGCCTGCGCCTGTTCATTTGCTAACGGCCGTGCCTCTGGTCGCACCGCTTGGCCGAAACGCGCCAGCACCTCGGCATCCAACCGGTCGGTCTTGGCCAGTCTCCCGGTGGCACGGGCAAAGTCCCGCACTTGGCGTGGATTAACTATCGCCACTGCGATTCTCGCAGACGCCGGTGCACTGGCGGCAGGCATCTCCAGACCACCAGTCGCTTTCCAGAATCACGAAGTCACCCGGCGCGAGGTGCCTGAGTAACTCCCGGATGCCGACCTCGTCATTAGTCACTGAAAAAGCAGCGCCGCCAGACCCGATGAACACGTCCAGAGCCGCCTTGGCGATGTCGATCCCAACAAACCGTTTCTCCCCGTCCATGTTCTACTCTCCTCAGCGCGGCTTGCCCCGCTTTGCAATTCGGGATTTTCTTCCCTTACAACCGTTCGGGCTAAGCGCTAGCAGTGGAGCGACGACCCGCGCTGCTAGACGGGATCTTTCTCCCGAGGGTGCACCGGTCTGCCGCACCACCAACTCTGATTCTTGTACCACTTCGTCAACATACAAGGGTGCGGAAGAACGCCTGATGATCCTGAGTTTCTCGATGCCGATTGGGTCGTTCGCCTTGCGTATGGCCCTAGCTCAGATAAATCAAACTGACCCAGTAGCGCGGTGTTCTTAATTTCTGAAGGTGCGCCGCGCGCCGATGACGTCGGCATCCAAGAATGAAAAAAGCCCTCCAGATTTCAGGAATTGCCGCTTTCGTCGGCGTCATTCTGCCGATCATGTGGTTTTTGTCACAGAAGTTAATGCACCCGAGCTTCAACCAGGAACTCGTCTTGCAGACAATCGATTTGATTATATGTCCGAGCTCCCTTGGTCTCATGGTTCTGCACGAGGACACGCCCACCTCGATAGTAATCACCGCGATAGCTATGGTCCTGGCGGAGAATGCAGTTCTGTACATAGTGGTGGCGCTACTTACATGGCAAGGTTTGCGTGGCGCAAGGGCTACGATCCGTGGCCTGCAAAGACTTCGCCGTCAACTCGGCAATGTCAGGTTCAGCCTGGGGTTGGGTACGATTGCGATCCTGGTTGGGCTGTTGGTGCGAGCGACGATCAGACATATCCAAGAAACCAGGGTTGATACACAGCGCTTATACGACTTGGCTTTGCTCCAGAATCAGACGGTCATATATTGGCAAAACGAACATTCTCTGCCGGAACGAATGGATCAGCTCTCGGTGGTCATTTACGGGTTCAAGCCACCGACTGACCCTACTGGCCGTCGCTATGAATACGTCCGCCTTGGACCCGATAGCTTCGAGCTGTGTGCAACCTTCGATTTGCCGTTGAATTCCGAACGTGCAATCAAGCTCGCAAGTTCGCGTGATTTCGCTGCCTCGCCGAATGCCCGGGGCGACTGGGCTCATCCGGGCGGACATTTCTGCTTTTTCAGAACAGTTGACGCCGACAAAATGGCTAAGAGCCACTAGATACTGATTGGCTAGTCAACCTCCAAGGCTAGGCATGTTCGGGCGGCCACAGAGTCGTTTATAGCGCATCCGTGGGGCACGCGGGCGGCGACTGTTCGCACCTCTTTAGCGGCGAGGAGTATGAATGTGTCCGGACAGCTTGCGACGCGGCACGTGAAATCGTGTGCCATGGACGCGGCCAGCAAGCATCTCGGACAACGCGGCGCGGCTTTCGCCGCCTCGCGCTCGGCGCGGATCTCGGCTTCGGTCGCTAGTGGCCGCGCGAGGGCGATTTGCTTCAGCGGCTTCGACTGGCGACGACGCTTCGCGCCCTTACGGGTCGATGTTTGGCTTATGCGCATGTTCAGTAGCCCGCCCACTTGCGGCGGTGGAGGCCGTGAACGGGGCTGAGCGCGGCCTCGGCGTCATCGCGCTCGTCGAGCGCGCTTCTGTTCGTATATGCGCAAGTGCGAGTCCGCTCTCGCCGCGCCAGTGGAGAGACCGAGCGGATATCTCCTCGGCCACGCGCCGCTGAAAGGCGCGGTCGGAGTTGTCCAATCCGCGGCCGCAGACGCTGAAGAAAGCAACTCGCAGGGCCATTCGAGCTTACGACCGGATGTAATCACCATCCCGAGGCCAACGGTCGTCAACTTTGGTCGTCAGACCCCATTCGCCACGATGTCTCCGTTAAAAAGTGCTTGATTCTATTGGTGGGCGGTGCAGGTTTCGAACCTGCGACCCTCGGCTTGTAAGTTCGCTGGAACACTATGCGCCTATGTGCGCCCGTGTGGTTGGGTTGCATGAAACCGCTGGGGCACAAGGGCTTTCGTGCGTCCATGTGCATACGATGATTTGCGCTCGGGCGTCATTTCTGGTCGTCAGGCGCCCGGCGGCGAGGCCTTTGGTCGTCAAGCTTGGTCGTCAAGTTCCAGTCGTCAAATCGACGAAGGCTGCCAAGGCTGCCACCTGAAGGCTGCCAGTGGCATTCTTCGTAAAGTCCCTCTGCCGCAACGGTTTTCTGTCAAAGGCTGCCAAGACTGCCATGTGCTAGAGGATTGGCGCTCTTGGGCGGCCCGGCGAGGCTGTGGATTTTCGCCATCCGGCTCCGTTGAACATCGCTCGGCGGAGATCGATCATCGAAGAAAGAAGAGAGGAGGGGAAAGAGCTATGTCCGCAACCATCTGGCTTCATGGGTTTACGGGCGAGCGCCTGCACTCTTTTCTTTTCGACCGCCAGGGCGCAGACCTCGTGCTTCGTAGTGACATCGCGTTGTGCGGCGCCCGGGTTGCTAAGTACGGACTCGGCTACCGCGGTAGCGCGGCCTGGAAAAGGCGCGAGGCAAGCCTCTTGGCGCGCGGTGTGCGCACGCAGCGGCAATGCGCGAATTGCTTGGAATTGGATAGGCCCGTCGCGCAGTCAGTTCGCGGCCAGGGGGAGGCGGACCGTCACGCGCAAAACGCACGCCGGCGAAGGCCCGAAGCGTAAGAGACACGATGCCACCGAAAAGAAAGTTTCCCAAGGCGAAGTGGAAGCGCGGGCTGTGCCAACAGCGTGGGTGTCGTTTGGACGTCAAAGGCCGCGCGGCGCTGTGCGAGCAGCACTTGGCCGCGCGGAAGGAAGCCGCGGAAAAAGGAAGCTAACTTGACATGGCTGCAGAACGCCAGCAACCGCGAGTGCCGCGGTGGACGTGCCCGTGCGGTCGGCGCCATCGCGACTACATCTTACGCTGCGCCTGTGGATTCGTGCGCGAGACAGAAGGCCGGATGATGAGCAAGCAGGAGCGGCTAGAAGCGGCGCGCGCAGTAGCCCGCGAGCGCGCACAGAAGCGTGTGGTTGCGAAGGTGCACCGGCTTACAGGACAGCCCGTTCCCGCGCCACGAGAGCGGCCGAAGGACCTTACGCACCAGCATCGGAGTCACCATCGCGGAGAGCTCCCTGACCAGTGCGCGAACTGTCGACGCGAGGCGGGGGTCTAGGAATTGCCGGAACTCCTTCCGGACGGGCCGCCAAACCCGTGAGCGCGTCAGAGCATGAGACTGACGCATGAAGAACGGCAAGTGTTTCGGATGCTCGCCAACGCGCGACGGCCGAGCGGCCGCCAGGGCGAGATGGGGCCGGTCTTGCTGAATGGGCGCGCCCGAAAGCTCGCGTTCCGACTTGCCGAAATAGGAGACAACGGGGCCGGGCCGCTCACTTGGCCCGCGCAGGAGGTTAGAGATCTGACGGCCAAGGAGTGCAACGCCGGGCTCTCGCTGTTGGAGTCGCGGGACGCGCTGCGCTGGTCCAAGAAATGGAGTTACGGAGACCCGGCAGCCAAGTTTGTGATAGCCGACCTGACGGCCAGGCTGGAGCGGGGCGCGCGAGGCTAAAAAGGCGCTCTCAGCCTTCGCGCTTGATCGATCGGATATGCTCAGTCTGCATGACCTGCTCCGCCGCATCGCCGGGCGCCACTTCCGACCGTAGTCGCTCAAGGCACCTCGGGCATACGCCATGCGAGCGCGGGAGCCATTTAAGCAGAATATCTCGGCCGCTTTGCCTTGCGCCGCACAGATTGAAGCCGACCCGAAAGCGGCGGATAAAACGCATACCGCGGAACTTCGGCGCCTGGCCTTTGCTCACGATTCGGATGTGCCGCATGGGTCCTTACCCTCGTCTCACCTAAGTCCCGGAGTCGCGGATCGTCGCTCGCTACGCATCGAGCGCTAAGTGCCTGTAGATCCGAGATTCTCTGTTCAGTAGCGCTAGCCACAGGTTGAGCTTTCAGTTGCCGATAGCAGCATCTGTTAGCGTCTTGACCCTAGGAGCCCGTCCGAGAAACATAAGCGATTGAGTTGATCTCCGGGTTGGGGCGATCAGCTATTGCTGATGTGGACCGTGAAAGAATTCTTAGAAGTGCTGATGCGCCCGCTGGCTGGAAATGGTGCCCCATCTTGATAGTTGCACCTGTCAGCTTGATGGTTGTCACGCATTGCAGAGTCGGTGCAACTTCAAAATGTTGTGGGTGAGACAGACCAGCGCCCACTCGCCCCGGACTTTGGCTAAGCCGCGCAAGAGGAACTGGCGAAACCCGCGGGCCTGTTTGATCTGGCCGAAGACCGGCTCCACGATCGTTTTCCGTGCCGCATAGACTGCCCGCCCCGCCTTGGTCTGAAGCTTGCGCTTCATGCGTTCGACCTGCGTCGCATTCCTGGGTAACGGTCCGCGCGGGCACGGCTGGCGGTATTCGTCATGCTGCTGCTTGCCGGTCGCGATATAGGCCTCGATCGGGTCTCCCGACTGGCCGGTAGCCGCCAGATACTCCAGGTTCTTCTCCGAGCAATATCCACTGTCGGCCAGGAGGCCGGCGGGTCGCTGTCCGCTCTGTTGCTCGATCACCTGCACCATTGGTTCGATTTGCTCTTTATCGTTGGCCGCCGGCGTCACGCTCTGCCCCACGATCAACTGCAACCTCGGCTCCACTGCCGCCTGCGCGTTGTAGCCTTGCACCAGACCATCGCTGCCCTTCATCAGGCGCGATTCCGGATCGGTGAAATTGTATTGCTCTTTGTCCGCGGGCTTCGCCTGTTGCACTTTCTCGCGCGGCTTTCCGGCCTTCTCCGCCTGCTGCCGCACCCGCTCCTCCAGCGCCCGTTGCGCCGCGCGAATCTTCTTCAGCCGGGTCTCGCGCCGCTGCAGCTCCGCAGGTAACTCGTCGCCCCGCCGATCGCCCCCGTAGTGCGCGTCTTCGGCGCCGTCCGCCGCCTCGGCCTGGGCCAGCAGTTCCCGGACCTCGGCCCGCAGTTGCTGCTCCCGCTCTTTCATCCGGCCATAGCTCATCGCCTTGTGCTTGCTGGCATTGGCTTTCACCTTGGTGCCGTCCAAGGCCACCTGCCCCAGTTTCAGCGCTCCCGCTTCCAGCGCGATCCTCAGCACCTCTTCAAACAGCCCGGCCAGCGTAGACAGGTGCAGCTTGCGGAAATCTGCGATGGTGCGGAAGTTCGGCGCGTTGCCCGCCGCCAGCACCCGAAACCCCACATCCTCGGCCAAGCGCCGCTCGATGCGCCGCGAACTGAACACCCCCACGCAATACCCGTACACCAGCACCTTGGTCATCATCCGCGGATCGTAGGGCGGCTGCCCGCGCTGTTCGTCGCCATACACCGCATCCAGCGCCGACAGGTTCAGATTGTCGACCACATCGCTGACGAAGTAGACCAGATGATTCTCGGGCAGCCACTCAC
>Ga0185299_10001228_pt1 | contig 53220 bp, 45 predicted proteins | sample PaiPotPPA55metaG_FD_128002 | JGI IMG/M metagenome (GOLD analysis project Ga0185299, IMG submission 128002) | Iron sulfur acid spring bacterial and archeal communities from Banff, Canada, to study Microbial Dark Matter (Phase II) - Paint Pots PPA... ... | reverse complement strand
TCCTATTGCCGAGCCAGCGACAGAGGCAACCTTTTCACCGGCCGTACTCTTATTTCATCAACTCCGCTCTTGCATGCTCGCCGTGAGTCTCTCGCCAGAAACTCTCATATTTACCACGGGCTGCTAGAAGAGGCTTTTGCTGTTTGCCTCTTCTGAAATCGCGGACCGAAGGAGGACGGCGACAGGAAAGCGAGGGTCGCTCCTTAGAGCAGTCTAGGCGGAAGGCTTTCGGTGCGGTTGCAGGGTTTTTGCCGTCTCCCCTGCTTCGTGGCGACTCCGGGAACGGTAAAATCGTTCAGCGAGAACAGCCCGGAGAACCAACGCATTGGATAACCGAACAGCTTGCCGCCTGGGCTTGGGCAACAGTTCATGAGCCGGCTTCACTTCATTACAGCGATTCCTCAAAATGTGCAGCGCGGCAGCGGATGCTATGTCGGCACCTGGACGCTTGCCCGTGCCCTGCGCGGTCTCGGGGTTGAGATCGACATCGTAGCACCGCGCCTATCTGTCCCGGCATATCTACCAACCCGCATCCTCTTTAATGAGACGCTGCGCGGGCGCAGGTTCGATAGTGACGCGACCATCGGCATCGATGCCGATGGTTATTCGATCGTTGGAAATGGCCGTCGGTGGAATCGCCAGCCACATGTCGCGTGCGTCAAAGGCGTCCTCGGCGACGCGATACGTTTCGAACGTGGTGCAACTCGCGCCAGCATGGCGATTCAGGCCCGCCTCGAGGCCGTGCACGCGCGGCACGCCGACCTGGTAATCACCGTCAGCCGCTATTGCGCTCAGCGCCTCGAAGAGCTATACGGCGTCCGGAACGCGGTGGTGGTCCCCGAATTGATGGATCTCGACGCCTGGCGTAATCGTTTCCGATCGAATCCCGCAGTGCCCGATCCGAGAAAATTCACCGTGTTGTCGGTCTGCCGGTTCTACCCTCGTAAGCGCTTGGATGTATTGTTACGCGCTGTCGCGTTGCTCCGCGGTCGGCTGCCGGAATTAGAAGTAAGAATTGTTGGCAATGGGCCAGAGCGCCCTCGATTGTACGACATGACACGCGAACTGGGGATCGAACGCTTCATCTCCTGGGTTGGCGACGTGACCATTGACCAGCTCGCCGCCGAATACAATCGAGCCGACGTCTTCTGTCTGCCCAGCGTTCAGGAGGGCTTCGGCATCGTGTTTCTGGAGGCTATGGCCGCCGGCAAAGCGATCATTGCCGCCCACACCGCCGCCATGCCCGAAGTGATTCGTCATGGCGTGCTGTTCGAACCGGACCACGCCGAGGCGCTTGCGAATGCCTTGATCCTGCTCGACTGTGATCCGGATCTGCGGCGTTTACTCGGCGCCGCCGGATCGCGAGACGTCCAGGAGTTTGACATGCACCGCGTGGCGAGGCAATTTTTATCCGAAGTCGCGAGAATTGCACCGGGTTTAGCTTTACCCGAGGACGTGCCATCGTTACCTGAAGAAGAGAAAAGGGAGGCTGCACATGCGACTTAGGCGAAATCGAGAACGTGGCGCTGATGGGGCCGGTCTATGCCCTGGCTCAGAAGATTAGCCCCGCGTCAGGAGAAAAAGGCCGCCGCGCCGGTCGTGCATTACTTTTTTGGCACCGCTGTGGGCGCCGCTTTTGGCGTGGCCGTTGAAACGACCTCCGCCGTCCGAACGGGATTGGGTCATTGTTCGGCGCCGCCATTTGGTTGGACGCCCACGTGATTGCCGTGCCTGTTCTGCGCTAACCGGGAAACCCCATTTTCTTCCCCCGGCAACGATTGTGCTACACGTTAACTCATGGCTCAATCGGATCAGTCGACGCGCAGAGGATTTATGGAAACGGCCGCCGGAACCGGTCTGGCGCTGCAACTCAAAGCCTCGGCTACCAATCCCTTCCAGGACCCCGCGTACGCAGCGGGCGCAAAAGCGCGACTTCGCGAATTCATCGGCCGGGGCGCGGACCCGGATGCCGCGGCGGCCATCTTCCGCCGGTTGACGACGTTGGATGCAGAGCCGTGGGTGGCGGAATGGACCAAACTTGCCGTTCCATTTGAGCGCCAGGGCGCTGAGTTGGAGTCGCAGGGGAACCTGCGGGAGGCGAACCGGGCTTATCAAATGGCGGCCGTGTATTACGGCATCGCCAAGTTCCCGGTCATCAATCATCCGGCCAAACAGGCCGCTTATCGCAAAGCTATCGAAAACTATTTGAAGGCCGCGCGTTCTCAGGATCCGCCCATGGAGCGCGTGGCGATTTCCTTCGAAGGCAAACAAATCATCGGCTACCTGCGCAAGCCGAAAGGCGTCACCCGGGCGCCCATCGTAATCGCCACTGGCGGCGTGGACGTTTATAAAGAGGAGCGCAGCACGAACGATCTGCTGGAAATGGGCCTCGCTGCATTCTCGATGGACATGCCGGGCGCCGGCGAGTGTCCGCTGTGGAATACGCCCGATGCGGAACGCCTCTACAGCGCCACGATCGACTACCTCCTGACTCGCGACGATCTGGATGGACAGCGCATGGGCTTCGTGGGCCGCAGCTACGCGGGCTATTGGGGCGGAAAGATGGCCTATGTTGAGAGGAAGCGGCTGCGGGCATCGGTGGAATGGGGCGGGCCCATCCATTACACGTTCCAAGAACCGTGGCTGCGGGGATTACAGAACGAGAAAGAATATTTCTGGCCGCTGCTCGATTCGATGATCTATTCCAATCACGTGAAAGATTACGATGAGCTGGTGAAGACCGCGCCGGCGATGTCGCTCCAGGCGCAGGGTTGGCTCGATAAGCCGTGCGCGCCCATGATAGCCGTGAACGGAGAAAAGGATCCGTGGATCTCGCCGCAGGAAATTCCTCTGCTGCTCGAAACGGGCGAACCGAAGACCGCGCGGTTAATGGCCGATGGCGCCCACATGGGCCGAGGTAGCAAGGACAACGCTCGCACGGGCCGCATGGTCATGGAGTGGTTGCGTGCGCGCCTGACGCCGTGACCACCACTATCGTAGCGGTCATGCGCACGCTTATCTTCAGCCTTCTCATCGTCGCTCTCCTTTGGGCCGGCGGACCCGCTTTCCGTAGCCGGGCACAACTCGACGAGCATTACGGCAAGCATGGGTCCGAGTTTGGGAACATCAGCAAGCAAGAGTATCTTCGCCTGGCGCAGGAGTTGCGGGATGCACCACCGGGAGGTCCGATTCTGGAAGCCAGGCGATCCAATGGCGAATTCAGCCGGTTCGACCGGCGTCACGGCTATTTCGGCGCCTATAACCCGGACCGCACAATCCGCACGTTTTTCATCCCCAACGACGGCGAGCGCTACTTCCGCCGGCAAGCCAGACGGGCGTATGACTGACGAGCAGATGGTCGCCTATCTTCGCGAGAACGGCTATCCCGAGCATGTCGTTCGGGCTGGGCGCGCCGGTTTGATCGATCGCTGGAGGAAGTTCGTCGAGTCCGTGGAGCGCGGATACAAATTGGGATTGGAAGACTACCGCAACGACCTGGATTTGCGTGGAATTATCGCGATGGTTGGTCTGGACAGCGATGTCCAAGAACTTGATCGGCGATTCGAAGCGATGCTGGTCGACCGCGAAAAGCGCGTCTGGGAGACTTCAGCGGGCGAGCCTTTCTGGGACTTCGGGTATCCAAGGAACGCGCAGGGCGAGCTTCTGGATGACCTTAAAAAAGAAGGACTTGCTTCGTAAACACTGCAATCTCTATAGACATTAAGTAGATTCCGTGGTATTCTGCGGATGATGTCCCAGCTCGGCCATCTTAAACTGCTCGAAGCCGAAAGCATTCATATTTTCCGGGAAGTGGCGTCGGAGTTTCAGCGGCCAGTAATGTTGTACTCGATCGGCAAGGATTCCTCGGTGCTTCTAAGACTCGCCCAGAAGGCTTTCCATCCGGGGGCGATTCCCTTCCCGCTACTGCACATCGATACGACCTACAAATTCCGCGAGATGATCGAATTCCGCGACAACTATACGCGCGAAGTTGGCGCGAAGCTGATCGTGTACACCAATCAGCAGGCGATCGCGGATGGAGCGAATCCGTTCCGTCTAGGAACGCAGCGCTGCTGCGGATTACTAAAAACGAAAGGTCTGCTGGATGGCCTGAACGCCGGCGGGTTCGATGCAGCGATCGGCGGGGCGCGGCGGGACGAAGAAAAGTCGCGGGCCAAGGAGCGCATCTTTTCCTTTCGGGACTCCAAAGGGCAATGGGATCCAAAGAATCAGCGGCCGGAGTTGTGGAATCTTTTTAACGCGCGGATTGATCCCGGCGAAAGCTTGAGGGTGTTTCCATTGTCGAACTGGACGGAGATGGATGTTTGGCAATATATCCACGTCGAGAAAATTCCGATCGTGCCCATGTATTTCGCCAAAGACCGCCAAATGCTGGTACATGGCGACACGCTAATTCCAGTGGAGCAGCCGTTCATCCCCATGCTGCCAGGGGAGAAGCCGCAATGGGTGCGCTGCCGGATGCGGTCGCTCGGCTGCAGCCCCTGTACGGGCGCTATTCGATCGGACGCAGACACGGTTCCGAAGATCATCGAGGAGCTGGTTTCGTTCCGGCGCTCGGAGCGCGAAAACCGGGTGATTGATCATGATCAGGACGGCTCCATGGAAATGAAGAAGCGTGAAGGATATTTCTAATGGCCGCTCTCGCAGACAACGCGCTCGCTTTCGACATTGAAACTTTCCTCGCCCAAGAGGAAGCTAAGGATCTCCTGCGATTCACTACCGCCGGAAGCGTGGACGATGGTAAATCAACACTCATCGGCCGCCTTCTTTACGATTCCCAGAACGTTTACGAAGACCAATTGAAGGCGGTAACCAAGGCGTCGGTGAATCGTTCGGCGGGACCGATCGATTTTTCACTGCTGACGGATGGTTTGCGAGCGGAGCGGGAACAGGGTATTACGATCGACGTAGCTTACCGCTACTTCGCCACGGCCCTGCGCAAGTTCATCATCGCCGATACGCCCGGTCACGAGCAATACACGCGCAACATGGCCACCGGCGCTTCGACCGCGGAGCTGGCGATTATTCTGATCGATGCCCGCAACGGCATCTTGCCGCAGTCGCGCCGGCATGCCTATATTGCATCGCTGCTGGGCATTCCGAACTTTGCGATCGCGGTGAACAAGATGGACCTGGTCGACTACGACGAAGCCGTCTTTCGCACCATCGAGCGGGAGTTCCGCGAATTCCTGGGACGTTTACACGCTAGGCCGCAGGTTTATTTTCTGCCAATCAGCGCGCTAGAAGGCGACAACGTCGTGCGTCGGAGCCGCAAGATGCCGTGGTTCGAGGGGTCCAGCCTGCTCGAGTTTCTGGAAACTGTACCGGTGCTCGATCGAGTACGCGCGGCCGCGTTCCGCTTTCCGGTGCAGCGGGTTGTGCGTCCCGACCAGAGTTTTCGCGGCTATGCGGGGCAGGTTGTGTCGGGCGCCGTCAGGCCCGGCGACGCGATTGTGGCGTTTCCCTCCGGGCAACGGTCGCGAGTCGAGAGCATCGAGACCTTCGATGGGCCCCTTCAGGAAGCCATCGCTCCTATGTCGGTGACGCTGACGCTGACAGACGAGCTGGACATCAGCCGGGGCGACATGATCGCATCGGCGCAAAAGCTTCCGGAGGTAACTCGACAGTTCGATGCCAATGTGGTGTGGCTGAACGAACAGCCGCTCGATCCGGCGAAAACGTATGTAGTCAAGCACACAGCTCAGAGCGTCACAGCCGAAGTGAAAGCCATAAAGCATCGAGTGAACATAACGACGCTGGAGCACGAGGCGGTCGGCCGGTTGGAGATGAATGCTATCGGCGTGCTGCAAATCGAAACCAGCCGGCCAATTTATTTCGACGCGTACTCCGCGAACCGAGCTACCGGCAGCTTCATCCTGCTCGATCCGGCAACCAATGCGACTGTTGGCGCCGGGATGATTCTCTCAGCGGTGCAGGCGGAACGCGCACGGCGGACAATCGAGTTGAAGCTCGGTCGTGTGACAGCGGCGGAGCGGATCGCGCGCTACCGGCACTCGGGTGCGACCGTGGTGCTCGGCCGCAGAGAACAACTGGCGTGGCTCCTGGAGCGAAAGCTGTTCGATCGTGGGTGTTCAGTAGTTATAGCGAACGACACAGGCCTAGGTGCCTATGTCACGGGCTTACTTGTCTTACTAGTTTCGGACGAGACGTCTGATTGGGACTTGCCCCCAGACGATTTGCAGGCGGCCGACGAGATCATTCGTAGACTAGAGGAATCTGGCATCCTGTTGGCGGATGAATCGCTGACCGGAGGCGAGGGAATTTAGATGACGCCACTCGAAATCAAGCTCGATAACAAAATCGAAGAAGCTTCAACCGTGATCCGCCGCGTGCTTTCTGAAGATCCCTCGCGCGCATGCGTCACTTGCAGCTTCCAGGCAGAGTGCATGGTAGTGGTGGATCTGCTGGTGGCTGAGCAGCCGGATATTCCGGTGTTGTTTCTCGAAACCGGCTACCACTTCCCCGAAACTTACGCATACCGCGACCAGATGACCGAACGTTTGCGACTGAACCTGGTCAATCTCTCGTCCGAACTCACTGTGGCGGAGCAAGAGTCGCAGTTCGGCATCCTATACCAGAGCGCACCGGACCGTTGCTGCGGGATGCGTAAGGTGGATCCGCTTTTCCGCGGGCTGGCCGACTACGGCATTTGGTTCACGGCACTGCGCCGCGAGCAATCCCCAACGCGCGCGAATCTCCAGACTGTGGATCATTTCAAGCTGCCGACCGGCCAGCAGTTAATTAAGGTGAGCCCGCTGGCGGCTTGGACAAATGCCGAGGTGTGGAGTTATCTGAAACGGCGAGGCATTCCCGTGCTTCCGCTATATGACAATGGATATTCCAGTATAGGGTGCGCGCCTTGCACCACGCCGCCGGCCGACCCAGACAATTTGAGATCCGGCCGGTGGGGTGGACGCAAGCTCGAATGCGGCATTCATATCGCTAGCGATTGAATTTCAATCGAATATGGAGATCGTTCTTGGATTTCTGATTGCGGTGGCGATTGGCATCACGGGAGTCGGCGCAGGCATTATCACGGCGCCGGTGCTCATCCTGTTCTTCCACATGCCGCCCGCCCATGCCGTAGGAACGGCGCTGGCATTTGGCGTTGCCGTCAAGCTGCTGGTTGTTCCGATGCAGCTGTATCGCGGAATGGTCGACTTCCGCGTGCTGGCATACATGCTGGCGGGTGGATTGCCAGGGGTGCTGATTGGGTCGGTGCTGCTAGCGAAGTTGAATACACCTGAGCGGCAAGGGTTCCTATTCGCAGGGCTTGGCTCGACCATCGTCCTCATGGCAGCTCTCAATCTATACCGTCTATGGCTTCGACCCACGCAGCAGCCGGTGCGAGATCGTTCTCGATGGCTGCCCTTCGCCACTCTTCCGATCGGCGCCGAGGTTGGATTTTCGTCGGCCGGCGCCGGAGCATTAGGATCGCTCGTCCTATTGGCGATCACTCCGCTGACAGCGGCCCAGGTCGTGGGAACTGATCTGTTTTTTGGACTGTGCGTCTCGCTAGTGGGCAGCGGATTTCAGTTGAGCGCCGGGAACTACGACTCAGTAATATTGATTCGGCTGATAATCGGCGGGCTACTGGGCGCTGTGGCAGGAACATATCTTGCGGGAGTTACTCCCCAACGCGCATTCCGTGTGGCACTGTCCCTGTGGCTGATAACGCTGGGTATCCAGTTATGTTGGACTGGCGTTAAACATTGGTGACAGTGCGACCTTTCTGCACGTTCATGCATCCAACGTCTGGAGGCGGGCGTGAACGGTCGCGGAAACGAATGGGCCACGAACTATCCGCTCTTATCACGCTTCAGTTTCCCATCCTTTCTAAAATCTAAGCGCGCTCAACGGATTACGGCTGTCTCATTGACTGCGTTAGTGGCAATCGCAGGCATTATTTTCGAGTTAAGAAATTCCTGGCTGCAGTCCCGGGTCTTCCAGGCGGCGAGCCGGCGCCTTACGTACCGCGTTAGCGACGGCCCAAGCCATGCCATTGACTACCCAGCCGCCGGTCCTTATGATTGGGCGCTTGGTTACGCGCGTATGCCTGTCTTCCTCGTCCGCTTACAAGCCGCTGGATTTCACGTCGACGCGCAGGCGGAGGATTCCAAACTCTACTCGATCCTCGCGCGCACAGGCGTATATCCGATCTATCCCCAGAAAGATCAGGCGGGACTGAAGATCACCGATCGCGACGGACGGGATTTGTTTGCGGCCGCGAAGCCCGCGCGCATCTATCCTGATTACGCAGACATTCCCCCGTTGGTGGTGGCCACGTTGTTATTCATTGAGAATCGGCACATGTTGGATTCGAGGCACCCCAATCGAAATCCGGCGGTCGAATGGGACCGTTCAATGAAGGCCGTGCTGGACTATGGCTTGCACGTGATCGATCCGCGTCATCCGGTCATCGGCGGGAGTACGTTGGCAACGCAGCTCGAAAAAATGCGGCATTCGCCCGGTGGCCGGACGCACTCACCGCTCGAAAAATTCCGGCAGATGACCTCGGCGACATTGGCGGCTTACCAACAAGGAACTGCCACGCTGGAGGCACAACAAGGGATCGTACGCGATTATCTCAATTCGATTCCTCTGGCCGCGTCGGCTGGGTACGGTGATGTCGAAGGCCTCGGTGACGGGCTGTGGGCTTGGTACGGTGCCGATGTTTCCAAAGTCGACCCGCTTCTCCTCGTTCCTGAATCGAATCTTAGTCCTAGCCAGATGTTGGATCGCGCGCTAGCGTATCGGGAAGTATTGTCGCTTTTGTTGGCGTTGCGCGCACCCGGCCATTATCTGGTGGATGACCCGGACGACCTGGCCGCGCAGACGGATCGTTATCTCTTCGCGCTATGTGAACGAGGGATCATTTCGACGGAATTGCGCGACCTCGCGTTGACGGCTCGCCTCCAGCCTTTGAGACGCGCGCCCGCCGTGGCCCCGGAAAACTTCGTCGAAAACAAAGCGGCCAACACTGTGCGGGTGGCGTTGCTGCCGCTGCTCGGCCTTTCGAGCACCTACGACCTCGACCGCCTGGATCTGAGTGTCCATACCACCATCGATCAAACCGCACAGCAAGGCGTAACGCAGTTTTTCGAACGTGTCGCCGAACGCAGACAAGCGCAAGCCGCCGGACTGGCACAATATCAACTTCTCGACCAGGACGATCCGTCAAAAGTAGTTTATAGTTTTACTCTCTACGAGCGCGGCTCGGGCGCGAACTTGCTGCGGGTTCAGACCGACAACTTGAATCAGCCTCTCAACATTAATCAGAACACTAAGCTGGAACTCGGCTCGACGGCCAAGCTGAGAACTCTGATTACATACTTGGAGATCATCGCCGCCCTGCACCAGCAATACGCCACGCTCTCGTCCGAGAAACTCAAGGCCGTGGCCACCAAACCAGACGATCATCTGACCGAATGGGCACTGAAGTTCCTGGCGACGGCGCAAGATCGCAGTCTGAAGACAATGCTGGAAGCAGCGCTACAGCGCAAGTATTCAGGTAATCCCGGCGAGACATTTTTCACCGCCGGCGGCGTGCATCACTTCGAGAATTTCGAAAGATTTGAGAATGGCCAGATGTTCACCGTGAGTAGCGCCTTCCAGAATTCGGTCAACCTGGCGTTCATCCGGCTGATGCGCGATATTGTGAACTTCTACCGTTTCCGCGTGCCGGGCGCTTCGCCGGCAGTTCTCCAAGATTGGAACGATCCGGCCCGGCAACAATATCTGGCGCGCTTCGCCGACCAAGAAGGGCGGCTCTACCTCGGGCGTTTCTATGACAAGTATCGCGGCCAGTCGCCCGATCAGGCACTGGAAACGTTGGTGCATGGCATGGTGCATCTGACGCCGCTGCGCGCCGCCGTGATCTACAGATCCGTCCGTCCGGCCGCCAGCCCGGACCAGTTCACGGCTTTCATGCAGGCTCATTTTCCAACCACCACGCTGGTGCGCGAGGATCCAACCAAGCTATACGTGCAGTATGGTCCTGACAAATTCAATCTGTCTGACCGCGGCTATCTGGCACACGTGCATCCGCTCGAGTTATGGATGCTCAACTATCTTCAACGGCATCCGGGCGCGCATCTGAAAGACGCTCAGGCGAACAGCGCGCAGCAGCGGCAGGAAGTCTACTGGTGGCTCTTTAAGACCGACCATAAGACTGCCCAGGATAATCGCATCCGTACGCTGCTCGAGCAGGATGCTTTCCGCGAGATCTGGAAATCCTGGAAGCGGCAGGGCTATCCGTTCGATTCACTAGTTCCTTCGTACGCAACCACCATCGGAGTGTCGGGTGACACGCCTGCGGCGCTGGCCGAGCTCGCGGGAATCGTCATGAACGGCGGCGTTAGATATCCAGCCATGAAGATCGACCAGTTGCATTTCGGCCGAGGCACTCCGACGGAGACGGTAGTGAGCCGCGACATCCCGGTCGGAAAGCGCGTCATTCCACCTGAGATCGCCAGTCTGGTTCGTCAGGAGATGATCGGAGTGGTTGAGAACGGGACCGGCCGGCGCGCGGTCAAATCGATTGTTTTGTCGAATGGCAGAATAATTCCCGTCGGAGGCAAGACCGGCACGGGGGACAATCGTCTGGAGAGCTTCTCGGCATCCGGGCATGTAATTGGCTCCAAGCCGGTGAGCCGGACCGCGACATTCGTGTTCATGGTGGGCGACCGGTTCTACGGGACCATCGTCGCCGATGTGCCAGGCTCCAAAGCGGCCTCCTATCGGTTCACAAGCGCGCTGGCGGTGCAGATCTTCAAGGACTTGGCTCCGCAGATCAAGCCTTTGATAGAGCGTACGTCCCCAGGGTCGAATATTGCAGATGCGCGACACCATCAGACGCGGCCTCGTTCTTGACTTTCCCGGTCTGAGTATTTTATTGTAAACATTCGACTTGGCCACGCCGCGGCCCGCTAAGCGAATCTATGCCAGACCGTGACATGCTGCTCGATTCCAATCTGGACAGCGTGGAAATCGCGGAGGCTGCGGTTCTCGAGGAGGCGCATGCGATTGGTTTTGCAGAAGAAGAGTTACATCAGCTAGGGATGGCGGTTCGTGAGAGCATGGTGAATGCCGTGGTTCACGGGAACCGTTACAACGCGCGCAAGAAGGTGCACGTTTCCGTAACCAAAGGCCCTGATCGCCTGACGGTAGTGATCGCCGATGAAGGCGAAGGCTTTGAAATGGTGGACGTCCCTGATCCGCTGGCGGAGGAAAATCTGTTGCGGCAGTCCGGACGCGGGCTCCTTCTGATTCAGGCGTTCGTCGACGAGTTTCAGGTTCGCCGCGGGCAGCCGGGTGGGACCGAAGTGCGAATGGTGAAGTACCTGGCGAAAGCCAGTTGAAGAGATCCGAGAATATTGAGGGAGGTTCCAATTCGTGAGCGTTAAACTCAGCACACGCAAAGTGGGCGACGTAACAGTAATCGATTCGGCTGGTCGAATTACCCTAGGCGAGGGCGCCAGCAGTTTTCGGGATACGATCCGCGATTTAGCTAACAAGGGCGAAAAGAAAATTCTGATTAACCTGAGCGAGGTTTCGTATATCGACAGCTCGGGGATTGGGGAAATGGTTTCCAGTTTCACGACCGTGACGAATCACGGCGGCCAGCTGAAGTTGCTGGGGCTGAGCAAGCGGGTCAAGGACTTGCTGCAGATCACCAAACTTTACACCGTTTTCGAAGTGTTCGACGATGAAGCTGCCGCGGTTCGCAGCTTTGCCTGACGAGTCCGAGCGCCCGCGTAAGGATCGCCACGGAAGCCGGCAATGATCGATCGCTGGACCGAAGGCAAACCTCAGCCCATCCACTCCGGATGCTGGGCTGTTCCGTCGAACTGCGTGGTCGTCTTGAAAAGCTCGAACTTTCCAGTCATCGCGGCTTCCTTGGTCTTCGAAACGATCGCCTGGAGTTGCTGCTCGGACATCGGCTTGAAGGTCCGCACCGCCTCGAAAGCCTGATCCAGGCGCTCCATCGAGTCGCACCCGTTAATCACCACTGAGGTTGGAAGATTCAATGCATAGTGCAGGCATTCGATTGGCGTGGCCACGCCGGCTTTCAGCGCATCGCCAAACGCCATCGGCTTCATCCCCAGCACGGCGATCCCTTCCTTCACGAGGCGCGGCACCACCTGATGCGCGAAACTCCGGAAGTGATAGTCCAGCACGTTTAGCGGCATCTGGCACGAATCGAAATGGAATTTGTTCTGCGCCGCCACGTCCAGCATTCGCAGATGCACGGCTGGATCTTTATGCCCGGTGAATCCGATATAACGCACCTTGCCGGCCTTTTTCGCCGCCATGACGGCCTCTAGCGCGCCACCAGGAGCGAAAAAGCGATCCGGATCCTCCATCCGTATGTTCTCATGGAACTGAATCAGGTCGATCGTCTCCACCTGCAGACGTCGCAGCGATTCGTCAATTTGCTTTGCCGCCATGGTACGCGTGCGCCCGTTATACTTGGTCATGAGGAAAACTCGCTTCCTGTAGCCGTCCCTTAGTGCCTTACCCATCCGGATTTCGCTTCCTCCATCGTGGTAGTCGCACGAATTGTCCAGGAATGTGACGCCTCGATCGATGGCGCTCCGTACAATCCGGATACTTTCGCTCTCTTCCTTCGGCACACCCATGTGATAGCCACCCAGACCGAGAGCGGAAACACGCTGGCCGGTGGTCCCCAGGTTCCTGTAGATCATCCCGTTGGATGTCTGCGCATTGAGCTTCGCCGCGACCTGCAGGGCCGCGAACGTTGTCAGAAATTCGCGTCGTTCCATGTCTGATAGCTTATCTTCAGCAAGTCAGTCCAGGCAATAGGTGAACTCACCAGGTCTTCGCTGCTAGCCGATTCGTCAAGCGCGTTTCCCCCAGCGGCAGATCGACGGTGATCGGGTTATGATCCGAGATCCGATCTGGAATACTATGATTCAGGTCCTTGAGTGTTCGTCCATAGTATGGGGCGAAGCGCGATGCTTCGGAAATTCCGTTTGGTCGGTTCACCTCCGCTGGCCGAACGAATATCCAGTCCAATTTGTAGCGGCCGATTGGGCCGTACGTTTTTCCCAGTTCGTTAGTCGGCACAAACCCTTTCTCGCCTCGTTCGTTGGAGTTGGCAAGCTTTCCGCTTCGGCCGTTCGAGGAATGCTCCTTCTCACCCCGGAAGTCGAACCTGTTTCCGTCTGTAAACTGGAACTTTTCCAACATCGAGAAGAACTTCGCTTCGGGATTCTCGCCCATCAATGGAATGCTCTTTCTGGTTGGGTCATTCACCTTCCTCGTGAATCCAATCAACCCGAGAGAGACGTTATATGCCCATCCCATCGGTGTTGCGTATCGAAGGGCTTCGACTGTTCCCTCTTCAGCCCACCACTTTCCATTGCCGAACCTCTGCTTCATAGCCCGCGTGACGCTAATGGGCACGCCGGTGTGGGTGGAAGTGTTCATGTCGCCCGTTAGAATGACAGGGTGATCATTGTCCGCGATCTTGTCGAGTATTTCTTGCAGTTGCTTCTGACGCATCGCCGGCGTCGTAACGTCTTCCAGGTGGGTGGCCACTACTGTGACCTTACCTGTAGGAAGGCCGGGGTCTGAGATGTCGGCTAACAGCATCATGCGTCCGCCCCGCCGGACCTGCCGAATGAGCTGTTCCTTAAAGACCGCAGCACTCACCTTGCCTTCCGCCTTTACGGCAATCGAAACCTTCTTTTCGTCGGCGTACCAATCGTGACCCTGGACCCCGAATGGAATCAGTCGCACGTTTTCCAATCGATACCGGCTGAGTATCGCCGTGCCATGCAGACCTCGGTAGCGCTCCGGGTCAGGCTGCATCACCTGTTTGACATGTTCGATCATTTCTGCCCTGCTCTCATGCGGATCCGCATAGGCTTCCTCGACCTCGCGCACGATAACCTGTTGGTCGATACCCATTGTGATGGGGTCCACTTCAACAAATTCGACTCCATACGCGTAGTTCATTCCAAATCTATCCGCCAACTCCGCCGCAACGTTCCGGAACAACGTGCGATTCATTCCCCAGTCCACTTCGTTCAGGACCAGCAGGTCGGCCTGCTCAAGAAGGGCGATTTGTTCTCGAATGCGCGCCCGCTCGTTTTCGGTCGCTTTGGACCCCTTGTCTTCCATCAAAGCATTGAACTGCTTCGGATCAGTGAAAGCGAATCGAATGGCATCGAACTCCAATCCGCGTTCGATGTTCCATTGCACCACTCTCAGAAAAGATCCCATTTCCGCTGAGTTGGGCTTCAAAGGCATCCGGCCAGCGTCGGATGCACTGTTCCGGACGAACGGCGTCGTCAATAGTTTCTGCAATTTGTCGCGCAGTGGCGAAGGCGGATCCGCCTGTTGATACAGTTGTACGATTTCATCGTAAGTCAGCAATTGCGGGTCAGCCGGCGGCTGCGCTCGCAGTTCGGACTTGCAAGATACGAGGAGAGAGACAAGACAAAAAGTCCATCGGATACGCTTACGCATTTCCCCCTACCAAATCTTACAATTCAAAAGCAATTCGTCTGCCATGGTTGCCGTAAAATAGACGCACGCGTGGCCGTCGATAGTGAGTTTTTCAGCCGTTGAAACGCCTGCTGCTAGCGAGCCGTCGCAATGGTTGGTGCGCTACTGGAAAGGAACAATGCGCGCGAAGTGTATTAAGTCTTTCATCATCAGCGTCTTAGCGATGATCTGCTGTGTCACCGGCGCCAAGGCGCAGACCGCCAGGATTACTCAACCCGTCAACAATCGAGCGCGCATCGTTCTGACCGGACATCTCCATCCGAAGGCGTTGGCCGCCATTGACCAGGGCCGGGTAGCGCCTTCGCTCGCGATGTCTTATATAACGCTGCGCCTTGCACCGTCAGAGAGTCAACAGGCCGACCTTGAAAAACTCCTGACGGAACAGCAGACGCCGGGCTCACCAAATTATCACCACTGGCTAACGCCGGAAGAATATGGACAGCGCTTCGGCGCGAGCGATGCCGATATTAACAAGATCAACCAATGGCTCCAGCAGCAGGGCTTGCAAGTTGTTTCGGTGGCTCGCGGGCGCAACTGGATCGCGGCCAGCGGAACGGCGGCGCAGGTCGAGCCTGCCTTTCAGACCGAAATTCATGGCTACGTGGCCGATGGTGAGACGCATTATGCGAATGCGTCGGAGCCGAGTGTGCCGGCAGCATTCGGTTCGGTGGTACAGAGCGTTCGCGGCCTGAACGATTTCCGGATGAAGCCGCGGCTTCACTCGCTGGCCGCACCTACTTACACATCCAGTTCGAGCCAGGCTCACTATCTTGCGCCCGACGATTTGGCTACGATTTACGACATCACTCCGTTGTACGCTGCCGGTATCAACGGCGCCGGACAGAAGATCGCAATCGCTGGGCAGATCGAGGTCAATCTTTCCGACATCGAGCAGTTCCGCAGCGTCTTCAATCTCCCGGCTAACGATCCGCAGACGCTGCTGGTGCCCGGGTCGAATAACCCTGGCAATCGCTCTAAATCAGGCGACCTGGCGGAGTCCGACCTGGATTTGGAATGGTCGGGCGCGGTGGCGCGAAACGCCAGCATCATTTTTGTGTATTCCACAGATGTAATGACGTCGGTGCAGTATGCGATCGACCAGAACCTTGCGCCGGTGGTCAGCGTCAGCTATGGCAATTGCGAGCAGGAGTCAGCCCGCTCGGACGTGGCTTCGTTCCAGCAATGGGCGCAGCAAGCCAACGCGCAGGGAATAACGTGGCTGGCTGCCTCGGGCGACAACGGCGCCGCGGATTGCGCCGACGCACAAAATCCCGGGCTAAGTGTCGACCTTCCGGGCAGCCTTCCGGAAGTAACCAGCGTGGGTGGCACGGAATTCGCGGAGGGGACGGGCACATATTGGAGTCTCACCAACAACGCTCATGGGGCATCTGCGCTATCGTACGTTCCGGAGACGACCTGGAACGACAGCGTGGCCGATGGGCAGCCGTCTTCGAGCGGTGGCGGCGCGAGCATTTTGTTTTCGAAGCCTTCGTGGCAAACTGGTCCGGGCGTTCCGAGCGACAATGCCCGCCATGTACCCGACGTATCGCTAAATGCGTCGGCCGATCATGACGGATATCTGGTTTACACTGGCGGGAGCCGTCAGGTGTACGGAGGGACATCGGTGCCGGCGCCCTCATTTGCCGGACTGGTGGCGCTTCTGAATCAGCAGGTCAGCTCGGGTGGCGTCGGCAACATCAATCCGAACATGTATGGGCTTGCGCAATCGAACCCAGCTATCTTTCATGACATCACGACCGGCAACAACATTGTCACGATCCCCTGTTCGCGCAAAGCGCTGAACTGCACGGCCACTCCAGTGGGATATAACGCTGGCGTCGGCTACGATCAGGCAACCGGGCTCGGGTCGGTCGACGCCTACAATTTAGTGATGGGATGGACCGGCGGGAAAGTGACGCCGCCTACCACGGCCGCCAGGATTTCGCTGCTTAGCAATTTGAGCAATGTATCCCCGAACGCCGTGATGTATTTGATGGCCACCGTCAGCTCGACAGATGGAACGACCCCGTCCGGGTCAGTCTCGTTCTCGATCGACGGGACTTCATTGGGATCAGCCTTATTGACCGGATCGGCGGACACGGCGACTGCAACTCTGGCGGTGAACGGCTTGCAGTTGCCGCTGGGGTCTGGAACGATTACAGCGACTTACAACAGCGCCAGCAGCGCATCGGTGAATGTCAGCGTAGCGGCGTCCGGTTCTGGCTCCAGCGCCAGGCCGGCGATCACAGGCGTCGCGAATGGAGCGAGCTTCAAGCAAAGCTTCGCGCCGGGCTCGGTTCTGAGTGTTTTCGGATCGCAGTTCTCGTCCGTCACACAGAGCGCGTCCAGTGTGCCTTTACCGCTTTCGACCGGCGGAGTCGCGGTGCTGGTGAACGGAATCGCCGCGCCACTTTATTACGTCTCTCCGGGCCAGTTGAACGTGCAGATCCCGTATGAGACGACGGCCAATAGCTCGGCACTGCTCAGCGTCAATAACAACGGTCAAGTGACCACGCAATCCTTCCAGGTGGCCGCGGCGGCGCCGGGGATTTTCACGGACTCGACCGGCAGGCTGGCCCCCACGGCGGCTGCGGCGCGCGGGCAGGAGATCGCGTTTTACATCACCGGCGCCGGGACGGTTTCTCCGGCCATCTCGACCGGCGCCGCGCCCGCTGCTTCCACTGCGATTGCGGATCTTCCGAAGCCGGTGCAGCCAACGAGTGTGACGATTGGCGGAGCTACTGCGAACATCGATTTCATCGGCATTCCTTCGGGTCTCGCGGGCGTGACGCAGATAAATGTGCAAGTTCCGAGCGGTATTCCGACCGGCTCTCAACCGGTGGTGGTGACGGTGGGCGGAACGGCCAGTGCGCCGGCGACAATCACGATCACCAATTAATCAGCACCATTTACGGCGCCTTACACACGAAATTCGCTGCTTCATCGATGCTTCCCGATCCTCTGTAACTTGCTACCTGAGGGTACGGGCATAGTGGGCGCGTGCGATCTATCGCGCCGTCCTTTGCGCGGGACGCGATGATCTGATCGGGCGCTCTGCCGTTCTCCACCCATTGCTCCATGGCAGTGAGCATGTCGAAGTGGTCGGTACCCTCGCTGCCGCCGCAATGGCCCATCCCGGGAACCATGAACAGGCGATAGGAATCCTTCACTTTCGCGGCGCCGCCCAACGTGTCCAGCACGGTCTTGTAATAATTGACGCTGCTAAGCGGCGCGATCTGCCAGTCGTTCCAGCCATGGTATTGCAGCAGTTTTCCGCCATGAGAAAAGAACGGCCGCAGATTAGGATCGGTGGCATTGATGGTGCCGTTGTCCGTCTTCTCGGCCAGCGCGATGTCGCTGTCGAAGTTGAGCGTCCGGTAATCCCAGCTCGGATCTTTGAACACTACGTACTTGAAATGCTCCTGCGCTATCCCGAAGGCCTGCGGGCCCGCCATGACGGCCCAGCCGAGCTCGCTCCCCGGCTCTAATCCGGGAAAGATCTGTTCTTTGGTGCGCGAATTCGCGACCCCCGAGTAGATTTTCCGTGCCGCTTCCACTTGCGCAGCGGTCAGACATGTGGAGTTGTCAGCGCTTTTGCATTCCAGCACCTTGGGATCGAACTGGCAGCGCGTTGGATCATCCACAATCCCGTCTTTCACCCCATCGCGCGCATCGCACGCCTCCAGGGCGGCGTTGTGGATGAGCGCGTACTTCGTGGGTGGTATGTAACTCGTTTCGTCGCCATGCACCGCTTGCGCGATCCACAAAGCATGGGCCGCCCGGCCGGTCCAATTGTAGGCCGGCGCACCGGCAATGATCGCATCGAAATCTTCCGGAAATCGCTGGGCTTCTTTCAGCCCCTGTTTGCCACCAGCCGAGCAGCCATTCCAATAGGAGAGCTTGGCGCCCTTCCCGTAATATGCCGCGATAATGGCCTTGCTCTTCACCGTCATCTCATGGACCGCGCGATATCCGTAATCGACCAGCTTCTCGGGATGATCCAGGGCGAAGCGGGCGCTGGACCCCTCGTGTCCGGTATCGGTGCTGGCCGACGCGAAGCCGCGCTGAACCGCTGCCGCCAGCGCCGGAGTGCTGATTGCGCCCGACCAGCCACCATTGCCTACCGCTTCAAACTTGCCGTTCCAGCCAGACGCGGGCATCCATACCTCGATTTTGATATCGGAGTCATTGGACGGTTTGAGCGTGGCCGCGACCCGGCAGTAGGGCGGTAGATCTTTGTTCGACGCGACGATCTGCGCCGAAGTGATGATGGTGTCCGGCAGTGGAAGCGAAGCCAGGCTCTCGCAGGACGCCGCTAAGATCGGCGCCACGCTAAGTACGGTTGCTACCAGCATTGAGGGTGACATGGCGATTGAAGATGGATCTAGCATATCGCACAATTACCCTGGGTTACACTGAAATTCAACTACACTGAAATTCCATGCGCTGGAGCACGCTCTTCATCCCCACGCTGCGCGAGAATCCAGCGGACGTCGAAGACGTGGGCCGTCAATTGTTACTGCGGGCAGGCTATATCCGGGAATTGTTGCCTGGCATTTACAGTTACCTGTTTCTGGGGGAGCGTTTACTCGGAAAGATCGCACAGATCGTCGGTGAAGAAATGGACGCCATCGGCGCGCAGGAAATGCGGCTTCCGCTCTTGCATCGAGCCGACAGCGTGGTAGCCGCCATCGCGGAAGGAGAGCTGCGCAGCTACCGGCAGCTTCCGCAGATCTGGCATCATATTCAGACGCGGTTCGATGAGCAGAAGCACTCGCGTCCCGACCTGCTGCGTGCCCGGCAGTTTCTAGTAAGTGAATCGTTCTCGTTCGATCTCAATGCAGCGGCGCGGGATGTCTCGTATCAGAAACACTGCGATGCCTATTCGAAAGTCTTCGATCGTTGCGGCCTGAAATACACGGTGGCGGAAGCGTATGCGGGCGCGATTTTCGTGGTGTCTTCGGATGGCGGCGAAGTCCAGGTGATGAGCTGCAGGAGCTGCGGTCATGCAGCTGACCTCGAAAACGCCGCGGCGCGAGCAGCGCAGCCGCCGATCACTGATCCAGAAGGCGACTTCGCTCCCGAGCCTTTCCATACGCCGGGATACAAGACCATCGCCGATGTGGCCGCCTTCACCGGCCTGCCCGAAACCTCGCAGATGAAAAGCCTGGTGCTGGTGGCCAATGGCCGGCCCGTGCTGGCGTTGGTGCGCGGTGATCACTCGCTCAATGAGATCAAGTTTGCCCGCGCAATGAACGCCGCCGAGCTCCGGCCGGCGCAAGCCGAGGAGATCCGCGAATGGTTCGGTGCCGACGCCGGATCGCTGGGGCCGGTCGGCGTCAAGAATATGCGCATTGTTGCGGATGAAGCGCTGCGAGGCCGCCGCAACATGATCGCGGGGGGCAACCAAGACGATTATCATCTGCGGCATGTCACTCCTGGCGAGGATTTCGAGCCGGAGTATTTCGACCTGCGGAACGTGATCCCAGGCGATGCGTGTTTTCGGTGCGGTGGGGCGCTGGATTTCATCAAATGCGTCGAGATCGCCCGGGTGCACAAGACCTGCGGAGGGAGCAATGGTTCTTACAGCCTCTATTTAGAGCGCGTGTTGAGCGCCGCCGTTGAACTTCATCACGACGCGGACGGGATGGCGCTTCCTGCGGCTATCGCTCCGTTCGATGTCGTGATCACGCCCGTGTCGATCACAGACCCGGCGCTGCGGTCGGCGTCGGAAGAGATTTACGAAAGCTGCCGCAAAATGGATCTGGATGCGCTGTTCGATGATCGCGATGAGCGGCCTGGAGTGAAGTTCAAGGATGCGGACCTGATCGGAATTCCGTATCGCATCACCATTGGCAAGAAGCTGGCGGAGGGATTGGTGGAAGTGGTGGAGCGCCGAAGCAAGAAGCGAGAGGATGTCGGCAAGGAATATGCCGCGGCATTCATCGCGGGGGCGCTCATCCCAGGGAAGGAACGCCCGTGACGGTTGACTGGGAGGCGGTCCGCAGCGAATTCCCGGCGCTTGCGCATTGGACTTACCTGAACACGGCGACTTTCGGCCAGTTGCCCCGGCGAGCCACAGAAGCCGTAGCGCGGCATTTCGCGCATCGCGACGAAGTGGCCTGTTGGGATTTCTTGACCTGGTACGATGACGCCGACCGCCTGCGGGCAAATATCGGCCGGCTGATCTGTTGCGGCGCGGAAGATATTGCCTTCGTTCCGAACGCGTCCACCGCGCTCGGAATTTTACTCACAGGGCTCGACTGGCGCCCCGGCGATCGCATCGTTACGCTGGAACACGAGTTTCCGAATAATCTATATGCTCCGGCGCTCCTGGGGCGCTTCGGCGTGGAGATGGTCGAGTCTTCCTGGAAGCAGTTTTACGAATCGGTGGACGAGCGGACGCGCCTGGTCGCCATCAGCTCGGCGAATTACAACACCGGGTTCGCGCCACCGCTGGAGGAGATCGCGGAATTCCTTCGCGCGCGCGGCGTGCTTCTATTCGTGGACGGCACCCAAAGTCTGGGCGCCCTGCGCTTCAATGCGTCCCGAATTCAACCTGACATGTTCGCCGTTCACGCGTACAAGTGGATGCTCTCGCCCAACGGCGCCGGCTTCATGTATGTGCGTCCCGATCTGCGGGAGCGGCTTCGGCCCAATGTCATGGGATGGCGTAGCCATCGGGACTGGCGCAATGTCGACAATCTGCACCACGGCGTTCCGGAGTTGACGGCCGCAGCCGAAAAATACGAAGGTGGGTCCGTCTCTTCCTCACTGTTGTATGCGATGGAAGCTTCCATCGGGCTGATGTTGGAGATTGGGCCGGAGGTGATCGAGGAACGCGTGCTCGGCTTAGCGAGGAAGACGCGTGAATTTTTACGCGAGCTGGGCGGTAGCGTCGAAGAGTATGCTTCACCGATCGTCGCCGCACGATTCGACAATCGCGATGTCTCAGCGCTGGCGCGGGCGTTGAAGGAGAAGCGTGTGCTGGTGGCGGCCCGGCGCGGGCACCTTCGAGTATCGCCGCATTTCTACAACAGCGAGCAGGATCTGGAGATATTCAAGGACGCCCTGAAGAGCGAGTTAGCCGTCAGCCGCCGCTGATCGCAGGGACGATGGTGACCTCGGCACCATCCGGGACCGGCGTGGCCAGCCCGTCGAGATAGCGCACATTTTCTTCGCCAAGAAAGATATTGATGTGCTCGCGGACTTCGCCCTGTTCGGTCGCGAGGCGATCGCGTAAACCGGGATAACGCGACCACAGCGCCAGCAGAACATCCCGCAGGGAGCCTCGGGCCGCATCGATTTTCACATGCGAGTGTCCATCGGTGTAGGCGCGCAGCGGTCCTGGGATGTGGAAAATGACCGGCATTATTTTGCTTTAGCACGGGATCTTCGCTCGCCGACGAGAGCAGCCCGCACGCAGACTACCGCGGGCAGGCCTTCAAGGATCTTCTTCCAGCTCTTGCCTTCGTCGATGGAAGCGTAGATGTCGCCGCTGCGCGTCCCGAAGTAAATGCCCAGGGGATCCAGCGTATCAGCCACCATGCCGTCACGCAGAACCGTTTCGTAGGCCCCCTTCTGCGGCAGCCCGCGCATTAGCGGTTCCCAGGACTCGCCGGCGTTGCGAGTTCGATAGACGCGCAACCGGCCGCCGGGCGTGCACCGGAACTCATCGGACTCCACTGGCAGGATGTAGACGCAATCTGGGTTGCGCGGATGCATCACCATCGCAAAACCGAAATCAGACGGGACGCCATTGGCGATATCCTGCCAGGACTGGCCGCCGTTGTCGGATCGATACAGGCCCCAGTGGTTTTGCAGGAAAAGACGTTCCGGTCGAGCGGGATGCATGACGATCTTGTGCACGCATTGTCCAAACTCAGGATTCCTCTCGGGTAGGAAAACAACCCGTACACCGCGATTCCGCGCGCTCCACGTGACGCCGCCGTCTTCGCTGCGATAAACGCCGGCGGCGGAAATTGCTACGTACATCGCGCCTTTGGTCATTGGATCGAGCACAATAGTGTGCAGGCAGAGGCCGCCGTTCCCCGGCACCCAGCGCGGACGATGCGGATGATTCCATAGCCCGCGCACCAGCGACCAGGTGTCCCCGGCATCGCGCGATTCAAACAATGCCGCCGGCTCGACGCCGCAATACATCACATTCGGCTCGTCCGATCCGCCGAGACAAATCTGCCAGATGTTTTTCAGCGAATCGCCGGTGTCCGCGGGAAAGCGTACGTTAGCTTCGATCGGATTGGTCCAAGTTCGGCCAAAATCGTCGGTCGATCGCAGGAATGTTCCCCACAAGAGACTGTGCGTCGATGCCCAGAGGCGCCGCCGGCCTTCCCGGCCATCGTAAGCCATCGCGTAAACTGAGTGACCATGAAAGTACGGGCCGCCGACTTCCCAACGGGTGCGCCGCGTGTTAGACCGCAGCAGGAAAGCGCCCTTGGTTGTTCCCACCAGCAACAAGATGTCGCCGTTCTTGGGATGGATATGCTTGATGCCGCGCAGCACCGTTGTTCGCGGGCCCGCAAAATCAGTGGCAGGCGCGGGCGCTCCCATCCGGGCGGATTGGACCGCTTCGAGCGCAGCTCGCACTTCACTGGCGCGCTGGTACCGTTGCGCCGGTTCTTTGGCTAGACAACGTAGAATGATGGACCACAAGCTGGGCGGAACACGCGCTGGAAGCTGCGCGGGCATGTCATGCAGGATGGCCGAGCTGATTTCGAAGCTGGTGCGTCCTTGAAAGGGCAATTGCGCCGACGCTGCTTCGTACAGCACCACGCCCAAGGCCCACAGGTCGGTGCGCGCATCCGCATCCTGGCCGCGCAGGACTTCGGGGGCCATGTACGACAAAGTCCCTGACAGTGGGCCTCCTGCCCCTCGCGAACCAAGCGTGGCCGTCGCTTCGTTAAACATTGTCTCGGGCAGACGTCTCGCCAACCCGAAATCGAGGATTTTCACCAGACCGTCGGGCGTAACGATCATGTTGGAGCTTTTCAGGTCGCGGTGGACGATACCGCGATCATGAGCATGCGCCAGGGCGGCAGCGATCTGTACACCGTAATTCATCACCGATTCAGCCGCGAGTCCCGTGGCCCCGATCAGTTCGGTGAGCGTCTTACCAAGCACCAGCTCCATGACGATGTAGTGTTCGCCCGAGAACTCGCCGACCTGATGAATGGTGCAGATGTTGGGATGACTGAGCGCCGACGATGCCCGGGCTTCGTGTAGAATGTGATCCCTTGAAGATTCGTTCCCGGCGGCGCCTTCCGATAGCACCTTCAGCGCAACGTCGCGATTGAGGACGTCGTCATGCGCTCGATAAACGACGCCCATGCCGCCCTGTCCGATCTTAGAGACGATGCGATAATTGCCGAGCGACTCTCCGATCATGTTTTAGTCGGGCACATATTGCCGCAGATAGCGGTGCGCCATCTGGAAGCCGGTTTTGAAGTCCGCGGTAAATTCGGGACCGGGATGATCAGCGCCGTACAGGTTGTCTTCGTGCTCGATGCTCATCGCGCCACTGTAGCCGGCCCTTTGGAGCACGCTGAAGAATTCGGTCCATCGGATGGACCCGAGGCCCGGCAGGCGGTAACTCCACCATCTCGCGGCATTCACCGGATTGATCCCACAGCGGCGCAGAACGTCCCAGTGAATCTCAGTGTCCTTCAAGTGCACATCGTAGATTTTGTCGACAAAATCGCGCGCAGTCTGGATCGGATCCATCAGCTGCCAGACCAGATGCGATGGATCGTACTGCAGCCCGACGTGAGGCGAGTCCCCGAATCCCTTGAAGAGCGCTTCGAAACCGACTGGGCTGACGGCCAGGTTCGGCCCACCGGGCCAGGGTTCCCAGAGAATGCGCACGTGGTTCTTTTCGCAGGCTGCCAAATACTTTTCGTTATAGGTGCGAACAATTTCGTCAACTTGCGCCTGAAATGGCTTGCTCGCATCTTTTCCGGAACACGTGCCGATATGTGGAACGCCAAGTTTTCCTGCCAGCTCGATAGCCTTCACGAAATAGGTGTTCTCGCTGACGCGTTGCGCCGGGTCGGAGGAGATATGGTTCTGCGTGACCTGAAACGCCGAGACGTGCATTTGATTAGCGGCCAGCGTAGCTTTCACCCGCTCGATCTTCTCGTCTGTCATCGTGTTGGCGTCGAGCGAAGATCGCGGATCGGCGCCCAGGATCATATTGGTAAAGCCTTCCTGATGCGCGAAAGCGACGTTGGCTTCGGTGAATGGCCCTAACACTCCCAGCTTGGGCTTCCATTCCTTGTTTTGGCCTTGTGTTCGAGTGGCTGCGGCGACAGCCAGGGTGCCCACCAGCGTGCGTCTAGTCATGCTCTTCAGTGTAGTCTGAGAAGGGGTCAGCGACATATGCCGAACACCGTCCTAATTCGTTCGGCGATGGTGTCCGAACAGAAGACCCTCGAAGCATTGCAGCGGCGTGCGTCCCTGAATAATGCAGGGGATCGCGATGCCTTGCTCGCCTATCCGGATGCCATTGATCTACCGCTCGAGCAGATCACAGCGAATAGAGTATTCATCGCGGAGCGGGACGGCGCAATCCTCGGATTTTCTGCCGTACTGCCGCGAGAGGATGGTGAAACCGAGCTCGACGCCTTATTTGTCGAGCCCAGATTATGGCGGAGCGGCGTGGGACGGTTGTTGGTGGAACACTGCGCTGTAGTCGCTCGCGCCCAAGGATCGTCATTGCTACATGTCATCGGTAATCCCCATGCTCAGGGTTTTTACGCGGCCTGTGGCTTCAAAATGATTGGAACCCGCTTTGGCGTGGGCCTGTCGTTGATTAAGGTTTTGTGACGTCAGCGTGGAAGGCGGAAAGTCACATTGCGCTCGCGGTTGAAGCGCTCGCTTAAATCACGGTCGACCGAAGAAAGCGGCCCTTGCTTCTGTTCGTGTTCCATCGATACATAGTGCAGTGTCGCGCCGTCCACCCAGTAGGCGAGCACGGCCTTAATACTGCCATCCTTGAACGCGAGCAGGAAAAGCGGCGTCTCGTATTTCTGTTCTTGAGCCGCGGGCGGATATTGCCGAACAGCTGGCTCAGGGGGTGGCGCATAGTCGGGAGGTGGCGCCGCTTGGTAGCCATACGGAGAATTCGAAACAATCATCACGCTTGGTGCGCTAGAACCGTAGCCGGAAGAGGGATACGCACCGGCATATGGATAAGAAGCACCGGCATATGGATAAGAAGAAGGATAGTAATCGTCGGAGTCGTAGAAGAAGGGATCGTAATATCCATAGCCGCCGTAATATCCGTAGAACGGGAAAATTCCGAATCGCCCACGGAATCCAAAGCCGCGGTTAAAGCCGCCTCGAAAGCCGGTGCCGCGGAAACCACCACCGCGGAAGCCTCCGCCACCACGGAATCCGCCTCCGCCCCCTCGCATGCCTCCACCGCCCCGGAATCCACCGCCACCGCCCCGCATGCCACCACCACCACCGGCGTGCCCACCGCCGCCATGTCCTCCTCCGCCGCGTTGGCCAAACACTGGGGCGGCCAGGACGAAACCAGCAATTAAGACCGGCAGGATACTACGCATTTGGGGCCTCTCTACCCACGAGGTTAGCGCCGAATTTGCAGGGTGGCAACTAGGTCCCACCTACGCCCCCACATAGCGCGCGTAGAGACTCCGTGCCACCCCGATATCGGTGGTCCCCTTCACGATCGCTCGGCCGTCGGGAAAAACGGTCAGCAGATAAGGCGGCGTCTCGAACCTGAGAGCGAACTCGTTGGCGCGCACTGCCCCCAGGGGAGCCAGCCGCGCGGCCAGGTCATTAAGATCCACAGGCCGGCTGCGCTCGTGGATCTGCACGGCATTGCGCCCGCACAGGCTCACCGGCGATCGACGCTCGCCGTTGAGATAGGGAAACTCGCGACGGCCACAAGCCGGACAGCGCTCATCGGGCAAAGGCTGCGCCAGTTGCCGGATCTCACCGCTCCATACATCCACAGTCGTGATCTTGCGGGATACTTCGGCACCGCAGAGAATCTTGAGCGCTTCGCTCACCTGCAGGCTGGCGATGAGAGCGGTGATGGATCCCAAGACGCCGGCTGTCTCACAGGTGGGCTGGGCTCCCGCGGGCGGATCGGGATAAACACATCGCAGGCATGCTGTCGTTCCTGGCACCACCGGCATCGTGATTCCGTAACTTCCAACTGCCGCGCCATAAACCCAGGGCAGGCTGCGGCTCACGGCGTAATCGTTGATCAAATAGCGGGTCTCGAAATTGTCAGTACCATCCAGAATCAGACCGACATCGCCCAGCAAGTCGTCGACATTTGACGGCGTCAGGTCGGCAACGGCCGGCTCGACTTCGATATCTGAATTAACGGCCGCGATCTTGCGCGCCGCCGCGATTGCCTTGGGCAGGGCTTGCTCGACGTCGCATTGATCGAACAGCCATTGCCTTTGCAGATTGCTGAGCTCGACGTAATCGCGGTCGATGATGCGCAGAAACCCGATGCCGGCCCGGGCCAGCGCTCCCGTCTGAAAACTGCCCAGCGCGCCGCAACCCACCACCGCTACGCGCGCGTCCAACAAGCGTTGTTGCCCCGCTTCACCGATGCTTGGAACCCGAATCTGCCGCGAGTAACGTTCCAACTGCCGCGGGGTCATACATCCAGATGGTACCAGCCGATGCGTTAAGATGGTCGCTTGTGTCGACCCGGCTGGGCTGGTGGGTAAGTGTGTCCACGCTTGCCGTTGTAAGCTGGTTCCCCGTGGCGGCTGCTACCAGCGAGTACGAAGGGAAGACGATTGCGAGCATACAATTCGATCCCGAGAAGCAGCCCTTGGCGAGAGAGCGGTTGATCGCCATGCTTCCGCTGCGCCCGGGCGAACCATTGCGCAGCGCGACCGTGCGGGAAGCAATCCAACGCCTCTATGCAACCGGAGAGTATACCGACATCGCAGTGGATGCCACTGTGGGGACGTCCGGCGTGAATCTGAAGTTCTTGACCAAGCCCAGCTATTTCGTGGGACACGTGGGCGTGAATGGAGTTCCCGAGCCACCCAACGAAGGTCAACTAGTGGTGGCGACCCGGCTGCAACTCGGCGCCGAATATGCCGAAGGGGACTTGAATCGAGCGGTCGAGCACTTGATCGACCTTGCCAGGCGGAACGGTTTGTATAGCGCAATGGTGAAACCGCAGACCACCTTTGACGCCGATACTCAACAGGTGAACATCGACTTCGATGTCGCCGCGGGCGAGCGCGCGAAGTTCGATGGCGTTATCGTAACAGGCACTTCCGAACGTTCCACGGACAGCATCATAAAGTCGGCTGGATGGAAACGATTCCGCGGCTTGCTGGGCTGGCAATATGTCACCGAGAATCGCGTCCAAAATGGCGTTGACAATGTTCGCGCCTGGTATCCCAAGCATAATCGGCTGCTCGCCAAAGTAACGCTGGACAAGCTGGATTATCATCCCGACAGCAACTCCGTGACCCCCACGCTCAACATCGACAGCGGAGCCTCGGTGGATGTGCGGGTAACAGGCGCGAAAGTCTCGGCCGGGAAGCTGCGAAGCATTCTGCCCATCTACGAAGAACGCACGGTCGACCGCGACTTGCTCGTGGAGGGAACGCGCGACCTGGTCACCTATCTCGAGTCGCAGGGATATTTCGATGCCCAGGTTAGCTACAGTCTAGCCCAGCCGCCCAACGGCAGCCAATTAATCGACTACCAGATTGAAAAGGGCGAGCGGCACAAGATCGTCAAGCTGGTTATTCAAGGCGATCATTATTTCGACGAAGACACGATTCGCGAGCGGATGAATATCCAGCCGGCCACTTTCATTCGCTACCGTTACGGGCGTTATCGCCAGGACCTTCTGGAGCGCGACCTCAACTCCATTCGCGATTTGTACCATTCCAACGGTTTTCGAGATGTTCAAGTGACGGCCATGAAAGTCGACGACTACCAGGGAAAGGGAGGCCATGTCGCGATCTTCGTTGAGATTAAAGAGGGCGCGCAGTGGTTTGTGTCTAAGCTCAACTTTCGCGGCGTCTCTCCGCAAGATGAGGATGCTCTGCGTTTAATACTGCAATCCACCCCGGGACAGCCGTATAGCGACTTGGCCGTCGCGTCCGACCGGGACTCGACTCTCGATTACTACTTCAATAATGGTTACGCCGAGGCGAAGTTCGAGTTCACAGCCACGCCCGCCGCGGAGCCCAACCACGTGAACCTGGAATTCGTCGTCACCCCGGGCGGGCGTCTGTATGTACGCGATGTACTGATAAGCGGCTTGTATCGAACCAAGCCGGATCTGGTCCGGAGCCGGGTCCATCTCCAGCCGGGCGATCCGCTCTCACAGGACCGAATCACGGGCAGCCAGAGGCGCCTCTACGACCTGGGCATATTTGCGCGAGTGAATGCCGCGATTCAGAATCCGGACGGAAACGAGCCGACCAAGTACGTCCTCTACTCCACTGAGGAAGCGAAGCGTTACTCCATGAATTTCGGAGTGGGAGCGGAAATCGGGAACATCGGCGGAGGCACCACCACGCTCACGTCGCCGGCCGGGACCACTGGCTTTAGCCCGCGGTTTATCTTCGGCATCAGCCGGTTGAATATCTTCGGTCTCGGCCATACGGTCGGCTTGCAGAGCTTGGTGTCGACGCTCGAACAACGCGTGCTGCTCACCTATCTGGCGCCGCAGTTTGAAGGAAACCCAAATCTGAGTCTTCAGTTTTCCGGGCTATTCGATACTTCACATAATATCCGGACCTTCTCTGCCCAGCGTGAAGAGGGGTCGGTGCAATTGGGACAGAGGCTATCGCGGGCCAATACAATTCAATATCGCTATACCTTTCGGAAGGTCAATATTCTTGGGACTCCGCTGGTCTCTCCGGAACTGATCCCGCTGCTTTCGCAACCAGTGCGGGTTGGGTTCGTTTCCACCACTTTTGTTCAGGACCGCCGCGATGATCCGCTGGATGCGCATCACGGTATTTACAACACCGTGGACCTTCAGTTAGCTGCCGGGGCGTTCGGTTCGCAGACCGGATTTGGACGCCTGTTGGCCCAAAACTCGACTTATACGTCGCTTACCAAGAATTTGGTATTTGCGCGCAGCACCACTTTCGGCCTGATCGAGCGCTACTCGGGGCTGCCGGAGATTCCGCTGGCCGAGCGGCTCTTCGCCGGCGGGTCCCTGTCCAACCGAGCTTTTCCCGATTTCCAGGCCGGCCCGCGCGATTTGATCACTGGCTTCCCGATCGGAGGAAATGCTCTGTTCAATAATACATTCGAGCTTCGGTTTCCTCTCATCGGCGACAATTTGGGAGGTGTGCTGTTTAACGATTTCGGAAACGTGTATGCAGACGTGAAGGACATAAACTTCCGCTTCCGGCAGCGCAATCTACAGGATTTCGATTATGCGGTACAGGGTTTCGGATTCGGGATTCGCTACCGTACTCCCATCGGTCCGGTACGCGCGGACTTCTCGCTAAGCCCCAATTCGCCGCGTTTCGTAGGGTGTCAAGGCAACATCAATGAGATATTGTACTGCGGGTCAACCAACCCGCCGCCCGGAGTCACGGTGCCACCGATCGTGACGCAGCGCATCAATATCTTCCAATTTCACATCTCGATAGGGCAGGCATTTTGATGAGAGCGTGCCTGCTGCTGGCTGCTTTCTGCGGTTCGGTCCAAGCGGAGATAATCGACCGCATGGCTATTTCCGTCGGAAACCAGGTGATCACCGAAGGCCAGGTGGAAGAAGAGATCTGGCTCACGGCGTTCTTGAATCATGAGAAGCCGGATTTTGGCGTCGCGGAACGCAAAAAGGCGGCCGCCCGTCTCATCGAGCAGGCGCTGATCAAGCGCGATATGGATCTTAGCCGCTATCCGCTTCCGGCGCCCTCGGAAGCCGAGGCGTCTTTACGCGACGTGAAGCTGAGCTACGCTCCCGAATCCCTGTATCAGCAGAAGCTCCGGGAGTATGAAATAACCGAAGATGCCCTTCAGCGGCGCCTGTTATGGCAGTTGACGCTGCTGCGCTTCATCGACTATCGGTTTCGTCCCGCAATTCAAATTTCCGACGCGGACGTCAAGACGTTTTACGATCAGGAGCTCACCGAGTGGAAACAGCAAGGCATTCAATCAATTCCTACGCTGGAAGACTCGCGCGATAAGATCGAAGAGATCCTCACCCAGCAGCGTATCGATCAAGCGCTAGACACCTGGATTGCGGAGACCCGCAAGCAGGTGACCATTAATTATCTGGACGAGGGCCTCAAATGAGCAAGCCGGGCAAGATTGCCTTATTCGGCATGCTGGGCCTGGCAGGGTTGGTGCTAGCGCTTGCCGTCGCCACTTTCATTACCCTGCAAAGCGATTGGTTCAAGAACAAGGTCCGTGAAAAAATCGTAGCCGTCGCTGAAAACACAACTGGCGGCCGCGTGGAGATCGGCAAGTTTAATTACGAATGGCACAGCCTTACAGCGGAAGTGGGGCCTTTCGTTATCCACGGCCGGGAACCTGCCTCCGCGCCGCCCTTTATTCGAGCGGATAAGATTCGAATCGGCCTGAAGATCATCTCTGCCTTGAAGAAGCAGGTGGACATTGCGTCACTGACGGTGGAAAAGCCGCAAATCTACGTGACCGTGGCGCCCGACGGCTCGACCAATGTGCCGACTCCCAAAGTCCGGCCCTCGAAACAAAATTTCGTTGAACAACTCCTCGATCTCAAAGTTCGACACTTCGCGCTTCGGAATGGATTCGCCGAATTTAATTCGCAGCGAGTTCCCCTGGACGTTCAGGGCAACACCCTCGAGGCCACGCTCCAGTATGAACCGGCCGGTCCACGCTACCTCGGCACGATATCCTCGCACGAATTGCAGGTGTCGGCGCCACAGCTGAAACAGCCCCTCGCCTTCGACCTCTATGCCAAGCTCGCGCTGGAGCGGAACTCAATCCAAGTGCTGGAAACCAGCCTGTCGTCACAAGGCGCCAATATCGAATTGAAGGGCGCTGTAAACGACCTGTCCGCGCCAAAGGCCGCGCTCGAATTCTCCCTTGCCTTACCGGCCAAGAATTTTAACAAGGCGTTCGGGCTGCCGCTAGAGTCGATCGGCGGGTTTTCGTTCTTGGGCTCAGGATCGGTGGAAATCAATCCGCTCCAATATAAGGTCGAAGGACAACTCACCGGCCGCGGGCTAGCATACACCTACAAAGACACCAGCATAAAAAATCTCGTCCTTGGCGCGCGCGTGGAGGCCACGCCGTCACGAATCAATTTACGGGACCTGGATGTGTCCGCTTTACATGGGCATTTTCACGGTGAGGCGCAGCTGGCTGATTTCAAGAGATTGACTCTCACCGGCACGGCCAAAGGCTTCTCGGTCCCGGAACTCGCCGCGCTGGGGCAGCGCGAAGTGGGTGAACTGAGCGGGACCGTGGACGGAAGTGTTCACCTGGAGGCCGTGCTGGCACGCGGGCGTTTGACCGGTATCAAAGCGGAGAGCAGGCTGAATATTTCGCCAAGCGCTGAGGGTGTGCCTTTGAAGGGCGAGATAGCAATCAACTATGACCAAAATGCGCGGAAGATTCAACTAGGAAGTTCGGAAATTGATTTAGGTTCCACTCACGTAGGTATGTCGGGAACCCTGGGCGAGAATCTTACAATCCACGTGACTACCCGCGATTTGAACGACCTTCTACCGATTTACCCGCTATTCAATGAGACTTCTCCGGAACAACTGCCGATCGCTCTTCGCGGCGGCCAGCTGCGTTTTGATGGCAACATATCCGGCCCCCTTTCCGATCTGCGGATAACGGGGAGGACGGATATTACCCACCTGGCCCTCGACCAGCGCGAATTCGATCATCTTACAGCTTCGGTCGACGTCAACAAAACCATGGTCAATTTGAATGCTCTGATCATCCAGCAAGGCAAGATGCGCGTGGAAGGGCAAGCCCGCGTCGGACTGCGCGATTGGAAGCTGGAAGAAGCCAGCTCCATTTCAGCGCTGATTTCGCTACAGGGCGCCGACCTCCTCGAACTGGAGGCGGAAACCGGAATGAAGATTCCCGTGACCGGAACGCTTCTTGGAACCTTGCAAGTGACCGGGACGTTCGATTCGCCGGTGTTGACCGGCCGCGTGAATGTGTCGAATATCGTGGCTTACGGCGAGCATTTCGACCGCGCCCGCGCCGACGTAACTTATACGCCAACGTCGCTCGAGGTACAAAACGGAGAACTTCAAAGCGGTCCCGCCACAATTACCGGGAATGGCGTTTATAATCATCCCGCCAACGACTGGAACGATGGATCGCTGCGTTTCGAAATAGCCGGTAACCGCATCGGCGTCGCCCAAATCAAACACATCCAAGAGTACCGTCAGGGGCTGGGGGGAGAGGTGGACTTGAAAGCCAATGGCACTGCGAAAGTAGTGAAAAACGCGGTCAGTCTTACGTCGCTGAATGGTCAATTGAACCTGCGCAATGCGGTGTTAGACGGACGCCCCTATGGCAACATCCAATTGACCGCCAGCACGCGGCTGCCGGTGTTAAGGATCGACGCGCGCATTAACTCCGGCGGCATTCAACTGGGCGGCAGCGGCGAATGGCGCATGGAAGGTGACTATCCCGGGCAGGCACATTTTCAGATTCCAAAGGTCACATTTGCTGCGCTGCATGACCTTGCTCCGGGAGAGCACCTGCGCAAAGATCTGCCGTTCGACGGCTTCTTGCAAGGTGAAATGACCATCGGCGGCCCGCTCAACCGGTTGGATCAAATGAAGGCGGATGTGACTCTGTCGGCCGTTCAGCTGAATGCCGGTCCGAACGCGCAACCGCTGGGAGGATTGAAGCTTGAGGATCTGATGCTGAAGAATGCCCAGCCCGTCCGCCTGGAAGCGACCTTGAAGGGCATCGATATCCGGAGCGCCGATTTCATCGCCACCAACACTACTCTGAGCGTGGCTGGACGGCTGGCTCTCGATACCAAGAATCCATGGGATCTCAGCGTGAAGGGCCGCATCAGTTTGTCCATTTTGCAGATTTTCAATCCCAATTTGCTTGCTTCGGGGGCGTCGGTAGTCGACATGACGGTACGCGGCCCGTTGAGTGAGCCGCAAATCGATGGGCGTCTGCAACTTCAGAATGCTGCTTTGTTTTTGCGCGACTTTCCCAATGGCGTCGACCAAGCTAACGGATTGTTCCTGTTCGATCGCAATCGCGCCACGGTGGAGAACCTGAGTGCGGTCACCGGTGGCGGCAACGTTGCCTTCGAGACCGGTAGTTTCGTCGGATTTCGCGGCGCCGCGCTGGTTTATTCTGTCCGAGCTAAGGCGCAAAATGTGCGTTACCGTTCGCCCGATGGCCTGAGCGTGACCATGAGCGGAGACGTGAGCCTGATCGGCACCTCGGAAAGCAGTGTGCTCGCGGGGACGGTCACGGTAGACCGCGCGAGCTTCAATCCCCGCACCGACGTCGGCTCTTTGCTGGCGGCCACCGACAAACCCGTCTCTCTGGCCGCCGCGCCGAACGAGTACTTACGGGGCGTTCAGTTTGACATCAATATCGTGAGTTCCCGCAGTCTGGAGGTCCAGACTTCCCTCACGCGGAATATCCAGGCCGAGGCAAACTTGCGTTTGCGCGGAACTCCCCAGCTGCCCATGGTGCTAGGCAACATCACGGTCAATTCCGGCGAAATCGAGTTCTTCGGAAACAAGTACACCATCAATCGAGGCGAAGTGGACTTCACCAATCCGGCCAAGATCGAGCCCATTATCGACATGGATCTGGAAACGCACGAGCGCGGCATCGTGGTCGACATCCGTTTTTCCGGCCCCCTCAACAAGCTGAATTTTTCCTATCGCTCCGATCCGCCGCTCGAGACCAACGACATCATTGCCCTTCTCGCGGTGGGACGGACCCCGTCTACCACGGGACCGCTAGCTTCAACCCAGACCACACAGAACACGAACTATATGGCCACCAGCAGCAACTCTCTGCTGAGCCAGGCCATCGCGCCTCCCTCCGGCCGCCTGCAAAGATTTTTCGGAGTTAGCCACATCAAGATCGATCCACAGCTCACCGACATCACCGCGGTCCCGCAGGCGCGGCTTACGCTGGAGCAACAGATCTCTACTGTTGTCACGGTCACCTACATCACCAATCTGGCCGTCACCAATCAACAGATTGTCCGCGTACAGTGGGATCTCAATAAACGATGGTCCGTAGTCGCATTGCGGGATGAGAACGGAGCCTTCAGCGTCGACTTTCAGTACCGGAAGCGATTCAACTAGACCGCCATGCGACTGCGGAAGGTGCAGAATAAGCTCAAGGTCGAGCACAGCATCATCGATCGGCTCCGCGCTGTCCTGGAGCGCCTGCTCCAAGAAAATCCCGCCATCCGATCCGTTATCCCGGGAGTAATTCGTCCCGTCCGCGATGCCAGAGGAGCAGTGAAGATCCACGTTACCGTCCCGACCACGAATGGTTGGAAGGCGATTGCGCTGAGCGCCGGCGCTCGCCAGGAGTTGTTCATCAGCACCGGGCTTTCTAAGGAGGATCTGGAGCAGGCGATCGGGCGAGCGTCGGGACCGGCGGCATGAATCCAGGGTTGGAGTTTTCTCCCGAAAGAATGCGCGAGATCGGATATCGCGTGGTCGACCAGCTGGTAAATCATCTCGCCACGCTCCCTAACCAACCGGTTGGAGGCAAAGGAGAACCAGTGGCATTGCGGGCGGCATTGACCGAGCCGGTGCCCGAGCACGGAATGGAGTTCGAAGCAGTGCTCCAACAACTGGAGCGCGACATTCTGCCGAATACGATGCACGTGAACCACCCCCGGTTCTTCGCGTATGTCCCCGGACCTAGTAACTTCGTAAGCGCGATGGCGGATGCACTGGTCTCCGGCTATAACGTCTTTGCCGGAACCTGGATCAGCGGCTCGGGACCGGCAGCAGTTGAACTGGCGGTCATCGAGTGGCTTCGGGCGGAGTGCGGATTTCCTACTGGCGCGGGCGGGCTATTCGTAAGCGGCGGCACCATGGCCAATCTCACTGCGCTGGCAGTGGCGAAGCATGTTGCGCTGGACGATCGGCTGGATGGCGCGACGGTATACTTTTCCGATCAGGCGCACTCGTCACTCGAAAAAGCCCTGCGCGTGATTGGTTTGCCTTCTGGGAACGCTCGCAAACTAGCCTGTGATCTCGATTACCGGCTGCCCGTCCGCGAATTGGAGCGTGCCATGAAGAAAGATCGCTCCGAGGGAAAGCGGCCGTTTTGCGTAATTGCTAGCGCCGGCACGACCAACACCGGAGCCATCGATCCTTTATGCGAACTGTCGCGACTGTGCAAGGACCAGCACCTCTGGCTGCACGTGGATGGCGCCTACGGGGCCGCTGCGGTGATCTGCGATCGGGGCCGCGAACTGCTTGGCGGCCTGGAACTGGCCGACTCGGTCTCGCTAGATCCGCATAAGTGGTTGTTCCAGCCTTTCGAGATCGGCTGCGTTCTGGTGCGTGAACTGTCTCATCTGCGAGACACGTTTCTAATATTACCGGAATATCTGAAAGACACTCATCAGTATTCGGACGAATTCAACTTTACCGACTACGGGCTGCAGCTCACTCGCGGCTTTCGAGCGTTGAAGTTGTGGATGTCCATCAAAGTCTTCGGAATGGCGTCCTTTCGGGCGGCCGTGGAGCGCGGCTTCGCGCTGGCAGAGTTCACCGAGGCGCGGCTTCGCAAAATGCCCGGCTGGGAGATCGTCACACTGGCGCAGATGGGGATTGTCTGTTTCCGTTATGCAGGCGGCGACGACGCTGCTCATCTCAGGTTGGTGCAGAGTATCCTCAAGGACGGGTTCGCACTGATCACATCCACCGTTTTGCAAGGCCGGACGGTGCTTCGGACGTGCACCATTAATCCACGGACCACCCAATCCGATATAGAGGAGACACTGGACCGGTTAGACCGTTTGGCCCGCCAGCAGCGTTAGACCTTTGCCGTGAAGCGATGCAGGAAAAGGTGTTATCTTCTTAACGTTAGGGGCGCGCTAAGGTTAATACTATTGCCCGCCGATGAGAGGATATAGGGCCTAGTCTTAGCCTTGTAGGAACAGTTTGCGTAATCTTCGGAGACTCGCGTGAAGATCCTAATAGCAGACGACAGCATCGTTTCGCGCCATCTCCTGGAGGCGACACTCCGGAAGTGGGGCTACGAGGTTGCCGTGGCCTGCGATGGCGTCGAGGCTTTCGAAATACTTCAACAGGACCAAGCTCCGGCGCTTGCCATTCTGGATTGGATGATGCCCGGCATGACTGGCCTGGAGGTATGCCGGCGGATACGGCAGCTCGCCCGTGAACCTTATATTTACATCCTACTGCTCACCTCCAAGAGCCAGAAGGAAGATTTGATCGAGGGGATGGAAGCGGGCGCCGATGATTATCTTACTAAGCCCTTCGATCAGCATGAGCTTCAGGTGCGGCTGCGCGCCGGTACCCGGCTGGTCGATCTGCAAGCCGAGCTGCTTTCGGCGCGAGAGGCCTTACGCGAGGAGGCCACCAAAGATTCGTTGACTCATCTGTGGAATCGTGGTTCCATTCTCGACCACCTGGCGCGCGAGTTGTCGCGTTCAGCTCGCGAAAAGGGTCCGGTCGGCGTCGTCATGGTAGACCTCGATCACTTCAAATCGGTCAATGACAATTACGGGCACCTGGTCGGCGACGCGGTGTTGTGTGAGGCTGCTCGCCGGATGCAAAACGCAATGCGGCCGTACGATTTCGTTGGCCGTTATGGTGGCGAGGAGTTCCTCATACTGCTGCCAGGCTGTGATCAGCAGACCAGCTTCAGCCAGGCGGAGCGGTTGCGCAAACAGCTCGCCCAACCCAGCATGTCGCTCAACGAAACTTCGATCTGCGTGACGGCCAGCTTCGGCGCCACGTCCGCTCTGCCCGGCCAGCCCTGGACCCAAGAAGGACTGATCCGGAAGGCAGACGAAGCCTTGTATCTGGCCAAGAAACTGGGCCGCAATCGCGTGGAATTTCTATCGTTCGATTCCGAGCCAATAATGTTATTCAACGCCGGCAAGACGGAACCGATCGCGCGATAATCTGGAATTCTTTCGAGTGACAAAGCGCTAATTCTGAGAGCACTCTCGACAGAAAAGTTTGTAGTTTAAAATCCATGACCAGTCGGTGATGTAGCTGATGATGGGACTAAACGGCGTCACCATCTGGATCGCGTTATCTTGGACCCGGAAGACCGAGAGCTGCCAGGTTATCTGGTCCCTTCGTTCCACATAGGCCAAATACTGCGAGTCAGGAGACCAGCGCAAAGGGAGAGGAGCAATCTCCCGGTTTTCAAGGATACGCTTCTTCTCGCCAGATCGAGGGTTGAAGAGAGTCGCATGGTTACCGCTGTTCCGATAAACAATCCAGCGGCCGTCGGGCGACCAGGTCGGGTCTATGCCCGAGTCTATCGTATCCAGACGATTACTATGTATGCCCAACATCCGGATCGTTCCGTTTCGACCGAAAACCAGCTTGGTACCGTCAACACTCCAGCCGGCCGAATGGTCAATGGGCCCCATTCCTTCAATCACGTGAGTTGACGTTAGGTTCCAGGCTCCAAATCGAAGCTCCGTAAGATTTGCTGCGACGGCAATTTTGGGCGGCTCGGCCGAGGACACTGCAAGGATGTGAAGCCAATAAGGCACGCTTCGACCACGAATAATGCCACCGCCGATCTCCTCTATTTCGATGCTCGATGTGTAAGGCGGTCCCTGAGTGACCCAGATGATGCGTTTCCCATCTGGAGTAGCAGTAGGTCGGGCTGACCCAGATGGGAGTTTACGAGAGAGATGTGGCCCCACAAATGGACACACAGCGATCTCATCGCCTTGATCCAGCAGCAGCGCGACGCCAAGTTGTTTCGACTTATTCTCGAGCTCGGTCCGTAGTGGCTGCAGCGTTTGACAGCACATTGACGTTGCACATGCGCATGCGAGTACGCACGACCTAAGGAGCTTCATAAATGATGCTTGGTACTACGTTGCCACTAATGCCGCTGCGCCACCTGGAAATGGCTCAACGTATTCGCGTAGCCGGCCAAGCCCTTGTACAGCGCTTCCGCCAGCCGGTCGCGATATTCGGCGCGCTTCATGATGCTTTCATCGTGTGCATTGCTGATGAAGCCGATCTCCGACAACACGGACGGCATTGTAGCGCCGATCAGAACCACGAACGGAGCCTTGCGGATGCCTCGGTCTTTGGCCTTGGGATCGCCCTTAGCCGAGACGCTGAAGAGTGCTGACTGGATTCGCGTCGCGAATTCGCGCGACTCCTCGACTTTGTCCTTGAGCGCGATCTTCTCCAACAGGTCCTGCAGCTCGTAAATGGTCTTCTGCGAACCCGCATTCTCGCGCGCCGCGACTTCCAGCGCCGCCTTCGAAGTGGTGAAGTTCAGGTAATACGTCTCAACGCCCGCCACCGAGTGCAGCGTTGAAGAATTGGCGTGAATGGACAAGAACAGGTCGGCCTTAGCTTCATTGGCGATCTCAGTCCGGCGTTCCAGCGGGACGAAAGTGTCATCGGTGCGGGTGTAAATGACCTCGCTGCCCAGACGGTCCTCGATCAAGGCTCCCAGCCGTTTGGCGACATCCAGAACCAGGTCCTTCTCACGCAAGCCTTCCGGTCCAACGGTGCCGGTGTCGTGGCCGCCATGTCCGGGATCGAGAACGATCCTACCGACCTTCAGCCCGAGCACGCGGATCATGGAGCGTCCGCCGGCGGAGTTACGCTTCGCTGGAAGCGCGGTTTCTGGAATAGAAAGCGGAACAGCGGCCGGCGTCAGGGGTGTTATGGACGTCACCGACGGAACAAGCGGTAGCGGTGGTGGCGCCGCCAGTGAGCTGCTGGAGAAGGTCGGGGCCAACTTCGAAGCGAAGTTAGACGCCAGCACTGTGTTCGATGTGCGGCCCGCAACTTTGGGCGGCTCGAGCATTGCCACTTGAACAGGCCTTAGCGGCTCGGCCTGCGCAGGAGGCGGGGGATTGAACAGGCGAAGTTCGATTGACTCCTTCCGCGCCGTTTCCTTAAGAACGCTTTCTTTCTCAACAACCGGCACAATTTCGACTACCATCGTGTCAACGGGCGGCTTGGCAGCGGCCGCGCTCTGGGCCGGGGCCCGCAATTCAATGATCAATCGATTGGGGTTGTCCAGACGTGACGTGGTAGCCACCGCCGGACCCTCCATATCCAGAACAATCCGGGTTACGTTACGCTGGGTCTCGGCGACGCGGATCTGGCGGACCAGATGGTCGGAGACCGGAATAACGGTCGTGTTTTTGTCGCCTAGGCTGGGTTGGGTTCCCACCAGGTCGAAGAAGAGACGGTCGGGATTATCCAACCGGTCGGACCGGACTTGAAAGGCGCCATCGGTTTCAACCGCTATGCGAGTTACATCTCCCAGTGTCCAGAAGCGTACGGCCTTCACGTGATGCGCTTCCTTGGGCTCCGCCGCCGGCAATCCGCTCGCGATCAAAAGCGCAAGTGGGACGATTCGGCGCCAGACCTGCTTGGCAGCATGCTTGGGGGGGAGGTGGGACATAATCTCTGAGTTATCGGGTAGCGATGTGCAGCCTGCCCTCCTGATCGATATATCCGACCACGTGATGAGTTTCCCCTTCAGCCGGTTCCGATTTTTCCAAGACTTTGTCCGGCGCGGGCTTGGCCGGTGCGGCGCTCTTCGCGGCCGCGTGTTGCGCGCTGCTGTACTTCTGGCTCACTTTTGCGACATAGTCTACAGTCTCGCGATAGGGCGGCACGTTCTTATATTTCGCCACTGCTTTTTCACCGGCATTGTAGGCAGCCACCGCCAGCCGGTCGTCCTGGAACGTCTCCTGGAGGAACTTGAGGTAGCGTACGCCACCTTCGATATTCTGTTGGGGATCGAAGCTGTTCGTCACGCCAAAGCGACGCGCCGTGTCGGGCATCAGTTGCATCAATCCCTGCGCTCCCTTGGGAGAAATGGCATAGGGGTTGTAATTGCTCTCAACTTGGATCACGGAATCCACCAACAGCGGGCTCACGTCCAGATTCTTAGCGGTCTCCTCAACCATAGCGCGAACCCGAGTGCTCCTGCTCGGCGCCGATTCGCCGCCAAGCGGCGGCTTTACCATGAGGCTTCGCACCAGGCGGCCGGTGTGCGCGTCCACACGCACCACTGAAACCACGCTCGGTAAGGTCGCGGTCGCGTCTATCACCCTTAAGTCAACCGTGGGGGGGAGCGTGTTTTCCGCGTACAGCCCGGCTAAGACTAAAGACCCGAAAACTATCGATCTAAAAACCATCGTCTTCAGAACAACTTCCGAACAAAAGTGCATCCTCTTGTTTTATCCGATTATACCCGGAATTCTCCTCTCGACAAATCTTTGTTTCTGAGGGATGATCCGGACCGCAATGCTATTATTCTCTCATGCAGCGGTCCGGATTTGTGCTGGCGGGCGGTTCCAGTTCCCGGATGGGCCGCGACAAAGCATTGCTGACTTATCGCGAAACGCCGCTTGTGGACTATGTAGCCCGAGCCGTGCTTGAGGCGATCGGCTCGGTAGCGCTCATCGGTGATCCAGACCGATACCGCGACCTTGGGCACGCCGTTTACCCAGACAAAGTGCCGGGTTGCGGGCCGCTGGGCGGTATCTATACTGCTTTGACAGTCTCGTCGTCCAGCGGGAACTTGCCTGCGGATTGGAACTTGGTGGTAGCCTGCGATATGCCCGGTATCTCGGCGCGGGCCCTCCGAGGGCTGATTGATCCGGAAGCCAAACCCGGCCGCAACTGCGTAATGGCTCTGGGCCCCGGCGGCGAGCCTGAACCGTTGTGCGCGCTCTACCATCAACGCTGCCTGCCGGTGCTGGAGCGGGCAATTCGGGAGAAGCGTTTTAAAATGAGAGATTTAGTACCGGAGCTATACGCCGACCTCAGGCCATTAGAGCCTTCCGCGCTGGCCAACGTCAACACTCCCGCCGACTGGGCCGAGTTCCAAAAAGAGACTGCACGATGAGTGAGAAGCTCCACTACATCGAGTTCCAGCATGTCTATAAGACGTTCGATCGCCCCATTTTAGTTGACGTCAACTTTCACGTCGACATAGGGGAGACGCTGGCGATCATCGGACGGAGCGGTGTCGGTAAGTCTGTGAGCCTAGGGCACATCATGGGTTTTCTGAAGCCGGACCAGGGGCGCGTCTTTGTGTCTTATCAGGACATTACCGACTTCGACGAAGCTCAACTGCGCGAAATTCGCAAGAAAGTCACGATGGTGTTCCAATCGGGCGCTCTGTTCGATTCTCTTACAGTGGCCGAGAACATCCTTTTTTCGCTCGAATTGCGCAGCGATTACGACGAAAAGAACAAGGAAGACGTGGTGGACGGCCTGCTAACGCTGGTGGACATGCTGCAGTTCCGCGATGTCTATCCTACCGACCTGTCGACCGGCTACAAGCGGGCAATTGCCATCGCGCGCGCGTTGGCCGCGCAGCCGGAGTGCATCCTTTACGACGAGCCGACCACCATGGTGGATCCGCTGATGTCCGATACGCTGATCAACCTGATGCTGAAGCTGAAGCGGGAGCTGCGCCTGACCGGAGTAGTAGTGACGCACGATCTGGATCTGATGCGCAGAGTCGCCGACAAGGTGGTGGTCCTCTACCAGGGGCAAGCGATATATTTCGGGCCAGTGCGGGATCTGGAGAAGTCGCAGCATCCGCACATTCGGGAGTTCTTGGCGATGGACCGGGTAGAGTTGGTGCCGGGGGCAGTGACGGATTAGCGCGAGCTTGGACGTTACCAAACAGCCAGGCGATAATGGCGGCGAATCTTCTCGTCCTTCGTCACAAGTGGCGCTTCGTTACTGCTCGCTTGCGCAACGATCAGCCGGTCAAAGGGGTCACGAACCCACTTCTGCTGCAGAGCGTCCTCCACAACCCTCGCGAAAGTCAATTCGCAAACCCGCAGCCCGACATCCCTAGATAATTGTGCAATCACCTTCGAAGCTGGTGCTTTTCCTCTGCGTATTTCGTGAAGAAACTCAAGCTCAAGGATCACGGCCGGCGAAACGAACAAGTCATCGTCCTGAATGTGCGCCGCCGCCGCGGCGCTCAATTTGCCACTATCGCCTGTGTAAAGCCACACGACTACGTGAGTGTCCAAGTAGGTCACTTCAATTCGCTCCACTCCTTGAGCCAATCCATGTGTACGATGCTTTCTGGGTCACCGACCAGGTAGTCTCGCTTCTTCAATTTGGCAAGTTTGGATGGTTTTGCTTCGGGAACGATCTTGAGAATACGACCTTTGCGTTCAACTTCGACCGGGACGCCAGTCTCCAATGCGTGGTCAAGAATGTTGTAGATGTTCTCTCGAAGCTTGGACGCGGTGATCTTCATACACACACTATATCACGTACGTACGATATATTATCGGAGTACGTACGAATCACTAGATCGCGTTGCGGAATGGCTTGACGAACGGGCTCATCGTTTCGCAAGCGCTGCAGCGCCAGAAACGCTGGCCGCCACGATGCAAATTCGCAGCCGGATGCCCGCTGCCACAGTACACGCAGACGTTCAGATACGCAGGCTGCTCGAGAACAGCCTGGCTCGAATGAGCAAAGTAAAAGGCCCAGCCATAGACGGCCAGGTTGGTGTGAAAGAGCCGGTCTGTAAAACGAGTAGTTCGGTAAAGAACTCTTTGCGCCCTGTATACCGCAGTGCGAGGCACGCGACCAAAAGCTCGCGCTCTTCGCGGCAGACTCATCGGCCGGGTGTCGAGCGCCTGGGCCAAGCGATACAAATAAGCGAACGACGAATAGAGCTTGTGCCAACTGCTCAGCTGAACTCCGGCGCATCGCTCCACTAGCTGGACGGTGCGCTGCCTGGTGAAGCGATTTACATGCCCCCCGCCTTCGAACACAAACCTGTAAATCCCGTCGCAAAGACCAAAACCGTTGGGTATGGAGATAACTAATCTGCCGTCGGGCTTCAACACACGGCCGATCTCGGCTAGTGTCTCCTCGACGGTTGGTATATGCTCCAGGCCGTGATGACAGATCACCAGATCGAAACTCGCGTCAGAAAATGGAATCTGGCTGCTCTTGCCGAACGCCCTGTAATGCGGCCCGGGCTCGGAACGTTGGGGACTCTCAAACGCACCTGCATCTTCGTCCAGCGCGACAACAGTGCAAGGAAGTCCGGCCGGACTGAAGCTGCCCGCTCCGGAACAAAGATCCAGCACGCGCTGACCGCTCTGGAGCTCGAGAAGCCAGTCGTGCACTGCGCTACTGCTTAATCGTCACCATCTGCTGCCCAGCCGCCAGCACGGCTTCGGCATCTTCGGCGGTGAACTGCTCGGTCTTGGCCGAGTGGTTCATGGAACAGAACTTGGGACCGCACATCGAACAAAATGCGGCGTCCTTGAAGCCTTCTTCCGGGAGTGTTTCATCGTGCATCGCCTCGGCGGTCTCGGGATCGAGCGACAACTCGAACTGTTTGCGCCAGTCGAACCGATAGCGGGCATGCGAAAGCTGGTCGTCACGGTCCCGTGCTCCAGGCCGGTGACGTGCAATGTCGGCCGCATGGGCGGCGATCTTATATGCGATGATGCCCTGCTTGACATCTTCGCGGTTTGGCAGACCCAGGTGTTCCTTGGGGGTGACGTAGCACAGCATCGATGCGCCGTACCAACCGATCATGGCGGCGCCGATGGCCGAAGTAATGTGATCATAGCCGGGAGCAAAATCGGTTACCAATGGGCCCAGCGTGTAAAACGGAGCCTCGTGGCATAACTCCAATTCCTTCTCCACCTGGAGCTGGATCTGGTCCATGGGGATATGGCCTGGCCCTTCGATCATCACCTGCACGTCGTATTCCCAGGCCTTCCTGGTTAATTCGCCGAGTGTCTTCAGTTCGGCGAACTGGGCCTGATCGCTTGCATCGGCGAGGCATCCTGGCCGGAGTCCGTCGCCCAGTGAGAAGCTGACGTCGTGCTTCTGGAAGATCTTGCAGATGGCGTCGAAGTTTTCATACAGCAGATTCTGCTTATGGTTCTTGACCATCCATTCGGCCAAAATTGCTCCGCCGCGGCTCACGATGCCGGTGATGCGTTTCGTCGTGAGGGGTATGTACTGCACCAGCACGCCGGCGTGAATGGTCATGTAATCGACGCCCTGCTCGGCCTGCTCTTCGATTACTTCCAGCATCACGTTGATGTTCAGATCTTCCACCCGCCGCACGCGGCTGAGAGCTTCGTAGATCGGGACGGTTCCGATTGGAATGGGCGATTCGGCGATGATCGCCTGGCGGATGCGCGGAATGTCGCCGCCGGTGGAGAGGTCCATCAGAGTGTCGGCTCCATATTTGACGGCGTAGTGCAGCTTGGCGACCTCTTCGTCGATGTTCGACGTGGTGGCGGAGTTCCCAATATTGGCGTTGATCTTGCAACTGGAGGCGACGCCGATGCACATCGGTTCCAGATTGGTGTGATGAATATTAGCCGGGATAATCATCCGGCCACGCGCCACTTCAGACCGGATCAGCTCGCCGGTAACGTGCTCGCGGCGGGCGACATACTCCATCTCCTGAGTGATGACGCCCTGGCGAGCGTAATGCATCTGGGTTCGAATTGAATCGTTTAGCCGGGGAGAAATCCATTCCTTGCGCATACCGGCCATTTTAGCGCTTTTACCGGAGATGGCTAGGCGATCTTCTCCCAGTAGTTCATGCGGCCGAAGGGAGTGATCACCACATGCTTCAAGAATGTGCCGCGAGCATCGGTGAAAGTGGCTCCATCCGGATAGTTCTCGCCTGCGACCGAATTGTACAAGACGCCGATCGACTGCGGTCCCACCGGGTCGTTGGTAGCCGTCGGCGATGGCGTCACGACGGGGGAAGTGAACGGCGGATAATCCGCGAGGTTGATCGAGACCTTAATCGAACCGGCGGGAGGGTGTGCCGGATCATACGGGATTGTGCCTGGAGCAGATACACCGGGGGCGATTGAGACTGGAGGCTGCAGCGCCGCCGGCACCCACGTGTAACCGAAGTCGGAGCGCTGCTTCATCACCAGGTAGGCGTCCCAAGACCAGACCATGATTGGGACGTCGATGACAAACCCCTTGGAAGCGAGATCAGCCCCGCGCGTAGCTCTGCTGTCCTGATCTGGTATCGAAGGGAGCGCTCGCACCTCGGGCGGCTGAGAGGCCCAGTAAGCTTGGTCGAATTCTGTTTGCGGGTCCATATGCGTTTAGATTCCTTTCGTGCTGTTCGCAAGGTAGCATCGGCGGTAAACGCGCATACGCGTCGGAACCAGCAAAACATTGAAAAGAAGAAGAACAAAAGCCGTGATCAGGAGTGATCAGCCGTTGAACTTTACGGAGCGCGCTATCTTCACTGCCGGATTCTGGAGTAACTCGGCCAGCACCGATTCGGGCATGGGCTGATCGGTTTCGATCACCGACACAGCCTCAGCGCCGGCGCTCCTGCGCCCCAGTGAGAAGGTCGCGATGTTAATACCGTTCTTACCGAGCACGCCCCCGATGTATCCGATGACGCCGGGAACATCCTTGTTTTTCAGAAACGTCAGATGGCCATCGAGTAGCGCTTCGCAATAGATGCCATCCACCTGGAGCAGGCGCGGCTGATCGAGCACCACCGCTCCTTCCACCGAGGTCATTCCGGTATCGGTCTCCAGTTCCAGACGAACGGAGTCGGTATGGGCAGCGCGTTTGTCATGGCGCTCAGCAACAGTCAGGCCGCGGTCGCCGGCGATTTGCATAGCATTAATCGAGTTCGCCTTATTCGCGAGCGAACGCTGCAGCACGCCGGCCAGTCCTGCGTTGCGCACCAGGTGCGTGTTCAGTTCGGCGATCTTGCCGAAGTACAACAGGCGGACCGCTTTCGGATTGCCGCTCGAAATAAATGACGCGAAATTGCCCAGCCGCTCCGCCAATTTACTGTAAGGCCCCAGCGTCTTGTACTGCTCGGGCGTGAGCGCGGGCATGTTCACGGCATGCAGCGCGACGCCATTCTGGAGATACTCAACTATCTGCTCGGCGATGCGCACGCCGACGATCTCCTGCGCCTCTTCGGTCGAACCTCCGATGTGCGGAGTGGCGACGAAATTATCCATCTTCAGCATCGGATCGTCGCCGGAGGGCGGTTCCTGTTCGAAAACATCCAATGCCGCCCCGCCGACTTTTCCGGAAGTCAGTGCTTCGCGAAGCGCATCCTGATCGATCAACTCTCCTCGCGCGCAATTAATAATGCGTACACCGGTCTTCATCTTGGCGAAGGCGTCGCGGGACAGCAGATGGTGCGATTCCGGCGTCAGGGCGGTGTGCAGCGTAATGTAATCGCTCTCTGCGTAAAGTGTCGCAAGATCCACCAGGTCAACGCCTACGTCTTTTGCGGTCTGCGAATGAACATAAGGATCGTGGGCCATGATGCGCATCGCGAAGGCCGCGGCGCGCTTTACCACCTCCCGCCCGATGCTTCCCAAACCGACAATGCCGAGTGTCTTTCCACGTAACTCCGTGCCGATGAATTTACGCTTTTCCCACTTGCCGGACTTGGTGGATGCACTGGCTGTCGGAATCGAGCGGGCGAGCGAGAGCATTAGCGCCAGCGTGTGCTCGGCAACCGATACCGAATTGCCGCCGGGCGTGTTCAGCACCAGTATGCCGGCGGCAGTGGCGGCAGGCAGATCGATATTGTCGACACCCACGCCCGCTCGTCCTATCACTCGCAACTTCGGCGCGGCGGAGAGAACGGAGGCGTCCACGGCGACGGCGCTCCGAACGATTAGGGCGTCGGCAGACGAAAGATGTCGCGCGAAATCCTTGGGAGTCGAAACGACGATGTCCCATCCCGGCTGGTTCTTCAGAAGTTTTAGTGCCGGGGCAGCCAACGGCTCGGCGATCAAAATGTTCATGTCAAGAGAGGCTCAGGCGCTGACCGTTTCCTTCGCCAGAGCGGCGTCCGCGTAAACGTTCTGGACCGCGGCAACGCCAGTTCCGAATTTCACAGGGATCCCCTGCGCGGCGAGAATGATTTCGAGTTCGGCGATGACGCCGAACAGATCGGGAAAATCGAAATAGCCCAAGTGGGCGATGCGGAAGATCTGTCCTTTCATCGATCCTTGGCCGTTCGAAATGATGGACCCGAAGCGGCTGCGGAACTCTTTCACAATCACGCCCGAATCCATCCCTTTCGGCGCTTTCACAGACGTCACCGATGAGCCGGGCGAGTTGGGAACGAAGAGTTCCAAGCCGAGCGCGTTTACGGCGGCACGCGTCGCCTTGGCCAGCATCTGAGCGTTTTCTATCAGCTTGTCCATGCCGATCGATTTGACATATTTCAATGCTTCGGCCAGCGCCAGGAGGAGAGACGTATTGGGCGTCCAACTGGATTCACCGCCCGCTGCGCTCTTCTTCTCGCGCTTTAGATCGAAGTAATACCGCGGCAGCTTGGAGGTTTCGGCGAAGGCCCAAGCCTTGGGACTGATGGAGAGAAACGCCAACCCCGGCGGAATCATGAAGGCTTTTTGCGAGCCGCCTATCACGACATCCAGACCCCAGCGGTCGATGTCGAGCGGCATGGTGCCGAGTCCGGTGATGGCGTCGACCACGAAAATCGCTGCGGTCTTCTGGATGGCCTCGCCCATGGCGCGCACATCGTGCGCCGCGCCCGTGGATGTCTCGGATGCTTGTACGAACACGCCGCGAATATTGGATTGAGACTTCAGAGCGTCGGCTACGCGTTGCGCGCTAACCGCGCCGCCATATTCTTCCTTCAACACGATGGCGTCCAGACCGTAGGCTTTCGCGATCTCGGCCCAGCGCTCCCCGAATTTCCCAGCCACGCACACGATCACGCGGTCGCCTGGCGAGAACAGATTCGAGACCGAGGCTTCCATCGCGCCCGTACCGGAGGAAACCAGCGCCAGAACGTCGTTGGAAGTGCCCATCACTTCCTTCAGGTCCGCCAGAACGGCGCGATAGAGACTGCGGAAGTCTTCGGTGCGGTGGTGGATGTCCGATCCCATCATGGCGTGCAACGCCTTGGGGTAAAGCGGCGTGGGACCGGGTGTCAATAGACGTTGTTTCTTGATATACATGAGAGGAATTGATATTAGAATAGCAAAACGATGCCTTTACTCGACCGGATTCAGAGCGACATGGTAGCCTCCATGAAGGCTAAAGATGAAGCGCGGCTGAACGCTATCCGCCTGATCAAGGCGGCGCTCAAGAAACACGAAGTGGATTCGATGAAACCGCTGGATGAAAACAGCGAGCTGCAGATTCTAAGCACGCTCATCAAGCAGCGGCGCGAAGCCGCCGACATGTTTCGAAAGGGAGGGCGCGCGGAACTGGCCGACAAAGAGGAAGCCGAACTGAAGTTGATCGAGTCCTATATGCCGGCAGCGCCCAGCGACGCTGAGATCGAAGCTGCGATTACAGCCGCGCTGGCGGAGACCGGCGTGACGTCGGCCAAGCAGATGGGCGTGGTTATGAAGGCGGCTCAGGCGAAACTGGCGGGCAAGCGGGTGGATGGCAAGGCGCTGAGCGAGAAAGTGCGCGGGCGGCTGTCGTAAGTTACGGGCGACCAGCCCTCCGCGCTACCATTAAATCGTGCTTCCCCGGCTGTTGCTGCTCGCGTGCTTGCCTATCTGGTTGATGGCCGAAGACCGCTGGGAAGCATTGAAATCCGGGCCCTTCGAGGTCTACACCACCGGCAGTGACAAAATTGCACGAGAAAAACTGATGTACCTGGAGCAGTTTCGGGAAACGCTGCGGGTAATCACAGGCAAGCCGGACTTGCGATCGGTTTGGCCGGTCCGGGTGATGGTTTTCAAAAACGCGAAGCAAATGCCGGCCGCTTCCGCGCCGTTCGTCTTGGGCCGCGATGCACGTATGCTGGCCGTTCCCGAATCCGCTGCTTTCTCACGCGACAGCTTAAAGGAGCTAGCGCGTATTTTCCTTTACGACAATACGAACCGGCTTCCTCAACCCATCGAAGACGGACTGATTGAACTGCTTTCCACACTGGAAGTGAACGGAACGCATGTGACGCTGGGCACACCGGTACCGGAAGCCGAGAGATCGCACGGTTGGGCGTTCATGCAACTGGTGACCGTAAATCCGGATTACGCCGGGCGCAGCCATGTGATGATTTCCAACCTGGAACAAAGTGGCGACTTCGAGGCAGCTTGCCGGAACGCATTCGAAAAGAACTTGACACAGTTAAACCAACAAGCGGATGCGTATCTGAAAAGCGGAAATTTCAACACCACAACCGTTTCCGCACGCGCCCTTAGCCTGACGCGCGATTTTAAGCTGGTGCAGCTAGACGCTGACTCTGGGAAAATCGCACTGGCCGATTTGCTACTGGCAGCTGGTTCACCTCAGGCCGCTGTTGCTTATGAAGCATTGCATGGCGCTCCCGCAGCCGAGGGCTTTGGACTGCTCGCACTGAAAGATCATAAAGACAACGAAGCGCGGCGGCTATTCCAGAGCGCAATCGAATCCCAAAGCGAGAACGCGAGGGCGTGGCTGGAAGCGGGGCGTTTGGAACCCGATGCGGCTAAGGCTCGGGCGGATCTGAAAAAAGCCGCTGAACTGAATCCAAATTGGTCGGAGCCCTACATCCGTATGGCCGACGTCGATAAAGACGATCTCGATCAGCGAGCCGCGATGCTCAAGAAAGCCGCGAGCGTCGACCCGCGCAATATCGACAACTGGCAGGCGCTGGCCAGAACAGAGATCGCCGCAAAGAATTTTCCCGAGGCCCAAAAAGCGTGGGCCGGGGCTGAGCGCGCGGCCGCTAATGATGAAGAGCGGGCTCGCATTCATCAGGTGCGTCTTCAGGTGGAACAAGAGCGCGCCGACTATGAAGCCGCCGAGCGCAAACGAATCGCCGAAGAACGCGAGGCAGATATCCAGCGCGTTAAGGCGCAGAGCTATGCGGCCATCCATGCAGCCGAGGCGGATGCCGGCAAAAAGCTTAATCCAGACGGCGCCGCGCCGCCTAAACCAGTCGGCTGGTACGAAGAATTGCACGGGAATGCCAAGGTCGAGGGGTTATTCCAACGATTGGAGTGCCTCGGACGCCAGGCTCGCTTGGTGATTCTAGCCGACGGAAAAACCATTCAGATTCTGGTACGCGATCCCTCTCAGCTCGTCGTTGTAGGGGGCGGAGAAAAAGCATTCGGCTGCGGGGCGCAAAAGCCTCCGCAGAAAGTGTTGGTCGAGTATATTGCGAATCCGGATGCTAAGCAGCGGATCGCCGGCGAAGCTGTCTCCATCGAATTCCGTTGAGGGCCGCGCTTAAGAAATTCATCTTCCGGATTCTTGGCCAGGACCCGGAGGCTATTATCGTCTCCTTCGCTACGGGTGACCCAATGCTCGCGGATCGGATGTTCACCGAAATCCAAGCCTTGGAGCCCGGCCGGCGGCATGTCCTGGTGCGGCCCGAAGAAGCCGGCAGTTACCGGTCTGTGCGTCGTCTATTGCGCGGGTATCGGATCGGCTTGGCGCCGGTGCTGTTCGACGGTGATGCCCGTTATCGCAGCTTGCGGCGTATTGCCTTCATCCTCGCGCCTACTAAGATCTTGGCTTACAACCAGCGGCTGGAGCGCCACCACTTGCGGTTGCGCACCGGCATCGCTTCGCTGCTCTTTGTGAAAGGTGTTCCACTCGATCGGATCTTCCTTCGACCCAAGTGGCTGGTTCCCTGGAAGAAGGACCGATCTTTTTATCCTTCCGAAGTGGATGAGGCCGCCGGACGGCCGATGTCCGCGCGCCGCCGCCGAATTGCTGTTCTGACGCCATATTTTCCATACCCGTTGTCGCACGGCGGGGCGGTCCGCATTTTCAACCTGCTACGCGAGCTGGCTGGAGAGTTCGACATTTTCCTGTTCGCGTTTCGCGATCGGGAGACGGCGGACGATATTGCGCCTGTGCTCGAGCTGTGCGCGCGCATCACGCTGGTAGGGAAATCGCGTTATCGCGAGCCTCGCTGGTCATCGTTGCTTCCACCAGAAGTGCTCGAGTTCCGCTCCGCCACTATGCATAGGGCCCTGGCCCGTATCTTGCGCGAATACAAGATCAAAGCAGTGCAAGTGGAGTATACGATGCTGGCTCCTTACGCCGGAGATGTTCTGGTAGAGCATGACGTGACGTATGATTTGTATCGCCAGGTGCGCGACCGCTCACTCACGCGAACGTCTCAGTTTTCCCGGCGATGGGATTACTGGCGATGGCGCCGGTTTGAGGCGAAATGGCTGAAGCGCTACAAGCAGGTTGTGGTTATGTCAGAGCAAGACCGCACTACGCTCAACTGCCCCAATGTGACCGTCGTTCCGAACGGCGTCGATCTGACTCGCTTCACGCCCGAGATTGAACGGCCCGGCCAGCGTTTGCTATTCATCGGATCATTTCGGCACTTCCCAAATATCGTCGCATTCCGATTTTTCATGGAGCAAGTCTGGCCGATTCTACGAGCGCAGTCACCCAACATCGCGGTAACGGTTGTGAGCGGGCAAGATCCGCTAATCTATTGGCGCCAGTACACGGGTTTGCCTTCGTTTCCAGCGGACGATCGCATCCAGCTACTCGAATTCGTGAGCGACGTCGGGCCCCTTTATGTCGAAGCGAATCTGGTTCTGGTCCCCACGCTGGTTTCAGCCGGTACCAACCTCAAAGTCCTGGAGGCGATGGCCATGGAGCGGGCGGTGGTGTCGACCTCGTCAGGTTGCGCAGGGCTCGGCCTCGAACATGCCGTGAATGTCTGGATTGCCGACCAGCCTGAGGATTTTGCGAACGCCATCCAGACGTTGTTAGGCAGCCGAGAGCTGCGCGGACAATTGGCCGCGGCAGGCCGGGCTCACATTGAACGAAATTTCGGGTGGCACGAAATTGGCGCGCGCCAACGATCGCTGCTTCGTAAATTGCTACCTTCGCGCTTTCAAGTTCGACTGGCGGTAGCGGGCGATCTGAACGAGATCTCGGTCATCCAGGCTTCTGCCTCTGAGGCGTCACAGTGGCAGGCGCAAGACTACATGGCTTTCGATTGTCGCGTCGCGATGATCGAAGGACGGATCGCCGGATTTATCGTTTCACGGCAGGTCGGCGATCAGGAACGGGAGATTCTAAATGTAGCTGTCCATCCCGACTTTCGGCGGCTCGGAATCGCCTCAGAGCTGCTACAGGCCGAAATCAGGGATCATACGGGAGTTCATTTTCTGGAGGTCCGGGAGTCAAACGGAGCGGCTCGGCAGTTATATACGCGGCTGGGATTCCAGGTGGTGGGCACCCGGCCGCAGTACTATGAAAATCCGATCGAGACGGGGATTGTCATGAGGATTTTTTCATGATACTGTTCAATTGCGGGGAGCCGTCGGTGACTCCCTGTCCGAAGAAATGCTGGAATTTACCACTTACCCCACCGAGCAAGTCAACCCTACCGACTCGGCGTGGCAACCTCACAAAGGAGAAAACAACCTGATGGAGAACACGCAGGATGAATTAAGAGCGCACCTGATGAAAACGGATGAAGAATTCCGCCGTCTGGCCGAGCAGCATG
>Ga0185299_10001227_pt1 | contig 53221 bp, 41 predicted proteins | sample PaiPotPPA55metaG_FD_128002 | JGI IMG/M metagenome (GOLD analysis project Ga0185299, IMG submission 128002) | Iron sulfur acid spring bacterial and archeal communities from Banff, Canada, to study Microbial Dark Matter (Phase II) - Paint Pots PPA... ... | reverse complement strand
ATCGGGTTTGCCGGCCTGATCCCCGGCTTGCTTGTCATTATCGCCGGGCTGGTCCTTGCCGGGCTTGTCTGAGGCCTGCTTGTCCTTGCTGTTCGGCTCGGGCTTGCCGGCCTGATCGCCGGCTTGTTTGTCTTTAGCGCCGGGCTGATCCTTGCCGGGCTTGTCCGACGCCTGCTTGTCCTTGCTGTTCGGATCGGGCTTGCCGGCCTGATCCCCGGCTTGCTTGTCTTTATCGCCGGGCTGGTCCTTGCCGGGCTTGTCTGAGGCCTGCTTGTCCTTGCTGTTCGGATCGGGCTTGCCGGCCTGATCGCCGGCTTGCTTGTCTTTATCGCCGGGCTGGTCCTTGCCGGGCTTGTCTGACGGCTGCTTGTCCTTGCTGTTCGGATCGGGCTTGCTGACCTGCTCGCCGCTTTGCTTGTCTTTATCGCCCGGCTGGTCTTTGCCCGGCTTGTCGGAAGCTTGCTTGTCTTTTTTGTCGGACTGCTCCTTACCGGGTTCCTTCGCGCCTTCTTTGGGTTCGGTGACCTCTAAGTTCCCTTTATCATTTGGCTCGACAACCTTCTCCTTCTTGGCGCCTGGATCGTTCTCTTTGGCTTCCTGTTTCTGATCACCGTTCTTGTCCGGTTCACCGCCGGACTTTCCCGGCTGCTTCTGCAATACTTCTTCCAGGCGTTTTGCCGTCTCTTTCAGCTTGTCATCTTCACTGGGCTGCCCCTGCTTTTGTCCCGAGCCTTGCTCTTGCTGGGCATTATCGGGTTTTACGTCCTTTGGCTGATCGGGCGGGGAATCGCCCTGCTGATCCGCCTTGGGCTCTTGTTTATCCTGGCCAGGTTGTTTCTGCTGACCCTGGTCTTGCTGCCCTTCGTCTTTCTGCGGGGCAGGTTGGGGTTCTTGCTTCTGCTGCTTGAGCTGCTCGTCTTGCTTCTTTTCGTGCTGTTCCTGGCGCTTGCGCACTTGCTCGAGTTTCTCAAACTGACCGTTCTCGTCCTTGACGAGTTTTCCGATGGTGATGCGGTAGTGCGTGCTCTCCCCTTTGTTTGGACCAGGGGGAGGATAATCGCAGTTGTCTTCCGCTTCCAACCAGTATTCAAGCACCTGAAGCGGTTGGAGCTTGATCACGCCGCCGTCTTTCAGCTTAAGCTTGTCCAGTTCGATGAAATCCTTGTAGTCCAGCATGAGGGGCAGGCTGCCGTCGCCTTGCAGCAGAGGCTGGCCCTTGCGGTACGGTTTGTCCTCGAACTCCGGACCATTGTCCAGCCTCATGTGCAACTTCAGACTCGCCAGACCGTGGTCATCGCTGGCGGAGCCGTCCACGAGCAGCGGTACATTGGCTGGATGGTTCTCCAGCGCCGGTTTTTTCAATTCGACCACCGGTGGCTGGTCCTGGATCACCTGAATGGTATAGGCAAGCGGCTCGATATTGCGTTCTCCCTCAGCCGAGGTGAACCAGATGCGATAACTGCCATCCTTTTCCAGGTGCTTGAGTCGGAAGCGCAGAGCATTCGGGTCCGATGCTACGAGTTCGGCAAGCATCGGGTTTTCCCCAGCGATCACTAACTGTCCGTCCTTGACGGCACGGTTGGTATGCGCGACGAGGGTGACCTGGATGCCCCGCAGCCCCTGGAGGTTCGGATCGTGCGATTGCTGGTCACGCCAACGCAGGTACGGCCGATACTGATAGGTTACATCGAAGCCGGTCAGAAGCGGGCTGGAGTGGACCTGAACGCGATACTCGGGGGTTTCCGCATCGCCGCCCGTGATCTTGTACCAGAAGCCATTGTGCACTTCGCCCGCGCGCAGGCTCGTGAACCATTGCCGGGGACCGTCGGCTTGCTCCAGCGGCCGGACTTCGTAGGGATCGGTATCGCTGTAGCGGTACTGCAGCTGGAGCGCGTCGGGCCCAGCGGCATCGGGGATCTTACCGTCCACCCAGACGCCGAACGACACGGCCCGCCCCACCGGGATAACCAGGTCGCCTCCCTCGGGCTGCAGAAGCGTGAGCCGGGTGCGCGTGGCGATGGATGCTTCCACAAAAGGTGCAAACGAGCGATTCACGAGCGATACGAACTGCTGGGGACTCATCGCATAAAGAATCATGAGGCCGACCAGCAGGGCGCCGGCGCCGCCGCCCAGCCAGGAGGCACGCCTGGCGCTGATGGCTTCTTCGAGATCGGCCTGGGCGAGATCCTTGGCGGCCTTCTGCCCAATGGCGCTGCGAAATGCCTGAGGAATGATCTCCTGGCGCATATCGAGAAAACTGACCACACTGTTCTTCGCTTCCGGCAGCGTGGCTTCAATGCAACGCGCGGCGTAGTACGGATTGATCCGCCGCAAGAGCGGCACGATTAGCATGAAATAGAGGTAGACGGCACCACCTACGGCATACACGGCGAACAGCACTTGCCGGGTCAACGAGGAGAACTCGAGTTTCCGATCCAGCAGGGCCATGAACAGCCCGTAAGCGAAGGTCAACGCCAGAAAACCCGCCCCAGCCGCGGCCACATCGAGCAAGCGAATGCGCCGGCGTGCCAGGCTCAGGTGCTCCTCGACGTAGCTTTCGTACTTGCCTGCCGACGGCTTCACCGGGGTGGGTCGGCTGGATCGCAGGTCGGTGGCCATGGAAAGTCCCCTCCGGTCGAAGGTTCTGTTCGCTCTTTGAAGTATATCCGGTTGCGCAGACCGCGCCCATCAACAATCCGGTAGAGCGCGCGGTACAATCCTGCCGAATCCATAACGCCTGTACAGGCACTAACGTTTGCGTATCCGGAAATTGCGCGCGCAAAAGAGTGAGGGACGACACGGAGAACGGGGCTTGGAAAAAAGGCCCGGAAAATCACTATCCGTGTTGTTAGCTAATCGCGGTGCGCCGTGGACGGCGATGGGCCATGTGGCGGCCGAGGCGGGTTTTCATAACCGGGCCTAACGGCAGAGGCGGGTCTCACCACCGGGCCTGTCCCCGTGGATGGATGAGTGGCAGCCAGTACTTGCTTCTCATAGAGACGGCCGCCGCGGGGCCTGTCCCCGCGGAGCCACGACTGACGGCCTAGCTGACCAATCGTCGCCCCGCGGGGACGAGCCCCGCGGCGGCGGTAGGTTCGTGAGCCCGACTGATCTGGCTGTCAATCGCCGATCCACCGGGACAAGCCCGGTGGCGACGAGCCCGGTGGCGACGAGCCCGGTGGCGACAAGCCCGGTGGCGACAAGCCCGGTGGCGACGAGCCCGGAGGCGACAAGCCCGGTGGCGACAAGCCCGGTGGCGACAAGCCCGGTGGCGACGAGCCCGGTGGCGACAAGCCCGGTGGCGACGAGCCCGGTGGCGACAAGCCCGGAGGCGACAAGCCCGGTGGCGACAAGCCCGGTGGCGACAAGCCCGGTGGCGACAAGCCCGGCGTCGTCGCTCATTGACAGACGGCGCTGGCGATTATGGCGATCTGTGAGCGCCTGGAAAGGACCTTCGTTGAAACGATTCGCGATGCCGGTCTTGTGTGCCCTGGCCATGTCGGTCGGCTGGGGGTTCCGTGGCGACTACGGCCACGAATGGGGGGCCATGGTGCCCGGCGCCCTGCTGGGCCTCTCCGTATGCCTGACCTCGGGACGCGCGGACTGGTGGAAACGGGCGTCGCTGCTGGCCATGCTCGGCGCAATCGGCTGGGCCTTCGGCGGAAAAATGAGTTACGCGAAGATCACCGGCTATACGGCGCATACATCCTTTCCCGATGTCGCCTACGGCTACGCCTGCTTGTTCGCCATCGGCGCGCTCTGGGCCGGCATTGGCGCCGCCTTCCTCGGCCTGGGGATAACGCGCGCACGCTCCTACTTCGACGGCTTTGCCTGGCCGTTGACGGCGATCTATCTCGTTTGGAAGTGCCTGGAATGGATTCCCGTCTGGAACGCCAACAAGTGGATGAGCGCCACCGCCTGTCTCATGCATGGCTGGAATTCGGTCTGGGAACATCTCGTCGATTCCGGTCATGCGCCGGCCTGGTTCCACTACCAGGCCATGAACCATGACACCAGCTGGGTGGCCGCCACAGCGGCGCTTGTCGTGGCAGCAGTCTTCGCGCTTGCCTTGCCGCGGTCGCGTCCAGCGTGCGTGTTGATTTTGATTTTGAGCGTATTCTGGTGGCTCGGCCTCGGCCTGTTCGTCGGCCTACTGGGCTGGCGCATGACGCCGCCGCGGAGCGACAACTGGGCGGGCATGCTGGGCCTGTATGTTGGCCTGGTCGTGTACCTGCTCGGCACACGCAACCGGGCCGCCTTGTCGTTATCGCTCTACGGACTCCTTGCCGGCGGCATTGGCTTCGCCGTCACCGACTTGCTCAACATGCTGGGACGAGCGCAGTGGGGACCTATCGGTCGTTATGAAATGCTTCAAGGTCTGGACTACTGGAAATGGATGGAGCAGGGCTTTGGGCTGTTCATGGGCTTCGGCGTGGGGCTCGGCTGCTTGCGTGCAGTGCGCGGCAATCTCGCGCCGCCGCCCGAAGACTCGCCGGGCGCGCCATCCCGTTGGCTTGCGTTGACCTTATTGCTGGTGGTCATGATGTGGGAAAACTTGTTTAAGAACGTGCGCAATTGGTACGAGCATCAGCAGATTCAGGAATCCCTTTTTGGCCTGGACCCGCGCCTATGGTTCGGGCTGGTCGGCGCGGTGCTGACCGGTGCGGTCGTGCTGGCGATTTGCCGCTACCTGCGCGGCGAGCTGCCGCTCGTGCCGTCCAGCGCCTTTGGCAGGGCGCAGTTGCTGTTCCTGGTGATGGTGTGGGTTGCCGTCATTGCCGCTTTCATGCAAGCGTTTCCGGGGATGAGCCAGAAGGGGGTGCTGCTCGTACACGCGAGTTTCTGGCTGACCGCGGGCGCATGCACACTCCTGGTTCTGGGACTGCGCGAACGGCCCATCGTTCCCGGGCAGCAACCACGAGCGGCTGATGACACTTACTGGTTTCCCCGTTGGTGGTACTGGGGAGTCTGGGCGTGCGTGCCGGGACTTATCTGGCTGTTGGCAAGCCTGACCGTAGCTGGGCATGAGCAACCGCTGCCCGGCAGCCACCTGCGTTTCGAGAGCAGCAGCGACAAAGACATGCCCATCACAAGACCCAAGTAAAGCGCCCGGGAACACAAACGGGTCCCCCGGCAGAATGCAACTTGCTCGCGTTCCGGTTTGCCAACCGGAAATGGCCTGGCGCGCGTTAACACAAGCGTCTTTTGGCGCAGGTTTTGCACGCGAGAGCATGCCGTTGCCAGTCGCTCTGAGCCTGAATCCGGGAACCACATCGGGTTTCAAAACCATAACGCGGAGGTACCCATGTTCGCAGCGATCGTTTTGCATCCGGGCGGGTTGATAACCTGGCTCGTCCTCGGCCTGATCGCCGGCTGGTTGGCGGGCCTGGTGATGAAAGGCAGCGGCTACGGCCTGATTGGCGATCTGATCTTTGGCTTGATTGGCGCGCTGGTCGGTGGCTTCTTGTTCGGCTTGTTGGTGGAAGGGGACTACGGTTTCTGGGGGAGCATGGTTGTGGCTTTCGTGGGCGCCTGTATCCTCATCGCCATCGTCCGTGCCCTTGCTCCCGGAAGACGTGTGTGACTTCCATGCCGGGGGAGCGATTCAGGATAGCGCCTGGCTTCGGGCCCTGCGGCTCATGCACGGCAGACCGGTTTCGCGAATTGCGCCGCCGGCCAAGCGCTGTGCCTGTGCGAAGTCTTGCTCTGCGGGGGGAATGGAAGTGCCCCAGCAGAGCTTTTTGCTTTCCCCCTGAAGAAGAGTGACTACGCGCATACGGGCTCCGGCTATTGCCGGCATGCCAGCGGGCTCAACTGTGAGCCCATAAGAAGGTACGATGATCCCGACGCAGTTTCTGTGGGGTCGCGAGAACTCTGCGTGAACTGGCCCCGCTTGACCCACCTGAGGATTCCGCGTATCTTTTGGTGGAGGAATAGCAATGAAAGCAAGAAAGTCTTATACGGTCAGTAACGGGAGACAGGTCCTTAATTAGAGCCTGCCGAGGAAGGCGGCTACATTGTCACGTCGCCACTGGATCCAGAACTGATCACCGAGGCCGAAACTCTTGAAGAGGCCTTTCTCAACGCCGCCGACGCGGCGAAGGCCCTGCGCGAGTCGCGTCTCAAGTTATTTCGCAAATTACCGGCTCAGCTGGCCCATCCCTGAGAAACGGCTTTGATCTCCCTGCCATCCTGCTCCCAAGTCCACGTCGATATTGCCTAACTCTGCTTTCCTCTTCCCCATTTTCCGCCTTCCACGACAGAGTAGCTTGCGATATACGACTGCAGCGGTATGCCAGTAGACTCTGTGAGGAGAAGATACCATGGTCCACGACATCGCGGCCTGCATGGCTCTCGCGTTTGTGTTAGCAGGCCAGTCCAAACCTGGCGTGGACGAAAATTTAAGCCCTGCCCGAGCGGCCCTAGATAAACACGATCGCGCCACCGCGCTCGCTTGCTGCAACACTGCAATCCAGTCCGACCCGAAAAACACCGGCGCTTACTTACTCCGCGGGGTTATCTTTATGTCAAGCAGAGAAATGGATAAGGCTATCGAGGATTTCAGCGCCGTCATTCATCTCAACTCATTGGACCCAGAGCCTCTTGTCTACCGGGCCTCTGCCTTTGTCTTCACGGGCGATATCGATAAGGCGCTCGCAGACTGCGACCAGGCAATTCGCGTCAATCCCTGGTATGTGCCAGCCTATCAGGGCCGGATGGCTGTTCACCAGGAGCGCGGTGAACTGGACAAGGCGTTGGATGACTGCAATGGCGCGATCCGATTAGACCCTGGGGATGCTCCATCCTATGCAAATCGGGCTTCCGTTCGCATGGTCAAAGGCGACCTGGATATGGCAGTGAAGGACATCAACGTCGCCATCCGCCTGGATCCGGCGTCTGCGGGATTTTACCACCTGAAGGGCCGTATTTATTTCAACAAAAAGAACCTCGACCAGGCTATTGAGCACTGCACGGAGGCCATCCGCCTGGACCAGTCTGGTGCAATCTATTGGTGTGACCGCGCGGACTACCGCCTGGCTAAGGGTGATTACCAGCGCGCCGCCGAAGATTGTGCGGAAGCCATCCGGCTCGAGCCTTCAAGTAGCTGGCGTCCTTACGCAGCGTTGGCCGAAATTCGCGCCACTGCTCCAATGGCAGACCTGCGCGAAGGCGGGCAGGCAGTCATCTTGGCAAAGACGGCCTGCAATCTCACGGGATGGAAAGAACCGGGCGCACTAAGCGCCCTGGCCGCGGCATTTGCGGAAAAAGGAGAATTTGCGGAAGCGGTGAAGTGGCAGAAGGAAGCATTGAAAGCGCGAACCTCACCCGCCGCCGACGGGCCGCAACGGCTGTCCCTTTACGAGCAGGGCAAGCCCTTCCGGCGACAGGCGAGGTAGAATTCCGGGCGACACCGGCGTGCACTCATTGCGACCCGCGTCCGGCGTCAATCATCTGCTGGCATACCTTGCGTCGTCGACGAGATCTGACTTCCCGTGCTCTGGGCGAAGCTCGATATGGCGGAAACTCCCCGCTTGGCTGGCTCACAATGCCGCTCGACTTCAACGCCCAAGGAATTCAGAAATTCTTGAAACGACAATCCTTCCTTTTCCTGCAGGTCACGGTACAGCCGTTCCTGCTCCTGAACGGATGGCAGTTGCGCAAGGATCTGCTCCTTCAGGGTGGCGGTCAGACGAGTTGCGTCGAGCCGTCGTTTGAGATGCTCTGTCAGGCCGTTGCCGTCATTAGGTCGGACTAATTGATCTGCCATGCCTAATCCCCCCGAGGGTTGCCTGCAAAATGCGGAATAGGCGGATCTAGGAACCAGGCCGCACCCTGCCAAGCCCGAACTGATCCCCGGCGTCAGCCGGAACGCCGTCGCGGGAGATGATCTCAAGCAGCTTTTCACTGTGTACCTGCCTGCCCTTCTCGTCGCGGAGAGCCGCGATGATCTTCCTGGTTTGCGCATCAATGACCTCGCCCGTGGAGGGATAGGCATGCCGGCCGTCGATGCTGAAGGTGATCCAGCCCGGCTGCTCGCGCAGGGCAATGCTGGCGGTCTGCCTGGGCGGAAGGGTTGTGACGTCGAAGACATGCAGGCGGCTGTTGGCGGCGTCGCACACCCAGGCCTCGCGTTCATCTGGAGTAAGGCCGACGCCGTGGCTCGGGCAGCCGTGCCGTTTGGTGGGTCCTTGCTTGAAGCCCTGGACCTCGGCCTTGCAGAGCACCTTGCCGCTCGCCACATCGCCGATTTCAAAGCCGAGCAGGCCGTTGACGTTGACAAAGCAGCGCGTCGCCGCGCCATTGACGGTGAAGGGGCGAATGGCGTTGCTGAACGGACCGACCTTGCCGACTACCTCCTGCGTATTCGTGTCCACAACGGTCAGCGACGGCGAGCGCAGGCCGGCGAGGAAGGAACGCTTGCCATCCAGACCGCAGACCGTATTGTGCGATCCGCTCCGGGTATCGATCCGCGCCAGCACGGCGCCGGTCGCCCCATCGACCACATTCCAGTGCGGTCCTTCAAAAGAGGGGACATAGAGCTTGCGGCCATCGGGCGTAATCGACATGCGATCGCAGCCGCCCGGCAGCGCTTGCTCCCAGAGTTCCCTGTCCGTGACGAGGTCCAGGCAGTAGAGGCGCGTGGGCGTGGTGAAGTAGAGTTTGCGCGTCGCGGCGTTGGCGCAAATGCCCTTGATGTTTTCCGGGTGCGGCCGGCGGCTGGCGGAAGTTTCGATGCGCTTGACGAAGGCGTAGTCCCGGTCGCGGTCGAAAACCAGGATGCCGGCGCCGCCGAACTCCAAATAGTTGCGAATCCCCGGCACGGCCACATAGAGAAGATGCCGGCCTGGCTTCTTGGCTTCGGCTGCCCGTGCGCTCCGAGGGCAGATGCCGGCGCACAAAGCCGTCGCGACCAAAAGGGTAAGCGGCACGACTTTGCTAAGGAAGTTCTTCATGGAAGATCTCTCCGGCAGGTGTTTGCGGCGATCATTTTGGGTGGCTGCTAATACAATATTCCCTGCGCTGGTAACTGGCAGGTTTGCTTATGCGGATAGAGCCAGCAAGGAGTTCCCGTTTGTCTAATTTAGCGCGCCGGCGTGTGCCGGCCGTTTTTTCACCAATGGTTGGTGGCATCCCTCAGCACAGCCAACAAGGAGACGGATCATGCAGCGACTGAGTAGACGCCGATTCCTGCAAGCAGCGGGCGTGAGCGCCGCAACCCTGGCCCTGGCCCCCCTCATGGCGCGGGCGGACGATGAAAAGAAAGCCGGCTTCACCCTTCCCAAGCTTCCCTACGACTACGACGCCCTGGAGCCGACCATCGACGCGGAGACCATGAAACTCCATCATGATTTCCACCACAAGGCTTACGTGGACAACCTCAACAAGGCCCTGGCGGGACACGACGACCTCTTGAGCATGCCGGTCGAAGAATTGCTGCGCAACATCGACAAGGTTCCGGAAGACAAACGCCAGACCGTCATCAACAACGGCGGCGGTCACGCCAATCACTCCATGTTCTGGCAAATCATGGCACCGAATGCCGGCGGCAAACCGTCCGGCGAGCTGGCGGCCGCCATCGACGAGACCTTCGGCAGCTTCGATAAGTTCGTTGACAAGCTGAACCAACTGGCGATCACGCGCTTCGGCAGCGGCTGGGCCTGGCTGATTGTCGACGGCGGCAAGCTCAATGCCATCAACTCGCCGAACCAGGATAGCCCGCTCCTCCAGGGCAAGACGCCGATCCTCGGCATCGACGTCTGGGAACACGCCTATTATCTGAAGTACAAGAACAGGCGGCCCGAGTATGTGAAGGCGTGGTGGAACGTGGCCAACTGGAATAACGTCGCCGAGCGTTACAGCGCGGCCAAGAAGCAAGGGTAAACGGCTGTCATTACAAGCCAGAGTTCTGATCCTGACGAGGCAACGCGTCAGAAGTCAGAGGTCAGAAGTCAGAATTCAGCGACCGAGACTCTGACGCTTCTGACCTCTGACCTCTGGCATCCCCCTCATATCCGGCACACTCCTACGCAGGCTCCTCGTTTTCTCCAGAGCCCCGGAGTTAAAGATTCTCTTGCATCCGAATAAAGACTAATGGCAAAATAGGGTCAGGTCTGGATGTTCCAGTACCGGGGCGCGTCCGGAACGGAGCAAGGGCTGGGAGGAGTAGTGCTATGTTGATTCGAGATAAGTCCGGAGGGCCGCTCCTGCAAGCCGAGCTGGAAGAACCCCTGGGGGGAAGCGGCGCCGGCACGCTGGTCGCCGACAACGGCCGCAAAAGCTTCGAGATCGACAGCCAGCATGCCAAGCAGTTCTACCGGCTGATTTCCGCAACCAAGCGGGAAGTGGACCTGCTGAAGAAGGCCGGCATCAGCATGGAATGCTGCGACGACTTTGAAGCCCGGGACGGTTGATGGTGCGGGTACGATTTTCCTTGTAAACACATTTTTATTCTGTCGCTTCCGAAACCGCGCTATCCAACCGACTTGCCCCTGGCGCTGACCCCGAGCCGCCAGGGGCATTTCTGCTTTTATTGATCTTCAGAAATGGAAATATCCAGGTCACTCTGTGCCCTTGCCGTTGTTGCGCGGCGGCAAGAGACGCATGCGCAGGCGGCCCGGTTTGTCCGCGGTCGCTCCGAGAAAGACGAAGCACATCTCGTCGGTGGTTTGCTGGCCGTAGGTCACGCGGCGGGGCGGGTTGCTGGGGTTGTTGGGGTTGTTGCTGCTGTTGTCGTAAAAAGCCTCGACGTCGAAGCGCGTGCCGGACTTCACGGCAAGCGGCTCCTTGAAGATGTAGGTCTCCTGCCAGTTGTAATCCCAGTCCCGGATGGCCACCAGCGTCTCCGGCTTGCCCGCGGGCGGCGTCATGGTCACCTTGATTTCCTTGCCGAGCATGTGCATGTGCGGCATCACCGTGTACAGCGTGCAGTCCTGGTCGATCCAGATGCTGCCTTTCACGCGATGATGCGCCTCGCCGGCCGGAATCACGGTAACCAGGCCGGGTAAGATCATGCTCTGGTAGCGCCGCGACACCGGCTTCTTGGCAAAGTACAGCCCGATGGTCGAACGGTCTTTTTCCAGCCGGCCATCGCGATGGTAATGCACCTGCATGACCACGTCCGCGCCCTTGGGCAGATAGTAGCCGCTTCCTTCCGGCAAAAAGCGCGGCATCTGACCCGGCGCCCAGCCGCCCATGCCGCCCTGGGGCACGAAACCGAAGCCCATGGCCACGGGATAACCGGGACCGCGGTCCAGGACCTCGCCGGCATGCTTTTTCTCTCGTTCGTGTTGCTCCAGTTTGCGGCCCTGGCCGGAAGCATCGATCGCCAGCAGGGTGTGATGGACGATGCGCGGGTTGCCGGGGCGCACCTCGAGGGCCGCGACATATTTATCTTCGGTTAGCCTGGTGGGGAAGACAAAGCAGCGGAACTGATCGTCCCCTGTTGGTGCGATTTGCATTTCCTCGCTCATCGTCAGCACCAGGTCGGGCTCGCCAAGTTGCCAGCCGCTCGTGAATTGCCGCGGCGGCGGAGCTTCTTTCGGATCGCCTTCGGGCGTGCCGCGGTCCACCCAGGCGGCGAGCGTGGCGATATCCTTCTCGGTAAGCTTGCGTTCGTTGAAAAAGGGATGGCCGTCCACCGGCTTCCAGGGCGGCATCTTGCGGCTCTGGGCGTATTCCTTCAGGTCGGCGGCCCAGCTGACCGCCTGGCGATAACTCATGAGCGAAAAGGGTCCTACCTCGCCGGGACGATGGCAGGTCTGGCAGTGTTTCTGCAAGATCGGGGCGACGTCGCGGTAGAACGTGACGGTATTGCCGGCGGACTTCTTTGCCGTTTCGTACTGAATCGCGCAGCCGACCGCCTGGGTAGCCGGAGTGCCGACCGATTTGCCGGCGAGGATTTCGTCGAGCGCCTGCTGCAGATCGTGCCGCGTGACCTGGGTGTTCTTGCGCAGCCGGGCGGCATAGGCATTATCGATCCTGCCCCGATAGCGCAGGACCATATCGGCATCGAGCACAAAGGCTTCCGGCGTCGTCCGCGCCTGGAAGGCCTGAGCGGCGGTGCGGCGCTCGTCTTTCAGGAGCGGAAAAGGCAGCTTGAACTCCTCGGCATAGCGGGCGATCTGGCCGAGCGTTTCCTCGTCACTCGTCGTCAAGCCGATGAAGGCCACCTCGGGATATTTGCCGGACAGCTGAGCCAGGGGTTGGCAAGCGCTTTTCGAGACCGGGCACTCGAAAGAGAGAAAAACGACCACGGTCGCCTTCTTGCCGCGCAGGTCGCGCAGCGGCACCACTTTGCCGGCCGTGCTGCGCAACGGCACGTTGTCGATGGTCTTGCCGACCAGTTCGGTCGCCGCGACCTTCTCCTGCACCGGGCTGTCGGCAAAGACAAACGCGCACAGGGCCAAAATGGTCGGGCAAAGAGCAAGCCAGCGCATGGGATTTTCCCTTCCTGTGGTGGTTACTTTGGCAAAGTATATGGCGCGGTGTGTCCGGCAGGAATACTACCCGAATTGCCGGCAGGTTTCAGGAAAGGATGAAGCTGCCATTCTGGACGGGCACGAGGTCGTCTGCATGGCAATCGCCACCCCTCGTGGCCGTTGGCAAAGTGGCAAACTTGACTTCGTGTTCAGCGTAAGCCAAATATCTGCAATACTTTACAATGTCGAACATGTTTGCCACGAGTGGCACCTAACTTGGCAAACTGGCAAACAAAACCGGCACGGGGGCTTGCATTTACCGGCCAAAAGCCCAACAATGAATTTGCAATACGCCGAAGCTATCGCCGGACATGGGTGCCTGCCAATGTGTGCGAGGAAAAAGTAATGAACCCGTACAGTTCGCTGTGCGACGACTTCGGCGTGTACGTGTACCTGAACAGCAAGATGGAACTTCCAGCCGGACGCGAGACGATCCTGCATTTCTTCGACAGCCTGCAGAAGACCTTCCCGCAGATGACCGACTTCGATTGCCGGGAAAACGGCGAGTACGTGCTTGAGGAGAATCGCGAGCAGGGGAGCTACCGCTGGGTGACGCTGGAAACCCGCCGCGTCTGCACGGGGTTCGTCAATCCGCCGGAACTCGAGCTCGCCGACAATCATCACGAGCGCGTGCTGGAGTTGGTGCCTTACCACCTGGACTTCAGCTCAATCGATTGCGAGGCCATGGACGTGCTGTTCGCGTTCGATTTCACGTTCATGGGCAACCATGACGAGGTCGTGGTCGAAGCCCTGGGCCTCAACAGCACCCTGGAAAACCTCGTGCAGTTGCCCGGCAATCGCGTCATCAATTACGAGCCGTCGCTGATGCTGAGCCTGGATGAGGACTGCCGGCTGCAATGCCGGCTGAGCATCGAAACGCGCACCAACGCCTACCAGATCCGCACCGGCCAGTTCCCCGAGGCGCCCATCAGCGTTTACTTCACCGTGCGTCAGTACTGGGGCCGGCAGCCGCACAAGACCTTCGGCGAATCGTACAAGCATCAACGCCGGCTCTGTCAGGAGCTGGTCGACAGCCATATCATCCCCGGCGTGGTCCGGCCGCTGGCACAGACGATTGCCGCCAAGCAATAGCTACGAGCGACAGAACCACAATGCAACCCGCTCCTGCGACCCTGAGCCGTTTCGCCCAGACCTTGACCGGTGAGACTGCCTTCGACGTGCTAGCCGTGGCCCGGCGGCTCAAGGCCCAGGGCAAGGACGTGATTGAACTGCAAATCGGCGACAGTCCCTTTCCCACGACCCGGCAGGCCCTGGCCGCCGGCATGCGCGCCATCCAGAGCAACGCCACGCATTATTGTGCTTCGTCAGGACTGCCTGAGTTCAAGGAAATCATCGCCGCCAACTACCGGCGTGAATTTGGGGTAGATGTCACGGCGGGCCATATCGTGGTGGGCCCGGGGGCGAAAGTCTTTGAGCAGTTCTTTTGCGAGGCCTTTCTCAATCCCGGCGATGCCGTGCTGGTTTTCAGTCCGCATTTCCCCACCTATGCTCCCAACATCGAGCGCCGCGGCGCCCAGGCGGTCTACAGCTCGCTGCGCCAGGAGCATGCGTTTCGCCCCGATCTGAACGATGTCGAGCAGTTTGTCCGCAAGACGCCGCGGGCGAAGGCGATCTTTCTCAACTCACCGCACAATCCGACCGGCGGCGTGGCGACCGCGGAGGACCTGCACGGTTTGGCCGAACTGGTGCGTGGCCGCGATGTGGCGCTGTTCAGCGACGAGCCCTACTGTCACATGGTCTGGCAAGGACGGCACTTCCCCATACTCGGTCAGCCCGGGATCATGGACCAGACCGTGGCCGCCTACACGTTCAGCAAGTCTTATAGCATGAGCGGCTGGCGCGTCGGCTACGCGGTCACCAGCCCGAAGCTCGCGGAAGTGATCGGCAAGATGATCAACACGTCGCTCTCCTGCGTTTCGCCGGTATCCCAGTGGGCAGCCCAGGCGGCCCTCGAACACGACGCCGAGGAGCGGGATGAGGTCATGGAGCGGTTTCGTCGAAAAGTGGAATTACTGGTAGGCGAACTCCGCCGCGTGGACAATGTGAAGGTGCTCATGCCGGCCGGGACCTTTTATGTTTTCCCGGACGTGTCGGCCATCTGCCGGCGCCTGGGCATAACCTCCCACGGGCTGGCGATGTTCTTGCTGGAAGCGGCGGATGAACGGCTCGGCGTCGCCTGCCTGGGCGGCGAATGCTTTGGTGCAGCGGGGCAGGGCTTCCTGCGCTTTAGCTGCGCCGAACCGGATGAACGACTCTGCCAGGCGGTAGGCTTTCTGGCAGAGGCCGTGACGCGAACCGACCGTGTGCAGCGCTATCTGCAGGTCAATCCAAAGTACCGGCTGGAGACCTGAACAGCTGAATCAGCATGCACGAAGCCAGGATCCTACTTTTTGTCTTTCTTTTCTGGCGGCTTGTTCTCGGGTCCAAACTGGTCGGTTATGATTTTGTCCTGCAGTTCGGCATACTTTCGCTTAAACTCCTCCGTTGCCTGGCGTTGCTCCAGCTCAATTTTCATGAGCTGTTCAATGAGCTTGTTGATCGTGGTGATGTCGCCCATGGCATCCAGGACGCGCGTTAGCCGGTCGATCAGATCTTGAAGCTGTTTATTAGCCCCATCGAAGGGGGGCATGTCCTTCTTCTGGTCTTCCAGGCTCTTATGGAAATCGGCCAGAGACTTGTCGGTCAGGTCAAACTGGAGGTTGTTCGCGTCCGCCAGCGGCCGGCAGATGTTGCCGTCGACGCGCTGGACGATGGCCGGTCGGACTTGATTGACCTGCAATTCCTTGAGAATCTTCTGATAGTCCGTGAGCACTTCCCGGCTCACGTCCCAGCTCTTGACGAGCGTCTCCTGAATCTCTTCCAGACGCCGTGCCATGGGGCTGAACTCGTTCGGCTTGAGGGAAGATAGTTCCTGGCCGACCTGTTCGAGCTTCAGCTTGCCGTCCTTCAGCCGTTGGACGGTGTCCTCGAGCTTCAGGTGCAGGCTTTCCTCGCTCTTGGCGATCTCCAGCAGGAGTTCGTTCTCCGAGACGATGAGGACAACAAATTTCTCCTTGCTCTGGCCGACGCCCGGGCCGGTTTCGACGTTGTTGTCGGTCGCCACGAGCCACAGACGCATGCGATAACGCGGCTGGACAACGCGTTGGCCTTCGATCTCCGAGACCTTGAGGCCGAGTTTTTCCACGTCGAAAATGCCTTCTTTCTCATCCTGCGGATCGAGCGTATGATCGCGCAGCATTCTGGCCTGCTCCCCGTTGTGCAATTGCTTGTCAAATTCTTCGGAAGAGAGGGCGTCCGCGGCCAGTTCCTGGAAGCGGCGTGCAAAGGCGGCGAGCGGAACTTTTTGCGGCGGCTTGCCGGCATCGTCCGCCGAGGAGCGAATCAATCCGGCCACGAAGTTCAGGTAGCCGGGCTCCAGCAGGCCGGACGCTGGATTGCATGGCGAAAGGCTCAGGGCGCTGGCGGCCTGAATGCTGTTGACGGCGGTCTGCGAATCCAGCGAGGCCAGGGTGAAATTGAAGTCGACGCTGTTGAGGCCGTGATCGTCGCGCACCTTGCCGCTGAACGGGATGCGGGCGCGGGGCGTAACCATGTAGCCCTGGTTGGTCTTGCGGATCACTTCGATCTCGACATCCACATCGGGAGGCGCGTCTTCCAGCGGTTTGATGACGACCTGGCGCAGGCCGATCACGTTATCGGTGTCGATCATCTCGAAGCGGAAATCGAGCGTCGCCGTAATGTTGTCGAACCGGACTTCAAACGTTTGGCTATCGATGAACCGGATCGGCACGTTGACCGGGGCACTGGCCTCGCCCGGCCGCAGGTGCAGCCCGTCCACCGCGCGCAATGGCTTGTCGGTTTTGCCGTGCAGCACGAGGTTGGTGCCAGCCGGGATGTCGAGCCGCGACGCGGTCCCGGACAGGGAGATCGGCGTCTCGCTGAAGAATTGTTTCCTGCCGCGCAGGTCCTTCATCTCCTTGCCGATGGGCGGGCGCTGATGGAGATAGGCCGGCTCCTCGCGATCGGCGCTCAGCTCCACCAGGCTGGGCGGCGGCACGATGGTAATTTGTCGATAAGGGGTGAAGTAATCTTCACCATTGACGGTGAAGCGGACCGACTCCTTGAGATCGGAAAGCACGCCGGAATACTCCTGGCCGGCTTCCTTTTTTAGACTCTGCTCGCTGCGGAGCGTGGCGCCCCTGTAGTAAACGACGACAACGTCGGGGACGACGAGTTTGCGCAGGCGGCGGGCCATGCGCGGCGCCTCGGCAATGACCGCGAGTGTCACAAAGGTATTTCGAATAGATGCCGCCGCAACCACGTGAGCAGGATCCAGATCGCTGCTGTTGATGCGCTGCTCCAGCTCATCCAAGCTTAGGTGCTGCCAATCGTCGGGCAAAGTTCCAGTGAAACCGACCTGCGCCAACGTGGGGCTGGAAGAAAGGTCGTCCCACTCCAGCGCGCGCCAGCCTTCCGGCGCGGTCTTGTCGGCGATGACCCATTTCAGCGCCCGCACCCGCAAGGCCGGCGGCGGGGCATCGCGGCCGACACGTAGGTCGCCGCTCGCCGGGAAATTCACGAGCTCCAGATAGGCGCGTCGCGGCCACAGCGTATCGGAGAGCAGGATGTTGCGCTCAAACCAGATAGCCGCCACATTATTGAAACGCGGCGCGAAATCGGCCGGGCTCCGGCGGGCAATCGCACAATAGGCGACGGCCACGAGAAGATAGAGTCCCGCCGATAGCACGGCGACGCGCAAGGCATAGCGGCGCAGACGCGCCCAGTTGAAAACCTCCTGCACCGGCAAGCGGTCGATGCGCTCGGCCGCTTCATGAATCGTTTGATCGACCATCTGCTGCGAGTAGCCATAACGCTCCGACTTGCCCGGATCGGCCAGCTCCACGGCGGTGATGAGCCGGTCGCCCAGGTCGGCCGGAAAGCGCCTCTCCAGCACCAGGGCCAGCGGGCCATCGCGAAACTCGCGGAAGAGCCGGAAGAAAACCTTGCGCGCCACCACGATCAGCAGACCGGCCGCCAGCGCGCCCAGAACCGTGGCGCGCAGGCCAAATGGAAGCACCTGAACCCAATCAATGGAGAAGATCTTGAAGAAGCCGAAATCGATGGCCAGGCTGATCCAGAACCAGAGTGCCACATAGATGCACAGGACCGCAACACCCTCCAGGGTGACGTAGGTGCGGATGTAGCCGCGCAGGCGCTGCAAGGGATGCGTGACGCGACGCTGGTATTCGTCGCGGTTCAATGCGCGGCTCGTGGTTTCGACGGTTGCCATCAAACATACTCCGGGAGTCGGTTAATCTTTTTGTGCTTAGGTCGTTTAGCCGCGACCCGCCAGGGGAGCGCGGCCTCGTGCCATTCTCCTCGCGCTCCCCTGACGGGTCGCGGCTAAACTCGGCCGAACGTCAGGCCAGCCTTAATAGCTTCCGTGTCAGCCATTCCACAGACAGCAGTACGGTCACAATAATCAGCACGGTCGCCATGCGAACGCGGGGATCGTCCGAAACCGTAAAGCCAAGGTCCCAAAGGTCTTTCACGGGGCCGCGGCTGCGCTGGACCTTGCTTTCGGTCACCATGCACTTGGGAATCAGGTGCGCCGAGGTTAGATCGAAGAACAGGCGCGGCACTGCTTTGTCCCCGCTCGTCTGCTTGGCGGCGGCCCTGGCCTTGTCTTTCGCTTGATCGCGCTTGACGCCCTCCGCTTCCTCATCCTCTTTGTGGTGCAGCAAGGCGGCCGCGGTCTTGTCCACGGCGTCCTTGATCTCCTCCTGCGTGCTTTTGTCCATGCGCGGCAGGAAATCGGTCACTTCGCTAGCCAGTTGATAAAGCTGGCCGAAGTCCGGCCGGGTGTTGTCCAGCTCCGGGTTTGATTCCTTGACGAGGAAGCGTTGCGAGATCGTCTCGCCGGACTCAGGGATTTGCAGATCCACCTGGTACTGGCCCGGCGCCAGGGCGCGAAAACGGCCCGCGAACCAGCCAGCCCATTCCGCGCCTTGCGTGGCCGGCTCGGCGGCCATCTCGTAGGTCGTCGGCATGGTGACGCCCGCCGGCGGCTTGAGCTGAATCTTGGGCCGGGCATTTTGCGAGAGCGGTAGCATGTCCCGGCCGAACAGCTTGGCCTTTACGGTGACGAACTGCCCCGCGGAGAACGCCGGCGCCATGTAGATCTTGCCGTGACTGTTGAGCCGCGTCATGTTGCCGGAGCCCGCATAGCGGAACAGCTTCGTCCAGAAGCGTTCGAGGAACGATTCGCGGTACTGGCGCAGCCGCCACAGCTCGCCCGAGCCGATGTAGACGACCTTGCCGCTGCCGTAGGGCATGCTCACCAGGAAAGGTTGCTCGCGGTTGCCGTCCTTGAGCCGGGCGCGCGGATCGCTGAAGGTTGCGATTGTCACGGCGCTGGCTTTCTTGTCTTCCACCGGGTAATAGCTGTAGAAGCCGCGGATAACCGGTGTTTCCTTGGTGACCTGCGCCTTGGGCAAGCCGGTGAAGAATTCCTCCCAGCCCGCCAGCGGATCCTTGCCCTCTTCATCGAGCTTGAGGAACTCCATCTCGGCGTTGGCGCCCGGGAAGTTGAGCCGCCATGGCTCGCTGGTGGGTCGATCGCCTGCGCCGCCCAGGCCGAGCAAACGGCTGTCCTGGAGGATGACAGGGAACAATTTCAGGATCGGCTTCATCGTGTCGCGATTGGTCGGCGCCGCAAGTTGGTAGGTGTTTATGGGTCCGGCCACCAGGATCAAGCCGCCCGCATGCAGGTCCACCCACTTCTCCAGAGGCGCCAAGGTTTCGGGCGGTAGTTCGCCCCAGTTCGGATCGAAAGTGATAATGAGGTCGTATTGCGATAGGTTGTAATAACGGTCCTCGCTCTTGACGTCGGCGGCGTCCTCGCCGATGCGGTTGGGAAAATACTTCAGCAAGCGCTCGGCCGGCACATCCTGGACCACGCCGTCACGCCGCGTTTGCAGATAGATGCTGAGTTCCGCGCGCTTGGCGTCCACTTCGCGGACGAGCATGGTGCGCACGTACTGGTAATCGCGCGTCGGTCCGCCTGCGAAGAGCAGTACGCGCAGCGGCTTCTTGACCACGTGCACTGTGGCCTTGTCGCTGACGTGCTCCTTGCCGATGAAGATCTCGCGCTTGTCCTTGGGGACGCGGGCCTGCACAATGTAGTCGCCTTCTTCCAATTCCGGCTTCTTGCTGTTAACGGGCGCGACGCCGAGTGCAGCGGCGTCGATTTCAAACTCGGCCTGGGCGTGCGGCACGCCCGCCGTGCCGGAGTTGAACTTGAACGGCTTGTCCAGCGCCCGCTTGTCTCCCTTGGGACCGGTGATATCGAGATAAGTGACCGATTCGCGATTGGCCAGGCCCTCGCCGTCCACCTCCACGCGGATCAGGAACTTGTCGTCCGGCCGGGCCTGCTCGGGCGCCTGCAAGGTGAGGTTGGCAATGCTGATCGGCTGGCGATATTCTCCCACCGCGACCGTAAAGATCGGTATCTTGGCGCGGCGGGCGCGGGCCTTCAGCTCGTCCATTACCTCATTATTGAGCTGCGTGCTGCGGCCGTCGCTGAAGACAACGATCCCCTGCACCATGTTGTTGGCTTCGCGGTTCATGATTTCCGTCAGGGCCTCGGCAATGTTGGTGCCGTTGACCAGTTGCTTGTGCAGATCGAGCCGTTTCTGGAATTTTGCTTTTTCGTCTTCACTCAGGCCCTCGGGCATCTTTTCGTTGGCATCGGGTTTGAGCCAGTCGGCCCATTCGCTGGTGGACAGCACCTTGCCGCCCTCCAGGACCTTGAACTGTTCGTCAGCCCGGCCGCCGAAGCGATACACATAGACCGGGTTCTTTTCCTGCAGACTTTTGAGAAAGCCGGTCCGTTCATCGCTCAGCAAGCCGATCACCTGGTCCTGACGCGTGGGCAGTTTTTCGACCGGCATGGTCTCTGAGGGCACACCGTCGCGGTTGCCCATGCTCCCGGAGACATCGGTGCCAAGAACGACCTTGGAATGCAGTTCCGTCCTTTCCCAGGTCTGCAACGCGGGCAGCAGGAATACCGCCGCCAGAACTCCATAAACGCAGCAGCGCAACAGCGCCAGAAAAGACGCCCAGCCCCAGCCAACCGATTGGCTGTCGCGTTTGTACATCCAGCCCACGTACACAAAGCCGACGGCGAGCACGATGACGAGGACCAGAATCCAGAACCAGTGCGGATCGGTCTCGTGGCCGAAGAGACGCAGCGCTTCTTCAAGCCGGCGCAGAACGAACTGGGTTTCGTGCGTGGTGTTGGATGTGTCCGTATCCATGGGTGACCCTATATTGCTGAATGAACAGAACTCGCTTCCGAGTAACTGAGTACTGGGTACTGAGTACTGAGTACTCTCTCTCTTGCTACATTTGCCTCAAATCTCAAACCCTCAAGCCGCACTAGCCTGCGGCCGCGTTGCTGCCGGCAATGCCTCGCTGCCCTTCAAGTGGAAGCTCAGATGGACCGCCAGCGCCTGCTCGATGACCAGGATGACCAGGAACACCAGGTAGAACCACGGCGACTCGGAAAGATCGCTCTGCCGATCGGCGAGGGCGCTGCCCCAGCCGGTGCCGGGGTTGCGCAGTTTGGCGCCGTTTTTCTCGAGGTCTTCCTTGGCGGCGCGGCGCAGGTCGCTCTCCACCGCATCCACGTTGAAGACATAGGCTCGCTGTTCGGTTTTCGGCTGCGCGCCGGCCGTGCCCTTGTCGTCGCGCAGAGTCAATTCAAAGCGATACAGGCCGGGCTTCTTCGCGCCATCGAAGTCAAATTGCAGCCGGCCACGTTTGTCTCCGGACAGCTCCATGGCGCTAATCTCCCCCTTGTCGACAAGGCCGCTGTCTTTCGCATTCGGGTCCTGATTGCCGCCGGCTTTTGCTGGGTCGTTTTCCTTTGTCTCCGGCTGGTAGAAGCAGCGCATGCGCCCCTCATAACGGCTGCTGTCGGCTTCGATAGAGAGAGAGCTGCCGACGATGCGATTGGTATCGCCGCCGCCGGCCGTAAGCCACCTTTGGGTTTCCAGCAGCATGGGCGGATACGTAAAGGAGGCCGGGCCACCACCGGCCCAGTCGTTCCAGGCCGTTCCGGCCGTTGTGAGAAAGGCAATGACACGTCCCTTGCCGTAATTCTCGGTAATGATGAGCGGGTCGCCCAGTTGCACCTCTTCGCGGAACTTATCGATCTGGCCGCGCAACTTCTGGTTTTCGGATTGCTTCCAGAATTCGGCGAGGTTGACCTTTTGCTCCTCGGCGTTTTCCTCCTTGCTTTTGCCGCTCAGCAGAAACTCAAGCTCCTTCGCCAGTTCATACAGGGGCTTGTCGCCCAGCAGCGTATCACGGATCGAGCGCTGGTGTTGCTCCAGGGCCGACTTGTATTTCGCATTCTGGGGATCGCTAATGAGGCGGCCGAGACTTTCAAGGATCAGTTGTCCCTGGTTTGCATACTCGCGCATGGATTTCTGGTTCGGCAGCGTGACGATTTCCTCCACCTGGCCGGCTTTGAACTCCCACTGCCGGCGCGGCACGGTGTAGTAGCGCTTGATCGACAGGAAAGCGAAGGCGGGCCGATATTCCGGCTTCCAAATTTCGTGGAAGATCGGCTGGTTCGGATCGCGAACGAAGATCTTGGACTGTAGATCGAAGAGGTCCGGCTCCAGCTCCTTGTCGGACATCGGCGGCGTCGGCCGATCGGCGAGGGGAGCAGGGAAAATGCCGTTGCCCTTCTTGTAGAGCCGGTCATTGTAGAATTCCGGCCGCACGCGCTCGCCCAGGAAGAAGGCGACGCTGCCGCCGTCGCGTACGTAGTTCTCCAGGTTTTTCAATGCCTTGTCGCTGAAGTCACGGACGTTCAGCAGATAGATGGAAGCGTACTGATCGATGGTGGGCTGCTCCAGCTCCGCTACGCCGCGCGGCACCACTTGATAACCCTTCGCCACGGTCAAGAAGGTCTGAATGTGGTAGGTATCGCCCCCTGCTTTCATGGCGCTGGAGATATCGCCGTCGATCACCAGCACCGGCACCTGCTTGCGCACGTCGATCACGGCGTAGCGGATATTGTCCCCCTGCAAGCCGACCTCTTCGCTTTCGAGATTGGCGCTCACCTGGTTGAAGCCCAGCTGGTCGAAGGCGATCTGGAACGAATCCTCCTTGGTCTCGCCGGGCCGGATCTCCATGTTCACGGACCCTTCCAGGCGCTCGCCGCCGTTGACCTTGACCGCCACGCGAATGTTCTTGCGGATGCTGGCGCCGTAATTGGTGACGGCGACCTTGAACTGCACGGGCAGGTCGCGCGAGGCGACGCGCGTCTCCGGACGCAGATCGACGATGGCGAGGTTGTCGTGATGCAAGGGCGTTTTCTGGATCTCATTGCGATACGGATGGGCCGCGTCCACCAGGTTGATGTTCACGCCCGCCCGGTTGACGTTCTCCAGCGCCGTATTCAGCGCCGCAGCATCGGGTTCGCTCCAATCGCGGCGGCGGAAATCGCTCACCACGTGAAGAATGCGCTTGTCCTGGGGCACCTTGTCGAGGATATCCTTGGCCGCCTCCACGCCTTTCGACAGATCGACGTGCAGGGCCGTGCATTCCAGATCGGCAAGCGCCTTCTCCAGGTCCGGAATGGTTTGCTCATTCAGCCGCTGATCGAACGGCCGGCGATTCGGATCGGAGAGCGGGATGAGCACCAGCCGCTGGGCCGTGCGCGCCTGGACGGCGTTCTTGGCAATTTCCTTGACGATGAGGTCCTTGCCGGTCTTGAAGACGTCCCGGGTCTCTCCCTCTTCGCGCCAATGATCGGACATGCTCAACGTGTCGTCCACTAGCACCACGTGCGTGGTGTTCTGCAGTTCAAAACCGGCGAAGGACAGGCCAAGGTAGCGCGACACGAGCATGACGGCCAGGAAGATCAGGAAGCAGCGCAGCGCCAGCAGCAGCAATTGCTCGATGATGAGCCGGCGGCGGTTGCGCTTTTGCGACTTGAGCAAAAACTCCATGGCCGCCCAGCGAATGCGCTTGAAGCGCATGCGGTTGATCAGGTGGATGATGATCGGCAAGCTGATCAGGGCCAGCCCGGCGAAGAAATAAGCGGGATTGAGAAAAGTTTGCAGCATGCGTCAAGCCTGTCCAGAAACTGCTTTCCTTGGGTAGGACGGATTGGCAATCCGTCCTACAGAAAAGAGCGGTTACTCCATCATGGTTGTCCAATACCGGTGCGCGATTTGGCCGATGACTTCAGCGCCATGCGATGATGCAGGAACTTGGAAAGCACAGCGTCCAGGTAATCGCCTGTGCGCACCAGGGCGTAATCGATGCCCTGGCGGGCGCTGCCGCGACGCACCTCGACCAGGTACTCTTCCAACGCTTCGATATATCCGGCGCGCAACGCACGCGGGTCACAAAGTAGATGCGGCAGCTCCTCCATCCCCTCGAAGCGCGTCGTGCCGGCGAAGGGGAAATTCAACTCATCATCGTCCATGACATGAAAGACGAGCACATCATGCCGGCGGTGGCGCAGCATTTCCAGGCCGCGAAAGAGCGGCTCGCGGTCGGCGAGCAGATCGGAAACGAGGATGATCATGCCGCGGCTGCCGATGGTCTCGGCGACGCGGCGCATGATCTTCTCGATGTCGGTCTTGGCCTGCGGCCGGCTGATGTGCAGTCCCTGGATGATGCCGTCGATATGCGTTTGCTGGCTGCGCGGCGGCACGGTTTGCCGCACCTGGTCGTCAAAGGTGATGAGGCCGACGGAATCCTGCTGACGCAGCAGGAGATAGCCCAGGCAGGCGGCGATGGTGCAGGCGTAATTGTATTTGTTGAGCGCACCGCGCCCATAGTGCATCGATTCGCTCACGTCCACGACCAGCGTGCTGCGCAGGTTCGTTTCTTCCTCGTACTGCTTGATGTAATAGCGATCGGTCTTGGACCAGACCTTCCAGTCCAGGTGGCGGAGATCGTCGCCCGGGACGTACTCGCGGTGCTGGATAAACTCGACCGAATGGCCGAAGAACGGGCTTTTGTGCATGCCGGCGATGAACCCCTCCACGACATGCCGGGCACGCAAATCGAGCCGCGAGATGCGGGCGATGGTTTCGGGGTGCAGGAAGCGACGGGGATCGTCTTCTTTAACGGCCACGGTTAGAACTACCTCTCTTCTATCGGTGTGATCGTGAAATGCTGCTCGGAGGAAGTGTTCATGAAACGCACGCTCCACTTCTTGAGTCCTTCAATAGAAGTATCACCCTGCCGAGAAGGCCCATTGGCGCTCAATGGGCCGGCGTTCTTGCCTGTTGCGGAATCCCCGTGAGCAGTCAGCGCGTGCTCAAGAGGAGCTTGCTTTTGAATGAAACCCTCGCCGCCATAGGGCGAAACATCCTGTCCGCCGTTCTCATGGCAGAGGCCCGCCAGGCGCGCGCAAAGCGCCCGCAACTTGGTCCTCGCGCGGCCGGTCTCGATTACAAAAGTTGACTGATTGCCTACGTCGAATCGTAACTGCTGGTCCGAGGCCAGGTCACATTTGACTTCGCCGAATTCTAGCGCAACAAGCAAAAGCTGATCCATGAACTCGACGCCATGAACGTTGTGGTTGTCGGAGATGTAGACTTTGACCAGTTCGCGGATGCTATTTTCAGCGTTCATGGCAATAGAATCCTTTTCGAAAGTGAAGGCCAAGCAACCAGCAGTTCATCCAAACCGTAACCAAAATCGAATCGGACTTCCACGATGACATCCGCTTTCTGGACAATGGATTCAGGCACCTCGACCTCGACAATGGCGGCGCCTCCTTCGTTCGGAAAATTCAGCGCCTTCTTCGCTGCATAGTCCTCAGGAGAAGGGTATACGTATGGCTTATCCGCTCGGTCAGTTGAAAACCCTCTTGCAGGATCTAACCCGCCAGGCTCCATGAAACGTGGATTGGGCCCGTTCAAAAGTATTGATTCTGCTCGCTGCCTGGTAGTGCCGTGGCGCAATCGAACGATCGGTTCTCCGCCTAAAGACACTTGTGTTCATACTCCCTTGGTAGAACACTCCAGCCCCGTTACGACGCAAAGATCTTCTTGAACCGCTCGTCCTTCGTCAGCTCTCCCTCCCGGCTCGGCGTTTCCTTCAGCAACCTTTCAACGACAACATCCGTGGTAACGCCCTCAGACGCCGCCGTGAAGTTCGTCAAAATGCGGTGCCGCAATACCGGATAAGCCAGCGCGGCAATGTCGTCGCTCTGCACATGGGTCCGGCCGTGCAGGAGGGCCCGTGCCTTGGCGCCGAGGATCAGATACTGCACGGCACGCGGACCGGCGCCCCAGGAGAGCCAATCGCGCACAAACTTGGGTACGCCCGGTTCCCCCACACGTGTCTGCCGGACCAGGGCCAGCGTGTATTGAATCACGTGATCGGTCACCGGCACGCGGCGCACGAGCCGCTGCAGATTCAAGATCTGCTCGCCGCCCAAAACCGTCTCGATGTCTTCGTAGATCAACGCCGTGGTTCGCCGGGCAATTTCAAACTCTTCATTGAAGTTCGGATACTTCACGAAGATCTTGAACATGAAGCGGTCCTGCTGGGCTTCGGGCAGCGGGTAGGTGCCTTCCTGTTCGATCGGGTTCTGCGTGGCGAGCACGAAGAAGGGGTCGCTTAAACGATGCCGCATCCGGCCCACAGTGACCTGCCGCTCCTGCATGGCTTCGAGCAGCGCCGCCTGCGTCTTGGGCGGCGTACGATTGATTTCGTCGGCGAGAATTACGTTGGCGAAGAGCGGCCCTTCCAGAAATTTGAACTCGCGGTGGCCGGTGCTGCGATTTTCCTCAATCACTTCCGTGCCGGTGATGTCCGACGGCATCAAGTCGGGTGTGAACTGAATACGGCTGAAAGCCAGGCTCAGCGACTTGGCCAGCGTGCTGATCATTAACGTCTTCGCCAGGCCCGGCACGCCCTCCAGGATGCAGTGTCCCCGGCTGAAGAGCGCGATCAGCAGTTCTTCAATGACCTGGTCCTGCCCGACGATCACGCGCGCGAGCTGCTTCTTGATGTTGTCGAAAGCCTGGCACAGCCGACGCACGGCCTCCAGATCATCTTGAGCCAGTGGCTCGGTCCCTTGTTGATCCCCTCTCTCGGAAGTCGCCTGATTGCTCATAGATCCTCATCTTCTTGTAAGAAAACTGTCGGTCAGTAGTCGGCAGTTAGTAGCCAGTAGTCAGTAGCCAGTAGTAAACAGATCGAATTATTCTACTACTGGCTACTGACTACTGACCACTGACGCACTCACCTTTGATAAATAGGCAGCGTCCCCTTGTCTAGCTGCAAGATGGTCAGGTAGGCAGTGGTCGCGAAAATCTGCCCGATATATCCGCCATTCCAACTACCATCGCCACTTTGGTTGCGCGCCAGGTGATCGAACATGGTTTTGCGATACCTACTCCAGCTCAGCCGGTCATTGTCGCGTGAGTCGGGGAAAAGCTTGGCGTAGCCCTCGTCCCCCAGGGTGTACAGAGCCTGCGCGTAGTAATAGTGCGTGTATTCATCGTGGCCGAAGCGTTGCAGGTTGCCAATGGGAACGTTGATTTGGCAGAACTTGAACCACTTCTTGACCAGCGGCGAGTTGTACTCGCCGGAGCTGAAGCCGCAGGCGATAGCTGCAGCGGTCAGGGCCGGCTGGCCGCCGCCCATGGCCCGGCCGCCCGCCTGGGAAAGGCTGTAGATGACGCCGCCGTTGTCGGCCGTGGAGTTTTCCAGGTACTTGAGGGACTTGTCGATGACGCTCTTGGGGACAACCACGCCGGAATTCTTGGCTGCGCGGAGCGCCTGAACCTGGGTCACGGTGACGGAGCCCTCGTCGGCATCGTGGCCATCTGCCGCGGACGTGTAATACCAGCCGCCGCGCGACGACTGGGCCTTGCCCGTGAAATCGACGGCGCGCGTCAGCACGTCCTCCAGCTTGCGGCGCCGGTCATTGTCCTCTTCTTCGCCGTAGACCTGCGCCAGAAAGAGCAGGCCGAAGCCGTGGCCGTACATGTAACGGCCGGACTCCACGGCCACATTGGGATTGGCGAGCAAGCCGTTGCGCTGGCTGCGGTCCATGAGCCAATCAGTGGCGCGGCGGATATTATCCGCGTACTTCCCTTCACGCAGCGTGCTTCCTTCCATGAGGAGGGCCATGCCTCCCAGCCCGGTCATGGCGGATGGATACTGCCCGCCAATGGCTTCCCAGTGGCCGTCGCGGGCCTGATTCTTGGCAACCCAGTCGAGTCCCTTGGCGATCGTGGCCTGATATTCCTTCGGCACTTCGTCAGCGCTCACGCGGCTGCTGCGCAGCACGCCGGCCGCAAGCCCGGCGGCAGCTGTGCCGAGAAACATCCTCCGGTTCATACGGCAGATTCCTCCCCCTCGCTGGCAACGGGGCGCAATACCCCGATGGAAAGACGAAGCAAGAGCGGCGTTCTAACCAAAACGGCTTGGCAACGCCGTAGTCAGTCTAGCAAGTTATGATGAGTTGCCTGCGCTGACGGCTCTCAATGGCGTTCAAGAGGCCGCCGGAAGAGTTACTGTAAGCGTCGTGGGGTCATTCTACCAAAGTGATCTGCGCTACGAGGAGCGGGTTGATGGTGGTGTCGATAGTGAAGTTGCCCATGCCGGTTGCCTGGAGAGTAGCGCAGATGTAGGCAGTGCCGAGCGTATCGCCCTTTTGCTTGTCGTTGCCGGACAGGTTAACCGGAGCGGCGGGCGCATACACTGCCCCGCCGATGAAGGTGCCGCCATTGCCCGTGATGGTGACGGGTTGGGAGAGCGCGCGATCCTGAATAATGCTGATGCCCTGATACGTGCCGGTAGCGGCGGCGGTCAGGGCGACGTCGCCATCGCTGGTGATGGTGATGGGTCCAGGCAAGCCCGTGCCGCTGGTGTTATAAATCAGGGGCGTTAGACCGACCACGTCCGCATCGCCCGTGATTTGAAAACCGCCGCCCTGCATAATGTAAATGCCGGGCAGCATGAGGACGGCGGCCGTGCCGCTGATATTGAGGCCGCCCTTGTAAATACCCGGGGACAAAATGGCCGCGCCGGAGCTGATTGTCTTGGCGCTGCCGCTTTGCACGCTAAGGCTGCTGGAATCGGGAACGGGGAGCGCGAGCAGCGGATCGGGCATGCGGTGGGTGCCGGCGTAAACCTGACCCTCGATGGTGCCGGTATTCGAGTAATTGCCCGTCACGCTGAAACCGGCGGCACTGAGGGTGCCGCCCTTATTGCTCACCGCCATGGCAGCCGCGTCGCTGGAGTTGACAAAAACTGCCCCGTTATTGATGGTCATGTTCCCCCTGGCATCGAACTGAAATGCGTTGGCGCCGGTCTGCTGCAAGGCCAGGACGCCAAGTTGAATGGGCCTGCCGACGGCCACGGCGCGGGCACTGACGGGAAGGTTGTTGTTCGTGAAAATCCCGCCGAAACTTTTCGGGAGATTGTATTGCACGATCGCTTCCACGAAGTCGTTTTGCCCGGCAAAGGCGCCGGAGCCGGGGGGATAGTTCACGGCGACCGTCGACGTGATGCCATCATTGTTAAAGCCGTTCGCGGCGGCCTGAGCGAGACCGGCCGTCTGGGCGGCGTTGGCTTTTTTTCCGCTGGCCTTGCCGTATTGGTTGATATCGATCTGGAAGACGCTGGCCGCGCCCGCCAGGGCGGCGGCATCCGCCGTGGCCTGGGCATGCCGCCTCTTATCGAGCATCCGCCCACCGTCCATGCCGATCGCCACAATACCGATGATGACCACCAGGCCGACCAGCAGCCACACCGTGACGGCTCCTTGGCGCCGAGCGTTGTTCTGGAATCGCGGATAAAGCGCCATTTCAGATCCTCGCAGTACTCAGCTAAAACGACATCGGTATCTCGCAAGTGCTTTGCAAATTGATCGAACCGACCAGATACAACTGGGGAGTCCATTGATACGTGACGGTTACGCGCACGCGATTGACCACGCCCTGGTTGGAAGTGTTTACAGACAGAGGATGCTTGTTGACGCTGTCCCAACTCTGTACCGTGCCGCTCACCTGGCCGACCCATTGCACCTGCATGGACAGGTTGTTTGGATCCATGCCAACCGCCAGGGGCAGGACCGCATTCTGGACGGCGCTGCTGGTCGGACAGGTTTGACCGGTCTCCTTGCGCCAGCCGCTGCCGTGTACCGCCGCGTAGCGTGCGGCCTCGCGCGCCAGGCAAGCAACTTGCTGATAGCGGAAGACGCCCATGCCGCCAATGATGAGCATGAAAACCAACATGAGGAAAACGGGATAGACAATTGCCCCCTCAACAAGGACAGCGCCGCGGCGCCCCTGGCAAACGGATCGGTGCCTCATTGGCCGTTCCCCCAATAGGGACCCTGGGGAACCACCTGCATGGTGACCGAGCGCGTGATAGTGATGGAATTGCCCATCAGCGGCATGATGAACGAGAAGTTATAGGTGACCGTGGTCGTGGCCATGCCGTTGGTGATCGTCGTCGAGATATTGGCAGAGGACAGGGCCGGATTGAGCGAGATGCCCTCGGCCAGTGCTGCATCTTGAGCCGCCTGGCTGGGGGTGGAGACGCTGGGACGCGGGCTCACCGTGCTGCTGGCGTACAGCGCCCCCGCGTAAGCGCAGTTCTGGACCGTTTGCGAGGCGTAAAAGACACGGCAGAAATCAATGGCCACGCCGAACATCAGGATGAGGAACGGCAGGACGATGGCCAATTCGGCGGCAGCGACTCCACGACGGGCTTCATTCTTGCCCACAGGCTTGCGCATGATTATCCTCATCCTCACTTGAACAGCTCCGAGATCTGGATCGCCGCCGGTCCCAGCAAGACGATGAAGATCGCGGGAAAGATACAAAGCAACGTGGGGAACAGGATTTTCACGGCGGTCTTGTGCGCCACTTCCTCGGCTTTCTGTTGCCGTTCCACGCGGGAAGTTTCGGCATGCGTGCGCAGCGCCTGAGCCACGCTGGCGCCGATGCGCTCCGATTGAATCATCACCGAGGCCAGGTCGCGGATCTCATCGAGATCGCAACGCTCCGCGAAAGTGCGCAGCGCTTCGCCCACCGTCAGCCCCAGCTGCACTTCGCGGCTGATAATGTTCAGCTCCGCGGCCAGGACCGGATGGATGGTCTGCAGCTCGATGGTCACGCGCTGGATAGCCGCGGCCATGCTGACGCCCCCCTCCAGGCAAAGGACCATCATGTCCAGCACGTCGGGAATGGCCCGGCGCAGGCTTTGTTGCCGGGCTTGCACGCAGAAGCGCAGCCAGAACGACGGCAAAATCATGCCGATACAGCCTGCCAGGAGGCTGGCCATCTCCGCTTGCAGCAACGTGACGATGCCCAGTCCGAAGGGAAGCAGGCCGAGCAGGACCGGCAAGAGCAGCATGAGGAGCAGTTTGCCGCCCATGAAAATGCGCAGCGCTTTGCGGTTATACATGCCGGCGCGCAACAGGTCCGCCTTCAGCTCGAGGATGCGCTTGTCCTCTTCCTTCGGCACCAACAGCGCGCCGATCTTGGGCAAGGTGTCCCGCAGCCATTCGCCAAAATCGCCCTCTTCTTCGGGCTGGTCGCTGGACAGGTTCTTGAGCCTGGCAATGGCGCGCTTCTGAGAGCGGAACAGGGTCGAGAATACGGAAAGATGCAGGGCGATGATCGTCAAAAAGATCACCAGGAAGGCCAGCATGCTCAGGATTTCGACATTGGTCATCTTCACGGACGGCAACCTCTCAGATCTCAATGTTGACGATGCGGCGAATCCAGAGAATGCCGCACAGCATGGCCATTCCCATGGCTCCCAGGAGCCGCGTGTGGCTGAGCAAGATGACGGCATAATCGTGATTGATCACCATCATGGCGCCAAAGACGATGAACGGCAGGACCACCAGGGTCCAGCCCTGGAGCCGGCCTTCGGCGGTGAGGCTGCGGATCTGTTTGCGCAGCTTGAGACGGGCGCGAATCACGCTCGCCAGGCGCTCCAGCACCTCGGAGAGGCTGCCCCCGGCTTGCCGCTGGATGAGCAAGGCCATGACGAAAATCTGCATTTCCAGGATGCCGCTGCGCAGCGCCATCTCGCGAAATGTCACTTCCGGCGACAGTCCCAGGTTGAGCTGATTCTGGCAGCGCGAGAATTCGTTGGAAATCGGATTGGGAAAGGCCTCGGCGACGGCGCGCAAGGCCTCGGGGATCGATTGCCCCGCGCGGATGATGCGGCCCATCAAATCGAAGGCCGCGGGCAGCTGTTTCAGGAACTTTTCCCGCCGCGTCTTGCGCTTCCAGGCCACCAGAGCAAATGGCAATACCATAGCGGCAATTCCCGCGGGAACGCCTACGATCACGCCACCCAACCAGAAGGCGACGGTCCCGGCAAAGAAGCCCAGGCAGAGGCCGATGTTTACCACATGCTGCACGGTCAGCTTGAGGTCCGCTTGCTCGAGGCTGGTTCGCCAATGGGACCAGAAACGCTGGCGCGCCGAGGGCAAAGCGGGCTCTTCGCCTTCTTCGTCCCTGGACATGTCGGAGGCCAGTTTGTCGAGGTTCTTGAAAAGAGGAGAAATGGCCGCCTGGCCCGGATCCTTGCCGAACTCCTGCGCCACGCGCCGGCGCACGCGCGTGGCTTCCGGAAAAATCAAATCGGACAGCAGGTGCAAGCCCGCGGTTATGCCGAGGGTCACAGTCAAAAAGATTAGCAGGGCCAATCCCACGGGTTCACCTCGTCAGAGGTCAGAGGTCAGAAGTCAGAGATCAGAAGTCAGAGGGCGGAAGTTCCGGCATCTGACCTCTGACTTCTGATCTCTGACCTCTGATTTCTGACCTCTGATTTCCAGGCTCAGCTCACGTCGAGACTCAGCGTGCGCTGCTCAAACATTTCCGGCGGCACGCCGGCGCCGAGGGCTGCGAGTCGCCCCAGGCAATTAGGCCGGATGCCGGTGGCCAGAAAATGACCTTGCGCCTTGCGCTTCTGGTCCACGCCGGTTTGTTTGAAAACAAACACGTCATGCATCATGAAGTTGTCGCCTTCCATGCCGGCGACTTCGGAAATCTTGATCACCTTGCGGGGGCCGCCCAGGAGCCGGCTCACCTGCACCACGATGTGAATGGCCGAGGCAATCTGCCGGCGAATCACCCAGATCGGCAGATCGAAACCGGACATCCCCACCATAATTTCCAGGCGGCTCAGGGCCTCGCGCGTGTCATTGGCGTGCACGGTGGTGAGACTGCCGTCGTGGCCGGTGTTCATGGCCTGGAGCATGTCCAGAGCCTCGGCGCCTCGGCATTCCCCGATGACAATGCGGTCCGGCCGCATCCGCAGCGCGTTGCGGACCAGGTCGCGCGTGGTGATCTCGCCCACTCCTTCGGCGTTGTTCGGTCGTGTCTCCAGGCGGCCGACGTGCGGCTGCTGCAGGCGCAGCTCGGCGGCGTCCTCAATGGTGATGACCCGCTCTTCAGGCGGAATAAAGGCGGACAGGGCATTGAGCAGGGTAGTCTTGCCGCTGCCGGTGCCGCCGGAAATCAAGATATTCATGCGGGCACGCACGCAGGCGGCCAGAAAATCCATCATCTCCAGGGCAATGGACTTCTTGGCCACCAGGTCCGCAGCCAGGATCGGATGTACGCCGAAACGACGGATCGACACCAGAGCCCCGTCCAGGGCCAGCGGTGGAATGATGGCGTTGACGCGGCTGCCGTCAGGCAAGCGGCTATCCACCATGGGGCTGGTTTCATCGACGCGCCGGCCGGCCTGGCCGACAATGCGCTGAATAATGTGCAGCAGGTGTCGCGAATCCGTGAAGGACACGGGCGCCCGCTCGAGCTGCCCGCCGCGTTCCACATATACGGTGTTGTGACCGTTGATGAGAATGTCCGAGATGGTCGGGTCCTTCATCAACGGCTCGAGCGGTCCCAGGCCGAAGGTTTCGTCGAGCACCTCATTGATCAGCCGCTCGCGCTCGGTGCGGCTCAGCAGGCTGGAGCTGCGCTGGCAGAGTTCTTCGGCGACGCGGCGCACTTCCTGGCGCAGCTCGTCCTTGTCCATCGTGCCCATCGCGGACAGGTCCATGGCCACGACCAGTTGATGGTGAAGCTGCGTCTTCAGACGGCGCAGCTCCTCCTGATTGGATGAATCAAAAGAGAAGTTGCCGCCTGCCGGATCGTTCAACAAGCTGGTCGTACCACTATGCGACATTCTGGTGCATCCTCTTTTTCTTAACTAGAAGCCAGGGCCACGGCGTGGGCCGTTCCGTTGGCCGAGCCGCCCTCGTCCATGCCCCTGCTTGAAGCGATCTTGGCCAGTTCTGCGATGCTGCGCGACACCTTGGCGGTTGGGTTCTTGAGTACCACCGGAATTCCCGCATTGTTGGAGCGGTTGAAGGTCTTGGGGTCGTCCGGAATAAAGTGCGTCAATTTTTCACCCAGGGCCTGTTCGGCTTCCGCCAGCGGCAACTCGTAGGGCAAGCCGCGGCGGTTAATCACCAGGCGGATGCGATGCCGCGGCAAATCGAGGTCCTTGAGATGTTCGAGAATACGGCGGGCATTGCGGAGGGATGTAAAGTCAAGGCGGAATACCAGGAACACAACGGATGCCTGGCGGAGGGTTACCATCTGCTCCTCGTGGAAGCAATCCTCCAGGTCTACCACGACGTAGGGAAAGAATTTGCGGGCCATGGCCAGGGCCTGATTGACGCCCTGAACCGTGACCGCCCGGGCGTTGCCGAAAGCTTGCGGCGAGCCGAGCAGATGCACGCCGCTGGCATGCCGGACCAGCATTTTCTCAAACATGGCCCGGTCCAGGCGCGTGATATTCTGACAGAGATCAGCGAGATTGAACTGTGGTTTTAAGTCGAGCAGGGCGGCCAGGTCGCCGATGCCCGGTTTCAAGTCCAGGAGCGCGCATTTCTGGTGCTCGCGGGCGAGCACGACGGCGAGATTGGCGGCCAGACTGCTGGCGCCGCTGCCGCCGCTGGCGGCCAGTAATGCCAGCAAGCGCCCCGGCGGCGCGTTTGCCTCCTGTTTGATCTGCAGCCGCGCCAGCACCGATTCGAGTCCTGCTTCCAGGTCGGCCTCATCCAGGTACTGGTCGGCGCCGGCATGCAGGGCGCGCAGGATCAATTTTGAGTCGGCAGTCTGGCCGGCGGCCAGAAGATAACCGGTCATCTCACCGCGCAATTTGCGCAGCATTTCGAGACCGCGTTCCGGATCGGGGGACAGCACCACGACAACCATCTCCGGCCGAACCTGGTAAAGAGCATTCTCGGCGCCTTCAAAAGTGCTGGTGGCAGGACCCTGGGTGTCGACCTGCGCCCGGAGAATGCCACGCAGCTTGCTGCTGACCGCCTCCATTATGTCGTGGCTTACTATCAGGGCGCGCATGCAGTTTCTCCACCCTCCGCCGGAGCAATGGCTGGAACGGTAATTTTTGACCTTTCCTCAAGGGTTAGCTTGCAAACACACCCCTGTCAAACCTGGCAGAGGTCGTTTTGCTGCGGCAAGAAGTGGCGCGCGCGGCGTAAGAGCTGGTTCCCGCTCGGCTTGAATTCGCGCCTATGCTTGGCCTGTTTGGCGCGATGAACATCCGGCACGGGGATGCTGTGCGGGAAGTGTCGAGTCGTGGGCCGTATGGTTGTCGCCAATGATGGCATAGTCGCCAATCGGCCGGTACATTGCTCCCTCCTGTTGCTGTTCCTTCAGCAGAGGGAGAGCAACTTCCGTGCCTGGGATTTCGTGTACCGGGTCAGAATCGTCAGGCCGCGGCCGCGGATTGCGCGTTAACGTTTTCTCTGTCCCTTGGGATCGAGATTCTCGTTCATTTCGGTCTCTGTCACCGAGGACGCCACACCATCGCGCGGCACTGCCAGCTGGCAAATCCACAGGGCGGCATTGAGGACCACCTTGCGGAAATTGTCGTCCTTCCAGTTCTTGTGGAAGTGGCCGCCCGTGAAGCCGACGCCCCGGCCACCGTCCGGCCGCTCCACGGCCCACATCATCGTCTCCGAACGACCCTTCGCTTGCTGGATATGGGGGTACGGGCCGCGCGGGTAGACATAGGGTCCGTCGCGCACGGCGTCGCTTGGTTTTGCCGACAGAACGGGGATGATGCCTTGCCGATCCGGCCGGAAGCGCATGTTGAAATACCACTCGTCGCGAATGCTGAAGGGCTTGACGCCGCGGGTAATTTCGTGCTCGGGAAGCTCGTTGTATTCGGGGGACCACATCGGGTTGCATGACCAGAGATGCTCATAGTAGCCGCCGAGCCACTCCTGAAATTCCGGGCCGGCCTTGTCCTTCGGCACCTCGACGGCGAAATGGGCGCACATCAAGCCGACGCCGCGGCGCATGAAATCGCCGATGATCGACAGATGGTTCTGCTGGATGAAAGGATGGCCGGCGCCGCCGTCCGCGTACAGAAAAATGCCGCTCGCTCCTGCGAACGCCTTCTCGCTATCCGGCCAGCCATTCCGGTAATGTTCCACTTGCAATCCCGGCACCGCGGCCAGGCATTTGGCAAGCAGGAGCACGCCGGCATTGAACTCGTGTTCCAGAGGCCCGTGGCTCGGCTTCCCGGCCAGCATCACGAGTTTCTTGTTTGGAGCGCTGGCCTGGGCCATTGACAGGCGGATGCCGCTGACCGCCGTGGCGGCGACGCCGAGAAACGAGCGACGCGAAAGCGCGGGATGATGCATGATGGAGCCTCCCTGGAATGGTTTATGATGCGCGCTAGCAGAGGGACAGGGGAGTCTGCTAGACTATTTCCCTTTTGCTCATCGAAGAAACTGAACACGTGGAAACGCAGCCGGCAGCCTGAACCTGCGAGCGAAAACCTGTGACAATCTCTCCCACTTAGGGTATGCTTGGCAGCATCGGTATTCTTCGCGGCCCCAATTCGAAAGGAGATGCACCATGGCAAAGGCAGTCAGACCGATTCCTGAGGGACAACACTCCATTACGCCGTACCTCGTGGTTCGCGGGGCGAGCCAGGCGATTGACTTTTACAAGAAAGCTTTTGGCGCCGCGGACAAAGGACGCATGCCGGGCCCGGATGGAAAAAGCATCGTCCATGCTGAGATCAAGATCGGCGATTCGTTCTTCTACCTGAGCGACGAGTTCCCGGGCGGCAGTTGCAAGTCGCCGCAGTCGCTGGGCGGCTGTACCTGCACCATCCATCTCTATGTGGAGGACGCCGACGCCGTCTTCAACCGCGCCGTGGCAGCGGGCTGCAAGGTGAGTATGCCGCTCATGGATGCCTTCTGGGGCGACCGCTACGGCAAGCTGACCGATCCGTACGGCCACGAATGGTCGGTGGCCACCCACAAGGAAGATGTGCCCATGGAGGAGATGGCCAAGCGCGGTGCGGCCGCCATGGCCCAGTTCAGCAAAAAGACTTAACTGACCTCTGGAGGACACAGACATGAAGCGAATCATTTTCGGCGTGGCGGCCGGCTTGGCGCTGGGACTCGTAGTCCTGGCCACCGGTGTGCGCGCGGACGAGCCGGGCAAGCCGGCCAAGGGGGACCCGGCCAAGGGGGACCCGGCCAAGGAGCTTGCTGCCATCCGCAGTGATTGGACCAAGGCACAGCAGAATTTCATGAAGGAGTATCGAGCCGCCAAGACCAATGAGGAGCGGCAGCAACTGCTCCGCGAGAAGCGGCCGCAGCCGGCCGAGTTCGCCGACCGCTGCCTGAAACTCGCCGAGGCCAATCCCGATAATCCGGTGGCCGTGGAAGCACTCGCCTGGGCCGTGGGCAACGCCCGCGGCACCCCTGCTGCCCAGAAAGCGCAGCCCCTTCTCAAGGAAAAGCTCGCGGCCATCACGGATCTCGAGCAATTGCACAAGGCCCTCGGCGGGCTTCCCGGATCTGCCTTCGGGGATTTGGCGCCCACCGTCGCGGCCAAGGTCAAGAAAAACCTGGAACATCCCAAAGCCGCGCCGCTGCTGGTCTGGGTCGCCTCCGCGACCCTGTATGGCGGCAGCCCGGAGTTGGCCAAGCTGTACAACGACACGGTCGATTTGCTCATGGAGCGCTTTGTCGAGCGCCGCGAGTTGGCGGTGCTGCCCAACTGGCTGGCCCGAGATGACAATCCGGAGTGGGCCGAAAAACATCTGCGCCGGCTCTCCGAGAAAAACCCGGCGGCGGATGTGCAAACCATGGCCCGCTATAGCCTGGGCACGCTTCTCAAGAACAAGGATGAAGCCTCCCAGCAGGAAGCGGAAAAACTGCTGCAGAGCGTCGCCGCTGAGCCGGGCCAGCTGTCGGAGCAGGCCAAGCGGGAGCTGGAAGACATCCGCGGACCGCGTGCCCTGGGTAAGCCGGCGCCCGAAATCAATGGCGACGACCTGGACGGCAAGGCCTTCAAGCTTTCCGATTACAAGGGCAAGGTGGTGCTGCTCGATTTCTGGGGCTTCTGGTGAGGCCCGTGCCGGGCCATGATCCCCCACGAGCGGTCGCTCGTGAACCGCCTGAGCGGCAAACCCTTTGTGCTCATCGGCGTCAATAGCGACAGGGAACCCGAGCAACTAAAGAAAGACTTGAAAGACAACCAGGTCACCTGGCGATCCTTCCAGAACCAGCGGAAAGACGGCACTCCCATCGCCAATGAATGGAGTGTCCAGGGCTGGCCGACGCTCTATCTCATTGGCCATGACGGCAAGATCAAGAAGAAGTGGCTCGGCAGCCCCCGGCCTGAAGTGCTGGACCGGGAGGTTGAGAAACTCGTGCAAGCGGCCGGCGAAAAGTAACGACGGCATAACCCGAAGCGCAAGCGCGAAAACCGCGGGCGCTTCGGGTCTTGCTACACACATCAAGCAAAGTACTCCTGCGAGCCGAGGATATCGGCGATCACCTGCTGATCGCTAGTTCCTTGCTGCATGGCGGCGACGAAGGCCGCGAGGCCGCCGCTGTCCGCGGGGCGCTTCAAGTATGTCTGATAGAAGCTTTGCACCAGGTCCTGAAGGTATTCCTGGCTGCCGAAGACCACGGCGGCTATGGTGCCGCGCGCCATGCCCCCGGCAAGAGCCTGCTCGTCGGCGCTCTGACCGGCTGGATCAATGGCGCGGTTCAGGGCATCGCCGTATAACGCTGACAGGAAGGCTTCGCTATTCCCACCGGCGCGCGTTGCGAAATATTCATCCGAGCCGGCAATGATCGCCTGCACCTGCTCCAGCGTGCCGCCGCTTTCCAGGAAGGCCGTGAAGCCGCTCAGGCCACCCGCATCGGCCGGGCGATGCAACAGCTTCTGATAAATCCCTTGCACCTGGTCCGTCAGATATTCCTGGCTTTGTTGGATTTGAGAAACCATCGAGGTGCGGCTGGTCCCCTGGCCGAGCAGGTTGCTCCACGAGGCCAGCCCGTTGGGATCGGCAGCGCGGCCCAGCAAACTCTGGTAGACCTGCGTCACGAACTGTTGATTGTGAGCCTGCACCTGCGCGAGGACCGGTACCAGCAGGTTGGCTTGCGGAGTGCCGAGACCGGTCACCAGGTCGAACCCCGGTCCGGCCGCAAAGCCATTGTTGCCTGAGACGATGTCGTGAAAATCGGCTGGCTCCTGGTAGAGCGCCGCCAGGGTCTGCACGCTGCTCAAAGGCGGCTGCAGCGGATTGCTCGCCGCACCCAGTTGATCGGCGAGGGCCACCAGGGCGGCCCATTGCGGCGTGCCGGCGCTCGTGCCGGCCAGGACAACCCAGCCGCCGCCCGTGCTGTCGTACACAGCCACGCCGGTGTTGGGATCGCCGTCGTAGGCCACGTCCGGGTTGGCCCGGCGGCCGCTCCCCTGGGCGCTGTTCTGGTAGAGCGGTTCCGGTTCAAAGGCACTGATGCCGCCGCCGCTGCCGCCGTCCGACGCACTACGCGATCCGTGGCCCCAGCCGATCTCGCTGACATACGCTCCGGAAGTGCTGATCTGCAGCGTCGTGCCGCCGACGGCAAGGACGTTGGGAGAGACGGCAGGCCACTCGGGCGGCGCCCCGTTGTCGCCGGAAGCAGCCACAAAGGTGACGCCGGGCACGGCAAAATCGGCGTCGAAGAGCGTTTCCGAGCTGAACTCATTGAAACCCCAGCTCATGGAGACGACATGAACGTTTGCTTGCCCCGCCGCCACGGTGGCCGCGTGCAGAAGAGCGACCGGAACGCCGACGGGGTTCACGGAGTCGTTGGCCGCCTGGACAAGAATGATGTTGGCATAGGGCGCAATGGCGTGGGCCCATTCCACGTCGAGAGCGGTCTCCTGTTGCCAGCCGCCGGTGGGGTCGGTTGCCGTGGCCCCGTCGTTGACGACGCTGAGGTTCAAGGCCGGCAAATTGAACTTGGCATCGAAGGTCGCCACATCGCCCCTGATTTGCGGCTCTTGAAACGCTTCCACAATGGCAATCGTCTGGCCGAGCCCGGGCTGAGCGATGCCCAGCGTGCTGAAGCCGTAGGCCGTGAGCATCTCGCTAGGCGTATAGCCGCTAAAGGCCAGCAAATTGCGGCTTTCGAGTTCTTCGAGGACCGGCAGCACGCGCCGCCTGCCAGGTAATGACCGCGTCAAGGCGCGCCCTTTCCGGTTGCTGTTCCATAAGCTTTCCATGCTTGCCTCCTCTTTCGTCTCGCGAAGATATGAAGGGGTTGGCCGTGGGATACGATTCCAATCGTGTCGCTGTCAATCGCCAACGACACGATTGGAATCGTATCCCACCCTCACAGCGGAATCGCGGATACTGCGACGGGTTTCAGGTTCGCATTCAGCCACTTCAATTCTAGCTTAGTGATGACAGAAACAAGATTAAAGGACGGTGAAAACGGGGCTAGTGGTGCAAAGCCGTCTCCTGCTATAGTGAAATTCCTGCCCGTTATATGGTCGAAATGATTTCCTGAAGGCCCCACTTTCATGCTGCGATTTCTTGCACCAGGACTCTGTGTCCTTTTCGGGTTGGCCATTCTTGTGCCGCGCTCGCTCTGCGGAGATGAACAGCAGGCGGTTCGCAAGCCGTATGATCCGAAAATCTTCGGTCCCTCGACCGAGCCTGCCATGGCCATCCAGCGGATCCGGGTGCCGAAGGGACTGCAGGTCAGCCTGTTCGCGGCTGAGCCCATGCTGGCCAATCCCGTTTGCTTTTGCGTCGATGAGAAAAACCGCTTCTACGTGGCCGAGACTTTTCGCCTGCACGACGGTGTGACCGATGTGCGCGGCCACATGGACTGGCTCGACGGCGACCTGGCCAGCCGGACGGTGGCAGATCGCGTCGCCCTCATGAAAAAGCACCTGGGAAAGCAGGTGAAGAAATGGACCGTCGAGCACGAGCGCATTCGCTTGCTTGAAGACACCAGCGGCAGCGGCAAGGCGGACCGGTCCACGGTGTTTGCGGACGGCTTCCAGGAACTAGCCGACGGCATCGGCGCGGGTTTGCTGGCCCGCGACGGTCAGGTGTGGTACGCCTGCATGCCGAACTTTTGGTTGCTGCGCCAGGGCAAGGACAACAAGGCCGGCCCGCGCAAGGTTCTGCATTCCGGCTATGGCGTGCATATTTCCTTTATCGGCCATGACCTGCATGGCTTGCGTTTCGGGCCGGACGGGAAGATCTATTTCAGTTGCGGCGATCGCGGCTTCCATGTCCAGACCGCAGGTCGCGCGGTCTCCTGTCCGGACACCGGCGCCGTGCTGCGCTGCAACCCGGACGGCTCCGAGCTGGAAATCGTCGCAACCGGGTTGCGCAACCCGCAAGAGCTGGCGTTCGATCAATACGGCAACCTCTTCACAGGCGACAACAACGCCGATCACGGCGACAAGGCACGCTGGGTCTATGTGGTTGAAGGCGGCGACAGCGGCTGGCGCGGCAGCTACCAGTATCACACGATGCCGGTCGACCTGGGGCCGTGGAACGCGGAGAAGCTTTGGCTGCCCCCGTGGGACGGCCAGGCGGCGTATATCGTGCCGCCGATTGCCAACGTGGCCGACGGCCCGGCGGGACTGACCTATTACCCCGGCCTCGGTCTGCCGGATCGCTACCAGGGTCACTTTTTCCTTTGTGATTTTCGCGGCGGCAGCGGGCAAAGCGGCATCCGTTCCCTGGCCGTCAAGCCGAAGGGCGCTGCCTTCGAGATGGTCGATCAGCACGAGTTCATCTGGTCGGTGCTGGCCACAGATGTGGATTTCGGCACCGATAGTTGCCTCTATCTGACCGATTGGGTTGAAGGTTGGGAGAAGCCGAACAAGGGGCGAATCTACAAGGTATTCGATCCGGAAAAAGTAAAAGATCCAGAAGTCCTTGGCGTGAAGAAGATCCTGGCTGAAGGCATCACGCATCGTTCTCTCGATGAATTAGCCGGGCTGCTTTCGCATCGCGACATGCGCGTTCGCCAGCATGCTCAGTTCGCGCTGGCGGAGCGCGGCCTGGCGTCTGTGGCGCGGCTGTGCGACATTGCCCGCAGCAAGCAAAACCAGTTGGCCAGGCTGCATGCGCTCTGGGCTCTTGGACAGATCAGCCGCAAGACTCCCGATGTCTTGGAGCCGGTGATTAGTTTGCTCGGAGATCCCGACGCCGAAGTGCGCGCCCAGACCGCCAAGATCTTGGGAGAGGGACATCCTGCCACAGCATTTGACCGGCTGCTTTCGCTAATTAGCGATCCCGAGCCGCGCGTGCGCTTCTTTGCAGCCCTGAGCGCCGGCAAGTTCGGCCGCCAGGAAGTTGTCGAACCCGTCGTGGGCATGCTGCGTGAGAATGCCGATCGCGATCCGTATCTGCGGCACGCCGGTGTCATGGCGCTGACCTGGTTCGGCAATACGGATGTGCTCGAGAAAATAGGCGAAGATAAAGCGCCGCCAATTCGCCTGGCTGCCCTGCTGGCCTTGCGGCGCCTGGAACGTCCGGAGGTGGCCCGTTTCTTGAATGATCCGGAGCCGCGTCTGGTGCTCGAAGCGGCCCGGGCAATTAACGACGTGCCGATCAATGCTGCCTTGCCACAGCTTGCTGCCCTCATTAGCCGCCAGAACATGCCCGAGCCGCTCCAGTATCGCGTGCTGAACGCGAACTTTCGCCTGGGCCAGGCCGATAACGCGGCTGCCGTGGCTGCATTCGCGACCCAGGAGAATATCCCGGAGGCTGTCCGCATTGAAGCGCTGCGTGAGTTGGCGGATTGGTCTCGTCCCGGCGGCCGCGATCGCATTATGGGACAGTGGCGGCCTTTGCCGCCGCGACCCGCGTCCGTCGTAACTGCTGCTGTACGGCCAGCCCTGGCCGCACTCTTCCGCGCTCCGGACAAGGTCCAGCGGGAAGCCGTCAAGCTCGTGGCCAAGTTGCAACTCAAAGAAACCGCGCCCACGCTTCTGGAGCGCGTAGCCGATGGGAACCGCTCAATGGAACTCCGTCTGGAAGCCCTGAGTGCCCTGGAGACGCTGGCCGACGAGCGCCTCGAACAAGCCATGCAATTGGCGCTGGCCGATGCGGAAGCCAAGCTGCGGACCGCCGGACGGCGCGTCCTGGCCAAGCACCGGCCCAATGAGGCCGCAGGGGTTCTGGAAGCGCTGCTCGGCCAGGCAAGCGTCATCGAACAGCAGGGCGCGCTCTCGATTCTGGGCGACCTCAAGAGCCCGGCGGCCGACGCCGTGCTGTGCCGCTGCCTGGACAAGCTCGGCGCCAACCAGATGCCGGTGGAAATCCAGCTTGACCTGCTCGAAGCCGCCGGCCGGCGCAAGGCGCCGGAGGTCAAGGACAAGCTCTCGGCCTATGAAAAGGCACGCGCGAAAAAAGATCTGCTGACCCGGTATCGCGAGTCCCTCGCCGGCGGCGATGCCGAGGCAGGCAAAAACATCTTCTTCCATAAGGCGGAAGTCTCCTGCGTGCGCTGCCATAAGATCAAGAAAGAAGGGGGCGAGGTCGGTCCCGATCTAACCGGCATCGGCACGCGCCAGAAGCGCGAGTACCTGCTCGAATCCATCCTCGATCCGAACAAGGAGATCGCCAAGGGTTTTGAGACCGTCGTACTCGCCATGAGCAACGGCCAGATCAACGTCGGCATCGTCAAGGCCGAGGACGCCCGGCAGATTCGGCTCATTACCGCGGAAGGCCATGTTGTTGATGTCCCCAAGAGCCAGGTCGAAGAGCGCACCCGAGGCAAATCCGCCATGCCCGAGGATGTCATCAAGCACCTCTCCAAATCGGAAGTGCGCAACCTGGTGGAGTTTTTGGCCGGATTGAAATGACGCGGGCTTGGCTCTCGGCTCACTGGCATTGACCCTGCAATCAGCCGGTTTATACACTTCGTGCTTCGACCATGCCGCCGTTTTGGTTGCGGCGTCGCCTATTTTGTGCTGCTTGTCTAGAGGGTCATGGATGACGCCCGCAACCAGGCCGCCCGATTTGCTCGAAAGCCAACGCGGCAAACCGGCCATCGCTCAATTATTTGCACGCTGGCAAGCAAAGGCGGACCGCAGCCCCCGAAAGCCGGCAAGATCGCGCGCAGAGTCACGCCGCATCTTGGCGCGGAGCATTCGTTGCGCGCTCGTGTGGGGATTTCTATTCTTTACCGGCGTTCAGGTTGCGCTTGCCATTGCTATGGAGGAACGCTATCCCGAATTGCGCGACCCGGAATACGGTTACAAACTGGCCGAGCTTCGCTGCCTCCTGGCGGAGGCTCCGGACCGTCCGCTCTTTCTCGCCATGGGCAGCTCGCGAACCCTGAACGGTTTCGCGCCCCCACTCCTGGCCAATCCGGCCCGTCCCGTTCCGGCGGTCTTATTTAATTTCGGCCTGACCGCGGCCGGTCCACTGCGCGAGCTTCTCTGCACCCAGCGGCTGCTTGGGCAGGGAATTCGGCCGCACTGGCTGGTAATTGAAATCATGCCTCCCTTTCTCAGCATCAATGATTTCTGGAAAGTTGAAAAGAGCGACGCTTACGGCCGCTTGAGCTGGGCTGACCTGCAATTGCTTCGTTCCTACGCCAATGATCCCTGGGCGGTTTATACGGAGTGGCTGGGTGGCCGCGCGCTTGCCTGTTGGTCGCAGCGCTTTTGCATCCTGCACCGCTGCGCGCCGGACTGGTGCCCGCGCGCTTCCGCGATCAATGGTTTTCTGCGCGGCGTAGACGCCAGCGGCTGGCTGGCCAATGCGGTCCATCAGGTGGACGCCGACCAGCTTGCACGCGGGCTCGCCGAGGCACGCCTGGAATACCCAGAACCGCTCCTGGGCAGTTTTCATATTGCCGCGGAGCCCGACCTCGCCTTGCGCGAACTGCTGGCCTTGTGCCGCCGAGAGAACATCACTCCGTTGCTGTTGATCATGCCGGAGGGGAGCATCTTCCAGAGCTGGTACCCCGTGCAGGCCAAAGCCCGCCTGCAACAATATCTGGCTCGGCTTGCAATGGTATATGACGTTCCCGTCGTCGATGCCCGCGCCTGGGTCCCGGACAGCGGCTTCATGGACAGCCACCATCTCACCCTGGACGGGGCCGCTGTCTTCAGCGCCCGCTTCGAGCGCAGCGTGCTGCGCCCGCTTCTCGAAGGCCGGCGCCCCAGCGCAGACCTGATAGAATACTCCTCTGTTGAAAAAGGTATCTGGAACCTTCAAGACATGCGAGAACGCAGAGGTTCCAGACACCTTTTTCAACAGACTGCTGGGCCCAAAACCAGACTTGCACAGACAAGAACCCCATGCCCCTGAGCGTTTGCTTGTTGACGCGCAATGAAGAGAAGAATATCGCCCGCGCCATTCGTTCGGTGGCTGGGGCTGCGGGCGAGGTGCTGGTCACGGACACCGGCTCGAGCGACCGAACCGTGGAGCTGGCGCGTCATCTGGGGGCCCGCGTTATCGACTACGCCTGGAAGGACGATTTTGCTGCTGCTCGGGATCACGCCATCGCTCACGCCCGGCATGACTGGATCCTGTGGCTCAATCCGGACGAGGAACTGCTGCCGGAGAGTTTCGAGCCGCTGCGCGAATGCAGCACCCGCGTGGACGCCCTGGCGTTCTATGCACTGGTCACCGATATTCACCGCCTGGAGCAGCCGCCATCGTTTTCAGAAACCGCGCAGCTCCGGCTGTTCCGCCGCCGGCAGGATGTCCATTCCGTCGGCCGGCTTCATCCGGTGTTCGTGCCTTCCTTTGAGGAAATCGCCGACCGGGAAGGCAAGCAGGTGTCTTATGCCAAGATTGCGATTCGCCGGCATGCCTATCTTTCGCAACTGGACGAGGGCAAGCTGCGCTGGTCGCTGCGCCTGCTGGAACTGGAACTACGCGACCGTCCCGGACAACTTCATTATCTGATCGAGTACGGCCGCACGCTGTTACTGGCCAACAATCCCAGGGGACACGAGGTGCTGGCCGAGGCCGTGGAGCAGGTTATCGCCGTCCGCAAGGCGGCTGCCGCGCCCTTGCCTGAAGTGCAACGGCTCCTGGAATACGTGCTCACGGTCGATGCGGCCCAGTCGCGCAGCCGGCTTTCCCGCGACGAAGCGCGGGCCCTGGCCTTGCGCTGGTTTCCTAGCAGCCCGCCGATCTTGTGGCAAATTGCCCAGCACCATTTCCAGGCCGGTGAGTTCCGCCAGGCGAGCCGCCTGCTGGAAAAGCTGGTGGACCTGGGCCGCAGCGGCGCCTATGACCGTTCGCAAGGATTTGACCCGACCATCGTGGGCGAGCCGGCGCTCATGAACCTCGGCGCTTGCCACACGCGTCTGCGCGAATTCGATAAGGCCGAGGCCTGTTTCCTGCAATTGCTGAACGGCGACCGCTTCCGTGAAAAGGCGGCCCAAAATCTGGCGGTCGTGCAAGCGTTGCGCAGCCAGGGAGCAGGGCCAGATCGATGACAGGGTATGACAGGGTTGTCAGGTCGTCTTCTCGTTGATCGGCACCGAAGAGGCTCGCCAGGTCTTAAGAGCCATTGCCCATGGAGCGCCGAAAAGGTCAGGACCAATCAGACTTTTGACAATACGACGAGTTCAAGCCCTTTGAACTGTTTGAACGTTTTATCCGTAGTCACCAGCGCATATCCAGCCGACATCGCAAAAGCGGCGAGATAAGCGTCCATCCACAGTTTGGGTGAAGCTCTCGGTCCTCCAGCCAACTTTTTCCACAATTGCTCCAGGCCGCGCGGCTCCGCGGCCCAGGTAATCCGCTCATCGGCAAGGAACCCCTCGTAGGCCGACCAGGCAGTCTTGTTGCTCAGGGCTGGGATCCCGTAGGGAGCTAATACCGCGGCGGTAGTCAAGAGGCGCAGCAATGACTGCTGCGTCGCGCGGCAAAACAGGACCGCCTCTCGCGGCGACTGCCTTACGAACCACTCCCGTGCAGCGCGATGAAACTCGTGTTTGGAGAGCGCGAGAGCCAGCCAGACGTTGCTATCGGCCAGCGGCATGGTGCCAATCCATTTCTTGAGTCAGTAGGATATCTGCTACCCGGTCCGGAGTAAGCTCCTCTTGCGGAGACGCGGCTTGTTTGCAGTGAATTAAGGGCAAACCCGTGTGTTTGTCTTTCGTGACTGAGGGCGCCATGAGGTCGGCCTCCGTATGTGTGACAGCAGCCAGGCCTTTGCGCAGCAAATCGGCCACTGCATCCTTAAGTTTCCGACCGTCCTGGAGCGCGCGGAGCTTCACTTGCTTCACCAAACTATCGGGTAGATCGAGGGTCGTTTTCATGCAGCCATTTTGCTGGCTTCCCAGCTTCCTGTCAAGCTGGTTTGACGGCTGCGTGCTGGAGCCAGGCCGCGCCGGCCGTATCCACCATCAGCTTGATGCTAGGGCTCGAGACAAACAAACATGACCGCCATGACTTCCGCCATATTCTGCCGCGATCTCCGCAAACGCTACGAGAGCCGCACCGGGCCGGTCGATGCCGTCAACGGCCTCGATCTCGAGGTCGAGACCGGCGAATGCTTCGGCCTGCTCGGACCGAACGGCGCGGGCAAGACCACGACCATCGAAATTCTGGAAGGGCTGCTTGCGCCGACGTCGGGCGAAGTGGAGATCCTCGGCCGGCGCTGGGGAGAGGAGGACGACGCCCTGCGGCAACGGCTGGGCATCTCGCTCCAGGAGACGCGCCTGGCGGAAAAGCTCACGGTCCTGGAAACGCTGACGCTGTTCCGCAGCTTCTACGCGCGCGGCCTGGCGCCGCAACAAGTTCTGGAACAGGTCGGTCTAACGGAAAAAGCGACTGCCTATGTCGGCAAATTGTCGGGCGGCCAGCGGCAACGCTTGGCCGTGGCCTGCGCCCTGGTGGGCGATCCGGAACTACTCTTTCTCGACGAGCCGACCACGGGCCTGGACCCGCAATCGCGCCGCCAGCTCTGGGATATCCTCCGCGCTCTGGGCGGACAGGGCCGGACCGTGTTGCTCACGACGCATTACATGGATGAGGCCGAACGCCTGTGCGATCGCGTGGCCATTGTCGATCACGGCCGCGTCATTGCTCTCGGTTCGCCCGCGGAATTGATCGCCCGGCTGGGCGGCGAGCACCTGCTGGAATTCGCGCTCGGCGACGGGCAAGCGCTTGCCGCCGCGGCGCTCCAGGCGCTGCCGGAGGTGGTCTCCGTCCGGCACGAAGAGGAGGCCTATAGCCTGGCCGTGACCGCCCCACATATCGCCATTCCCGCCCTGCTGCAACTCTTGCAACAACAGAATCTGCAACTGGCGCGTTTGACGACTCGCCACGCCAGTCTGGAAGACGTCTTTGTGACCCTGACCGGCCGGCACCTGCGCGAGGAACGGGCGCTTGCTTAACGGAACGCAACAATTCCTCTGCCACAACGCCCGGCTAATCGTTTCGGATTTGACAAACCGCCGTCTCAAATACAGAGTTGCAGAGACAAACCTACAAATGAGGTATGCCATGATCGAAAATGCAATCGCCCGAATCGCGCGTTTCCTCAAGAGCGAGGACGGCCCGGCGGCAGTCGAGTATGCCGTCTTGCTGGCGTTGATTATCGTCATCTGCCTGGGAGCCATCACCGTGCTCGGCACCAACTCGAACAAGACGTTTACGAGCACGGGCCAAGCCGTCAATCCCAGCGGTTCCTAATGCCGCATTTGACACGCTTGCTCCTGAAATCCATATTTCTAATGGCGCGGCGGTCACTCCTTCCCTGGTCATGGTTCCCCTGCAGTCATTCCTGTGTCTCTAGCGGCAGTCCAACCCCTGCCCTGAGGTGATTTCATGACATCCCGTCTCGTCCAACAGATCAGGAAGTTCGTGCGCAACGAACAGGGCCCCACGGCGGTTGAATACGCCGTCATGCTCGCCCTGATCGTGGTGATCTGCATCGGCACCATCACGACGCTGGGATCGAACTCCAACAAGACTTTCACGACCACGGCGAAAGCCGCCGGCAAAGGCGGCTAAGCGTCGCCTTTCGCTCCGCGAAAGAAGACAAAAAAGGCGAAAGGAAAAGGCATGACACCTTTTCCCTTCGCCCGGGGGAGGCGATGCAGAGGACATCGCTTTAGTTGCAGCCGCCGCAGCCGCCGCAATCACCATGGTGGTGGAACTTGTGGCTGTTGCAGCTATGGAAGCGCGACAACCAGGAGCTGCCGCAGGACTGCTCGCAGCAGTTGTTCTGGCAGGCGGTTTCGCAAGGCACCTGCTTCTGCACCGTATGGCAGACCATCCGGCAGCAAGTTACCTTCTCGACCTTCGGCACGCACACACATACCGTGCGGCACGCCTGGTAGGGAATCTTCTTCTGCACGCAGGCCATGTACTTTTCCGTCTTGCACTCCGGCACGCGCCGGCAGCACATGACCTTGCACTTCTCCTCGCGCCATTCCGTCTTGCAAGTGTTGACCTTGCAGGTGACGGGCTTCATTTCGCAGACGCGTTTCTTGCAGCACACGGTGTGCTCTTCCCAGACCGGGCACGGCACCCAGCAGCGGACCTTCTTGGTCCGGACTTCCTCGCACTTCGGCTGGCAGTCATTGCAGCAGTCGTTGTGCCGCTGGCACAGACCCTTCATCCGGTCCAAACAGCTCGGTCCGCAGGGAACTTCCTTGCATTCCCAGTGGCCCTTGTCCACGCACTTGCGAACGACCTTGTTTTCGTTCACGTAATGGTAGCAGGGCTTCATGACCGTCCGTTCCTCACAGCAAGGAATCCGGACGGGCACCTTGCGGCAGACTTCCTTTTCCTCGTTCACCGTGTGGTACACGGTGCAGGTGCGCGTCCGCTCTTCCTGAACGGTTTCGCAGCGATAGGCGGTGTAGGTTTCCTGGCGCTGCTCCCGTGTGTAGACGGTGCGCGTCGTTTCATATTTTTCGGGCACCCACTCCTGCACCGTCACGGTGCGGGTTTGCGGGGCGGCGGGGGCGGGCTGACTACAATCATCGTTGGCGCGGGCGGAAATAGCCGCCGTGGCAACAACAACGCCAGCCAGCAAGACAGCGCGAACATGCTGCCGAATCATGGCTTCTCCTTTGTTGCGATTCTTGCCGATCCTGGCCGGTCACGGGACCACTCCGCTGGGCAGGACCGGACAACCTTAGAGGTTGAACGTACTGCAACTATGCCCAAAGTGGGCATATTGGAGAAGAAAACCCGATTGAGAATTCCACAAAAAAAGCTAAAAGATGTCTGTTTATGCCGAAGATATGCTTTCAGCGATTTTTTCCGGCTGCGAAGACGGCGCATAAGACGGCAGAGATTGCCGGTGATGCGGCTCCGGGAGCACTGGCTGCCGGGCTGGCAACGGAATTGTGAGTAGCCTTCCAGGCTGACTTCAAGTGCCCTGATTTCAATAAATCTTGGAGGTTGCGTCAGGCTGGAAAGCCTGACCTACTTGTCCTTATCCGGCGGGTGTTTCGGCGGCGCCTTGGGAGGCGCCTTCTGCATGGGCCGCTGCAGGGAGAACGGCGGACGGGCGGCGCCGTTGGGCGCTTGCGGATGCTGCACAGCGGGCAGGCCGCCGTGGGGCATTGCCGCATTTCCGGCCGGCGTAGAGTTTGCCGCTCCGGTCAGCGCTCCGGGATGGACGGTATTTGCGGCCGGGGATACGCCGTTGCCTCCGGCTGTGCGTACCATGCCGCCGCTGTTGCGTGGACCGGCGGCTGCTTCTTGCCGCGTCAAGACCGGCTGGGTGTGCGGCACGTTGAAGGCGGCGGTGCGCGGTTGAATCGGCTGACCCGGGCGCACGGGCACTTCGCTCTGGCTGCGCTGGAAGGACACCTGCTGCACCGCCTGCGCCTGCTGGCGGGCTTGCTGGCGCGTGCCGGCATCCAGCGGCACCGTCCGGATGCCCTTGCTTGCTGCCAACTGCGACGCGGGCATAAGCACCTGGTTGTTATTCACCGTCTTGTTAATCGTGGTGTTGTTGTTCGTCACGTTCCGGACATTGGTGACATTGGTAACATTGTTGACGTTATTGATGGTCACGTTGTTTTGCACGATCACGTTCTGCTGCACCAGCGTGCGCGGCGGCACGGGATAGCGGCCGGCGCTGCGGCCGAGGGTGATGTCGATCTGCACCGCTTCCCAGCGCGGATCGGCGCGGTGCTCGTAGCGCTCGTAGACAAAGACCGCATCGTAGTGCCGCCGGCTGTAGACGATGCACGTTTCGAAGCCGAGCTCGTGATAGCGCGGTTCGTAGTAATCGCCAAAGTAATAATGGCAGTAGCACGGACGCACGAACATCGCGTCAATCACCACCGTGTCGCTCACGCAGTAGGCCGGCGTGTACACGAAGGCGGGACCGACGACGACCGTATTGACGTACACCGGGGCATAGAGCACGCCGCGATTGGCGATGACCAGGTCCCAGTAGCCGGGGATGTAGACATAGCCGCTGGGCGTCCAGCGGTAGTGGGAGGCGACCCAGACATAGCCGGGCTGCACGCGCGCCCAGTAGCCGGCCTCCCAGGCATAGCCGGTCTCGCGCCAGACCGCGGCGCCGCCGATGGTGACATAGCCGGCGTTGTGAAAGACCCAGTGGCCCGGCACATAGAAACTGTCCGCGGCCGGCGCCTGTCCGGGCGGGGCCGTCTCCGGGGCCGCGGGCGGTGCGGGCAGGTACGTGATTTGCTGCGCCGTCGCCTGCTGCGCGGCGGACTGCTGCGCTTCGGCGGCGGTCCAGAAACCCGGAACCCAGCGCCACTGGCCGGCGTCTTCCTTCCAGTAGCCGGCCACCCATTTCTTGCTGGGCGGCGCCACGCGCCAGGTGCCGCTCACCCACAGGTAATCGTTCTTGTCGTCGTCCCAGGCCCAGTAGCCGGCGATCCAGGTCACGTTGCCCTCCGGCTTGTCCGCGGGCGGCATCTCATCGAGCGGCCTGGGCGGTTCCTTGGCTACCGGCTTGGTCGGCACCGGTTCCGTGGTCGGCGTGGCGAACGCCTCGTGCACCGGTCCCCGCGCCAGCACTTCCACCCCCTGCGGCACCGCCGGCAACTCCGCTGCCGCCGCCTGCTGCCCATTCGCCGGCTGCGGTTCCTGGCCGCGAATGGACACGCTGAGGCAGAGTAAACCGGCCAGGAGGAGAAGCACAGCGCCGGGTTTGGAAAAGCGAATCTGCATAAACGCAAGCTCCGTAGAGAGGCCGAAAAGCACGGGCGCACGGAGCCTTATAGCCCGTCGATTTCAATCGGTCCAGGGCAAGCCCCTGCGGGGCCGCCAAGCCAGGAAAATCAGGCAGTTGGCGGCCTCTTCGTTGGCGTTGACAAAACATCCCGGCCTACTACGATACAAATCTCTCGGGGCGTAGCTCAGCTTGGCTAGAGCGCTTGGTTCGGGACCAAGAGGCCGCTGGTTCGAATCCAGTCGCCCCGACTACGCCTAAGCCTATGCCTATGCCGGCCCTGTATCCTCTACGCGTTCTTGTTGGATAATCACACATTCGGCGAAGGGGCGGGAAGTCGCATGCCTGCTCCTCGAGCGCGGGCTTCCCGTTCGCGCCATGGTCCGCCGCGAGGGCGGCAGCCCTGGCTCAGCGAGCTGCGCGAATCGTATCGGGCGCGTTGATGTTTTTTTCCCGCGCCGGTGTCCGAATGGTTGCAGCTTGTTCGTTGTATTCACACAAGATCCGCGAAATGTTCGGCTTCGCATGAGCGAACCGCGCTTCAGAAGCATGTAACGAAGAGGAACAAAAAATGACCGAAAGTAAGCGAAGCGCCAAGAGCACCACCAGGAAGGCCGCGAAGAAGGGCGATCTCGGCAAGACGTTCAAAGGATTCACGGACGAGGAACGAGTCGCGATGAAGGAGCGCCTCCAAGAGCAGAAGGCGGCCGCGCGCCGCGGTCGGCGCGCGGACAAGGCGGACGGGGAAAGCGCCGTGCTCGCGAAGATCGCCGCCATGCCGGAACCGGACCGCGGCCTGGGCGAGCGGCTCCATGCGATCATCAAAGCCAGCGCGCCGGCCCTCGCGCCGAGACTCTGGTACGGGATGTCCGCGTATGCCAAGGACGGCAAGGTCGTCTGCTTCTTCCAAAGCGCGCAGAAGTTCAAGACGAGGTACGCGACGCTCGGCTTCATGCACGAGGCGAACCTCGACGAAGGCGCCATGTGGCCGACCGCCTTCGCGCTCAAGGAGTTGACTGCCGCCGAAGAGGCAAGGATCGGTGCGCTCGTGAAGAAAGCGGTGAGCTGAGGACGGAGTGACGACTGCCGAGGGAATCTCGAATGCCCGGCCCCATCGACGATGCGCTCAAGCACCTCACCGAACTCTCGCCGCAGGATTGGGTCGTGCGTGGCGGTTGGCCGGCAGCCGCTGCTGCGCTGATCGATGCGGACATCGGCACGATCAGCGGAGCGGCGG